>SCPN01001504.1_pt1 | contig 319989 bp, 387 predicted proteins | sample 6106831 | NCBI WGS metagenome assembly SCPN01 (sample SAMN10720447, study PRJNA508395) | human gut metagenome | isolation source: Participant 1, 0 month
GTTAGCTGAACGGTATGGGAAGGCCGACCATAGCGGGTGATAGTCCCGTAAGCGAAAACTGAGTTCTGTCAGCTGGGATCCAGAGTACCGCAGGACACGTGAAACCCTGTGGGAAACCGGGGGGACCACCCTCCAACCCTAAATACTACCTGATGACCGATAGAGGAGCAGTACCGTGAGGGAAAGGTGAAAAGGACCCGGGAGGGGAGTGAAATAGAACCTGAAACCTTGTGCTTACAAGCACTCAAAGCACGTTAAAGTGTGATGAGGTACTTTTTGTAGAACGGTCCGGCGAGTTATTGTATGTAGCGAGCTTAAGGTGTTCAGCACCGGAGGCGAAGCGAGAGCGAGTCTGAATAGGGCGATGCAGTTGCATGCAATAGACCCGAAACCAGGTGACCTATCCATGGGCAGGTTGAAGTGGGGGTAAAACCCCATGGAGGACCGAACCGACCCCCGTTGCAATGGTGGCGGATGACCTGTGGATAGCGGAGAAATTCTAATCGAACTTGGAGATAGCTGGTTCTCCCCGAAATAGCTTTAGGGCTAGCGTTGATTTAGATTACCGGAGGTAAAGCACTGAATGGGCTAGGGGCTGATAAAGTTACTGAACCCTATCAAACTAAGAATGCCGGCAAATTGATGATCAGCAGTCAGACTACGTGAGATAAGTCTCGTGGTCAAAAGGGAAACAGCCCAGACCCACAGCTAAGGTCCCAAATATACGCTAAGTGGAAAACGATGTGGAATTGCGAAAACAACCAGGATGTTATTTAGAAGCAGCCACTCATTAAAAGAGTGCGTAATAGCTCACTGGTCGAGTGGTTCTGCGCGGAAAATGTAACGGGGCTAAGCGTATAACCGAAGCTTGGGATGCAGCAATGCATGGTAGGGGAGCGTCGAATGCGGGGTGAAGTCGCAGCGGGAGCAGCGGTGGACTGTATTCGAGTGAGAATGCCGGAATGAGTAGCGAGAATTATGTGGGAATCATAATGGCCGAAAATCTAAGGTTTCTTTGAAGGTCGTCCGCCCAAGGTAAGCCGGGAGCTAAGGCGAGGCCGAAAGGCGTAGTCGATGCACATACGGTTGAAATTCCGTAGCCACCGAAACTTAAACCAGAAGGACACTTGGAGCTATCCGAACCCGGGCGTTGGTTGACCCGGGCGTAAGGGACCGAAATTAAGTAGGGAAGTCGGAGAATGACGAGGCGAGAAAAGTTCTGGTGTATGCTAAGGTGCCCGTACCGCAAACCGACACAGGTAGATGAGGAGAGAATCCTAAGGCCAACGGGAGAAGGGTTGTTAAGGAACTCGGCAAAATTACCCCGTAACTTCGGGATAAGGGGAGCCCCCTACGGGGGGCCGCAGAGAATAGGCCCAAGCGACTGTTTACCAAAAACACAGGTCTATGCTAAATCGAAAGATGACGTATATGGGCTGACGCCTGCCCGGTGCTGGAAGGTTAAGAGGAGAGCTTAGCGCAAGCGAAGGTTTGAATTGAAGCCCCAGTAAACGGCGGCCGTAACTATAACGGTCCTAAGGTAGCGAAATTCCTTGTCAGGTAAGTTCTGACCCGCACGAATGGCGTAACGATTTGGGCGCTGTCTCAACAGCCCACCCGGCGAAATTGTAGTACTGGTGAAGATGCCAGTTACCCGCAACTAGACGGAAAGACCCCATGGAGCTTTACTGTAGCTTAATACTGAGGATTGGTAATTGATGTACAGGATAGGTGGGAGACATGGAAGCATCTGGGCGTCAGCTCAGGTGGAGTCACCCTTGGGATACCACCCTTGATTTACTGGTTTTCTAACCTGCGGCCGTGAATCCGGCCGGGGGACACTGTTAGGTGGGCAGTTTGACTGGGGCGGTCGCCTCCAAAAAGGTAACGGAGGCGCTCAAAGGTTCGTTCAGCACGGACGGAAATCGTGCAGTGAGTGTAAACGCAGAAACGAGCCTAACTGCGACACCGACGGGTGGAGCAGTAACGAAAGTTGGAGTTAGTGATCCGGCGGTATGTGCGTGGAAATGCCGTCGCTCAACGGATAAAAGCTACCCTGGGGATAACAGGCTGATCTCCCCCAAGCGTCCACAGCGACGGGGAGGTTTGGCACCTCGATGTCGGCTCGTCACATCCTGGGGCTGAATTCGGTCCCAAGGGTTCGGCTGTTCGCCGATTAAAGTGGCACGCGAGCTGGGTTCAGAACGTCGTGAGACAGTTCGGTCCCTATCTGTTGCGGGCGAAAGAGATTTGAAGGGAGCTGTCCTTAGTACGAGAGGACCGGGATGGACAGACCTCTGGTGCACCAGTTGTCCTGCCAAGGGCACAGCTGGGTAGCTACGTCTGGACGAGATAAACGCTGAAAGCATCTAAGCGTGAAACTCCCCCTAAGATAAGATCTCTCATCCGAAAGGAGTAAGGCTCGACGTAGACTATGTCGTTGATAGGTCGGAGGTGGAAGTGCTGCGAGGCATGTAGCTGACCGATACTAATAAGCCGAGGGCTTGACCTAAAGGTCAAGGAAGGATGCAGGCGCTTGTGAGCGAGGTCTTGAGGTTTCACTGTTCGGTTTTGAAGGCGCAGGAGATGCACCTTTAGCTCAGTTGGTAGAGCAACTGACTCTTAATCAGTGGGTCCCCGGTTCGAATCCGTGAAGGTGCACCAAGTGGTCCTGTCCAGGACGCTGGGTGCGTCCTGGGCGGGGACTGCTGAAAGAGGAGCGACGATGGCCCGTTGGTCAAGCGGTTAAGACGGCGGCCTCTCACGCCGCAAACATGGGTTCGATTCCCGTACGGGTCACCAAATTTCTCTTGACAAATCAAAAATAGCGGATATAATACTTACTGTTGGGAAGACGGTAAGGAGAGAAAAGGCGCAAGAACTTTTCTTTGCTTACTTTCTTTTCGGAGAAAGTAAAGTAGGTGCTGATTAGAGCGAGGGTCCACCCGTTCCCATTCCGAACACGGAAGTTAAGCTCGCTTCTGCCGAAGATACTTGCCTGGAGACGGGCTGGGAAAATAGGTAGTGCCTACACAGACGAGGAGCAGTTTTATCTGCTCCTCGTTTTTATTTTTAACTGTGTTTTTTCCTTGACAAAGGGGCAAAATATGATATACTGAAGGAAATAACAGGAATGATTCCTATTAAATGAGTGATGAGTGCGGAGGGAATATTATGAATCGAAAGGCGTTTAACCGGATCAATTATGGACTATTCATCGTGGCGGCTGCCGCCGATGGGAAGCGCAATGGGTGCATCGTCAACTCCCTGCATCAGGTGACCTCTTCCAGCCCCTACAAATTCTCGTTGACGGTCAATAAGAGCAATGAGACCTTCAAGACCATCGAGGCCGCGGGCAGCTTTGCCGCCACTGTCTTGGCCAAAGATACTCCCAAGGATCTGGTGGACCTGTTTGGCTACAAGTCCGGCCGGGTGGTGGACAAATTTGAGGGCTTTGATGTCCAGACCGATGAGGCGGGCAACCCCTATGTGAAGGACCACGCCCTGGCCCGGATCAGCTGCAAGATCGTGGAAAAGCTGGATTTGGGGACCTATATGCTTTATATCGGAGAGGCTGCCGAGGCGGAGACCTTGGGCGAAGGCCCTGCCCTGACGGTGGATGACTTCAAGAACGGCGGGGGCTCCACGCCTCCGGCCGCTACCGTGTACCGCACCCTGGAGGGCAATGAGGGCTGGAAGTGTACCATCTGCGGCTATGTGGCTGAGAAGGAGACCCTGCCCGAGGGGTATCAATGTCCCATCTGCCGGGCCAATCGGGACAAATTCGTCAAGCTGTAAGCGGGCCGGAGAAGAGAGCATAAAAGAAGGGCGGCTCCCATAGGAGCCGCCCTTGCTCGCGTAAGGTGGACAGACAAAGTGACGGGCCGGTTTAGGGACGGCGGTTCAGGATCAGGATCGCCCCGAAGATGGCGGCCATACCCAGCAGCTTATAGGGGGTGACTGCCTCATGAAACGCGAAAATACCGATGAGGGCGGCCACAAAGGGCTCCACAGTGGCCAGAATAGCGGCCTTGCCGGGCTCTGCCCAGCGCAGGCCCTCCGTATAGAGCAGATAGGGCAGGATGCAGCACAAGACGCCTATGCCAAGACCGCCCAGGATGGCCCTGGGGTCTAAAAGGAGGGAGGCGTCCTCCCATAAACGAGACAGGGGCAGGGAGCCCAGAGCGGAGAACAGAAAAGTATAGAAGGTGATGGTGGAGGGGGAGTACCGTTTCAGGGCCAGTTTACTGAAAATGCTGTACAGGGCATAGCCGAAGCCGGAACCCAGGCCGAAAAGCACCGCGGCGGCAGAGATGCTCCCCACCCCGGCGGGAAACAGGCCGGCCACCAGCACACAGCCGCAGAAGGTGAGCAGGAGGGCGCCGATCTTGCGGGGGGTGATAGGTTCCTGGAAGCAGAGCGCAGAGAGCAGCATCACAAAGACGGGAGAGGTGTACAGCAGGACGGCGGCCACGGACAGGGCACTGAGTGAGATGGCATTGAAGTAGCACCAGTTGAAAAAGAGCACGCTGAAGATGCCGGTCCCCACAAAGTACCAGAGATCTTGCAGGCGTACCCGGACGGCGGCCCGGTCAGTGAAGAGCAGCCAGAAAAAGTAAAGGATGGCAGCCACCGTGCTGCGTACTGCCACCGACTCCATGGAGTCCAGGCCCGCGGCGGTGAGCAGACGGAGAAATACACCGATGCAGCCCCAGAGGGCGGCGGCGGAAATAATAGAGAGGTAAGCTTTCTTCTGCATCGGGAGACTCCATTTCCTCGTTGTGACGGGCGGCGGGATGCCGGCGGTCCGTCCCTATCATACCATGATAAAGACAGGAGCGGCAAGATGAAATATGAAAAGATACGGCCCGGGACCTTCCTGGACCGGCCAAACCGGTTCGTGGCTCATGTGGAGCTGGGCGGTACGGCGGCTGTGTGCCACGTGAAAAATACAGGCAGGTGCCGTGAACTGCTGGTCCCTGGCGCGAAGGTCTATCTGGAGGAGAGCGGGAACCCGGCCCGAAAGACCCAATATGACCTGATCGCAGTGGAGAAGGGGACAAGACTCATCAATATGGACGCTCAGGCCCCCAACCGGGTGTTCGAGGAGTGGGCCCGGGGCGGAGGATTCCTTCCGGAGCTGTCTCTGCTGCGTCCGGAGACTACATATAGGAATTCTAGATTCGATTTCTACTGGGAGTCTTCAGCAGAGCGGGGATTTGTGGAGGTGAAAGGGGTCACATTGGAGGAGGACGGGGTGGTCCGCTTCCCCGATGCCCCCACGCTGCGGGGGGTAAAGCACCTTCAGGAGCTGGAGGAGGCCCGCCGGGCGGGATACCGAACGGCGGTGTGCTTTGTTATTCAGATGGAGAACGTCTCATGGTTCGAGCCTAACGACCGGACCCACCCCGCCTTTGGGGCGGCCCTGCGCCACGCGGCAGAGGCCGGCGTGGAGGTGCTGGCCATGGAGTGCCGGGTGACGCCGGAGGAGCTGCTGCCCGGCCGGCCGGTGCCGGTGCGGCTGTGAGCCTGGGCGGAAACAACGGCATCAAGACAGCTCCCGCCACGGTCTGCCCGCGGCGGGAGCTGCCTTGATGGGAGGGTCACATGCCCAGGGCCTCGGTCAGATCCTCCACGGCCTCATTGACATGCTTGGCCACCTTGTGGGCGGTCTTTTTCATCTCCCGGCGGGAGGGTGCCACGCTCATGCCCACGACGGCGCCGGCCACCAGTCCAGTGGTCATGCCCCACCAAAATTGTCCGCTGCTCATATCCATTCCTCCTTTTTTCCAAAACGCACCGTGGACGGGCGTTTCGGTCATACGCTATTCTTCCCCAAAAGCGGGAAAAATCCGTTGCTAAATCCTGCTGGTTTCGCTATAATAAAGCCGGTATCGAGATGCGGCAGGCTCCGGTCTGAGGCAGTGGAGCTGAGAAGGAGGACCTGGGCCGGACCGCAGGGGCATACAACACAGAGAAAAGCTGACAGTGGTGCCCGGGCATTCCCCCCGCGGTCCCCGGAGGAGTTTGACATGAAATTACTGATTCAGAACGGAAGGGTCCTGGACCCGGTGAGCAAGACCGTGACGCTGACCGACCTGCTGGCGGAAAACGGCCGGGTGGCCCTGCTGGAGCGGGGTCTGGAGACGGAGGCGGACCGGATCATCGACGCCTCGGGGCTGGTGGTGAGCCCGGGCCTGGTGGACATGCACGTACACCTGCGGGACCCGGGGTACACCTATAAAGAGGACATCCGCACCGGCACGGCTGCGGCGGCCCGGGGAGGGGTCACCTCCCTGGCCTGTATGGCCAACACGGACCCGGTGCTGGACTGCCCGGAGCAGCTGCACTATGTGCGGGAGCGGGCCAAGGAGGGGAGCGGCGTCCACGTCTACCCCATCGCGGCGGTGTCCGTGGGGCTGAGAGGGGAGGAGCCCACCGACGCAGAGGCGCTGAAAAAGGCGGGGGCGGTGGCCCTCTCCGATGACGGCTGCAACGTGGACAACGCCAACCTGATGCGGGACGCCATGATAAGGGCCAAGCGGCAGGAGCTGCCTGTCCTCTGCCACTGTGAGGACACCTCCATGGTGGAGGGCCGGGCGGTGAACGAGGGCAGCGTATCCCGCCAGCTCTGGCTGGAGGGACGGCCCGCCATCGCTGAGGAGCTGGAGGTGATGCGCGCGGCCATGCTGGCGGAGGAGACCGGCGCCCGGGTCCACATCTGCCATATCTCGACGGCAAAGGCGGTGGACATCGTGCGCCGGATGAAGGAGCACGGGGTGCCCGTTACCTGCGAGACCTGCCCCCAGTATTTTACCCTCACAGAGGACGAGATCCTGACGCAGGGGTCCCTGGCCAGGATCAATCCCCCCCTGCGGACACAGCAGGATGTGAAGGGGATCATCGCCGGCCTGCGGGACGGCACCATCGACGCCATCGCCACCGACCACGCCCCCCACTCCGCCGAGGAGAAGGCCAGGCCCCTCACCCGGGCGCCCAGCGGCATGGTTGGGCTGGAGACCTCCCTGGCAGTCACCCTGACCGCCCTGTATCACACCGGAAAGATGGAGCTGACGGAGATCGTCCGCCGGATGACGGTGAACCCCGCCTCTATCCTGGGGCTGTCGAAGGGACGGCTGGCTCTGGGAAATGACGCGGACATCGTCATCTTCGACCCGAACGAAGAGTGGACGGTAGACCCGGAGCAGTTTGCATCCAAGGGGCGCAACACCCCCTTCGCCGGATGGAAGGTAAAGGGGCGGGTGAAGTACACCATCGTGGGCGGAACGGTCATCTACGAGGCCCCCTGAGAGCCGGCCTGCGGCGGAGGGGGAGCAGAAGGGTGGGATCGGCATGAAGACGCGGAGGAGCGTGCCCAGCTGGGTGCCGACGCTGTTTTTTGTGATGGGGAATCTCCTGATCATAGGGGCATCGGCCCAGCTGATCCGGCTGGGATATATCCCTCTCCCAGGACTGATCGCGGCCTTCTTTTGGGGAGAGACCTGGGTCTTCTGGGGGATCACAGACCTGCTGGGATGGCCCTGGCGGCTGAAACGGTCGGTGCGGGAGGCCCCGTGGAGGAAAGAGTATCAGCGGCGGATCGGGCCCATTCAGATCATCACAGGGGGGCTCATCATGCCAGCCTCTCTGCTGGAGCTCATGCCGGCCTTTCTGCTGTCCCTGTTGGTGACTGTGGCGGGGGGCCTGGCCGCATATAATATCCGCTGTCAGTATCCGGGAAGCTGGTGAGACCGGCCGGAAGAGGGGCCAGGCCCCCAAAATGCAAAACAAATAGTAGAAATAAAGATGAAAATAACGAAAAGGAATGATATTTGATGTCTTTTGACGTTCTCCAGGACAAGATCCGGGCCATGAAGAACCCTACAGTGGCCGGGCTGGACGCCCGGATCGACTATGTGCCCGAGCACATCCGCCAGGCCGCCTTCGCGGAGCACGGCACCGGGCTGGAGGGAGCCTGTGAGGCCATCTATCAGTTCAACGTGGGGCTGATCGACGCCCTGTGCGACATCGTCCCCGCAGTGAAGCCACAGTCCGCCTACTATGAAAATCTGGGCTGGCGGGGGATGGAGATGCTGGAGCGCACCATCCGCTATGCCAAAGCAAGGGCTGTTCGTCATCGCCGACATCAAGCGGGGAGACATCGGTTCCACCGCCTCCGCCTACGCGGAAGGCTGGCTGTCCGGGGTGAAGATCGGGGAGGAGACCTTCAAGACCTTTGACGCCGACTGCGTCACCCTCAACGGTTATATGGGCTCTGACTCTATCAACCCCTTCCTGAAGGCAGCTCAGGGGAGGACAAGTGTGTCTTCGTGCTGGTCAAGACCTCCAATCCCGGCTCCGGAGAGCTCCAGGATATGGTGGCTGGGGACCGGCTGGTCTATCAGGTGATGGGCGACCTGAATCAGCGGATCGCTAAGGGGACCGAGGGCAAGTACGGCTATACCATGGCTGGGGCCGTCACCGGGGCCACCTACCCCTCCGACATCCGGGCCCTGCGCAAGCGCCTGGAGCACACCTTCTTCCTGGTGCCCGGCTACGGCGCCCAGGGGACTGCGGAGGACGTACAGTATGCCTTTGACAAGTACGGCCACGGGGCCATCGTCAACTCCTCCCGGGCATCATGTGTGCGTGGCAGAAGACCGGCGGGGACGGCCGGGATTTTGCCCAGGCGGCCCGGGATGCGGCCATCGCCATGCGGGACGACATCAGGCGCTTCGTCACCATCGTGTAACAGCTCCCGCAAAGGGCGGGGCTGGGGAAGGAGGAAGGACTATGGCAAAGCGGGCCTGTGTGCTCTGCGGAGAGATGGCGGGAAGCTGGTCCCTGTGCTACATCACCCTGTGCGGCACCAGTCAGACCCTGTGCGAGAAGTGCATGCGGCGATACCGGGATGCGGCGGGGAGGAGAAGATCGCCCTCAGGGAGTATATGGCCCGGTCCCCTCACCTGAGAGAGGGAGGAGGTGGGAGCGCCTCCCCAGGCCCGGGTCCAGTGGCAGCGGGAGCTGGAGCAGGCGCGGAGCGCCGGCAGCAGGAGGAGCAGCGCCAGGCCCAGGTGAAAAGACCGCCCGCTGCTGCGCCAGGACATGACCAAGCTGGGGTATCCACCTTCAGCTGGGGAGCACACCTTTGGGCGGTGACCTGGACCATCTGCTGTCAGGCAGCATGAAAATGGCGGTGTTCCGCTGCGAGGTCTGCGGCCGGCTGAAATTTTTTGACCCGGAATGGGTCCAATAAGGGCCGCCCCAGGTGTGCCCGCGAGACACTAAACTTTCCACAGAGGGTGTGACGCCATAATGAAAGTAGAACAGAAATGCGGCATCATCAGCAGGACGATGCTCAATGACGCCGCCATCAGCCTCACTCTGGAGGTGGGGGACATGGTCCGGACCGCCTTCCGGGCCCCGGGGCAGTTCGTCCACATCAAGTGCGGACATTCCCGGCTGCTCCGTCGGCCCATCTCCGTCTGCGCCTGTCAGGCGGGGGAGGGGGACGCCCCCGACCGGCTGACCGTGGTCTTTGAGGTCCGGGGAGAGGGGACCGCCTGGCTGGCCGGCCGCCGTGAGGGACAGAGCCTGGACGTGATGGGCCTGCTGGGCAACGGCTTCCCCATAGAGCGGGAGGGCCGCTATCTGCTGGTGGGGGGCGGCATCGGCGTGCCCCCCATGCTGGGCTGCGCCCAGTATGCCCCCGGGCGGTGCACCGCCATCCTGGGGTTCCGCTCCGGGGACAGGGTGATGCTGGAGGAGCAGTTCCGCTCCGTGTGCTCCCAGGTGCAGGTGGCCACAGATGACGGCTCCTACGGCTTCCACGGCTATGTGGATGCGCTGGTGCGGCGGGAGCTGGAGGGAGACCGGGGCTATGACGCGGTGCTGGCCTGCGGCCCCCGACCCATGCTGAGAAACGTGGCCCGGGCGGCGGAGGACTTCGGCGTGCGCTGCCTGGTGTCCATGGAGGAGCGGATGGGCTGCGGCGTAGGCGCCTGCCTGGTCTGTGCCTGCGACATGGCGGACGGCAGCCGGAAACATGTGTGCAAGGACGGACCCGTCTTTGAAGCCAGGGAGGTGGATTGGGATGCCTGATGTGGATATGAGGGTGGAGCTGGCTGGGGTGACTCTGAAAAACCCGGTGTGCGTGGCCTCTGGGACCTTCGGCTTCGGCCGGGAGTACGGGGCGTTCTATGACCTGGGCGAACTGGGCGCCATCTGCGCCAAGGGCCTGACCCTCTGCCGCCGGGAGGGCAACCCGGCCCTCCCCGCATCGCGGAGACCCCCATGGGCATCCTCAACTCCGTGGGCCTCCAGAATCCCGGGGGTGGACGCCTTTGTGGAGACGGAGCTCCCCTTCCTGCGGCAGTATGACGTGAAGGTGATCGCCAACATCTCTGGGAACACCCCCGAGGAATACGGCATCATGTGTGAAAAGCTGGCCCAGGCCGGGGTGGACCTGATCGAGGTGAACATCTCCTGCCCCAATGTGAAGGCGGGGGCGGACTGGCCTACGGCACCAGGCCGGAACTGGCCGCCGAAGTCACCCAGGTGGCCAAGGCTCACGCCGGCTCGGTCCCAGTGATGGTGAAGCTCTCACCCAATGTGACGGACATCACGGAGATCGCCCGGGCGGTGGCCGGGGCGGGGGCGGACGCCCTGTCCCTCATCAACACCCTGCGGGGGATGCGCATCGACGTGAACACCCGGCGCCCTGTGCTGAAGATGAACACCGGCGGCCTGTCCGGCCCCGCCGTCCTGCCTGTGGCGGTGCGGATGGTCTGGGAGGTGGCCCAGGCGGTGGACCTGCCCATCCTGGGGATGGGCGGGGTGTCCAAGGGGGAGGACGCGGCCCAGATGATGCTGGCCGGGGCCTCCGCCGTGGCGGTGGGCACCGCCCTCTTTGCTGACCCCTACGCCCCGATCCGGGTGCGGGACGAGCTGGCCGCCCTGGCGGCCGGCCAAGGCCTGGAGCGGGCGGCGGAGCTCATCGGCGGAGTGAAGCCCTGGTAAGGATACGCGGCAGGCGGAGCCCCGGTGGGGCGTGCCGCGAAACTCAAAAGAAGGAATACCGAATATGACGACCATCTATCTGATCCGCCACGCTGAGGCGGAGGGAAACCTGTACCGCCGCATCCACGGCTGGTACGACGCCCTGGTGACCGAGAACGGTCTCAGGCAGATCCAGGCCCTGGAGCAGCGCTTCCAGGGGGAGCACTTCGACGCGGTGTGGTCCAGCGACCTGTACCGCACCTGCACCACGGCCCGGGCTGTCTATGAGCCCAGGGGCCTGGAACTGCGTACCGACCCGGAGCTGCGGGAGCTGAACATGGGGGACTGGGAGGACCAGACCTGGGGCCAGGTGCGCCGCACCCAGCCCGGGGAGCTGGACCGCTTCAACCGCAGCGACCCCACTTGGACGGCCCCCCGTGGAGAGGGGCTGGGGGAGCTGGGGGAGCGGGTGGAGCGGGCCCTGCGCCGCATCGCCGCCGCCCACCCGGACCAGACGGTGGCGGTGTTCAGCCACGGCACCGCCATCCGGCAGGCTCTGGCGCGGATCAAGGGCATCCCGCCGGAGGAGTGGCACGGCCTGCGCCACAGCGACAACACCGCCGTCTCCTGCCTGAAGTGGGACGGAGCGGCGTTCCAGCTGGCCTTCGAGGGGGACAACTCCCACCTGGACCCCGCTATCTCCACACTGGCCCGCCAGTCCTGGTGGCGGAGGGACGGGAAGCGGGCGGAGGACGTGAACCTGTGGTTCCGGCCCCTGGACTTGGAGCGGGAGAGCCAGACCTATTACGAGGCCCGGCGGGAGGCATGGATCACCGTCCACGGAGAGGACACCCCCTTTGATGGGGAGAGCTTTCTTCAGGATGCCCGCCTTCACTGCGGCCGCACCCCATGGGGGGTGACCTGCGCCATGGCGGGGGACCGGATGGCGGGGCTGATCCAGCTGGACCCAGAGCGGTATGCCAAGGACGGGGCCGGCTATATCCCATTCTGCTACATTGTGCCCCAGCTGCGGGCCCAGGGGCTGGGGGTGCAGCTCATCGGGCAGGCGGTGTCCTTCTACCGCCCCCTGGGGCGGCAGTATCTGCGCCTGCGCTGTGCCAGCTACAACACCCCCGCCCAGCACTTTTATCAGCGGTACGGCTTCTATAAGATCGGCGAGGAGCAGGGGAGCCGGGTGCCGCTGGATATCCTGGAGAAGTACATCGGCTATGACCGCTGAGCTGCGGCCGTTCAAAAGGAGGGACATGGGATGGACCATATTGCCCAGATCGCGGGAAAACTGGCGGACCATCAGCTGGACGCCATGCTGCTCGCCAGTCAGGCCGGGGAGCGGTACGCCGTGGGCTTCCACGGGGAGGGCCTGGTGCTGGTGACCCGGGAGGGGGCCCACTATTCCACCGACAGCCGCTACATCGAGGCGGCCCGGCAGGAGGTGCAGGGGGCTCAGGTGGAGCTGGTGACCCGGGAGCGGGGCCATCTGGCCCTGGCCGCCGGCTATCTCCAGGAGCACGGCCTGAAGCGGGTGGGCTTTGAGAGCGGGGCTGTGAGTGTGGACGCCCTGGCCCGGTATGAGAGGGCCCTGCCCTGCACCCTGGTCCCGGCTCAGGACCTGCCGGACGGCCTGCGGGCGTCCAAGGACGGAGAGGAGCTGGCCGCTATGGAGGCGGCCCAGCGCATCACCGACGAGGCATTTCAGGCGATTTTGAATTTTATCCGCCCGGGGCAGACGGAGCGGGAGGTGGCCGCCCGGCTGGTGTATGAGCTGCTGCGCCGGGGCGGGGAGCGGGTCTCCTTCGACCCTATCGTGGCCGCCGGCGCCAATGGCTCCAAACCCCATGCCGTCCCCGGAGACACGGTGATCCAGCCTGGGATGTTCGTCACCATGGATTTCGGCTGTGTGTGGAGGGGCTACTGCTCCGACATGACCCGCACCGTGGCGGTGGGAAAGCCCGCACCGGAGATGGAGCGGGTATATCAGGTGGTGCTGGAGGCCCAGCAGGCTGGCATCGCCGCCGCCCGGGCCGGGCTGGCCGGGCGGGAGATCGATGCCGCAGGCCGGACGGTGATCCAGGCGGCGGGGTATGGGGAGGCATTTTCCCACAGCTTCGGCCACTCCCTGGGACTGGAGATCCACGAGTCCCCCAATGCCGCGCCGGGGGAGGAACGGATCATGCCCGTGGGGGCAGTGGTCTCCGCCGAGCCGGGCATCTATCTGCCCGGGCGTTTTGGCGTGCGCATCGAGGACGTGATCGTCCTGTCGGAAACGGGATGCCGTGACCTGACAAAGTCGCCAAAAGAGCTGATCGTCCTGTGATTTTACAGAAAACCTCTTGTCAAATCCAGAAAAAAAGGGTAGAATATATCAGTTCATAAAAACATTTGGAGGATGATTCCTATGGCAATGATTTCCGCCAGTGATTTCCGCAACGGCGTGACCTTTGAGATGGACGGCAAGGTCATGCAGGTCGTCGAGTTCCAGCACGTGAAGCCCGGCAAGGGCGCGGCCTTTGTGCGCACCAAGATGAAGAACGTCATCACCGGCGGCGTGACCGAGACCTCCTTCAACCCCACCGCCAAGTTCGAGCAGGCCTATGTGGAGCGCAAGGACATGGAGTACAGCTACAACGACGGCGATCTGTACTACTTCATGGACATGGAGACCTACGACATGCTGCCCATCAGCAAGGATATGCTGGGCGACGCCTTCAAGTTCGTGAAGGAGAACATGAGCTGCAAGGTCATGTCCTACAAGGGCAGCGTCTTCGGTGTGGAGCCCCCCAACTTCGTGGAGCTGGAGATCACCGAGACCGATCCCGGCTTCCGCGGCGACACGGCCACCAACGTGACCAAGCCCGCCACCCTGGAGACCGGCGCTGAGATCAAGGTGCCCCTGTTCATCAACCCCGGCGACAAGATCAAGATCGACACCCGCACCGGCGAGTACCTGGAGCGCTGCAAGGCCTGATGGCAGAGACAGATGTCCGGCCCCGCAGAGAGCGGGGATGGGTATCGATGAGATTCTGCAGAGGCTGAAAAGAACAAAATCAGGTCGGGAGAGACACTGGGGCAGAGGGTACGACACAGAATTGAAGGAGGCTTAGCCTCAGAAAGGGAAACTGCTATGACTATTTCCGAGAAAGTTGCTTATCTGAAGGGGCTGGCTGAGGGCCTGAACCTGGATGTGGAGAAGTCCAAGGAGGGCAAGCTCATCTCCGTGATGATCGGCATCCTGGAGGAAGTGGGGCTGTCCATCGAGGACCTGGAGGAGAACGCTCTGGCCCTCGGGGAGGAGATCGACACCATTTCCGACGACCTGGCGGATGTGGAGTCCGTGGTCTACGGCGAGGACGAGGATGAGGACGACTACTTTGAGGTTGAGTGCCCCAATTGCGAGGAACCCATCGTCATCGACGACAAGGCGCTGGCGGAGGGGGAGGTAGAGTGCCCCAACTGCCAGACCAAGTTCTCTCTGGACCTGTCGGATGACACGGTGGAGGGAGACGAGGAGTAACTCCCTGCCCGAAAGCACAAAACAGCGGCGTGACGATTTCGTCACGCCGCTGTTTTTCTCTCCGCCCCGCCGGACAGGTGTTCAGGGCAGGGGAGCACTGCCCATGGCCGCTTCCAGAATCTTATCCGCTCCCCGCCGGTAGCCGCCGGCGGCGCGGAACCCTTCAGAGATGTGCTGGGCGCTGTGCTGAAAGGCAGGATCAGCCAGGACGAGGGAGAGGGCCTGATGGATGGCGGCGGGGGTGGGAGCGGGCAGCGGGACGCCCGCCCCCAACTCCTGGACCCGGCGGGCCACCATGCCCTGCTCCTCCTGCTGGGGGAAGAGGACCAGGGGGACCCCCAGGTAGAGGCTCTCGCTGACGCTGTTCATGCCGCAGTGGGAGAGAAAGGCGTCGGACTGAGACAGGACGGCCAGCTGGTCTACCTGGGGAAGGACCTGGACATTGGGCGGAACATCTCCCAGCTCTTCCGGCCTGCACCCACCGCCCAGAGAGAGAACGGCCCGTACCCCCTCCCAGCTCCGCAGGGCCTCCAGGCAGGCGCGATAAAAGGAGCGGCTGCGGTTGTTGACAGTCCCCAGAGAGATGTAGATCTGCCTGTCCCCGCCGGAGCGTGGGGCGTGAGTCAGCTCGGGCACCGAGGGCCCGATAAAGGCATACCGGCTGGAAAAGGTGTCGGCCAGGGGCTGGAATTCCCGGGAAGTGTAGACGATGGTGTCGGTGTATCCGTCGTTCTCAATGAGGGAGAGCAGTCCCTTCACCGGATAGCCCGCCTGGCACAGCTGGGCCATGCAGCGGCGGATGCGGCCCCGACCCGCAAGCAGCCGCAGGAACTGCCCCGGCGTCTGCTTCATCAGCTTGGCGGTATGGCGGTTGAAGGCGAAGGTGGTGGTGGAGCAGACATAGGGGCAGGCCAGCTTGGCGGCCCACAGCTTTCCCCAGAAGCACAAGGAGTCGGATACCACGCAGTGGGGCTGGAATTGGGCCAGATCCCGGCCCACGGGGCCATCCATGGCCAGGAGGGTTTGGGTGATCATCTCCACCAGGGCGGCGAAGTCGCGGCCCACCCTTCGCTCCAGATCCGGAGGCGCCGGCGGCAGATAGGAGTCGCAGGGGACGAATTGGGCGCCGGCGGCCTGGATCTTCTCCCGAAAGGGGGCGAAGGAGTAATAGCGGACCTGGTGCCCACGGCAGGTCAGCTCCCGTACCACCGGAAGAGTGGGATTGGTGTGCCCGTGAGCATAGATGGAGAAAAAGGCGATGCGGTACATGAAGTCCCCTCCTTTCCCTGGCAGAGCTTACCGTTCCTCAGGCTCTTCCGGTGTGCTCAGCTGCCGGATGGCCTGGGCAAAAGCCCTGGACTCCGACTCGCTGTGGTCAGGATAGATATCCCGGCCCCGCCCCTGGAAGATGGACTCGGCGATCTGCTCAAAGACTTGGTAGCGCTCCAGGGCGATGCCCCGTTGTGCGTCGGCCAGGATCAGCAGGGTGTCCCCGGGGCTGATCTGGAACATGTCCCGGATCTCCTTAGGAATGACGATTTGGCCTTTCGGTCCCACCTTGACGGAGCTCATATACTTCTCATTGTCAGACATCTTGATCCCCCAAATCTCCTTAAAGTAATACTTGTATAACTAATCATACCTGCGAAAGGCGGAAATGTCAAGAAAAATCTGTCCCCTCTCCCGCGCGGGGGTGGACGGCCGCCTGGCGCTCTGCTATAATGCACCTGTTGATCCAAAAGAGCGGCCCCCGGCGGGGCTGGCCGATTCAGAAGAAGGAGCGGGTGAGAACTGATGAAGACAAAGACCGTACTGTTGCGCGGGGTGGAGATCGGTGCAGGCAGACCGAAGATCATCGTCCCCATTGTTGGGAAGACGGAGCAGGAGATCCTGGACAAAGCCGCCGAGCTGGTCCAGGCCAAGCCCGATGTGGTGGAATGGCGGGTGGACTACTTCCAGGGCGTGGGCGATGTCCAGCGGGTGGTGGATACTGCCAGAGAGCTGAACGAGGCACTGGGGGAGATCCCCATCCTCTTCACCTTCCGCACCAAGCGGGAGGGCGGCGAAAAGGAGATTGGTATGGAGGACTACACCGCTTTGAACCGGGCCGTCGCCCAGTCGAGCTATGTGGACGCGGTGGATGTGGAGATTTTTTCCGGTGACGAGGTGGTGCGCAAGAACATCGCCGCCATCCATGATGCCGGCGCGGCGGTGGTGGGGTCCAGCCATGAATTCCACCGGACACCGGAGCACGCCGAGCTCATCTACCGGCTGCGGAAGATGCAGGATATGGGGGCCGACATCCTGAAGGTGGCTGTGATGCCCCAGAACAAGGCGGACGTGCTGACCCTGCTCTCCGCCACCGAGGAGATGTATCGGCTGTACGCCCAGCGGCCGCTGCTGACCATGTCCATGGCGTCGGACGGCGTCATCAGCCGCCTGTGCGGCGAGGTGTTCGGCTCCGCCGCCACCTTCGGCATGGTGGGCCAAGGCTCCGCCCCCGGCCAGATCCCGGCGGATCAGCTGGAACAGGTGCTGGAGATTCTCCACAGAGCGCTGTGAGGTTTGACCGGCCCGCCTGTCTCCAGGCGGGCCGGTGATTTTGCCAGGGAAAATGGACTCACCAGCATAACGGACGAGCTGCGCTGCCCCATAATGCTACTGATCTGTGCAAAAAAATTGTAAAACACAGCCATGTCTGCCCCGATTTACCGGCAGTAAAGGGCAACGCTGTGGGCACAATAAAGCTCGGATGGAACTTCCGTATGAGAAAAGTGTGGGATCAGGTCCCGTCTGGAACGTGTGCCAGGCGGGACCTGACAGCCCCGGCCGGACCGGCCGGGCTGGAACGGAAAACGGGAGGATTTGGAATGAAAAAAGAGCTGATCGCCCTGGGGGCGGCTCTGGCCCTGGTGGGGACCCTGACCGCGTGCAGCAGCACGCCGGCGGACCAGAATAAGGGGAGCGCCGGCAGCGGCGCTACCGGCAGTACTACCGGCAGCGCCGCCGGGACCGCCTATCCCCGGTCTACCCGCTACGGGATGAACGGGACCGCCGGCGGCCATGGCTACACCTATGACGGCCGCTATACCGCCTTCCCCGACGGCAGAGTGGCACCGGGCCGGGGCAATGCGGCCCGGGACATGGAGCGAGTGGGAAAAGGCGTGGCTGACGGGACCCGGGACTTGGTGAACGGCGTGGGCGACGTGGTGCGCGACGCCGGGAACGGTCTGCGGGATGCCGGCCAGGCAGTGAAAAACGCAGCTGACCGGGACATGTGACCCATAAAACGCTGAGAAAAGACCGCGCGGAGATCACTCTCCGCGCGGTCTTTTACTTTGGAGGCCGCTTGCCCCGCTGGTGCGCCGGCTTTGCCCGGCGGCCGGTATGGGAGGCGCGGCCACCGGCTGCCGGGGCCGGGCGGCCCTTCCATGGGGCCTGCCTGCCTTGCCGGTCCTCCTTCCGGCCGGAGCTGCCCCGGGCCTGCTTGGCGGGGGCATCCCCCCGGCGTCCCTGCCGGCTCCCCGCCCCGGAGGCGGGGGCATCCGGACGGATCAGGCACCGCTTCCCATAACCGATCAGATCCTCACGGCCCGTGCGGTGGAGAGCCTCCAACACCAGCTTCCGGTTTTGGGGCTTGCGCCACTGCATCAGTGCCCGCTGGAGAGCCTTGTCGTGGGGCGTGCGGGGGACGAAGACCGGCTGCATGGTGCGGGGGATCCAGGCCGGTGTACCACATGCAGGTGGACAGGGTTGCCGGGGGTGGGATAGAAGTCCTGCACCTGCTCCGGCATGTGTCCCTGCCGGTTGAGCCACTCCGCCAGCTGGACCGCATCCTCCAGGGTGCAGCCGGGGTGGGAGGAGATGAGGTAGGGGACCAGGTACTGGTCCTTGCCGTAGCGGCGGTTGAGCTTGAAGTACTTCTCCCGGAACTTTTCATAGACCTGGATGTGTGGCTTACCCATATAGTCCAGGGTGTGGGCGGAGCAGTGCTCGGGCGCCACCTTCAGCTGGCCGGAGATGTGGTGCTGGATCAGGTCGGTGAAGAACTCGCCGCTGGGGTCCTTCATCAGAAAATCGAACCGGATGCCGGAACGGATGAAGACCTTTTTTACCTTGGGGAGCTGCCGCAGCTTGCGCAGGAGCATCATATAGTCAGTGTGGTCGGCGTCCAGGTTGGGGCAGGGCTCCGGCGCCAGACAGGCCCGGTTCCTGCACATACCATGCTTGAGCTGTTTCTGGCAGGAGGGACGGCGGAAGGTGGCAGAGGGGCCGCCCACGTCGTGGATGTAGCCCTTGAAGCCGGGGTGGCGGGTGAGGGCCTCTGCCTCCCGGAGAACAGACTGGTGGCTGCGGGCGGAGATGGTGCGCCCCTGGTGAAAGGCCAGGGAGCAGAAGCTGCACGCCCCAAAGCACCCCCGGTTGTGGGTGATGGAGAAGCGCACCTCCTCAATGGCGGGGACGCCCCCCATGGAGTCGTACATGGGATGGGGCTCCCGTACATAGGGAAGCTCGGCCACCGCATCCAGCTCCGCCGTGGTCAGGGGATAGGCGGGGGGATTGACCAGCAGGAACTGGTGCCCGTGCTTCTGAAGGATGGCCTTTCCCACGAAGGGGTCGTGCTCGTCATATTCCACCATGTTGGCCCGGGCGTAGGCCTCCTTGGAGGCGGACACCTCCTCAAAGGAGGGGACCTCCACGAAGGGGTAGGCACATGCGCCGGGGTGGGGGACGGCGGCGCATGTGCCGCGAACATCGGTGATCTCCCCCACCGGTGTGCCGGAGGCCAGCCGGGCGGCGATCTCCCGGGAGGCGGTCTCCCCCATGCCGTAGGTGAGAAGGTCCGCCTGGGCATCGAAGAGGATGGAGCGGCGCACCTTGTCTTCCCAGTAGTCGTAGTGGGCGAAGCGGCGCAGGCTGGCCTCCAGCCCACCGATGACGATGGGGATGTCGCCGAACACCTCCCGCACCCGGTTGGAGTAGACGATAGTGGCCCGGTCGGGGCGCAGGCCCGCCTTCCGGCCGGGAGAGTAGGCGTCATCGTGGCGGCGCTTTTTCGCCGCCGTATAGTGGGCCACCATGGAGTCCAGGTTCCCGCCGGAGATCAGCACCCCCAGCCGGGGGCGTCCCAGGGCGGAGAAGGCCTCCGGCCGCCGCCAGTCGGGCTGGGAGAGAACGGCCACCCGGTAGCCCTCCGCCTCCAGTACCCGGCCGATGATGGCGGGGCCGAAGGAGGGGTGATCCACATAGGCATCCCCGGTGATGAGGAGAAAGTCGTAAAAGTCCCAGCCCCGGCGGGCCATGTCCTCCCGGGAGACCGGGAGAAAAAGATCGCGGTCAAGTTCCATGGTGAACCTCGTTTCTCAGTGTGATCAGGCATGGATCCCTCAGAACCAGAGGGCCCTTTCCTCCCGGAACATGGGCGGATCTCCGTTCCGGTAGGGGTCATAGGTGTCCAGGTTGCAGCCGAACTCCTGGAGACGGCGGATGGTGCCCTCCTGGGTCCACTCCACCAGAGAGAGGCCGTCAAAGGTCTGGACCGCGCCGTCGTTCATCACACAGCGGAAGCGCCACTCCACAATGGTGGCGTCCTCCCGGTGGAAGAAGCGGCCGCTGTCCCAGACCTCCACCCGGCCCCGGGTGTTCCACTCCTGGAACCAGTGACGGATGGCGGCGGCGCCGTGGTACTCGGGGCCCCAGCTTTCAAGATAAACGGCATCAGGAGCAAAGAGCTCCAGAATACCCAGGTCTTCCCGCCGCAGCCACATGTCCAGCCAGAGGCGGATCTTTTGTTCCCGTTCCTGCGTATGGTGCATATGGGTCTCTCCTGAAAATATAAAGATGTTTGAGATCGGGGTCCCGGGAGCGTCCTTATCCCTGTGCAGTCAGGACCTCCTGGTAGATGCGCTTCATGGTAAGGGCATCTTTGGCCTGCGTGCCGGCGCTCTCGCAGATGAAAGTGGGGGACCAGCCCCGGCGGGCGATCGCCCGGGCCAGCGGAGCCCAGTCAGGGCCGTATCCGTCGTCGTCGTCAAAGGTGCGGTGGCACTTTTCTCCCCGCCGGGGTGAACTGGATGTGGGAGAAATGGCTGTGAAAGACGCTGGCCCTGGACTGCCCCAGAACGGACTCCACCCGGTCCAGCATCCGCCCGAAGGCCTCCGCTCCGTCATCCGCCCCAAGGGAGCGGGCGTACAGGTGGCCGAAGTCGATGCAGGGGATCAAGCGCTCGTCCAGGGTGCACAGCTCCAGCACCTCCTCCAGATCTCCCAGTTGGTTGATCTTGCCCATGGTCTCGGGACACAGGGCGATGTGGCCGAAGCCTTGGCCGTCGCAGGTCCGGATCACCTCCCTCAGGGAGCGGAGGGCTGTGTCCAGCGCCTCCCGACGGGTGCGCTTCATCAGGGCGCCGGAGTGGATCACAACCCGGGAGGCCCCATCTGACTGGCCACCAGGCAGGCGGAGGTGATATAGCCGATGGTCTTTGCAGGCTGTCCGGGTCCGGGTTGGCCAGATTGATGAAATAAGGGGCATGGAGAGAGAGATCCCGTGCTTCCGGGCGTTCTCCCCTACCCTCCGGGCGGTGTCCTCCCACATGGACCCCCTTGCCGCATTGATATTCGTAGCAGTCCAGCCCCTGCTCCGCGATCCACTGGGGGGCGGCCAGGGAGGACTTGTGGACGGCGGAGAAAGCGTCGCTGTTGCCGGCGGGCCCGAATTTGGCACTCATAGGAAGGGCCTCCTTTTGCCCAGCAGGCGGAAGGGGGTCTCCGCCGCGTAGCGGAGATAGCGCCCCGGGTTGCCCGCCAGCTGGATGGGTTCCACCAGCAAAGGGGTAACTCCGGCGTTGTTGGCCCCCAGAGTGTCGGTGAAGATCTGGTCGCCCACCATCACCGTCTGAGCGGGGGTGCAGCCCATGCGCTCCATGGCCTGAAGATACCCCCGGCGGCGGGGCTTGCCTGAGCGGCCCTGAAAGGGCACACCCAGGGCCTGGGCGAAGTTCTGGGCCCGGCCCGGCTTGCGGCTGTTGGAGAGGATGAACAGGGCGATGCCCTGGGCGGCCAGGGCGTCCCGCCAGGCGGTCAGCTGGGGGGAGGGCTGGGCGACCCGGTAGGGGACCAGAGTGTTGTCTAGGTCAGCCAGCACCAGCCGGATACCCCTGGCGGCCAGGGCCTCTGGGTCCAGGGCGGAAAAACCGGGGTAGACCCCCCGGGGAATGGGTGAGAATCGCAATGAAGGTCGTCCTCCTGTCGGTGTTCTAGGATGGAGCGGGACGGCATAGAGTGGGGGTGTGAGGCGGCGGGGCCGGGCGGAAGCCCGGGCCGGACCGCTCCGTTGAGGTTGAGATCATATCATTATATCATTTCCAAAGAAAATGGACAAGGGGGAGCTAGATATGAGCATGGAACCGCTGATCGTCACCGTCCCGCCGGCCCGGATCGGGGAGCTGAGGGGGCTGCGGGCCGTGCCGGCCCACCAGGGCTACCGGATCGGCCGGGGGCCCCACCTCTTCCGGGCGGCGGCGGGGCCGGTCCCTCAAGGCGGACTGATGGCCCTGGACTGCGTGGGCTTTGACGGCAGAGGGGAGGCCGCTCCCCTGTGTGATGAGGTGGTGCGGGAGTGCGCCGCCAGGGGCTTCCGGGGCGCGGTGTGCGACTTTGAGCAGGGCGGGGTGCCGCTGCTGGATCAGGTGGTGCGGCGGCTGGGGGAGGGCTTCGCCCGCCGGGGCTGGACGTTGTATGTGACGGAGCCCTATGGACACAGTTCTCCCCGGGCCCGGGTGATGATCCCGTCGGCCCTGTCCGGAGGCTCGCTGTCCCGGCGTCTGGAGGAGGCGGCGGAGCGCTTCGGCCGGGAGCGGGTGACCCTGGCGGTGCAGCGGGTGGCGGAGGACTTTTTTCTGCCCTCCCCCACAGGGAGCGGGGTGCCCCTGAGCCGGCGGGAGCTGGAGGAGAAGCTGGAGCAGCTGCACCCCTCGGTGTTCTTCTCCCATGAGCTGTGCGCCCGCTACTTCACCTACATGAGCCGGGAGAGCGGGGCCCACTTCGTCCTCTTTGACGACAGGGACACCCTGCGCAAGAAGCTGGAGGTGGCCCAAGAGCTGGGCATCACTTCGGCGGTGGCGGCGCTGCCTGAGGTGCTGGACGCGGCGGGGGAGCTGGGAATTCGGAATTGACGGCAGGGGGGCCAGGGAGTAAAATTGGGGTACAACAACTGTGAGGAGGCGGCCCCAATGGTACGTCATATCGTGTCCTGGAATTTCAAGCCCGAGCTGAGTGAGGAGGAGCGCAGGGCGGCGTCGGAGACCCTGGTGGCCCGGATGACCGCACTGCGGGATCTGGTGCCCTGCGTGGAGAGGCTGGAGGTGTTTCAGCCCCCCATCGGTCTGAGCAACTGCGACCTGTGCATGTACACGGAGATCGACAAGGAGGAAAATCTGGTGGTCTACCGGGACCACCCGGAGCACCAGAAGGTGGTCAAGCTGATCCATCAGTGGTGCTGTGACCGGCGGTGCACCGACATGCCCATGTGATGGGAAAAAGAGCGGCAGGCGGAGGGCGTGAGCCCTCCGCCTGCTGGCAGTTTTGAGGGGATAGATATGATGGGGAGCGGGGCCGGGTCTCTGTACTACATGGGGAACGGTGCCCTGCCCCGTCTGGGTGTGCGGCCCGATGGGGCATGGGGCCCTGTATGGTGCACAGTTCTCCCTCAGTCCTTTGCAGGGGGGGGCCTGCCCCCGCCCGCAGTTCCTGGATTTGCGGCGTAGCGTAGGGGCGAGTCCCAGACCCGCCCCTTCCGCCGATGCCGGCGGAAGGACACCCCTCATCCGTCACGGCTTCGCCGTGCCACCTTCCCCCCGGAGGGGGGAAGGCTTTGGGGGGCGGCTCTGGGGGCCGCCCCTGCGGGGTATCTCCGCCCTTTGCGTGATCCTTGAGGTGCAGGGTCCGATGGGGGCATCGGGCCCTGCATGGCGGGCATTTCTCCTGGTTTTGGTGTAGAGCGGATTCGGGGTCATTGAAACGCTCAGGCGAGGTCCTGGGCGTTTTCAGCATTTCGGCTGTCCATCATCTCCTGCAGGTGGCGGAAAAATTCCTCTGGAGGCATGATGGATTTAAAGCGGCGGTAGAAGGCCACGCCGAACCCCATGGACAGAAAAAGACTGACCTCTTTGTTCTCCTCGGTATTCGGGAGCATCTTGACGGCGGACAGGATGGTGGAGCCCAAAATGTCCACGATCTCCCCCGCCTCCTCCATTGTGGCGGGTCGTTTCAGATATGTTTGGAATTCTTCCAATGTCATAACACTCACCTCAACTCCTAACATACCAAAAACAATTAGAAAAAACAAGTTGTAATTTTGATTATATTAAACATCAAAAGAACAAAATATAATTTCCTCATAGAATAGTGAGGAGAAAGTGCAATGGCCTTTACGATAAAACCAACAAAGAGGAAAAAGGAATCCGTAAACCGTTCTATTTATTTGAGCAAAGAAGTCCATGACAAGGTGTTGAAAATTGCGGCAGAGAACGACACCAGCTTCAGCAACGTGGTGGTCAGCATGATCGAATACTGCCTGAAGGAGCAGGAGTCAGAGCAGGAAAGAGAGACATAAAACAGCGGGCGCCGGGATCTCCGGCGCCCGCTTCAATTTGCTAAAATTCGCGCCCGCAGGCGCGGATCAAGTTGAGAAGTGTTTTCCCCGGCGGCATGTGCGTCGGGGAAAACACTTCTCAGGCTGCAGGTGTGGGGTTTGTCCGCCTGCGGCGGACAAACCCTGCGCGCGGCAGACTGCATCTTTCTCCTCGAAAAAGCGGCAAAGCCGCTTTTTCGACAGTTTCCGGCGCCCGCTCCAGCTTTTGGAAAAACCTCGCAGAGTCCGCGCCCACCGGCGGGGCGTTCTCAATAGGTGTGGGTGCACAGCTCCTGGATCTTGGCCTGGAGCTTTTTCAGGTCCTCAAAGGTCTCGGGCCTGCGCCGGGGGTCCCGGAGGATGGCGGCGGGGTGGAACAGGGCCATCATCTGGACGCCGGACTTCTCGAACCACTGGCCGTGCTCCTTGGTGATTTTGAAATCCTCCTTGATGATGCGCATGGCGGCGATGCGGCCCAGACATACGATGATCTTGGGGCGGATCAGGGCCGCCTGATTGCGGAGATAGCCGATGCAGGCATCCTGCTCCGTATTCAGGGGGTCCCGGTTCTGAGGCGGACGGCACTTGACGATGTTGGCAATGTAGACGTTCTTATGCCGGTCCAGGTCGATGAGCTCCAGCATGTCGTCCAGCAGCTTGCCCCCCCGGCCCACAAAGGGCTCGCCCTGAAGGTCCTCGTTCTCGCCGGGGCCCTCACCGATGAACATGACCTCGGCGTCCCGGGGGCCTACGCCGAACACCACATTGGTGCGTTTATCCGCCAGGGCGCACTTCTGACAGGAGAGGCACTGGGCCTCCAGCTCGTTCCAATTCAGCATCATGAAAAACCTCACTCCAAATGATCCGGGTCCGGGGGCGCGGCCCCCTCCTTTGTGCCAGTCTAGCATAAAATTTCCTCGTGTGCAACCAAAAATCGGACACGGATTCTGTATAAAATGACCATTGACAGGGAAAAGTAAAGAAGCGTATAATCCGACCATAAAAAATCCATATGGCAAAAGCGCTGATGAAGACCGCGCTCCAAGGCGTCCAACAGAGAGACCGGGTCACCGACTGAAAGCCTGGTTGGGAAAGACGGAGCTGCGCAACACTTCTGAGCTGGCGGTTCGAACCGGAGAGATCCGGCTGAGGGCCGCACGTATTCCCCACGTTAGAGGGGCTCGAAAGAGGTTCCTTGTTGGAGGAGCAACGCGGGTGGCACCGCGGAATGATTTGAAATTCCGTCCCGGGTCGTATCATTTTTAGATACGGCCCGGGATTTTTGCGTTCCTCCGGAAAGATCGATCAGGAAAGGATGAGATCAGCATGAAGTATGTCACGGAAACAAAGCACGTCCCCCTGGGGTTCGGGGAAATCGCGGGAGGAGCGCTGGACGGGCAGGCCGTCACCCTGAAGGGGGCGGTCCACAGCCTGCGGGCCATGGGCGGGATCACCTTCCTTGCCCTGCGGGTGCGGGACGGGGCGGTCCAGTGCGTGTGCCGGCCGGAGGAGCTGCCGGAGGGGCTGTGTGAGGAGTGTGCCGCGGTGGTCACCGGGACGGTGCGGCGGGAGGAACGGGCCCCGGGGCCGGGAGCTGGCGGCGGAGGAGGTGCGGGTGCTGTCCCGGCCCGCCGCGCCCATGCCGGTGGCCGTCTCCAAGCGGCGGCTGAGGCTGAACCTGGACACGGAGCTGTCCCTGAGGCCCCTGTGCTGCGCAGCCTGCGCACCCGCTCCGTCTTCAAGGTGCAGGAGGGAATCAGCCGGGCCTTCCGGGAGTACCTCACCGCCCAGGGCTTCACCGAGATCCACACCCCAAGATCGTCCACGCCGGGGCCGAGGGGGCAGCAACATCTTCCGGCTGGACTACTTCGGGCGCAAGGCATTTCTCGCCCAGTCCCCAGTTCTATAAGCAGACTATGGTGGGCTCCTTCCAGCGGGTCTTTGAGATCGGCCCCGTCTTCCGGGCGGAGAAGCACTCCACCCCGGCACCTGAATGAGTACACCGGCCTGGACCTGGAGATGGGCTTCATCGACTCCTTCTACGATGTGATGGAGGTGGAAGCCGGGTTTTTGAAATACTGCATGGAGCTGCTGGCGCGGGAGTACAGCGAGGACCTGAAGCGGCTGGAGGCGGAGCTGCCCCGGGTGGACCGTATCCCCTGCGTGCGGTTCGATGAGGCCAAGCGGCTGGCCGCGGAGAAGTATGGCCGCCCCATCCGGGACCCCTTTGACCTGGAGCCGGAGGAGGAGGCCAACATCGGACGCTATTTCCAGGAGGAGTATGGGGCGGACTTCGTCTTTGTCACCCACTACCCCAGCAAGAAGCGCCCCTTCTACGCCATGGACGACCCGGAGGACCCACGCTGCACCCTGTCCTTCGACCTGCTGTTCCGGGGGATGGAGGTGACCACCGGCGGCCAGCGGGTCCACGACTACCAGGCCCAGGTGGCCAAGATGGAGGCCCGGGGGATGCACCCGGAGGAGTTCCGGGACTTCCTCACCATCCACCAGCACGGCATGCCGCCCCACGGCGGCCTGGGCATCGGCCTGGAGCGGCTGACCATGAAGCTGTGCGGCCTGGAGAACGTGCGGGAGGCCAGCCTGTTCCCCCGGGACCAGAGCCGCCTGGAGCCGTGAGTTTGAAAACATGCAGAGAGGTGAAACAGAATGAAGATCACAACGGAAATGGCGGCCCATATCGCCGCCCTCTCCCGGCTGAAGCTGTCGGAGGAGGAGGCCGGGCGGATGGCAGGGGAGCTGGAACAGATCCTCTCCTATATGGACGTGCTGGACGGCCTGGACACCAGCGGGGCGGAGCCCATGAGCCACATCGTCCCCCTGAAGAACGTGCTGCGGGAGGATGAGACAGCCCCCTCCATGGATCGGGGGGAGCTGCTGAAGAACGCGCCGGCCACCGACGGAGGGACCTTCCTGGTCCCAAAGGCCGTGGAATAGGAGGGAAGGACGATGCAGGAGATCATGAAACTCACCGCGCTCCAGCTGGGGGCGGCCATCAGGCGGGCGAAGTCAGCCCCACGGAGGCGGTGAAGGCGGCGCTGGAGCGCATTGAGGAGACGGCGGGGACAACGCCTTTACTGAAATTACGGCGGAGCGGGCCCTGGAGCGGGCCGCCTGGGCGGAAAAGGAGCTGGCGGCGGGACGGCTGGCGGGCCCCTGGCGGGGTCCCCATGGCCCTCAAGGACAACATCTGCACCAGAGGGGTGTCCACTACCTGCGCCTCCCGGATCCTGGCCGGGTTCCGCCCCTATGACGCCACCTTGGTAGAGCGGCTGGAGGGGGGGGGCCGTCTCCCTGGGCAAGCTGAACATGGACGAGTTCGCCATGGGGTCCACCAGCGAGACCTCTTTCCTGGGGCCGGTGCGCAACCCCTGGGACCGGGAGCGGGTTCCCGGCGGCTCCTCCGGCGGTGCCGCGGCGGCGGTGGCCGCCCGCTCCAGCTGGTACGCCATCGGGTCGGACACCGGCGGCTCCATCCGCCAGCCAGCCGCATTCTGCGGCGTCACCGGGATCAAGCCCACCTACGGGACCGTGTCCCGGTACGGGCTGATCGCCTACGCCTCCTCCCTGGACCAGATGGGTCCCCTGGCCCGGGACGCGGCCGACTGCGCCGCCGTGCTGGACCTGGTGATGGGCCGCGACCCGAGGGACGGCACCTCTCTGGATGTGCCCGCTGGGGCTGCTGGCCTCCCTGACCGGAGACGTGAGGGGCCTGCGGATCGGGCTGCCCGGGAGTGCTTCGGGGAGGGGCTGGACAGTGCGGTGCGGGCCTGCGTCCTGGCGGCGGCGGACGTGCTGCGGGACCGGGGGCAGAGCTGGTGCCCCTGTCCTTCCCCATGATGGAGTATGTCATCCCGACCTATTATATCATTGCCTGCGCGGAGGCGTCCTCAAACCTGTCACGGTTCGACGGGGTGAAGTATGGCTGGCGGGCGGAGGGTACGGGGACCTGCGGGAGCTGTATCAGCAGACCCGCACCGAGGGCTTCGGCCCCGAGGTCCGGCGGCGGATCCTGCTGGGCACCTTCGTGCTCTCCTCCGGCTACTACGACGCCTACTACCTGAAGGCTCTGCGAGCAAAGGGGATGATCAAGAGGGCCTTCGACGAGGCATTCTGTCAGTGTGATGTGATGCTCACTCCCACCGCTCCTGCCGCGGCCCCGGCTGGGAGAGCCTGTCCGACCCCTTGCGGATGTACCTGAGCGACATCGACACCGTGCCGGTGAACCTGGCGGGACTGCCGGGGCTGTCTATGCCCTGCGGCTTTGACGAGACGGGCTGCCGGTGGGCGCCCAGCTCATCGGCCCTCCGCTGGGGGAGAAGAACGTGCTGAACGCCGCCCACGCCTTCCAGCTGGAGACAGACTGGCATACGCGGGCTCCGGCGGAAAAGGAGGTTGGATGATATGACCTGGGAAACTGTGATCGGGCTGGAGACCCACGTGGAGCTGGCCACCCGCACCAAGATATTCTGCTCCTGCACCACCCGGTTCGGGGGAGAGCCCAACACCCACTGCTGCCCCATCTGCACTGGAATGCCGGGGACCCTGCCCATGGTGAACCGAAGGTGGTGGAGTACGCCTGCCGTGCCGGGCTGGCGCTGAACTGCGAGATCACCCGGCGCAGCCGGTTCGACCGGAAAACTACTTCTATCCCGACCTGCCCAAGGCGTACCAAGTCTCCCAGCTCTACCTCCCCATTGCCCGGAACGGGCGTGTGAGCATCGCCACGGCGGCGGGGGAGAAGGTGGTCCGCATCCACGAGCTGCACATGGAGGAGGACGCGGGCAAGCTGGTCCACGACCCCTGGCTGGACCAGACCCGGGCGGACTATAACCGCTGCGGCGTGCCGCTGGTCGAGATCGTCACCGAGCCCGACTTCCGCTCCGCTGAGGAGGTGATCGCCTATCTGGAGAAGCTGAAGTCCATCCTGGAGTATCTGGGGATCTCGGACTGCAAGATGCAGGAGGGCTCCCTGCGCTGTGACGTGAACCTCTCCGTCCGGCCGGCGGGCTCCCAGGAGCTTGGGACCCGGACGGAGATGAAGAACCTGAACTCCTTCAAGGCCATTGCCCGGGCCATCGCCTACGAGGCCCGCCGCCAGGCGGAGCTGCTGGAGGAGGGCGGGCGCGTGGTCCAGGAGACCCGGCGCTGGGACGACAACAAGGACGCCACCTTCTCCATGCGCTCCAAGGAGGACGCCCAGGACTACCGCTACTTCCCAGAACCGGACATCCCGCCTCTGGAGCTGTCGGAGGAGTACCTGGAGGGGCTGCGGGCGGAGCAGCCCGAGATGGCGGAGGAGCGGAAGCGGCGGTATCAGACCCAGCTGGGCCTGCCGGAGTACGACGCCGGCATCATCACCGGGCAGAAGGCTCTGGTGGACTTCTTCGAGGAGGTGACGGCCCTGGGGGTGCCGGCCAAGGAGGCGGCCAACTGGATGCTGGGGGACATGATGCGCCGCCTGAAGGAGGAGGAGCTGGAGCCAAAGGACATGAGGCTGACACCCGCCACCCTGGTCAAGCTGATCGGGATGGTCCAAGCGGGACGGATCAACCGAAACACCGCATCCAAGGTGTTCCGGGGCATTTTCGCGGAGGACCTGGACCCGGAGGAGTGGGTGACGGTCCACGGCCTGGAGCAGATCCGGGACGAAAGGGTCATTGCCGGCGCGGTGGCCCGGGTCCTGGAGGAGCATCCCCAGTCTGCGGCGGATTATCGGGCGGGCAAGGAGAAGGCCCTTGGTTTTCTCATGGGCCGGGTGATGAAGGAGCTGAAGGGCAAGGCGGACCCGGGGGCGGTAAACGCTCTGCTGAAGAGCCGCCTGGAGACAGGAGGATCGGAGGGGATAAAAGAGTGCCCCGGAAAGGAAAGAAAGCCCGGTGTATCCTGAACGGAGGGCGGTGCCACATATTGTGCGCTGAAAACCGGTCTATACAACGCCTTGCATGGGTCAAAAGATGTAAACCAAAATCGGGAGGCGGAAACACAGTTTCCGTGCCGAAAACCGCTGATTTTCTGAAAATCAGCGGTTTTTCTGTGCCGAATTGAAAAAAGTCTTGCATTTTATGTAAAGTGCTTTTATACTAAAAGGCAGAGTGGGGCAAAGTGGAGTAAAATCCCGCTAAGATCCATCAAAGTGGGAGGGAGAGCGATGACCGGCACCTATGAACACAGCATCGATGCCAAGGGCCGTCTCTTTATCCCTGCCAAGCTCCGTGAGGAGCTGGGCGTGACCTTCTACCTGGCCATGGGGTGGACGAGTGTCTGGCCATCTACCCCAGGAGACCTGGAACCGCTTTACGGAAAAATTTGCCTCCCTGCCCATGAGCCAGTCGGCCGCCATGCGCCCCTGTTTGCTAACGCCTCGAAGTGCGAGCTGGACAGCCAGGGCCGCATCGTCATCCCCAGAAGCTGAGAAAATACGCGGGCTTGGAGAAGGCCGCCGTCATCATCGGCGTCAACGACCGGGCCGAGATATGGAGCGCTGAGACTTGGAATGCCCGGGAAGAGGAGGAGATGACCCCGGAGAAGATGAAGGCCTGTCTGGCCGCACTGGGGTTCTGACGAAATGAGTGAGACCTTTACCCACCGCCCGGTGCTGCTGAATGAGTGCATCCAGGCGCTGAACATCCGCCCGGAGGGCGTCTATCTGGACGGGACCCTGGGCCGGGCAGGACACAGCCGGGAGATCGCCCGGCGGCTGACCACCGGACGGCTGATCTGCGTGGACCGGGACCAGGCCGCCCTGGAGGCAGCGGAGGAGCGGCTGGCCCAATGGCGGGACCGGGTGACCCTGGTCCACAGCAATTTCGACCAGATCGATAGGATCTTGAACGAGCTGTCCCTGTCCGGCGCGGATGGGATGCTCTTTGACCTGGGGGTGTCCTCGCCCCAGCTGGATGACAGCACGAGAGGATTCTCCTACATGGCGGACGCGCCCCTGGACATGCGGATGGACCAGAGCGGCGGGATGACCGCCGCAGAGGTGGTCAACCAGTGGCCGCAGGAGGAGCTGCGGCGCATCCTGTACCAGTATGGAGAGGAGCGGTATGCCCCCCAGATCGCCGCCGCTATCGTCCGGCGTCGGCAGGACAGGCCCATCCAGACCACCATGGAGCTGGTGCAGATCGTCCGGGAGGCCATGCCTGCCCGGGCACTGAAGGAGAAGCAGCACCCGGCCAAGCGGTCTTTCCAGGCCATCCGCATCGCGGTCAACGACGAGCTCGCCTCGGTGGACCGGATGCTCCAGGCGGCTGTGCCCCGGCTGAATCCGGGGGGACGGCTGGCCGTTATCACCTTCCACTCCCTGGAGGATCGGATCGTCAAGACCGGCATGGCGGAGTTTGCCCGGGGCTGTACCTGCCCGCCCGATTTTCCGGTATGCGTATGCGGGAAAAAACCCCAGATCCGGTTGGTGAGCCGCAAGCCGATCCTGCCCTCGGAGGAGGAGGTCCGGGACAATCCCCGGGCCCGCAGCGCCAAGCTCCGGGCAGCGGAAAAGCTGTAAAAAACGACTCTGCGGTCGTCTGTGATATGTGTGTTATAAAGGATACTGAAGAGAAATGGAGTGAATGCCATGGCCACCCGCCGGCGCAGTCAGCTAAGCTCATACCGAACCTATGGCAGTGTGGCCTACGCCCCCGCCTATGACGGCACCGCTGTCCGGGCGCCGAGGCGGGAGGAGGTGCTCCGTCCCAAGCCCCGGGTCCGCCCCAGGGAGCGGGTCCTCACCCGTACCCAGGTCCAGGTCCGAGAGGCGGGGCAGGCTTCGGTATTCGCGGTGATCGGCTTTTTAGCAGTGGGGGTGTTCGCCGCCCTGCTGCTGCTGAGCTACACCCAGTACGCCGTGCTGACTGACCAGGTGGTGACCCTGCGCAGTGAACTGACCACCCTCCAGACGGAGAACGCTACGCTCAGCGCAGAGTATGAGAAGGTATTTGACATGGAGCGGATCCAGGCGGCTGTGGGAGATACCATGATCCGGCCCACCGGTGACCAGGTGGAGTATATCGATCTGTCCGAGCCTGACAGCGTGGTGGTGTACGGGCAGGAGGACGCCAAGACCGGCATCCCGGGCCTGCTGGCGGGGCTGGAGGAGATCATCTCCAGTCTGATCGAATATTTCCGGTGACCCGCCGCATATAGTGATCCATGGGTGGACGAAAGAGATAGACCGGGCGGAAGGGCCCCGCGCCCGGAGCAAGGGGCGCAAGAAAGAGAGCTTTTCTTGCGCCTCAGATTATCAAGGCAGAGCGGAACGCACGGCAAAGCAGGGAAACGGACCCGGAGGAGGAGACCCCAGGATGGACGATCGCAGAGAACGAAATACCGGCCGCAGTGGACGGGAGAGCGGCTCCAAGCGCAAGATATTCCGTCGCACGGTTTTTCTGATGCTGGTGTGCGGCGTGGGTCTGTTCATCCCGCTGATCGGCCAGCTGTGGAACATCGCCATCGTCCACCATGAGGAGTATCAGGCTGAGGCGGTGGAGCAGCAGACACGGGATGTGGAGGTGGCTGCTTTCCGGGGGAGCATCTACGACAGCAGCGGAGACGTGCTGGCCATGTCAGCCACCGTCTACAACCTGATCCTGTCTCCCAGGGACCTGGAGGCCAGCGTGGACGAGTCCAAATACAAGGATGAGGAGGGCAATGCGGACCTGACGGCCTATCAGGCGGCCCTCCAGGCCAAGAAGGACCTGGTGCTGGACGGCGTGCTGGCCGTGCTGGACCTGGACCGGGAGGCTCTGGCGGACCGATTGGAGCGGACCTACTCCCAGTATGAGGTCCTGAAGACCAACATCGAGAAGGAGCAGGCGGAACAGCTGCGCGCCTTTATCACGGAAAACAAGCTGTCTCATTTCCTGTACCTCACCCCCACCACCAAGCGGTATTACCCCTACGGCGACTTGGCGGCCCATGTGCTGGGCTTCTGCAACAGCGAGGGAGGTGCCTACGGTGTAGAGGCCATCTACAACGATGTGCTGGAGGGCACGGTGGGCCGGGTGGTCACCACCCGCACCGGCACCGGCGTGGAGATGTACGACAGTTACTCCGAGTATGTGGACGCAGAGGACGGCTGCGATCTGACCCTGACCATCGACACCACCATCCAGTCCTATGCCGAGCGCATCCTGGAGGAGGGGATCAAGGCCTATGACGTGCAGCGGGGCGGCTGGTGCATCGTGCTGGACCCCCAGACCGGGGCAGTGCTGGCCATGGCCAGCTCCCCGGACTACGACCCCAACCAGTACGGGACCATCCGGGATGAGAGCCTGCGGGCCCAGGTGGAGGCCGATGTGCAGGCCGAGCTGGAGAAGCGGCAGGGCGAAAAGGCGGAGGGCAAGACCGACGAGGAGATCTACCAGGAGGCGGTGAACGCCGCCACAGGCACGGCCCAGAACAAGCAGTGGAGGAGCCAGGCGGTGAACGACACCTACGAGCCGGGCTCCACCTTCAAGGCCCTGGTGCTGGCCGCAGCACTGGAGGAAGGCGTGGTGTCAGAGAGCGATACCTTCTACTGCCCCGGCTATTACATGGTGGAGGGCTGGCCAAAGCCTATCAGCTGCTCCAAAAAGGCGCCGGGCCACGGCACCCAGACCCTGGCCGAGGCGGTGCAGAACTCCTGCAACCCGGCCTTTATGCAGATCGGCCAGCGGCTGGGCATCGAAAAGTTTTATGAGTATTTCGAGGCTTTCGGACTGAAGGAGCCTACAAATATCGATTTGAATGGAGAAGAGGATGGGAATATCTGGGAGAAAATTGACATGACCGGCGTGGACCTGGCGGTAGGCTCCTTCGGTCAGCGATTCACCGTCACCCCCATCCAGATGATCACAGCCTTCGCCGCTACCATCAACGGCGGCAAGCTGCTCCAGCCCTATGTGGTCCAAACGGTGACGGCCGCCGACGGCACGGTAGTGGAGAACACGGAGCCCACCGTGGTGCGGCAGGTGGTCAGCCAGGAGACCAGCGACAAGTGCCGGGAGATCCTCACCAGCGTGGTGATGGCCGAGAAGGGCACCGGCAAGAATGCCCGCCAGGCGGGCTACACCATCGGCGGCAAGACGGGCACCTCGGAGACCACCGTCCCCGGCGAGGTGGTGGTGTCCTTCATGGGCTTCGCCCCCGCCGACGACCCCCAGATCCTGGTCCTGCTGGCCTACAACACCCCAGCCCGGTCTGCGGAGGGGAGCAGCATCGGCACCACCGGTACTTACATCAGCGGCGGCAACATGGGTGCCCCTATGGCGGGCAAGCTGATCGGCGAGATCCTGGACTATCTGGGAGTGGAGAAGGAGTACACCGCCGACGAGGCGGCCCTGGCCGACCTCCAGACTCCCAAGGTCACCGGGATGACCCCCGCCGACGCGGAGGCTGCCCTGGAAAAGAAGGGGCTGGACTCCCGCACCGTGGGTGAGGGCGAGACAGTCACCGCCCAGGTGCCCGCGGCCGGCTCCGTCATCCCCGGTGAGAGCACCGTGATCCTCTATCTGGGCGGCGCGGAGCCGGAGGAGACGGGCACCGTGCCCGACGTCACCGGGATGAGCTTCACAGCGGCCCGCTCCAAGCTGGAGTCTGCCGGGTTCTTCATGCGGGCAGCGGGAGGCCACCTATCTGGGCTCCTCCAGCAAGGCTCAGGGCCAGAGCGTGGCCGGCGGAGAGACTGCGGCCATCGGCACCATCGTAGACGTCACGTTCAGCACACCTCAGGTGGAGGACGGATACCTCTACGACGGATAAGAAGACACAGGCGGAGAAAGACCTGATTTTGCGGCGGTCTTTCCTTATTTGGCACCTCTTAAAGAAAATGAAACCCACCCTTGAGGGGTGACACCATGAAGCTGCGAGATCTGCTCGCCGGCGTCCCCTCACGGGGGGCAACGCCGACCTGAATATGGAAATAAATTCCATATCGTATGACAGCCGGACCCTGGAGCCGGGCGCCCTGTTTGTGACGCTCTCAGGGTCCAAGACAGACGGACACCGGTATGTGGCCCAGGCGCTGGAAAAGGGCGCCGCCGCCATCCTGTGCCGGGAGCCGCCCCGGACAGGGAGCTGGCTCTCCACTCCAGACCCCAGGGCCGCCCTGGCCCGGGTGTCCGCCGCTTGGTTCGGATACCCGGGGGAGGAGATGACCCTGATCGGGGTCACCGGCACCAACGGGAAGACCACCACCACCTATCTTATCAAGGCCATGCTGGAAGGGGCGCTGAAGACCCGTGTGGGCCTGATCGGCACCAACCGGAATCTAATCGGTGCCCTGGAGCTGCCCGCCCACCGCACTACACCGGAGCCCTATGAGCTCCAGGCGCTGCTACGGCGCATGGCAGACGCGGGATGCACCCATGTGGTGATGGAGGTCTCCTCCCACGCCCTGGCCCAGAGCCGGGTGGAGGGACTGACCTTCCAGGCGGGGGTGTTCACCAACCTGACCCAGGACCATCTGGACTACCACGGGACCATGGAGGCCTACCGGCGGGCTAAGGGGAGGCTGTTCCGCCAGTCGGAGCGTGCGGTGCTCAACCTGGACGACGAGGCGGGCCGGTGGTACCGGGAGCGGATCGCCTGCCCCTCCCTGACCTACTCTGAGAACAAGGACACGGCGGACCTGACCGCTAAGAACATCCGCCTCTTTCCCGGCCACGTGGAGTTCGAGGCGGTGGCCCGGGGGCAGATCACCCGGGTCCATCTGCCCATCCCCGGCGGCTTTACCATCTACAACGCCCTGGCGGCGCTGGCATGCGGGCTCTGCCTGGACATCCCGCTGGACAAGGCGGCCGCCCCCCTGCGTGCGGTGCGGGGGGTGAAGGGCCGGGTGGAGGTGGTGCCTGTCCCCACGGCCTACACCGTCATCATCGACTATGCCCACACGCCGGATGCCCTGGAGAACATCCTTACCACCGCCCGGGACTTCACTGCGGGCCGGCTGATCTGTGTGTTCGGCTGCGGCGGAGACCGGGACCGGGGCAAGCGCCCCCTCATGGGGGCAGTGGCCGCCGAGCTGGCTGACCTGGTGGTGGTCACCTCTGACAACCCACGCACCGAGGGGCCGGAGGATATCATCGAGGATATCCTGCCGGGCATGGAGGGGATGGACACCCAGTGCCACGTGGAGCCCGACCGTCCGGAGGCCATCTGCTGGGCCCTGTCCCAGGCGCGCCCGGGGGACGTGGTCGTGCTGGCTGGAAAGGGGCATGAGACCTATCAGGAGATCAACGGCGTCCAGTACCACCTGGACGAGCGGGAAGTCGTGGCCGGCTATTTCCGCGGCCAGCGGGAAGGCGCGGGAAAAAAGCAGGGACAGGGGACAGAAAACGGTGGAAAAGTCCCTGCGTATGTGGTAAAATAATACGCCATTGAGCACAGACCTGTGTGTGATACCCAAGAGAAAGAATGCCTGGAGGGTGGCAGCTATGTCATATATTCTCAGCTTTATCGTGGCCTTTGGAGTGACCTTTATTGCGGGACAGATCTTGGTCCCCCTGCTGCGCAAGTGGAAAGCGGGGCAGAGCATCCGGGAGGACGGACCCACCTGGCACATGTCCAAGCAGGGAACGCCCACCATGGGCGGACTGATGTTTATCCTGGGGATCGGGGTGGCCATTGTGACCGCGGGCTGGGAAGAGATCCAGCGGGGGAACTTTATCTATCTCTTCGTGTACCTCTTCGCCCTGGTGTTTGGGGCCATCGGCTTTGTGGATGACCTGCAAAAGCTCCGCCACCACGCCAACGAGGGGCTGACCGCCCCCCAGAAGTTCCTGCTTCAGCTGGCGGCGGCGGTGGCGTTCACCGTGCTGCTGCGCAACTACGGATATCTGACCCCGAGTCTGTACATCCCCTTTTTTAATGTGGAGCTGGCCATGCCATGGGTGGTCTATATGATCTTCGCCGCCTTTGTCATGGTGGCTACCGTCAACGCAGTGAACCTGACGGACGGCATCGACGGGCTGGCCACCGGGGTCACCATCCCCGTCGCCCTCTTCTATGTGGCGGTGTCTGCCTGGTTCAACCGCAGCGACCTGACGGTGGTGTCTGCGGCCCTGGCGGGCGGCCTGTCCGCCTTTCTGATCTATAACTTCCATCCAGCCAAGGTGTTCATGGGGAGACACCGGCTCCCTGTTCCTGGGGGGCGGGGCGGTGTGTGGTCTGGCCTTTGCCCTGGACGTCCCCCTGGTCATCCCTCTGGTGGGACTGATCTATGTGCTGGAGACTCTCTCTGATATCATCCAGGTGATCTACTTCAAAGCGACCCACGGCAAACGCTTTTTCCGGATGGCGCCCCTTCATCACCACCTGGAGCTGGGGGGCTGGAGCGAGACCAAGCTGTTCTGCGTTTTCTCCGGCGCCACCCTGGTCCTCTGCGTGCTGGCCTTCCTGGGCGTCATGAACCGATATCCCATGTGACGGGCGGGGCGGAGCGCTTTTCTCTCCGGCGGGTCACTGTCACAGTATCTCAGAACAGGGGGTGGTCCTCGTGGCCCGAAAACCAAAGCGCGACCTCACGGTGGAGGAACAGCTGGCCCGGGGGCCGCTGGATCTGCCCTTTCTCATGCTGACCATGCTTCTATTGGGCGTGGGACTCATCATGATGTTCTCCGCCTCCTTTGCCACGGCCTATTACAACGACGGCGACCCGCTGGTATATATCAAAAACCAGGCGGTCTATGCCGCGGCTGGGGTAGTGGTCATGTTCCTTGTCTCCAAGATCAACTACCAGACTTTCCGACTGCTGTCCGTACCTGGCATCGTGGCCGCTATCCTTCTGCTGGTGCTGGCCCTCAGTCCCCTGGGAGTGGAGCTCAATGAGGTGAAGCGCTGGGTGCGCATCGGCCCTATCCAGTTCCAGCCCTCGGAGGTGGCCAAGGTGGCGGTGATCCTGTTTTTTGCCACCCGCCTGTCCAAGCGGGACACAGAGAAAAAGAAGAAGTGGAGCCGCCGCACCCTCACCGGCCGGACGCTGGAGCGGCTGGACCGCATCGGCTTCCTGGAGCTGGTGCCCTATGGGGCCATCCTGATGGTGATCGCCCTGCTGATGCTGATGGAGCCCCACATGTCGGGCACCATCCTAGTGCTGGCGGGGGGGGCCTCGGTCCTCTTCGCCGCCGGGATCAGCCTGGGCTGGTTCGCCGCCGGCGGGACCCTGGTGGCGGGAGCCATGTGGTTCATCATCACCCAGACCCCCTATATGACGGCCCGCATCAATCTGTGGCTGGACCCATGGGCCCAGCGGCAGGGGGACGGCTTTCAGACGGTGCAGTCCCTGCTGGCCATCGGCTCCGGCGGCCTGCTGGGCCTGGGGCTGGGCAAGAGTCGACAGAAATTCCTCTATGTCCCCGAGCCGGAAAACGACTTTGTATTCCCCATCGTGGCGGAAGAGCTGGGATTCATCGGGGCGGTGGTGGTGCTGCTCCTGTTCTCCCTGCTGATCATGCGGGGGTACTGGCTGGCACTCCACGCACGGGACAAATTCGGAGCACTGACCATCGTGGGCATTATCACCCTGCTGGCGGTCCAAGTTTTCCTGAACGTGGGCGTGGTCACCAATCTGATCCCCAACACCGGAATCTCCCTCCCCTTCTTCAGCTACGGAGGAACAGCGCTGATGATCCAGCTGGCGGAGATGGGGATCGTATTGAGCATATCCAGACAGATCCCTGCACCCAAAAATGACTGATCCGGAGGAAGACAGGCGGCGGGGCAGCCCCGTCGGAGCGCGCGCCTTCGGCCTAAACGAGAGAGTGGAGTGATACCATGAATATCCTTTTTACCTGCGGCGGGACCGCGGGACATGTGAATCCCGCGGTGGCGCTGGCCCGGATCTTCCAGGAGCGGAACCCGGACTGCAAGGTCCTGTTCGTGGGAGCGGATGGCGGGATGGAAAACCACCTGGTCCCCAAAGAGGGCTATGAGATCCGCTCGGTGACCATCACCAATTTTCACCGCTCCTTCGCGCCGGCGGATATCGCCCACAACCTGGGCACGGTGCGGAACATGGTCCGATCCAAGCAGCAGGCGGCCCGCATCCTGGACGAATTTCAGCCGGATCTGGTGGTGGGCACCGGGGGCTACGCCTCCTTCCCCGTGGTGAAGGAGGCCGCCCGGCGGCATATCCCCACGGCGGTCCACGAGTCCAACGCCGTGCCCGGCCTGACCACCAAGGGATTGTCCAAGGTGGTGGATCGGGTGATGGTGGGCTTTGAGGAGAGCCGGAGCCACTACGACCACCCGGAGAAGGTGGTGGTCACCGGCACCCCGGTGCGGGGGGACTTCTTCCGCTATACCCGGCAGGAGGCCAGGGAGAAGCTGGGGTTCACCGATGAGCGGCCCCTGCTCCTGTCCTACTGGGGCTCCCTGGGGGCGGAGGTGATGAACCGGAAGATGAGCGAGTTCATTGCCCGTGAATGCTATGACGGAGCCCCCTTCCACCACATCCACGGGGCCGGGCGGGACTATGGCTGGATGCAGGAGGAGATTGGCCGCCGGGGCCTGGCTCTGGAGGGCACGGGCATCGAGGTTCGGGAGTACATCTATGATATGCCCCTGGTGATGGCCGCCGCCGATGTGGTGCTGTGTCGGGCAGGCGCCTCCACCATCTCCGAGCTGACTGCCATCGCCAAGCCCTCCATTCTGGTACCCCTCCCCCAACGTCACCGCCAACCACCAGGAGAAGAATGCCCGGGTGCTGGCCGACCAGGGGGCCGCGGTGCTGCTGCTGGAGCGGGACTGTGTGGAGAACACCCTCTATGACGCAGCGGACCATCTGCTGCGGGACCGCCGCCGCCGGGATGACATGGTCCGGGCACTGACGGCTATGGCGGTGCCCGACGCAGGGGAGAAGATCTACTGGACCCTCCGGGCCCTGATGAAGTAACCAAGATCCTCTTTTTTCCATAGAATGACCTGAATCCATAAGGATTGGAGGCCATTCCATGAGCTGTTATCAAATCAACGGCGGAACCCCCCTGCGGGGGCGGCTCGCTGTTCAAGGGGCCAAGAACAGTGTGCTGCCCATCCTGGCCGCCGCCCTGCTGGCCCCCGGAGAGAGCGTGATCCACAACTGTCCGGACCTGTCCGACGTGACCGCCGCCCTGGAGATCCTGCGCCTGCTGGGCTGCGGGGTGAGCAGGGAGGGGGACACCGTCGCGCTGGACGCGAGGGAGCTGGATGGGACGGTGATCCCCGCTTCCCTGATGGGGGAGCTGCGGTCCTCTGTGATCTTCCTGGGGGCGCTGCTGACCCGGATGGGGGAGGTGGAGCTGTCCTACCCTGGGGGCTGCGAACTGGGCCCGCGGCCCATCGACCTCCATCTGGGCGCGCTGCGCCAGCTGGGGGCGGAGATCCGGGAGGAGGGGGGCAGCCTCCTGTGCCGGCGGGGAAAGGAGATGCGGGGGCGGGAGCTGTGCCTCTCCCTGCCCAGCGTGGGGGCCACAGAGAACATCCTGCTGGCCGCCTGTGGCTGTCCTGGCCGGACCACTCTGGTGGGGGCCGCCCAGGAGCCGGAGATCGTAGACCTTCAGGAGTTCCTGAGGGCCATGGGTGCACAGGTGGAGGGGGCGGGGACGCCGGTCATCTCCATAGAGGGCGGACTGCCCCTCCACCCCGCGGAACATACCGTAATCGGAGACCGAATTGCCGCTGCGACCTATCTGTGCGCAGTAGGAGCCGCGGGGGGCGAGATTGTGACCACGGGAGTGGACCCGGACCACCTGACAGCGGTGCTCTGCGCACTCCAGGAGGCGGGCTGCCGGGTGGAGACCGGGGCGGGGGAGATCCGTCTGACCTGCTACAGCCCCTTGAGGGCTATCCGCCCAGTGCGCACCGCCCCCCACCCGGGCTTCCCCACCGATGCCCAGGCCATCCTCATGGCCGCCCTGGCCGGCGGGACTGGGAGCACTATGTTTGTGGAGAACATCTTTTCCAGCCGTTACCACCACGTAGATGAGCTGTCCCGTATGGGGGCTGACATCCAGGTAGCCGGCCGGGTGGCAGTGGTCAACGGGCGCAGGCTCCACGGGGCACGCGTCCGGGGCTGTGACCTGCGGGGCGGCGCTGCGCTGGTAGTGGCCGCCTTGGGGGCGGAGGGGACCTCCCGAATCTCGGGGCTGAAGTACATCCGGCGGGGCTATGACGGACTGGATACCGCCCTGCGCGCCCTGGGGGCGGAGATCACCACGATTTTGTAAGAGAAGGCCGGGCACCCGCTGCGGAGGGCCCGGAGGAACGGAGAGACCCATGTCATCCAGAAGCAAACGAGGGAGAAGGAGAAACCGGGGCCGCTTCAGCCTGCTGTTCAAGCTGCTGGCCGGAGCGGCACTGGTGGCTGCCCTGACCTTCGGGGCCACCGTCTTCTTCCAGGTGGAGCACATCCTGATCGCTGGGAACAGCCGCTACACCGCCCAGGAGGTGGAAGAGGCGTCCGGCATCCAGCTGGGCGACAACCTGTTCCGGCTGAACAAGGGGCAGATCTCAGAGGATATCCGGCGAAAGCTGCCCTATGTGGAGGAGCTGACCATCGTCCGGCACCTGCCCAGCACCATTGCCATCGAGATCCGGGAGTGGGACGCGGTGGCCAGCATCCTGCCCTCCAGCGGGACTTCAACGGCGGAGGCACCAGCGGCGGAGGAGGCAGAGGACACTGAATTGCCCGAAGAGACCGGGACGGCGGCCGGGGAAGCTTGGCTCATCAGCGTGGGCGGCCGTCTGCTGGAGCCCGCTCCGGAGGACAGCACAGCGCTGACCGTCACTGGCCTGACCGTCCTCTCCCCCCAGGCAGGGACCCAGATGGCGGTGCCTCAGGCGGAGGAGACACGGCGCCAGGGCCTGATGGCCCTGCTCGCTGCCCTGGAGGAGCGGGGGACCCTGGAGAAGGTGTCCTCCATCGACCTGTCTGCGGGGACGGAGATCCTCCTGCGCTACGACGGCCGGTTCGATGTGAAGCTGCCCATCAGCGGCGATTTTATTCACAAGCTGCGGGCACTGGAGGCGGTGGTGGAGAAGCGGGAGAGCTATGAGACCGGGACAATGGACCTGACCCGACAGGACTATGATGTGGTCTTCAGCCCCGGATGAAGAGAATTACTGGAAAGTTTGCGAAAAATCCCTGTTTTCTCTTGACCTGTCTGAAAAAGAGCGATACAATGTAACAAAATATAGACTGCGATAGGGCTTCCCCCACAACATGTCAGATCGTGGGGCCCCTAGTTTTTTACATAGGAGGAGCGATCAATGGCCTTCGGATTGGATATGGGTCCCGACAGTGTGGTAAATATCAAAGTAGTGGGTGTCGGCGGCGGCGGAAACAACGTGGTCAACCGGATGGTAAAGACGGGGACCAAGGGCGTGGATTTCATCGCGGTGAATACGGACAAGCAGGCGCTGGCCGTATCCAGCGCAACCTATAAGATCCAGATCGGCGAAAAGCTGACCAATGGCCAGGGGGCGGGCTCTGACCCCGAAGTGGGCCGCAAGTCTGCAGAGGAGAGCCGCACCCAGATCGCCAAGGCCCTGGAGGACGCGGATATGGTGTTCATCACCGCCGGCATGGGCGGCGGCACCGGTACGGGAGCGGCTCCCATTGTAGCCGATATCGCCAAGGAACTGGGCGTGCTCACCGTAGGCGTGGTCACAAAGCCCTTCCGGTTTGAGGGCAGCCGCCGCATGAAGCAGGCCGAGGGGGCGGGATCGCCGAGCTGCGCAACAAGGTGGACTCCCTGGTCATCATCCCCAACGAGCGGCTGAAGCTGGCCACCGATCAGAAGATCACCATGGTCAACGCTTTCGAGATCGCCGATGACGTGCTGCAGCAGGCCGTGCAGTCCATCTCTGACCTCATTAAGAACACCGGATTCATCAACCTGGACTTCGCCGACGTGTCCGCCGTGATGAAGGACGCGGGCCGGGCCCACATGGGCGTGGGCCGCGCCGCGCCGCCGGCAAGGACAAGGCGGAGGAGGCCGCCCGGATGGCCATCTCCAGCCCCCTGCTGGAGACTTCCATCAACGGAGCCCGGGGCGTGCTCATCAACGTCACCGGCTCGATGGACATCGGGCTGGAGGAGGTGGAGACCGCCGCCAACCTGGTGCAGGAGGCGGCCCATCCCGACGCCAATATCATCTTCGGCGCGGCCTTTGACGACAGTCTGGAGGACGAGCTGAGAGTCACCGTCATTGCCACCGGCTTTGACGAGGTGGAGAGCTCCATGCCCAGCAAGCCCTTCACCCAGGCAGGGGCCAAGGTGGAGGAGAAGAAGGCGGGAGAGCCGGCCGCCCCTGTGGAGGAGCCTGCCCCCGCCCAGGAGAAGGCCGCCGTCAGCGACGACGACTGGGACATCCTGGAGCGTATTTTCAGCAAAAAGCGCTGATCTCATCCCGTTTTATGCACAGCCGCCCGGCGGAACTTTCCGCCGGGCGGTTTCTTATAGATAGATCAGCATTTATAAGGAGCGCATGCGCTGCATAACGACACGACCCTCTCCCTGGTCAGGCTCGTCCGTGCTGTGCTTCTGCCCCTGTTACATTGTCCACCTCATCCTCTATATCCCTCAACTGAAACTTTGCGGTCAGCTCTTTCAGGATTCGGGACTGGTTCGCCATCTCCTGGCTTGCTGCGGCGCTCTGCTCTGCTGTGGCGGAATTCGTTTGGACCACACTGGATATCTGGTCCACGCCCTGGGTGATCTGAGCCAGAGCCTCAGCCTGCTGATCGGACGCCTCGGATATCTGCTGGATCGTCTCTGTGATCTCCTGTGCGCTCTGGACTACCCTCTGCATATATTCCGCCGTCTCATTCATACTGGTTGTGCCCTGTTGGATCGCTGACAGAGACCTTTGGATCAGCTCTGCTGTGTCCTGGGATGCAGCAGAGGACTTCTGCGCCAAATTTCGTACTTCTTCTGCCACCACGGCAAATCCCTTCCCGGCAGTGCCGGCTCTGGCAGCCTCCACCGCTGCATTCAGGGCCAAAATGTTAGTCTGGAAGGCAATGTCCTCGATCGTCTTAATGATATTTCCGATTTCGCCGGAGCTGCGCCGGATCTCCGTCATTGCGGACAGCGACTCCTGCATCTTCTGGTTGCTGTCCACGATTTCACGGCCCACCGTCACCGCCTTTTCGCTGACATTCCGCGCATGCTCCGCATTGCTTTGTACATGCTCCAAAATGTCAGAGGCCGTGGCCGCCAGTTCCTGAATGGCGGATGCCTGCTCCGTGGCGCCCTGCGCCATAGACTGAGCGCCTACAGATGCCTGCTCTGACCCAGAAAAGACATGATTGGCCGCGCCATCGATCTGCCTCAATGTGTGGCTGAGTGTCCGGTTGATACGCCGTATCGAATCCAGGATACGTCCGTACTCCCCGACATAGCGCGCTTCCTCCCGGGTATTGATGCAGAAATTTCCCACGCTCATTTCATCCAGCATATAGTCGATATCCTGAATGATCGCCCTCAGGTTTTCTGTCATCGTCTGGAAGGAACCGGCGAGCAGTCCGATCTCATCATGACGGCTGACATCCAACTGGATCTCCAAGTTACCGCTGGCGATCTCATCTGCGGCCCTGGCCACCCTCTGGACAGGCCGCAGCATTTGCCGGAGAACTACGATCACAACGGCCAGGATCAGCAAAAGGCTCGCCAGGGAGAGGAGCAGGAGCAGGCGCGTCGTCTGGACCAGGGTGCTCTCCGCGTCGGCGGTGTAGAGGCCGGTCATAGACCACCAAGTCTCGTCCCCGGCCTGAAGTGGGTTAAAAAAGCAGGAAATATTTTTTCCTTCCTCAGCGGGTATCTCTGCCTGAAAAGCAGTTCCCTGGGCCATCAGGGACCTCAGCTCCTCCAGCCGGTCAGGGTCTGGCACCATATCAGACAGATTGAGCCCGGTGGACTCCGCGCTTTTACTGTTCCAGACAATGATCCCATCCTGATTGAACAGGGTGGCCCACATGGAATCATAATTCGTACTTGTGGTTTTTACAGAAGAAAAGGCGCCCAGGTCCACACTGGTGATCACCACACCTACGACCCGTCCCCCGTAGGTGATAGGCGTGCCATAGGCCACCACCATGCCATCTCCATCCTGATAGGGCTGGGAGATGTAGGGATGTCCCTCTCCAGCGGGAATGCGGTAGGAGTCCTCTTTCGCATATCCCTCGTAGGCGTCATAGATATGAATGGAAGTATCCGCTGTATCCATGGTGACGTAAAATCCGTATTCTTCCATATCGCTCTGAAGCTGGTAGGGCTCAAACATAACGCCGAGCATCTTGATCCCGGGGGTGTTTTTCACTGTATTTCGGGCGGTCTCTACGACAAATTGTTCCAGATTATAGGCGGCGGACGTCAGAGCTCTCCCTGGATAAAGCGTGCTCTGCTGCAGGTCAGCGTCGCCTTCTTCCGTGACCTGGCCGCTGTAAAGTCGTCCTATGTAGTCCTGGATGCCCAGGGCCGCCCGCTCCACTGTGTCAAACCCGCTCTGGATCTCCCCGCCGTTGAACTCCGCGATTGAGGCAAGCTCGCCGGAGATCCCCGTGTAAATGCTGGCCCTGGACGTAACGACAGTTATGGTGATGAGGACCGCGAATACCACCATCACGACCGCGCTGATGACCAGAGTCAATTTTGTCGTGAGCTTCAATTTTTTGAACAATTTTTTCTTCTCCCCTCGTGCTGCTATCGATGATCCATACAGACCCCCATGGCAACTGATCTGTTTCTCCCATGTTTTATTTATTATATCGTCCCCTATTTAAAAAAAATAACATTTGTCATCAATTTTCTTCCTGAAAATGCGTTTTTTTCCGCTGCTTCAAAAAATACAGCAGAAGGGGACGGAGCAGCTCTCTTTCTGCTGGCTTCTTGCGGATTCCGTTCCTGTTCTGTATAATTAAGATATATTGAGTTTTGGGGAGATCCTATGTGTGATATCATTGAGGTGACAGACCTGGACGCGCCGGAGCTGGACGTGTACGCCCGGCTGACACAGGCTCAGCTGCGCAGCCGGCGGGAGCCGGAAAAAGGTATTTTTATTGCGGAAAGCCCTAAGGTGATCGGACATGCCCTGGACGCGGGCTGCGTCCCCCTCTCCCTGCTGATGGAGCGCAGGCAGCTGGAGGGACAGGGCCGGGGCCTCGTAGAGCGGTGCGGCCAGGTGCCGGTCTACACCGGGGACCGTGCGGTTCTGGCCGGGCTGACCGGCTATGAGCTGACCCGGGGCATCCTGTGCGCCATGCGCCGGCCCAGGCTCCCCTCTGTGGAGGAGCTGTGCGCCCGGGCCAGCCGGGTGGCGGTGCTGGAGGGCATCGTGGACCCCACCAATGTGGGGGCTATCTTCCGCTCCGCCGCTGCCCTGCATATGGACGCCGTGCTGGTGACCCCCACCTGCTGTGACCCCCTCAGCCGCCGGGCGGTGCGGGTCAGCATGGGCACCCTGTTCCAGATCCCCTGGACTTTTCTGGGCACCGACGCATCCCAGTGGCCCCAGCCGGGGCTGGAGAGGCTGAAGGAGCTGGGCTTCCAGACTGCGGCCATGGCCCTGGACAGCACCGCCCTCAGCATCGAGGACCCCCGGCTCCGCGCGGCGGAGAAGCTGGCCATCCTCCTGGGGACAGAGGGGGACGGCCTGGCCCCCCGGACCATCGCCCAGTGCGACTTCACCGTGTGCATCCCCATGGCCCGGGGGGTGGACTCCCTGAACGTGGCGGCGGCCAGTGCTGTTGCCTTCTGGGAGCTCCGGGCCCGGTAGCGTCCCCATTGTATGGAAAAACGGCGGACCGTCTGGCGGTCCGCCGTTTTCCGGCTTGTGAAAAAAGCCTCGCAGAGTTCGCGCCCGCAGGCGCGAATCCAGTTTTGATCTGTTTTCCCCGGCGATACGTGCGTCGGGGAAAACACTTCTCAGGCTGCAAGTGTGGGGGTTGCCCGCCGCAGGCGGTCAAACCCTGCGCGCGGCAGACTGCTGTTTTCTCGCAAACGTGGCACAGCCACTTTTGCGACAGTCTCAAAAACGGCGGACCGTCTGGCGGTCCGCCGTTTTTCTTGTTTGATTCAGATCACGCCCGCCAGCACCAGGGCAAACACCACGAAGGTGGCCAGCAGGGACAGGGCAAACAGCACGAATCCGGCGTTGATCCGCTTCTCCTGGGTGCTCTGGGAGGAGGGCACCACTCCGGCTCTCCGCATGGCGGACACCACCGGGGGGTAGAGCAGCAGGGTGGCCGCCATGTTCATCCCGCCCTTGGCCAGATTGAAGGGGAGGAACAGGGTGGGCAGCAGCCCGGCCACGTCGGCCCGGGAATAGCCGGTCATATACAGGGGGGTGATGAGGTAGTTCCACAGCAGCATCACCGCGACCAGGCACGCCACGCCGCAGGCCAGGCCCAGGACCGCGCCCTTCTTGGAATGGACCTTCTTGTAGATGAAGCAGGCGGTGCAGGAGAAGGCGCAGGTGGCCAGGACATTCATGATAAAGCCAATGGGGCCGGTGTGGCTGATGGTGAGCATCTCGATGAAGGCCACCAGGATAGAGATGATGGCGGCGGCGAAGGGGCCGAAGGTGAAGCCGCCGATGCAGACCACCACGTCCTTGAAGTCGAAGTCCAAAAACATGACGCTGGGCATCAGCTTGGACAGGAGCATCACGATGTAGGCGATGCCGGTGAGCATGGCGATGCTCACCATGGTCTTGGTGTCCATCTTGGGACGGGAGGGGGTCTGGACTGCGGAAGGTGCGGACATAAAAAACACTCCTTTTTGTTTTGGTACACCTGAAAGCCCATGTCTTCCAGGTGTAAAACAATAAAGGAGGTGCGCAGGACCGCGCGCCTGACGGCGCACGACATTGTTTTGACACACATCTTCTTCCATCCGGACTTTAACCGTTGGTCCCGGAGTTTCACCGGGTCAGCGGGCGCATTGCTGCGCCCGGTCGCGGACTGTACCGCCAGTGGGGGATCTCACCCCGCCCTGAAGACATTCGATTCAGTTGTCCGAACTTATTATAATGCATCCCTGCGCCAAATGCAACAAAAATTTTGTTCCCCCCTCCCACAGCCCCTGCGGTTCTGCGCCCCCTTCCATATGCCGCTTCCTTTTTTCGTCGAAATCTGATATAGTAGTCAGGTCACAGCCCCGGCCCTGCCGGTCTGGGGCCGCATGGGAGGGATCTTATGACCGGCATCGGTACGCTCGTCAATGTGTGCGCCATTATTTTAGGCGGATTCCTGGGCCTGCTTTTTAAAGGCGGCCTGAAGCAGCACTACCAGGATGCGGTCCTGCGATGTCTGGGCTTGTGCACCCTGTTCATCGGCGCGGCCGGCGGTTTGTCCGGTCTGCTGTCCGTCTCCGGCACCCGCCTGGAGTCCGGCGGCTCCCTGGGGATGATCCTCTCTCTGGTGCTGGGCACCCTGGTGGGGGAGCGCTTGAACTTGGAGGGCCGGCTGGGGCAGTTGGGCGAGTGGCTCAAGGCCAGGGCCTCCCGCGGGGAGGACAGCCGCTTTGTGGAGGGCTTCGTCACTGCCTCCCTGGTGGTGTGTGTAGGCGCCATGGCTATCGTGGGTTCCCTTCAGGACGCACTGGACCACGATCCCTCCACCCTTTTCACAAAGGCCATCCTGGACTTCATGATTATCATGGTATTCTCCTCCACCTACGGCAGGGGGGCCATCTTTTCTGCCCTTCCCGTAGGGTCCTTCAGGGGAGCGTCACCCTCTTTGCCGGCCTTCTCGCACCCCTGCTCAGCGGCACCGTTATCGACAGTCTCTCCTTTATCGGCTCCCTGCTCATCTTCTGCGTGGGCGTCAACCTGGCTTTCGGGGATCGGTTCCGCGTGGCCAATATGCTCCCGCGCTGATTTTCGGCGGCATCTGGGCTTCTCATGGGATGATTTAAAAATGGCATGCCGGCAGACTGACCCAAACACTTGTTCAGTAACATGAGTCATTCAAATCGCTCCAATCTTGTACTGAATGGGCTGAATCGCTCTTATCATGTCCCATACGAATGACTTCTTTGCTCATGTATGCTGATAAGAATATTTTTCTGGATATCGCTAAAATTTTGAACACCACCGATACAACCGGTGGTGTTCATTTTGGGCGGCTTCCAGAGCCATCTCTACAAAAATTCGGACGGCCGTGGCATCGGACCCTGCGTGGTTTGTACCATTCCTGCTCCCTGTCCGTGATATTGCTTTAAATTTTCTTTCCGTCCAGCTACATGGACCATTCTCTACCTGTACCGATATATAATGCATAACAGAGTCCTGTCTGTGTACAAGTATGTACTCGAACAGGCACACCGGAAAAGTCTTTTTGTACATTACCTTAGTTTGAAAAGTATGGTAAATTGGATGCAGAACATGTCGAAGCGGGTGATTTTATGGATGATTTTTGGATCGAGCGGGCCCCGGAGAAACTTTCCAGCATCAGCCGGACCATCCGCTTGATGCAGCGCTCTTTGAGCGCATCATGGAGGAGAGCGAAAAAAGGGTCTCATTTAATAAGATAGTCAACCAGTGCATTACATATGCGTTCCAGCACTACCGGGAACCGAAGGTAACACCGGATGGAAGATAAGACGATCCTGTATTCTGTGCGCTATCCTTCGGCCCAGGAGGAGGGGAGCGCATCAAGGTCCGGGGACAGGCAGGCGGCAGAGGCGAAGCTGACCGAATTCCTGCGCCGCATGAGGGAGGAGCGGACTTATGAGCCCATCCCGGGCGGGAGGAGAAGGGCAGGCGCTTCGCCGCCCTGGCCCGGGAGCTGTCCCAGATCTATGAGGTGGGCCTGGACATCCTGCGGACGCCCGACTCCATCGAGGCCGCCCTGCACCTGTACTGTTCCGCCTATTCCAGGGATATGACGCGGCGGCTGGCAGAGCTGTTGGGGATGTGTGATGTCTGTGCCGCCAGCCGGCCCAGAACGGAGCCCAGTGATCTCACCCTCTCCCTCATGCTGTACACCCACCGCTGTTATGTGTCCGGCCGGCTGATCAGCGGCTGACCGGCCCAAGGGATAAAAAGGCGCGCCGCCCGGCTGGGCGGCGCCCTGTCTGCGTCCATCAATAGTTCATCTGCTTGCGGCGGGACAGGTTCATGGTCCCGTCCTGCATGTGGTCCAGGTCATCCAGGGACTTGCCCGTGCCGTAGGCCACACAGGAGATGGCGTCGTCGGCCACATGGGTCTCGATGCCGGTGTGGGACTCCACCAGCTTGTCGAAGCCCCAGATCAGGAGCCGCCGCCAGTCATCACGATGCCGTTGGTGGAGATGTCGGCCACCAGCTCGGGGGCGTGCGCTCCAGCACGCCGTGGATGGCCTCCAGGATGCGGGTGGAGGGCTCCTCAAAGGCCTCGATCATCTCGCTGGAGGAGACGGTGAACACCCGGGCAGGCCGGTCATCAGACAGCGGCCCTTGATGTCCATGGTGACCTCCTCCGGGCGGGGAAGACACAGCCGATGGTCATCTTCAGCTCCTCAGCAGTACGCTCACCGATGAGCACATTGTGCTTGCGGCGTATGTACTTGATGACAGCCTCGTCGAACTTGTCGCCGGCGATCTTGATGGAGGCGGACTCCACCACGCCGGACAGGGAGATGACCGCGATGTCGGCGGTGCCGCCGCCGATGTCCACTACCATGTGGCCGTCGGGCTTGGCGATGTCGATGCCAGCGCCGATGGCGGCGGCCACAGGCTCCTCGATCAGGTAGACCCGGCGGGCGCCCGCCTGGATGCCCGCATCGATGACGGCGCGCTCCTCCACCTCCGTGATGCCGGAGGGGACGCAGATGACCACACGGGGCTTGAACAGGCGGAAGGAGGTGACCTTCTTGATGAACTCCTTCAACATCCGCTCCGTCATATCATAGTCGGAGATGACGCCCTCCCGCAGGGGGCGCATGGCGATGATGTTGCCGGGGTGCGGCCCAGCATGGCGTTGGCCTCGGCCCCCACCTTCAGCAGCTTGCCGGTGTTCTTGTCCATGGCCACCACAGAGGGCTCGCGGAGAACCACGCCTTTTCCCTTGACATATACCAGAACGGAGGCGGTACCCAGGTCGATACCGATGTCCTTGCTAAACCAATTCATATCATTACCTCATTCGATTTATCTTGTATTCCAGGAGAGTATAACCCTGAAACTGGAAAATATGCAAAAACAGGAGCTTTCTTATTTATTATAACGGCAAGCAGGCTGCATTTCAACTGTTATTTCGCAGTTTTTCGCGGCTTTTCCGGCCTGTCCTTCCGGGCTTGTGCCAGGGTGACGCACACCACCTCCGCCGCTCCGGCGGTGAGGAGGGTCCTGGCACATTCGGACAGGGTGGAGCCGGTGGTGACCACGTCGTCGGCCAGCAGGACCCGGAGGCCGGCGGCGGCATCAGGCGCTCTGTACACCCCCAGCACGTTGGCCCGGCGCTGGCCCGCCTCCTCCAGACCGGACTGGGGCGGGGTATCCCGGGTCTTGCTCAGCAGGGGGAGGGCGGGGACCTCCAGCACCCGGGCGGCCTCCTCCGCCAGCAGGCGGGCCTGGTCATAGCCCCGCTGCCGCAGGCGCCTGGCGCTGAGAGGGGCCCAGGTCACGCAGTCGAACCGTCCGTCCAGCTGGTCCCGGACGCACTGGGCCATGAGCTGGCCGAAGGGGCGGGCATAGCTCCGGCTGCCGGAGAATTTGTAGCGGTGGACGGCCTCCCGCACCGGGCCCCGGTAGGCCAGGGAGAGACGCACACCCCGAAAATCCCCCGTGCGCCGGGCGGAGTCCCTCCAGCCAAGGCAGCGTCCGCTGACAATCCGGGCAGAGCAGGGCGTGCCGCTCCGTCAGGAGCCGGCGGCAGAAGGGACAGCGGGCGGGAACAGGAGGTCGAGGAGCGCGCTGCCCATCTTCACGGAACATCAGCCCTTTCCGGTCCGGCCTGCCGCGGGGCACGGCAGCCGGGGATCATGCCCTCATGATAATACGCATCGGAAAAGACGCAAGTGAAAGCGGAGAAAAATGACAGAGACCGGGGAAAAGCAGGGTGCCGCCCGCGGGCACCCTTGCTTAAAACACCCTCCCGGAGGAGAGCGGAGGTCAGGTGGACTGGACAGAGGGTCCTCCAGATCCTCTTTGGTGATCTTTCCATACTCCTTTCATGCTCCTGAACGCATTTCCGAAGCAGATAGAGGACCTGACCGCTCATGGAGCGTCCCTCATAGGCCGCCACGTACTGGAATTTATCGTGAAGTTCCCCGTCCATTCGAATACTCAGATGTTTTGACGTTCAAAGCGCACTGCCTCCTTTCACCTGCTGCTTCAAAGCATAGCCTGCGCCGTTTTTTCGTCATTTAATCTTAGTGCAAATGTACGGCTTAAAATCTTAAACCGCTGGAAAAATATCGAAATTTGGCCGAATTGCAGGAGAAAAATGGTATGTTTTGGGCCGGGGAGAACTCAGGGCCCGGACAGGGGGAAATCTTAAACTGGGATGCAGAGAATATGAAAAAAAGATTAAATCGCGGCTGCCTGCCTTGCGCTGGCCGGGAAAGTAGTATAAAATGAAGCCACCAAGCGGAAGGACCGCGTTTGAAGCATTTGAAGGAGGTTTTGACCATGGCATTTTCTTTTGATGATCTGCGGGAGAAGGTCACGGACCTGGCCCAGAGCGGTGTGGCGAAGTCAAAGCAGCTGGCGGAGATCGCGAAGCTGAAGACCAGTAATATGGGCGAGGAGGACACCATCAAGAAGGCGTACCTGGAGCTGGGCCGGCTGTACTACGCGGAGCGGGGCGCCGCCCCGGAGGGGGCCTATGCCGCCGCCTGCGGACGGATCAGCCAGGCTAAGGCGGCCATTGAGACCAACAACGCCCGCATTGCGGAGCTGAAGGCCCAGGGCTGTGTGGAGGAGGAGGCAGAGAGCGTCACCGCTGAGCCGGTGGTGGAGGATGTCCCCCCCGAGGAGCCCGCCTCGGAGCAGGAGGTCCCGGAGACCCCGGCAGAGGAGGCCGCTGCTCCCGAGGGGGCGCCTGCGGCCCCGGAGGAGCCCAAACAGGACGTATGACCCCATAGGCCAAAGGCCCGGACAGCTTCTGTCCGGGCCTTTTCCGCATAGGAATGGGGCCGGCGGGGGACACTGTGGGCGGAGGAGGATGACTATGAAGCAGTATTTCCGCCGACCCCAGGACGTGGTGGGGGAGGACCGCGACCTGCTCACCTACTGGAACACTATGTCTGGCAAGGTCCAGCTCCGGCTGCTGGAGAGCGGACTGTCGGTGTCCACCCTGGGGGAGCTGAAGATGCTCCAGGAGCAGATCGAGCACGAGGGCTGAGGAAGGGGCCGCGGGTTGCAATCCGCGGCCCGTTTCGGTATAATGGAGCAAGAAAACTGCGGTCCCGGTCCGGGGCCGGGATGGAGTGGGAGACATGCTTCTGGCCATTGATATTGGGAACAGCAACATCACCCTGGGGGGGATCCAGGAGGGGGAGATCCTCTTTGAGGCCCGCCTGGCCACTGACGCCACCAAGACCTCGGACGAGTATGGGGTGGAGATCAAGGACATGCTGGATCTCTTCGGCGCCAGGGTGGAGGAGATCCGGGACTGCATCGTGGCGTCGGTGGTGCCGCCGGTGTTCAACTCCGTCCGCAACGGCATCGTGAAGCTGACGGGGAAGGAGCCCATGGTGGTAGGCCCTGGCATCAAGACCGGGATCAACATCCTGCTGGAGGACCCGGGGGCCACCGGGGCGGACCTGATCGCGGCGGCGGTGGCGGCGGTGGACGCCTACCCCACCCCCCTCACCGTGGTGGACATGGGGACGGCCACCACCATCGCGGTCATCGACGACGGGAACGCCTTCCTGGGCGGGGCTGTGCTGCCAGGCCTGCGCATCTCCGCAGAGGCCCTGTCCAGCCGGGCCTCCCTCCTGCCGGGCATCCAGCTGGAACGGCCCCGGCGGGCCATTGGGAAGAACACTGTGGAGTGCATGCAGAGCGGCCTGATGTTCGGCGCCGCGGCCATGGTGGACGGCCTTATTGACCGGATGGAGGCGGAGCTGGGCCGGCCCACTACCGTGGTGGCCACCGGGGGAGTGGCACGGTTCGTGGTCCCCCTGTGCCGGCATGAGATCGCCCTGGAGCGGGACCTCCAGCTGAAGGGGCTGGACCTCCTGTATCGAAAGAACCGCCCTCGGAAGGAGGCGGCCCCCGATCCCCGGTGAAGGAAAAAGGAGACTGTCGAAAAAGCGGCTTTGCCACATTTTTGAGAAAGCTTCAGTCAACCGCGCCCAGGGTTTGACCGCCTGCGGGCGCGAACTCTGCGAGGCTTTTCCGCAAGCTGAAAGGACCTCCCGGCCCAGGCCGGGAGGTCCTTCGCCTCCTATAGAGGCCTCACCAGAAAAAGGGGACATACCAGCCGCCAGGGACGCATACATTGGGAGCAACAAACGATAGGGGTGTTGCCGCAATGCAGACTGAATGGAATGAAAATCGGATCGTCCTCCACGGGCGGGTGTGTCAGGCCCCCGTGCCCTCCCATACAAACCACGGGGAGTCCTACCTGAAATTCCCCCTGGCGGTGTGCCGGCTGTCCGGAGCGGAGGACCGGGTCAATGTGGTGGCCTCGGCCGCCCTGCTGGAGCGCTGCCCGCTGACGGAGGGAGAGGAGCTGTCCGTAGAGGGGGAGGTCCGCTCCTTCAACAACAGGAGCGGGGTGGGCAGCCGGCTGGTGATCTCGGTCTACGCCAGACAGATGCACCGGGAACCGGGGGAGGAGGAGAACCGCCTGCGGCTGACGGGCACTCTGTGCAAGGTACCGGTGTACCGCAGGACCCCGCTGGGCCGGGACATCTGTGATCTGATGCTGGCGGTGAACCGGCGGTACGGGCGGACGGACTATCTCCCCTGCATCGCCTGGGGCTCCCTGGCCAGAAGATGCGCGGAGCTGGCTCCCGGCAATCGGGTGGAGCTGGAGGGCCGCCTCCAGAGCCGGGTGTATACCAAGCGCCTGGGGGAGACCAGCGAGGAGCGGACGGCCTTTGAGGTGTCGGTCTCGGTGCTGGAGCGGCTGGATGCCCCGGCTCCGGCGGAACAGCCCTGCGGATGAGCGCACGTGCCTGTGAATGAAATGTGAATTTTTTGACATAGTTCCAAAAGAACGGTTGCGCTCCGGCGGAGAAGCTGGTATGATATATCACAAATGAAAGGGGCGCGTCCACGGCTTTCCCGCCGCGCCCCCCGGCGGCCCGGGCCACCGGAGAGAAGAGGCTCGCGGAAGGCGGGCGGGAGGGACACTTACATGAGCAAAAAATATCGGATGGGGAAGCGGTTCCAAAAGGTGCTGACCATGGGCATCCTGGCGGAGATCGCGGTCCTGGTGGTCGCCTACTTTGTCTATGACTGGCTGCTTGGCGAATGGATCCCCAGTCTGACCGGCGGGCCTCTGCTGGCCATCTTCGGTTCCATCGGCATCCTGGCTGTCTGGTGCACCAATAAGTTTCTCCGGCGTTTTAACGAGAACTACTGGTATGAGGTGACGGAGAAGGGCCTGCGGATGAATCGCGGACAGACGGCCCGGTTCTATCCCTGGGAGGACTTCAAGGGAGCGCGGGTGAACCGCTTCAGCTTCCTCAGCGCGCTGCCGGTGATCTTTGACATGACCAACGGCCCCATGGAGCTGGACCGGAGCCTGGAGGACTCCTACGGCCTGACGATGGAGGTGCTCCGACACATCAAGGACCATGCGGACATCTCCCAGGACGTGAAGGATCGGATCAATCTGGTGGACCTGATGGCGAAATAAATGCAGAGATCCCGGCAGAGACCATGTCTCTGCCGGGATCTTTTAGATTCTGGCCGCACCGATCAGGCGAGGGCCTTCTTGGCGGTCTCGGTCAGCTGGGTGAACGCGGCCTTGTCATTGACGGCCATCTCAGCCAGCATCTTACGGTTGATGGCGATACCGGCCTTCTTCAGTCCGTTCATGAAGGTGGAGTAATTCATGCCGTTCAGCTTACAGGCGGCGTTGATCCGGGTGATCCACAGCTGACGGAAGTCGCGCTTCTTCAGCCGGCGGCCGGTATAAGCATAGGTCAGGGACTTCATCACGGCCTGGTTGGCCATCTTGAAGTGCTTGGACTTGGAACCCCAGTAGCCCTTGGCCATCTTGAGGATCTTATTTCTTCTCTTGCGCGTCATCATCGCGCCTTTTACACGTGCCATTTGTCTGTTCCTCCCTCTATCTTACTTGTACAGGATCATGCGCTTGATGGCGGCCTCGTTGGTCTTGTCGGCGTAGGTGGTGCCGCGCAGAGCCCGCTTGAGCTTGGTGGTCTTGCCGTGGCCGTTGAGCAGGTGACGCTTCTTGGTCATGGCGCGCTTGACCTTGCCGGTCTTGGTGAGGGAAAAACGCTTCTTGGCGCCGCTGTGGGTCTTGATCTTGATCTTCGGCATAACAGAGAACTCCTTTACTTACTTTTTCGCGTCCTTGGCGGGTTTGGGGGAGAGGAAAATGGACATGTGCCGCCCCTCCAGCTTGGGGCTCTTGTCCATCACGGCGATCTCGCCGCACTCCTCGGCAAACTTCAGAAGCAGGTCCTGACCGATGTTGGTGTGGGCCATCTCCCGGCCGCGGAAGCGCACGGTGATTTTGCACCGGTTGCCGTCGGCCAGGAATTTCTGCGCGTTGCGGAGCTTGACGTTGAAATCGTTGACGTCGATGCTGGGAGACATCCGGATCTCCTTGATCTCTACCACGCGCTGATTCTTGCGGGCTTCCTTCTCGCGCTTGGTCTGCTCGAACCGGAACTTGCCGTAATCCATCAGCTTGCATACGGGGGGGACAGCGTTGGGAGAGATCTTGACCAGATCCAGCCCCTGCTCCTCGGCCATGCGCAGCGCCTCCTGAGAGGACATGAGGCCAAGCTGCTCGCCGGACTCAGAGATCAGACGGACCTCTTTATCCCGGATCTCTTCATTGGTTTGATGACCTGTGTTAGCGATGGGAAAGCACCTCCTGACAAAAAATAAATGCAGCTGCCAGAACAGGCACCCGCATCACGTGAAGACTACCGCCGGGAGACCCGGCGGAGCAGATCCATGTTGACCCTTCGGCGCTGGCCTGGGGTGAGGACGGGGTACCGTTCCTGCTTTGTTTTGCTCAGCTACTATATCAGAAAGTTCCGTCCTTGTCAAGGGGGATTTTCAGAGATTACCCAGTGTATTTCAAAAGGGGCCGGGCAGAGAGGGCGAGACTTCTCCCTGCTCCGGCCTTCTCTGAGGCGCCTAAAAAATCCGGAGTTTCCAGCCAAATAAGGCAGCGCACCAACTGGCTTTTTATTTTACATAATACAGACATGGAATTTTTGTTTACGGAAAGTTATACACATTTTCCACAGGGTTATCCACAGCCTGTGTGGAAAACTCCGGCTCTCCAACCGGGGAGCGTAGGACTGTGGCGGGGAAGGAGGGTCGGGCGGCGGAGGGCCGGTAAACGAAACGCAGGTGACATAATGACAAAAAGGTGTCATCCCAGGGAGATGTCCCGAGTGGCATAGGCATTCAGGTCCAGGCCCGCAGTGCGGCCGGCCAGAAATTCGTAGTACCCCTGGCAGCCAATCATGGCAGCGTTGTCGCCGCAGTATTTGAGCTCCGGGAGGAAGAGGCGGTCACCGCTCTGCCGGCAGGCAGCCTCCAGGTCGGCCCGGATGCGGCGGTTGGCCGCCACCCCTCCGGCCACCGCCAGCCTGCCGTATCCCTTCCGGCGGGAGGCCTCCATGGCCCGGGGGACCAGGCTCTCGCTCACCGCCCGGCCGAAAGAGGCGGCAAAGGAGGGCAGGTCCAGGGCATCCCCCTTCTGCTGGGCGTTGTGGATCAGGTTCAGGCAGGCGGTCTTCAGGCCGGAGAAGGACATGTCCAGCTCGGCCCCCTGGACGTGGGCCCGGGGCAGCTCATATTTGGCGTCGTCCCCCCCGTCAGCCAGGCGGTCCATGGGGGCACCGCCGGGATAGCCGATGCCCAGCACCCTGGCCACCTTGTCGAAGCACTCCCCGGCGGCGTCGTCCCGGGTCCCGCCCAGCACCTCCATCTCTGTATAGGAGCGAACATCAACGATGGCGGTGGTGCCGCCGGAGACGCACAGACAGACGAAGGGGGGCTCCAGGTCCGGGTGGGTAAGGTAGTTGGCGGCGATGTGGCCCCGCACATGGTGAACAGGGATCAGGGGCCGGTCCAGGGCCAGCGCGGCCCCCTTGGCAAAGTTGACCCCCACCAGCACCGCACCGATCAGGCCCGGGGCATAGGTCACCGCCACACCGTCCACCTCCTCCCGGCTCAGGCCGGCCCGCTCCAGGGCCTCCCGGGCCAGACCGCTCACTGCCTCCACATGTTTGCGGGAGGCGATCTCGGGCACCACGCCGCCGTAGATAGTGTGCATCTCAATCTGAGAGGCCACACAGTTGGACAGCACGGTCCTGCCGTCCCGCACCACCGCAGCGGCGGTCTCGTCGCAGGAGGACTCAATGGCCAGAATGTTCATTGGGAAACACCGTCCTTTTCCTCTTCCATCCAGCGTCCGGGGGGATTGGGCCGCTCCCCGGGCCGGAGGGGGATCTGCATGAAGCGCTGATAGAGTGCCGGCGGGAAGTGCCGGCGATAGATGGACTGATGGACCTGGAGCAGTTCCTCAGCCGTCACATCCTCCGCCCCACGGATCAGGGCCCGGTAGTGGACGCCGAACAGGGCGCAGTCGTACCCGCCGTAGCGGAAGCCGTTGCGCTGATAGAAGGCCAGCCGCCTGCGGCGCAGGGGCTCCCCGGCGGGGTCCCCGTTTTCAGGGGCCTCCGCCTCCCCGAAGATGCCCCGGAAGTGGGCGTAGTGCTCCGCAAGCAGGTCCAGCATCCGGCCGCCCAGGCCCCGGTCCCGCAGGCCGGCCATGGTGCCCAGGTAGTCCAGCAGGGCAAAGGGACAGCCCGGCTCCAGCCAAATCAGGGCGTAGGCGACCAGATCCTCCCCGTCGTACAGGCCCAGGGCCTGGTAGCGTCCCTGCTCCATGAGGGAGAGCATGGAGCGCAGGGGCTTGAGCTCCTCTGGGGGAAAGGCGGAGGTCAGCTCCTGACGGTACAGCTGGGCCAGCTGCTGGGGGGAGAGCTCATTCAGCTTCATGGTGTTCAAACTCCCTTGTCATGATGATGGCGTCCTCCCGGGGCTGCTGGTAGTAGTTTTTCCGGCGGCCCGCCTCCTGAAAGCCATGCTTGCGGTACAGGGCGATGGCGGGGGCGTTGGAGGCCCGCACCTCCAGGGTCAGGAAGGAGAGATGGGCCTGCCCGAAGCGGCAGAACACGTCCAGAAGGGCATCCCCACCCCGTGACGGCGGGCGGCCTCCTCCACGGCGATGTTGTCGATGTAGCCCTCGTCCAGCACCACCTGGAGACCGGCGTAGCCCAGCACGCCGCCCTCCCCGTCCTCGGCGACAATGAAGCTGGCCTTGGGGTCAAAGAGCGCGTCCGAGAGCATGTTCTCGCTCCAGGGCGTGGAGAAGCACTCCCGCTCCAGCGCCGCGATCTGGGGATATGGCCCCGGTCCATGGGGACGATGATGTATTCCATAGGGTCCTCCTGTTCTCCCGGTGTGACGGGTAGATGTCATATTATCATATACCAGAGGCAGGCGTTTTGTAAAGGGAGAAGGGGGTTTTCAAGAGGACCGGCGGCGCAAAGCCCGCCAGTCCAGTATGATCGGTGCTGCAGGGCGTAGAGAGGGGCCGGGAGCCATGCGCACTAAGCAGGACACGATGCCGGGAGGCCTTCGCCAGGAAAGACGGGCTTGTTGCGGGGGTATCTCATATGGTAAAATACAGCCAAACCACAGAGAAGAAGGGATCGGTGGAGATGAAGGGAATCAGAGCGGCGGTCCTGGCACTGGGGGCGCCTTCCTACTGGCTGGATGCGGTGGGAGAGCGGCGTTCTGGCGCCCATCCCGGCAGAGGGCTTCTCTCAGGGGTGTACGACGCACTGGAGGAGAACTGGACGGCCTGGGAGGCGGTGGACGAGTTGGAACGCATGCTGAGCAGCACACTTCCGGGCCACTGCGCCCAGGAGTTTGACAGCTGGGCGCAGTGCGCGGATTTTCTGGGGCCGTCCATCCCGGACCCGGCGGCGGACTGCGGCTGGCTGGAGGAGGCCACCTATGCGGGCATGCCCCTGGAAGCCTCCGACGCCCCGCGGGTGAAGGCCGAGTGGTACGGCACACGGGAGGGCCAGGTGGAGTGGGTCAGCGTCCAGTCGGGCTGGCGGGACGGAGCAGTCCGGGTGATGGTATCCGCGGCCCTGTACGGGACCCGGGCGGAGGACATGCCCTCGGACAAGGGCTGGGGACAGAGCTGGCGCGGCAGGCCTATCTGGAGGCGGCGGAGGCGGGGACGCCGGTGGTGACCGCAGAGAGCGGGGCGAGCTGGTGCTCCATCCAGGCGGAGCACGCCCGAGGCAGCGTGCTCTATACCATCCGCGCGGTGGGGAGTCTGGGACGGAGGAGCAGGTGCGGACGTCTCTGGATCGGGTGCTGGAGACTGGCTTTCGGCCCCGGAAGGGGAAAAACATCTGAAATATGTTAAATGTATACAAAAATTTAGCGATTATAATCTGGAATTATAGATGAAACGGCGATTGCAATTTTCACTTTATCGGGTTAAACTAAGAAAAAATGATTTTCAGTGAGGTGCCACATGAAGCAGCACATCCTCACAACTGCATCTTTCTATTTTACCAACAGCTGGGCTCGATTTATGAGCACCGGCTATTTCGTGCTGGGAAAATACAGAGATGGAATGGATGTGCCGGTCCCAGAGTGGGACGGCGGCCCTCTCCGTGTGATCAGATCTGGATGCTGATGCGGGGACACATCGATTTCATCGGTGTGTCCCCTTTTTGCAGCACAGCGAGAAAAGGAGCGGAACATATGACAGTGATGATCGAGCCTGGGCTGCTGGCCGGTGCGGTGACGCCGCCTCCCTCCAAGAGCCAGGCCCACCGGCTGCTGATCGCCCGGGCGCTGGCGGGGAGAACCTGGACGACCCGCCCACCGGGCGGATTCCCAGGATATCCGGGCCACCCGGGACTGCCTGAAGAGCCTGCGGGAAGGGGGGGAAGCTCCCGGTGCTGGAGTGCGGAGAGTCGGGCTCCACACTGCGGTTCCTGATCCCGGTGGCGCTGGCCTGCGGGCGGAGGCGTGTTTCGGGGACGGGGAGGCTGATGGACCGGCCCCAGGAGCCCTACTTCCGGATCTTTGACGGGATGGGGATCACCCACCGCCGGGAGGGGACTCCCTGACGGTCCGGGGCCGGCTGCGTCCGGGGAGTATCCCCTGCCGGGGATGTGTCTTCCCAGTTCGTCACGGGCCTGCTCTTTGCCCTGCCTCTGCTGGAGGGGAGAGCATCATCCGGCTCACCTCCCGCTGGAGTCCAGAGGGTATGTGGACATGACTCTCCAGGTGCTGCGGGACCGGGGCATCCGGGTGGAGGAGCTGCCCGAGGGCTTCCGGGTGCCCGGAGGCCAGCAGTACGGCCGCGGCACTCTGGGGAGGAGGCGGACTACTCCCAGGCCGCCTTCTGGCTGGCCGCCGCCGGGCTGGGGAGCCCGCTGACGGTGGATGGCCTGGACCCGGACTCCACCCAGGGGACCGGTGTGCTGTACCCTATTTCCAGCAGCTGGCCGGGCCGGGCCGGGTGGAGCTGGACATTGCCCAGTGTCCGGACCTGGCTCCAGCCCTGGCGGTGCGGGCCGCCCTCCGGCCCGGGCAGACGGCCCGGCTGGTCAACGCGGGCGGCTGCGGCTGAAGGAGTGTGACCGCCTGGCGGCTATCCCGGAGGAGCTGAACAAGCTGGGCGGCCAGCTCACCGATGGGGCGGATTTTCTGGAGATCCGCGGCGTGGAGCGGCTGCTGGGGGCGTTGCGGACAGCCACAACGACCACCGCATCGCCATGATGCTGGCGGTGGCCGCCACCCGGGCGGAAGGGACAGTGACCATCCGGGGCGCGGAGAGCGTGGCCAAGTCCTACCCCGACTTCTGGGAGGTCTATGAGAGCCTGGGCGGGCGCGTCCTGCGGCAGAGAGGAGCGAGAAGCATGCGATATGTGATCTTTGGAGAGTCCCACGGCCCCGCCATCGGTGTGGTGCTGGAGGGGTGCCTGCGGGCTGGAGCTGGACCTGGAGCGGGTGTCCGCCGAGATGGCCCGCCGGGCCCCGGGGAAGTCCCTGTCCACCGCCCGGAAGGAGGCGGATGTGCCGGAGATCCTCTCCGGCCTGTTTGAGGGCAGGACCACGGGCACCCCGCTGTGCGCGGTGATCGCAAATACCGACACCCGTTCCAGGGACTACGCGAAGCTGAAGGACCTGCCCCGTCCAGGACACGGGGACTACGCCGGCTATGTGCGTTATCAGGGGTGCAACGACTACCGGGGCGGAGGCCATTTCTCCGGCCGGCTCACTGCGCCGCTGGTCTTTGCAGGGGCGGTGGCCAAGCAGCTGCTGGAGCAGAAGGGAGTCCAGGTGGCCGCCCGCATCTCCAACGTGGCGGGCATCCCGGACCCCACGCCGGAGCAGTATGAGCAGGCGGTGCTGGAGGCCAGGAGCCAGCTGGACTCGGTAGGCGGGTGCATCCGCTGTGCCGTCACCGGTCTGCCCGCCGGCCTGGGGGCGCCGGACTACGGGGAGAACGTGGAGGGCATCTTCTCCCAGTACCTCTTCGCGGTGCCCGCGGTGAAGGCGGTGGGCTTCGGAGACGGAGTGGGCTTTGCCTCCCTGCGGGGAGCCAGGCCAACGACAGCTTTATATGGATGGAGACACAGTGAAGACCCGGACCAACCACTCCGGCGGGTGAACGGGGCATCACCAACGGGATGCCGGTGGAGTTCGAGGTATGCATCCGGCCCACCTCCATCGCCCAGCCTCAGCAGACGGTGGATCTGGTCCAGCGAAAAGACGCGGAGCTGACCATCACCGGCCGGCACGACCCCTGTATCCTGCATCGGGCGCTGCCCGTGATCGAGGCCGCCGCCGCCCTGGCTGCCTGCCAGCTGATGGACTTATGACCGATTTGGACAGAGAGAGGGACGCGATATGAGCGATTTGGAACAGTACAGACAGGAGATCGACGAGCTGGACGAACAGCTGGTCCGGCTCTTCCTCCGGCGGATGGAGGTCACTGGCAAGGTAGGGGAGTACAAGCTGGCCCACGGGATGCAGGTGCTGGACCGGGAGCGGGAGCGCCGGGTGCTGGCCAAGCGGGCCAGCCTGGCGGTGGACATCCGGCAGGAGGAGGACGTAAAGGAGCTATTCCAGACCATCATGGCCATCAGCCGCCGCCGGCAGCAGGAGCTGATCGACCGCAGCGGCACTGGCACGGTCCGAAAGACCAATGTGGTGCTCATCGGCATGCCGGGCAGCGGGAAGTCCTGCGTGGGGGCGGCCCTGGCGGAGCGGCTGGGGATGCCCCTGGTGGAGACGGACGCCATGGTGGTGGAAAAGACGGGGCGCTCCATCCCGGACATTTTTGCCCAGGACGGGGAGGCCGCCTTCCGCCGGGAGGAGACCGCCGCCGCCCGCCGGGCCGCGGCCATGGAGGGGACGGTCATCTCCACCGGCGGCGGGATCATCCTCCGGCCGGAGAATATGGAGATCCTCAGCGCCACCGGCACCGTCTATTTCCTGGACCGGGACCCCAGGGACATCGCCAACACGGAGCTGGACGGCCGGCCCCTGCTCAGCGGGGGGCGGGACCGGGTATTCCTGTTGTATGATCAGCGCATCAACCTGTACCGCAAATATGCCCGGTACACCGTCCCCAGCACCACGGTGGATGAGACGGTGGACTCCGTCCTGGCCCTGGTGCGGCGGGGCCAGGACGTGCGCTGACCGAGAAGGAGCGCCGCCGTGTCCCGCCGCCCGGAGAGGGGCGGGAGACCGGCGTGGGAAAGTGAGGCTGACATCATGATGGAAAAAACGGAGCAGGGCCTGGGCAGGCTGTGCGTCATCGGTGACCCGGTGGAGCACTCCAAATCGCCCCTGATCCAGAACGCGATGATCGCGAAGCTGGGCATCCCTTATCACTACACCAAGCGCCTGGTCCACCAGGGGGATACCCAGGAGTGGCTGGATACCGCCTGCCGGGAGGGCTTCGCGGGCTTTAACGCCACCATGCCCCACAAGGTGGCCCTGGTCCCACTGATGGATGAGCTGGGGGAGGATGCCCGGCTGTACGGCGCGGTCAACACCGTGTGCATCCGGGGAAAGCGGTGCATCGGCCACAACACCGACGGGATGGGTTTCTACCAGGCTCTCACCGACCTGGGGGTGGAGGTGCCGGGCCGCCGCATCACCCTGCTGGGCGCGGGGGGCGCGGCCAAGGCTGTGGCCCTGAAGCTGGTGCAGCAGGGGGCGGGCCCCATCACCGTGTGCAACCGGACCCCCCAGAAGGCGGAGGCCCTGTGCAATCTGGCAAAGGGCCGGATGGGGCACATCGGTTTCGCCCTTGAGGACCTGCGCCGGGGCGCCAGGGACTGCGACATCCTCATCAACTGCACCAGTCTGGGCATGACAGGGACGAACAGCCAGTTCCGGGACCTGAGCTTCCTGGACGAACTGCCCGGGCACGCGGCGGTGTTCGACCTCATTTACAGCCCGGCCGAGACCGAGCTGCTGCGGCAGGCCCGGCTGCGGGGGCTGAAAGCGGCCAACGGCCTGGGGATGCTGATCTATCAGGCGGTCTTCGCCCTGGAGTATTTCGCCGGCGTAAGGATCAACGCCAAGGAGATGGAACAGCACGTGATCGAGGCCTGCGGCCTGGGCGGAGAGGCATAAAAACGGTCCCCGCGGAAAAGAAACCCCTTTTCCGCGGGGACCGTTCTCTTTGGGGCGTCGGTCCTTCCAGCCAGTTACGGGAACACAGACAAAATAAAACGAGAAAATCATAATGAGGCCGGTTGCGCCGGGATAACCTATGTGGTAGGATAAAAGAGCAGAAGGATTTTCCATACGAAAGAAGGTTTATGATATGCATTGTGTGCGGAACGTGACAGAGGATCTGATCTGGATCGGCGGCAACGACCGGCAGAGCCCCCGCTTTGAAAGTGACCACCCGGTCCCCAGGGGGATGTCCTACAACTCCTACCTGCTGCTGGATGAGAAGACGGTGCTCTTCGACACGGTGGACCGGGCGGTCCAGCACCAGTTCTTCGAGAACCTGGAGCACGCCCTCCAGGGCCGGAGGCTGGACTATGTATTCGTCCACCACATGGAGCCCGACCACGCCGCTACCCTGGGCGACCTGCTGGTCCGCTACCCCGGGACTACCATCGTCTGTAATGGGAAGTCGATGAACCTGCTCCGCCAGTTCCACTGGAGCGCCCCCAAGGGGGCCATGCTGGTGAAGGAGGGGGACACCCTGTGCACGGGGCGGCACACCTTCACCTTTTACTCCGCCCCCATGGTCCACTGGCCGGAGGTAATGGTGAGCTACGATGCTGCGGACCACATCCTTTTCTCCGCCGATGCTTTCGGCACCTTCGGCGCCCTCAACGGCGTGCTGTTTGCCGATGAGGTGGATTTTGACCGGGACTGGCTGGACGAGGCCCGCCGCTACTACACCAACATCGTGGGCAAGTACGGCCCTCAGGTGCTGGCCCTGCTGAAAAAGGTGGAGGGGCTGGACGTCCGGATGGTCTGCCCCCTGCACGGTCCGATCTGGCGCAGGGACCTGGGCTATCTGATGGACAAATATAAAAAGTGGGCCTCCTACCAGCCGGAAGTGCGGGGAGTGCTCATTGCCTGCGCTTCCATCTACGGGGGGACGGAGACGGCGGCCGGTATCCTGGCCTGCCGCCTGGCGGAGCGGGGCATCCCGGTGGAGCTGTATGACGTGTCGGTGACCCACTGCTCCTACGTGCTGTCTGACGCCTTTAAGTACAGCCATATCGTCTTTGCCTCCGCCACCTATAACAACGGCATCTTCACCCCCATGGAGGAGCTGCTGCGGGACATCGCCCATCACGCCCTCCAGGATCGGACGGTGGCTCTGATCCAGAACGGCTCCTGGGCTCCAGCCAGCGGAAAGCTGATGGCCCAGATACTGGGGGAGATGAAGAACATGGAGCTGCTGGAGCAGACCGTGACGTTGAAGTCCGCCCTGGCTCCAGGGCAGGACCAGGAGCTGGAGGCGCTGGCCGATGCCCTGGCCGCCTCCGTGAGGGGGGAGCAGGAAGCGCCGGAGCAGGCGGTGGCGGACGCCCCCAAGGCCAAGGGCTTTATCTGCAAGATCTGCGGCTTCATCTACGAGTCGGACACCCTGCCGGAGGACTTCCGGTGCCCCATCTGCGGCCGTCCGGCCTCTGATTTTGAGCCGGTCACCTGAGAGAATGAGCGGGTCCCCCAGGCGGCATCGCCGCGCCGGGGGACCCGCTGCTCCTCTGGGGATACCTCCGGGGAAACGCCGCTGGCGTTCAGAGCTCAGCCGGCCGGGGTGACCGAGGCGGCGGTGAGCCCCGACTCCTTGGGCTCCGCCGAGACCACACCGGAGACCTCGCCTCCCGTGTCCACCGTGACGGTGGAGGAATCCGCTTCCCCGCCGGTATAGGTGTAGACCGGTCCCTCCTCGCCCTCGCCGTGGACCGAGCAGGTGAGGGTCCAGTCCTGCACACTGCCAGTGACGGTCAGGTCCAGTACGGTGCTCTCACTCTGCTGCTGAAAGGTGTAGTGCCCATCCTGGGCCAGGGCGTCTGTGATGTCCGTCTCCTCCCCGTCCAGAAGGAGGATCGCCCGGCCGTCCCGGTCCTCCAGGCTGACCTCAGGCATGTGGTAGATGGTGAGGTCCACCCCCTCCTCTGTGGTGATGTCCTGGCGGAACACGCCCACCTGAACGGCGGTGGAGATGTGGTACAGGAACTCCTGGACCGGTTCGGTGTTGACAGCGCCCACGGAGATGCCCAGCAGGGCCAGGGCGGCGGCCACCGCGGCCACGGGGCGCAGGGAGTGCGGGATATGTCTGCGGTCATTCTCTTTCATCTTGATGATCTCCTCCAGCTTGTCGGGATCGGCCCGCAGGGCCGAAATGGTGTCAAGGTACGATTTGCGGTCGAACATGCTCAGGTCCCTCCCCTTCCTCTTCCTCAGAAAGTGTGCGGCGCAGGCGGGCCCGGGCCCGCTGCAGCCAGGTCTGAACGGTGGATGGCTTTGCGCGGAGGGCGGCTGCCGTCTCGCTGACGGAGCAGCCCTCATAGTAGTAGAGATAGATGGTCAGGCGGTATTTGGCGTCCAAAGCCATCACGGCCTGAAACAGCTCGGACTGGGCCGGGTCCTGGAACACGGGGGCATCCCGCCACTCATCCAGGGGGACGGCGTGCCTGCGCCAGAAGGAGCGCAGCAGCTTCCGGCTCTCGTTGACGGCCACCCGGAGCAGCCAGTGCTTCATGTGCTCCTCGCTCTCAAAGGGCTGCCGGTGCTCCAGCAGCCGGAGCAGGGTGGTCTGCATCACATCCTCGGCGTCGGCCCGGTTTTTCAGGGCGTGATAGGCCACGCGGTAGACTGTGTCTCCATAGGTCCGAACAGCCGAGGTAAAGGACTCGTCTGTCAGGGGAGCTCACCTCCTTTGCGGGATCTTGAAAAGCTTTTCACCAGGAATATCCCCGGACACGGAAAAATATCTCATAGGGAACAAAGAAATTTCTCCAGAGGGGGAACTTTTACCCTTTGACCGTCTATCTCAGTGCAAGGAAAAATTTCCGAGCGTTTGAAAGAAAAAGGAGTGTTATGATATGAAACGAACCTTCTCTGCTCTCGTGATAAGCGGCGCCCTGCTCTGCACCCTTGCGGTCCCCGGTATGGCAGCGGAAGCCGAAGGTCAGCCTGGAGCTTCCGCCGCCGCCTCTGCACCTCAGGCCCAGACTCTCCCGGCCAGCGTGCTGTACTTTGGACAAGTGACCCAGGTCGTTCGGGATGAAGCGGGCACAGTCACCCGCCTGGTCCTCTCCTCTGAGCGCTACGGTGAGTATATCATGAATATTTCTTCTGATACAGTATGGATCGACAGCGGGAACCGCACTGCATCAGATCCCGCGGACCTGAAGGAGGGAGAGCGTCTATGTGTTCCACAGCCCCATTTCCACCCGCTCCCTTCCGCCCCAGTCCGCAGCCTATGCGGTGGTCCGGAATATCCCTCAGGATATCTCCTGCGCCCAGTACCATGTGGTGGAGGAGATCACAGAGGGGAGGACGGCGGCCTGATCGTCACGACAGACAACGGCGGACTGCTGATCTATCTGGACGGTGATACCCAGACTGTCCGTTATGCGGGCGGCTCTGCCGCACTGGAGGACCTGAAGGCAGGAGACCGGATCATGGCCTGGTATCAGGCGGTGGCCCTGTCCTATCCCGGACAGACCCACGCTGACGGCCTGATGCTCCTGCCCAGTGAGAAGGAGGAACCGTCCTCCGTTCTCCCGGAGAACGGCACGGCGCTGGACCTGGTGCTGGAGGGAGATATGGTCCTGCCCGTTACCGGCCTCGTTGAAAACGGCACCGCCATGGTCCCCGTGGCCGCTGTGGCCCAGGCGCTTGGCTATCAGGTGATCTACACCCCGGCGAAGATGGAGAGGGTGACAGGATCGCCGTGGAGAGCGATCAGTTCTCTGTCCAGATGACGGTGGGAGAGGACCAGATCATTGGCGTGACGAAGATCAAGGGGCAGTGGGGATGACCGCCCCTGCGGACTATGGGATGGCCCCCTACATTGCCGCCCCGGCACCACCTGGCTCCTGCCCGGCTCTTTGAGATGTTGGGCCGCACAGTCACCCTGGAGGGCGATGCCCTGTCCATCCGGTGAGCCGGGGCCCCTGAAAAGGAGCTCTGGAATATCGAGAACGCTCAGCCGGCACTGTCTTTGACAGTGCCGGCTGTCGTGGATTTAGAAGGCGATACCGCCCAGATCAGCCGTCTCTCTTTTGCATTTTCCTACGGAATGTGGTATGCTGTTTCTGCCATTTCGATCCGAGAGGAGTTTTCATATGGAAAAGCTGTACCAGCAGGACCCCTTCCTGACACGCTTCACTGCCCAGGTGGTGTCCTGTGCTGCTGACAAGGGTGGGTGGTCTGTGGTGCTGGACCGCACGGCCTTCTATCCTGAAGGGGAGGGCAGCCCTGGGACACCGGTACGCTGAACGGCATCCCAGTCACCCAGGTCCAGGAGCAGGATGGAGCGGTGGTCCACACCTGCGCCGCCCGCCTGGAGCCGGGGACTCAGGTGGAGGGCTGTAGACTGGGCGCGGCGCTTCGACCTGATGCAGCAGCACTCCGGGGAGCATATCGTCTCCGGCCTGATCCACAGTACCTACGGCTATGACAACGTGGGCTTCCATCTGGGCAGCGACCTGGTGACCATCGATTTCAACGGGCCGCTGGAGGAGGAAGACCTGCGGGACATCGAGCTGCGGGCCAACCAGTACATCTGGGAGGACCGCCCCGTATCGGTCACCTACCCCACGACGAAGGAGCTGGCTGCGCTGGACTATCGGAGCAAAAGGCGATCTCTGGGCAGGTCCGCATTGTCTCCTTCCCTGGGGCGGACACCTGCGCCTGCTGCGGGACCCATGTGGCATCCGCCGGGCAGGTGGGGCTGGTCAAGCTTCTCTCCGTACAGAAGTTCCGGGAGGGCGTGCGGGTGGAGCTGCTCTGCGGCGGCCGGGCCCTGAGCTATCTGGATCGGGTGCTGGGCCAGAACCGGCGGATCTCCAATCTGCTTTCCGCCAAGCCCTTTGAGACGGCCGGCGGGGTGGAGCGCCTGCTGGGGGAGAATCAGGACCTGAAGACCCGCCTCGCCCGTATGGAGGAGGCACGGTTTGCCCAGCTGGCCGATGGTCTGGCTGGGGCGGGGGATGTGATCCTTTTCGAGGAGGGGCTGTCCCCCGACGGACTGCGCCGCCTGTGTGACGCAGTCCTCCAAGTCTGCGGAGGCCGCTGTGCCTGCTTTTCCGGGGGCGATGGGGAGGGGTATAAATACGCCATCGGCCTGCGGGGCGGAGATCTGCGCTCCTTTGTGAGGGAACTGAATCAGGCCCTGGACGGCCGGGGCGGAGGCAGGCCGGACTTTGTTCAGGGTTCGGTCCGGGCCGGGAGGACTGCCATAGAGGAGTTCCTGTCCGCCGAAAAACAGAGATAAACAAATGGTGTACGCCTCCCGGCACAGAGGTCGGGAAAAACGGCATACTGCCTTTCGACCATCTTGATAAGGAGATCCTATGGATTATACTGTCTATCAGCTGCTCTGGCTCTTCCTGTTCTATTCCTTCCTGGGCTGGCTGGCCGAAACCGTTCTAGCCGCGCTGAAACGCCGCCGCCTCCTCAACCGCGGCTTCCTCAGCGCCCCCTTCTCTCCCACCTATGGCCTGGGGGCGCTGCTTTTTGCCATTTTTCTGCCTGAACTGCGGGAAGACCCATTTTTCCTCTTCCTTTTGGGCATGATCCTCGCCACATTTCTGGAGTTTGTTACCGGTGTATTCCTGGAGCGCATCTTTCATCAGAAATGGTGGGACTATTCCGGCCAGCGGTTTCAGTTTGAAGGACATATCTGCCTGAAATACTCTGTTATCTGGGGCTTGTCCGCTCTGCTGGCCATCTTTGTTCTGAATCCCATCTTCCTTACATTGGTGGGCCTGATCCCCAGGACGGCGGGAGAGATCGCACTGCTGGTGGTGTATATTCTGCTGGGAGTGGACTTTGTTGGCTCCTGGGCCGCTGTGCTCCAGCTCCACGGCGCCCTGAGCGAGCCTACCCATATCTCCCGCTTCCTGAGCCGGCTTACCCATACCCTAGATACCACCGTGACCCGACACATCCAGAGACGTATGGAAAGGGCATACCCCAGCCTGGAGCGGGAACGGCTGAGCGGAAAGCAGGCTCCAAAGGTCAAGCCGGAGCGGTTTGCCCAGGGATGCGGCTTTTACAAGTTGGCCGCGCTGTTCTTCATCGGTTCTTTCCTGGGGGATATCACCGAAACTATTTGGTGCTGGGCAGTGTTGGGGAAGCTGATGAGCCGCAGCAGTGTGCTCTACGGCCCCTTCTCCATTGTCTGGGGGCTGGGCTGTGTCCTGCTCACTGCGCTGCTCTACAAATACAAGGACCGCAGCGACCGATATATTTTCCTGGCCGGCACAGTGCTGGGGGGCGCATACGAGTACAGCTGCTCCGTCTTTACTGAGTTGGTGTTCGGTACCGTCTTCTGGGATTACAGCCATATTCCCTTCAACCTTGGGGGACGGATCAATCTGCTGTTTTGCTTTTTCTGGGGAATTGCGGCCGTGGTATGGCTGAAGGGCCTCTATCCCAGACTCTCAGCGTGGATCGAGCGGATCCCCATCCGCTGGGGAAAGGCGGGCACCTGGGTGCTTATCGTCTTTATGGTGTGCAACATCATCATATCTGCCCTGGCACTGGACCGATACACCCAGCGCAGCGCCGGGGACGCCCCCCAGACTACTCTGGGGCTCTTCCTGGACCGCCATTACCCCGACCAGCGGATTGAGCGGGTCTACCCCAACGCCAAGATCGTGGACTGAGAGGACGGCCGCCTGCCCCCTGAGAGGGAGAATGTCCCAGGATAACAGCGCCCGGAAGCGGGCTGAGGTCCGCCCCTTAGGGGGCGGACCTCTCCGTCTCTCCAAGCAGCTGTTCCAGCACCGCTACATTGCCCCGCAGCCGCGGGTCCGATGGAGCACAGGCGAGGGCAGCCCTGGCCTCATCCAGCGCCAAGGCCCTCCGCCCAGTCTGAAAAAGGGCCTGACAGCGAAGGTCGTGGGGCAAGCTGCCCCAGGAGTCCGCCTCACAGATATAGGTTTTGGGCGGATAGTGATGGACAGGGCACAGCCGGTAAAGTAGAGCACTCCATCCCATTCCTCCATGTCATACAGCATCCTGGCTAGATCCATATACGGCTCCCGCAGATGGGGGGCCTCTGCAATGGCACGGAGATACCAGTCCCGTGCTCGGGCCCGGTCTCCCTTTCGGAGCCAGGACAGGGCGATATACCGCATGGAGGCCGCCCGCTCATCTTTCCAGGTGGCGGTGGGCATGGACAGGTGGTGCTCCAGGGTGCGGATGCAGTCGTCCCAGCGGCCCCGGTACATGTACTCCCGGCCCAAATAGTGGGTGTTCCGGTCATCCTCCGGCTCCTCCTCCACGGACAGTTCCAGCAGAGGCAAGTACTGTCCCCGGGACTTTGTGGGGTCGGGGTGGTGGTCCAGCTGCATCCCCTCTACCGTCACGGTGGGGCCGGGGACCCTCGCCCACCCATTTAAGGACCTCGTGGACCGGGTGTATCCACTGATAGCCGTACCTGGCATGGGCCTTTTCATACCAGAAGACAACCCCCTCGCTGCCGTCAGGGTTGAAACTCCAAGTATAGCGGTAGGTCGCCTGTCCGGCGCCCGGCTGCCAGGCCCGCTCCAGCGCAGCCCGCCATCCGGGGTGAAACACCTCATCCAGATCGGTGCACACACAGATGTCTGTGTCCTCCGATACTAGGTCCAGAGAGCGGTTGCGGGCCACATCGAACCGCCAAGGAGAGATGAGCTCTACCGTGACCTGAGCGCCCCGCTTTTTAAGGCGTTCCACTGTGTCATCCGTAGAACCGGTATCCAGCACCACCACCTGATCTGCTTCGGACATGGAATCCATCCACCGGTCCACAAACTGGGATTCGTTTTACAGATCGCATAGACCGCGATCCTCATGACTGTCACTCCTCTGAGAGGCGGGTGGACGGCACATCGTACCATCCACCCCGCTTTATGCCTCAAGGCTCTGCCCGGGCAGTATCTTTTGATCAGTTCAGCTTTTGAATCACGATGGCGGCCTCAGTCAGGGTCACATTGTTTTCGGTAGAGGCCAGTGTAATGGTAGCCGTTCCGGTCACATTTACCAGCACCGTGGCCGCCAGGTTGGCGACATTGGAGGTGGTGGCAATGGTGGCTTGGCTCTCGCTGCCGGGGACGGGAGTCGAGTTGTTCTCCAGCTCCACACCTACAGTCCCGGTGCTGGTGGTGTTGGACGCCACCGCAGAGTAGGAGATCAGGTAAATCCCTGACTCACCCAGCGTAAAGGTGGGGGTGCTGGCAGTATGGGTAATGGCAGATCCTTCTTCCACCTGGTTGGTGTCAAAGGAGGCGTCATCGCCGGTGGAAGCCAGTGTCTGAGTCCCCACATTGGTGGCATACAGTGCATTCAGCGGGGGAGGAGAGCCGGCAGGTCCGGTAGCGCCCGTTGCGCCGGCAGGGCCGGTGGGACCGGTGGGGCCCTCAGCGCCGGCGGCACCCGCCGCTCCAGTTGCACCGGCAGGCCCAGTAGGTCCAGTAGGACCGGTTGGCCCGGCAGGGCCGGCAGGTCCGGTGGCACCCGTTGCGCCAGCGGGTCCGGCAGGACCAGCAGGCCCGGTGGGGCCCTCGGCACCCGTCGCACCCGTCGCGCCCGTCGCGCCCGTCGCGCCTGTCGCACCAGCAGGGCCGGCAGGTCCGGTAGGACCGGTGGCACCTGTCGCGCCTGTGGCGCCGGCAGGGCCTGTGGCTCCGGTGGGGCCGGTCACGGTGACCAGATCAAAGTCCGCCGAGGAGCCCGGCGTCCCGGTAGCGCCGCTGCGGTTGGTGCGGTAGAGGGCACCGTTGTAGTAGACCAGTGTGCCCAGGTCATACGGTACCCCGGGAACGAACTGCGTGACATCATTCAGCCCTTCACCGGCAGGGCCGGTGGGACCTGTGGGGCCGATGGGACCGGCAGGACCGGCCGGTCCAGTGGGACCCGTGGCTCCGGTAGCGCCCGTTGCGCCCGTGGCACCCGTAGCCCCCGTGGCTCCCGTGGGCCCGGTAGGTCCAATGGGGCCGGCCGCGCCGTTGGGGGAACCTGATATAATTGGGATAATCAGTAGGGACCCTTGTGCTGCCGCGGTTTCACTGGTCTAGTCCCATTTTTCACAAAAAATGCGGCCGCTTTTGCCGAGATAACAAAATAAAGGACCAGGTCATTTGACCTGGTCCTTCATTTTGTGACACTGCCCTATTTGTTGGCGCGCTGCAGGAAGCGGGTGGCCTGGACAGGCTGGCCCGGCAGGGCAATTCCATTAGCTTATGAACTTCCATTTCCAGAAGCCTTACAGAACACCATGGTGTCTCTGACGGGAAAGATCATTCAGGAAGAACTGTTGCCTCAGCCGGAAAAATATATCCTTGACTATCAGTAGGGATTTGGAGCCCCCAGACAAGAAGATGTTTCGATAGGAACGAAACCTGTGAACATGGACTTTGAAGAGTATCGATTGCAGGGATACATCACCCAGATCTCCACCCTCTGCGGCAGCAAACGTATTCCAGATCTTAACATGGTGCTCATCAACAAGAACATGCACAGGTCCGGGATGGAGCACAGTACGCAAGAGCTGGGATCAGGGATGAAGCAGAGATTTTTCCAGATCCTCCACCAATTTGACGCAATCCACATTGGCCGAGTCAAGGTTGACAGAGGCCGCCTGTTGGAGCTCGCTGCGCAGGATCAGCACGTCTTTTGGGGCATTGATGCCCAGCATGACGGTGCCGCTGGCGTCGACCGAGAGGATGGTCACACTGATCTGATCGCCTATGACAAGCGATTCTCCGCCCTTTCGACGCAAAATCAGCATACAGACCCCGCCTCCTCAGATCGAAACTCAGAAAGCCGGTGGCGCATATGATAAGTTCCGGTATCCAAAATGACCTGGACCGCTTTTTTCTCCTCAGCATGGATCACAATGGGACATTTCAAATTCACGGTACTCTCGCCTACAGGCTCCCGGACGACACACAGGACATAATAGCACAGGTCCTGGCTGGAGGAGACCCCCATAAGGTAGAGTTCCTCATCTGACAGAACAGGAGCATAATTTGGATCCAGAGAAAAAGGATTCATGGCTACAAAAGCAAGTGAAGGGGTGCCAACGCTCTGAAAGCAGAGCAGATTGCCTCCGCCCCCATGAAAGGGGAGAAGCAGAAACTGCTTCTCCTCTTCAAATCCAAAGATCCCATTCGGAAACGAGAGCACCTCGGTGGGATCATAGTCGATTTGGCCAAAATATTTTGTCATGAGATGCAAGATCGATCCCTCCTGTTATGCCTGCATATCAATGGGCTCATAATTTGGATCAGAGGAGGGGGGGACGTACAGCGGACCGCCCACATATTTGATGATGACATCTGGGCGCTGAGTCATGGTAAATTCAATATCCCCGGGTACAAAGGTGAAATTCATCTGATTCATGCGCCAGTTGAAGTTCAGTTTGTCCATCTCATAGCGGATGCTCAGCTCACCTCCCTCCCAGGAGAGGTCAGGGGCGGCGCTGGGGAGAAAATCGATGTTTACATTCAAAGGTCCTTCCGCAGTCTGCTGCCGGGCAAGCTGAGGAATGATATCCTGATCGATTTTGGCTTCCATCATCATACGCCCCTCCCGGGCCAATACAGAGGTGGCCTGATAAGCACCCTGTACTCCGTTTTGCGCCTGCTGCTGGATCAGCTGGGCTGTGGTGGGAGTAACGGAGCTGCGAGCCTCAAAGGTGTCAATATTGACCCGGATGGGATGGCTGCGGATATTGAGCCCGCCCTGTTCACGGGAGATCTCCATCTGAGCCGTTCCTCGGGCATATTCCAGGTGAGCGTCAGTGACCTTCATCTGGATCTCGATTGGAACTGTGGTGATTTCGATCAACGGATACATCGATGTTCACACTCCTTTTTAATCAGATCCGCAGCTGGGATTTCGATCTCACGGGCGGGCGGGTCTCCTTCCGGCCCGGCCCTAGAGCCGTTACCGCAGATAATCCATCAAAGACTGGGGAATGACATTAGCGCCTACCTGAAGAGCGGCGTTATAGCAGGTCTGGGCATAGGAGAGCTGCAGGATCGCGTCTACCCGGTCGATGTCCTCAATGGCGACCAGCTCATTGTTCAGCGAGTCAAAGGTGCTTTTCAGGCGGGTCTGATTGGTCTCCAGATAGTCGGCCTGGGAGCTGAGCTCCACGTGCTCCTGAATAAGGCCGTTGTGGGCTTTTTCAAATTTGCTTACCAGACGGCTGGCATCGTCATAGTTGCCGGCGGGGCCCCATGTCCCCTCTGTATTGGCCGCGTCATTGTGCTGATAGCCGCCGAACACATCAGAGATGCGCAGCATGATGGAAACGATGTTTTTGGGATCTCCATCTTCATCCAGCCCAAAGCCGAGGATATCCATCCCGGACAGAGCGGAATCAAAGGCGGTGGAGGGGATCACGGCTCCATTTCTGTCCAGCTGGAAGCCGAGTCCCACATCCACATACAGAGTTTCTCCGGCCATGTCCGTCAGCTTGTCGTGGACGTCTGAGTTTGTCAACGGCACTCCATTTTCCAGAACTTCTTTTCCGTTCAGGTCCAGATAGACGTCATCGTTGTCCGGAACATCCACCCTCCAGCCCCGGAAGGTAAGCACGTCCACGGGGGGATTCTGGCTCTGATCCTCCTGAATGGCGAAGGGAGCCTCTCCTGTTTCGGAGCCGTTAAAAATAAAGTCGTTCTCATACTTGCCATTGAGCACTTGAACAATGGCGTCCGCGCCCGAGCGGATGACCTGGGCGTAGGAGTTGAGCGAGCTGAGATGGCTGTTGTCCAGGCCGCCCAGTGCGGGAGCCTGCGCCAGGTCGTGGGTGAGCTCGTTGGTCACCTCATCCAAAATGGAGTAAGCGGTGCCAAATTTATTCAGGACAGTTTCGTTGTTGGCAGCTTGGGCATTGACGGCGTTCAGCGCACTGTGAAGCTTAAAGGCGCGGGTGGCCCCGGCGGGATTGGAGGCGTAGGAGTCAAAATTCCGCCCCGTCATGAGCTTTTCCATGGCGCTGTACAGCTGATTGGAACTCTGCATCAGATTGGACTGATACATATGGAGCGTGCTGTTGGTGGTCACGCGGATCATAGTTGATTCACCTCATTATGAAAAAATGCCGAAGGTCAGACCACAGTGCCGTTGATGAGGGAGTCCAAAGCCTCCTCCAGCACGGTCATCAGCCGGCAGGCGGCGGTATAAGCCTTTTGATAGGTCATCAGGCTGGTGGCTTCATCGTTTAGATCCACCCCCATGACGCCCTCGCGGTCTGTATAGACCTCGCTGGCCGTTGCGGAGTAGTTGGTCAGCAGGGCGGTGGTGGTCATCTGGTCCTCGGCCAGAACGGACTGCACATGGAGCAGCATGTCCTCGAAGGTGCCGTGATAAGCCTCTCCCACTGCATCTCCCCCGGCGACGTGGTCGGGATCGAATTTTATCTTCTGGTCAAAGAGGGCCAGGAACTTGGAGAGATTGGAGGTATCACCGCTGGGGGCATCCGGTTTGGTGGAGGCCTGGAGGGAGACCTTATCCTCTGCCCAGGCCTGGGAGATGGAGATGTTCGCTGCGGTGATGGCGCTGGCGTCGTTGGTGGCGCTGCCCATGCTGAACAGATTTCCACCCGCGAGCAGATTTCCCTTATCATCGTAAATATGATTCAGCTCGTTCATAGCGGCGGCAAATTCATGGGCCAGGGAATCCAAAGCCTTCTGATAGTAGGGGATGCCCCGCTTTACAGCGGCATTCGGGTCATTGGTGGTGCCGTCTATCGTGTATTCGCCGGCTTCGGTCAGCATTTCACGGGTGGACTGGAGCGCGCCGTACAGGTCGTTATCATCCAAGATCTTCGGATCGGTGGCGTTGGGCTCCTGCTTCTCCCCGTTTTTGTCCCGCAGGGCGTACAGGCTGACCGGACAGCCGTCCTTGGCGCTGCCAGCCAGGAGTTTGGCAGAAAATCCCCCATCCACCAGCTTGTCCTTGCCGCCGGTGCCCAGCGTAACGGTCATTTTTTCCACCATCAGGCCGGCGCCCACGTCCTCCATCTCATATTTTACGTCGATATCCATGTACTGACTCAGCTGATCCAGCAGGAGATTGCGCTGGTCCCGCAGCTCCAGGGCGGCATCTCCCCGGATGTCCGCATCCCGGATGGATATATTCAGGTCCCGCAGGCTGGTCAGGATGTTATTGACGGTGTCTACCTGGTCCTTGAGCTGAGTCTCCCAGGTCTCCGTCATGTCCGCAAGCTTATCTGCGGCATCGTTGAACAGGGAGCAGAGGGCCTTGGCCGAGGCGCGGATCAGTCCCTCCTGGGTGGAGTCAAGACCGCTGGTGATGGCCTTGTTGATCAGATCGCGCAGGTCGTTGAGCTGGTTGAGGAGAACGCCGTCATCCTGCTCACCGTCCCCCTTGCCCACCTCATCCAGGATGGAGGCCAGCTTTTCCAGACCGGCCAGCTTGGCGTCGGCGGCGCCCACGTCAGCCGAAGCATTGCGGTAGGCGATATCCAGCCCGGGGTCCCGGAGCTGGGAGACCCCGGTGGTCAAAACGCCCTGCCCCACCCGGGTCTTATAGGGGGAATAATACCGGTCCGAGGCGGAGGTGATCAGGCTGACCTGATCCAGCCGCTGGCGGGTATATCCCGCTGTATTGATGTTGGTGATATTGTTTCCAGTCACGTCCAGCCCCTTTTGGGCGGCATAGATGCCGAGACGGACTGTATTGAAGGAACCAAATGTACTGCTCATGATCGGCCTCCTCAGACTCTGAGATCGGTGTGTGTGTCGGAGCCGGTGCGGCTGGCGGTGGAGGGACCTTCTTCCTCCAGCCCTCTGCGCTGCAACTCCTCTTCGATCAGCCGGAGCCGACTCTCCATCAAAATGCGGGAGGGCTCCTGGGCGCTGCTCAGGATGCGGTATTGGTTGATAAGCCGCTCTGACATGCGCCTGGCGGCCTCCCGGTGCTCTGGAGGACAGCGGCTGGGAAGCTCCGGAGGGAGACATCCTCCAGCCCCAGTGCGGCGAGGAGACGCGCGCGCTTTGCTCAAAGCCCTTCAGGGTCATGGAAAGGCCTGCTCCCGCTTCATGCAGTCGTTCAGCGCATCCAGATCCGGGCGCTGACAGCGGCTGCCTTCTTCTGTTCAACGTCAACGAGCTGCTGGAGCGTGTGCTCCAGCTCCTCCAGAAAATTCAGATATTCAGAAAAATCCACCATATGTCAGTCCTTTCCTGCAGCAGCATGCGGGCGGCGATCTGACCGGGGTCCACGGAATAGAGGCCGTCCTGGACCTGCTGACGGAGCGCCTCTATCTCGTGACAGGTGGGGCGGGTCCGGATCTGTTGAGAGATCTGCGCGGTCAGCTGGCGCACCCGCCCTGCATGCCGGCGGGCTGCCCTGAAAACTGGATCTGATCGAAGCTCTGCCGGAAGCCCCCGGAGACCTTTTGGGTGCGGGAGGAAGAATACCGGCCGACCTCTCCCAAGGGAGAGAATCCGCCGCGATCGATACGGAATTCCATGGAAATGTCTCCTTTCGCGGATGCTCAACAAATATGGAGCGGGACCCTGGTCCGGGGACTTGGGGGAGCGGACAGCCGGGAAGATAGGAGGGGGATAAGAGACGGCTGCGGATATCCTTCCAAAGCCCCGGACCAGTACACTGTAAATATCGTCCGGAAAATCTAAAAGTTAAGCGGCGGGGCAAGTTTTCTTGGAGAGCATGCCCGTTTGCAGGCAGTGAAGAAAAATTTTGTCAGGGGCAAGGGGTTATTTTTAAAATATTTGAACGATATAGAAATATGGGAGATCTATAAAAATAAGCCGCGTTTTTGGGATGCTCCCTCTCTGGCGGATGGGCGGAGCATGAAAGGAAAACCTTCCCCAGGCGCCAAAACAAGATCCGAACGATCATAATTTTGAGGGGAGATAGAGCTATGGCAATGAAATATGAGCTGACCAGTGATCTGATGACAGGAAACAGTCTGATCGATGCGGAGCACAAGCAGCTGTTCGACGCCATCAATGACCTGATGGATGCCTGTGCCCAGGGTGGGGCGGGAGAAGATCATGTCCACCACCCAGTTTCTGAACAGCTATGTCAATAAGCATTTCGGCGACGAGGAGAAGCTGCAGGTCCAGAGCAAGTATCCCGGCTATGCGGCCCACAAGCAGTTTCATGACGGCTATAAGCGCCAGCTTTCCCAGACGACTCAGGCGCTGATCGCGGAGGGCCCCACCGTCAAGGCGCTGGGCGACCTGAACCGGATCGTGGGGTGCTGGTGTCCCACATCCGGATCGAGGACAAGAAGCTGGCCCGCCATGTGAAGGGCGCCTGAGACGGACACGGCGCCCCCAGAGGCGGCGGAATAAAGACTGCCCGGAAAGCGGCGGAGCCGCTTTGGGCAGTCTCAGGGAGCGGAAAATTTTCTGCTCCCCTTATTTTTCAAAACCTGGACGATGAGACTTACAGAGGAGGCAGAGAGATCCGGAGTCTCCCGCCTGCTCGTCAGCAGGATCTTTGGCCGCCGTGAAGGCCTGCGGAGGCTGGGAGATCAGAGCAGGGCAAGAAGGAACTTGCCCGCAAAACATCAAGGAGGAATAAAGATCATGCGTATTCAGCACAACATCATGGCGATGAACGCCTACCGCAACTACACCAACAACACCAGCGCCCTGTCCAAGAACCTGGAGAAGCTGTCTTCCGGCTATAAGATCAACCGGGCCGGCGACGACGCCGCAGGTCTGGCCATCTCCGAGAAGATGCGTGCCCAGATCACCGGCCTGGACAAGGCCCAGGACAACGCCAAGGACGGTATCTCCCTGGTGCAGACCGCCGAGGGCGCCCTCACCGAGGTCCACGACATGCTCAACCGCATGTACGAGCTGGCCGAGCAGTCCGCCAACGGCACCTATGAGGACGGCACCGACCGTGTTCAGCTCCAGAAGGAGGTCACCCAGCTCAAGAACGAGATCAACCGCATTGCCGACTCCGCCAACTTCAACGGCATCAATCTGCTGGATGGCTCCATGGCTGGCGGCGCCAGCATCAGCGGCAAGATTGGAACTACAAATGTATCGTTCTCTATTGGCAGTAAAAGTCAGCAAGTAGATGGTGCAAATGATGCTAAGGTTACCTTATCGGGAGATGGCAATACAAATTCTGGAAAGATTGATGTAACCATCACTGACGAGGGTGCAATCACAATTAAATTGGGCACCAAGGGTGCTGCTGCTTCCTATACCGCCGATGAGATTACCCAGGCTGTCCGGGATGCCGCGAAGGCGCTGGCAGAGAAAAATGGCGCAACAGATGCTGAAAAGAAGGTTGGAAACGGGCTGGCCAGCTTTACCATGAAGGCAGACGGAAAGATCAACCTGGCAGCTAGCGGAACTGATAGCACAGGTGATTTGACTTTTGCTGCAGGCACTGGCAAGGGTGGCCTGACCCTGCAGATCGGCGACACCTCTGCCAGCTACAACAAGCTGGATGTCACTATCAATGACTGTCACACCGGGGCGCTTGGTATTGCTGACTTGGACATCGGAAACCAGACCGATGCTGCCGATGCGCTGAAGACCATTAAGGACGCCATCAACTACGTCTCCGACGTCCGCGGCACCCTGGGCGCCACCCAGAACCGTCTGGACCACACCATCAACAACCTGTCCGTCATGCAGGAGAACATCCAGGATGCCGAGTCCACCATCCGCGACACCGACGTGGCCGACGAGATGATGGCTTATACCAAGAACAACATCCTGATCCAGTCCGCCCAGGCCATGCTGGCCCAGGCGAACCAGGTCCCCCAGGGCGTGCTGCAGCTGCTTCAGTAATCCCAGGAAAGTTCATACGCAAAAGAGAACGGCCAGTGGCCGTTCTCTTTTTTGCCGGGGGAGGAGCAGGGGCTTTCCCCGCCCTGGGGGAGGGGCCCCCGCGCGAGCCCAGCGGAGCGGGTCGCGTGGGGAGAGGAGGCGCGACGGAGAGAGGGAGCTTTGCCGCAGGCGGCAAAGCGAGCGGTTCGAAGTCCGTGCCGACGAAGGGCGTGCTGCAGCTGCTGCAGTGATCCCAGGAAAGTTCATACGCAAAAGAGAACGGCCGGTGGCCGTTCTCTTTTTTTGCCTGTTAAAAAAGCCGCGCAGAATTTTGTGCCATCATGGGCGAAAGCGTCCAGATCCGTTTTCTCTGGCCGCGTGTGCGTGGAAGAAAACACGCCCCGCCCCGCGAGTGCGGGGCCTTTTCCCGGCCAGCAGACAAATGATGCGCGCGGCAGGCTGAGAAATCATTTGTCCCCTTTGAGGTGGGCCATCAGAACACCGGCAATGTTCTCGCAGGAGGCCTGGACAGCCACCGCACCGATATCATAGGCGACCATGGGCATTCCGTAGACCACGCAGGAGTCCTTGTCCTGACCAATGGTATAGGCGCCGGCCCGGCGCATTTGGAGCAGGCCGTCGGCGCCATCCCGTCCCATGCCGGTCATGATGATGCCCACCATAGGGCACTTCACAGCCGAGGCCATGGAGGAGAACAGGGCGTCCACGGAGGGGCGGTGGCCGCTGACCTTTTCTCCGGGCAGGCAGGACAGGGTGTAGCGGCTTCCCATACGGACTACCCGCGCCTGGAGGTCGGCGGGGGCGATCAGGGCCAGGCCGCGGCGGATCTCGTCTCCGTTCACCGCCTCCCGGACTTCCATCCGGCACAGCCGGTTGAGCCGCTCCGCATACATCTTGGTAAAACCCACCGGCATGTGCTGGACGATCACCATGCCGGGGATATCGGCAGGGAGGCGCTTCAGGACTTCCAGGGTGGCTTCTGTGCCCCCTGTGGAAGCGCCCAGGCCGATGATGGTGCGATCCAGATCCGAACGCCCCCCGACGCCGGCGGGAGAGACGGAGGACAGAGAGGGGGCGGCGGGAGAGACAGCGGCGCGGCGGCGGACCTTGGCGCAGGAGGCGACCACGATCTTTTGGGCGAGGGAGTCCAGAAAGGACTGCTTGCTCTCTGTGCCGTCCGGCTTCCGGACAAAATCCACTGCCCCGGCGGCCAGGGCGTCAAAGACCTTGAGGTTCAGAGACGAGACCAGGATCACCGGAAGAGGGGTGACAGGGAGCAGCTCCTTGAGAAAATCGATCCCATTGGTGCCTGGCATCTCCACGTCCAGGGTCATCACATCGGGCGCAAGACTGGAGATCTTTCCCCTGGCGTCCAAAGCGTTGACCGCATAGCCAACGACTTCGATATTAGGATAGGAAGAAAGCCCGCGAGTAAGAAAGGTGCGGGCGACAGCGGAGTCGTCCACAACGAGAACGCGAACTTTGCGGTTGATCGAGAGCATGGTAACGTCCTTTCCGGCTTGCCTGAATAAAAAGCCATTGTCACTTTTTGCGGTAGACTGCAGGGGCAACTGTCTGAAACAGGGGATTCTGGTTCAGGGATTCGGAGTGGCTGATGAACAGATAGGCCCCTGGGTTCATGGCATCGTAAAAGCGCCGGACAAGGGCATCTCGGGTGGGCTGATCAAAATAGATCATGACATTGCGGCAGAAAATGACATCGAATTTGAGACGGAAGCGGATCGGCTCCATCAGATTGAAGGAACGGAATATCACGTTGTCCCGGATGGGCTGGGAGACACGGTAGAGCCCCCCTGTCCCCTCCCGCTGGAAATATCGCTTGAGCCAGGCGTCGGGCATGTCAGCGGGTGGCTGGTAGACGCCGGCCATGGCCTTGGACAAGGCCTGCTGAGAGATGTCAGTGGCCAGCACCCGGGTATCCCACTGGGAGGCCCGGGTGCCAAAAAATTCCTTGAGACAGATGGAAAGCGTGTAGGGCTCTTCTCCGCTGGAGCAGCCAGCGCTCCAGATGGAGAGCACCTGGTCCCGCTGATGCTTTGCGGAGAGCTCGGGGAGGATCTTATCCTGAAAATAGGCGAAGTGATCCTGTTCACGGAGAAAAAACGTGTAATTGGTAGTGAGCTTGTTCAGCACCAGCTCCAGGTCCGCAGGATCACGGGTGGAAAACAGATGCTCCAGAAAGGTGCGGAAGTCCTTATAGCCCAGCTCCCTCAAAGAATGGGAGAGACGACTGCTGATCAGCTGGCGCTTTTTGCTCAGGTCGATGCCGTAATTCTGCTGGATGAACTGGACCAGTCTGTGGAAGTCGGCGTCCGATATGGTAAAGTCATGGGAAAATATATCCAAGATAACACCTTCTACTTTCCGGGCATCAGGTATGGGTCAGGATCTGAGGGCAGTCAAAGACCAGCATGGTCTGCCCGTCCTCCAGGGAGCACATGCCGGAGACCATGTCCTGGGTGTTCTGTGCCGGAGCGGGGAGAATGGCGGATTTCTCAATGTCCATCATTTTCTGTACGGTATCCACCAGAATGCCCACCATGGTGTCGTTGATGTTCAGAATGATAATACAGGTGTCCTGCTGGGCCGGACAGCCCAGCAGGATGCGCATGTCTACAATAGGAATGATCTGTCCGCGGAGGTTGATGATACCCAGGATATAGCTGGGGACCAGGGGGAGCAGGGTAATGGTGTGATTCGTGATGATCTCCACCACATATTCTGCCTTTACTCCAAACAGGAGCTGATCGGACAAAAAGAGAAGATATTTTTCCGTCTGGGAGTCAAGGGGGGCGGAAGGTGCCTCCTCCATCCCTGCGGGCAGAAGTAAAGCGTCTTGTGCCATAGCTGGCAGACCTCCTCTAATAAAAATGGGTCAGGCGGGGGTGTAAAGGTTGGAGATATCCAAGATGATGCTGATATTGCCATCCCCCAGGATCGTGCATCCGGCGATGCCGCTCTGCTTGATGTTGAAGCGGGAGAGATAGCTGGGCAGAGGCTTCACCACGACCTGCTGCTCTCCCAGCAGCTCATCCACAAACAGGCAGTAGGAGAGCTCGCCGGATTCCAGCCAGATCAGGATCCCATCGCTGATCTGGGAGCAGCCCCCCTCCAGCTGGTAGCGGTCCCGCATCCGGATAACAGGATAAAAACTGCCCATGCATTTGAACAGCTCCCCCCCGGAGGCGTCATGGATCAGGTCGGAGTCGTTGACCTTGAAGGACTGGCGGATGTTCTGAATGGGAATGGTGAAGATGGAGGAACCTACCGAGACCTCCATGCCGTCCATGATCGCCATGGTCAGGGGGATCTTCAGCGTTGTGGTCATTCCCCTGCCGGGATCACTGGTGATGACCACCGTGCCGCCCACGTCCTCCACATTCCGCTTGACCACATCCATGCCAACGCCGCGGCCGGAATACTCCGTCACCTCCGTGTTGGTGGAGAAGCCTGGGGCCATCAGAAAGTTGAGAATATCCCTGTGGGAATATTCCACGTCCGGCAGAGCGATGCCGTTGCGGATGGCCTTGTTGAGCACGGCGTCATAGTTGACGCCCTGGCCGTCATCCCGGATCTCAATGATGACCTCGCTCCCGGTGTGCCGTGCGGATAGGATGATCTCACCCACCGGGTCCTTTCCGGCATCGATCCGATCCTGAGGGGTCTCCTCGATCCCGTGGTCCATAGAGTTCCGAACGATATGCATGATGGGGTCGCTGATACTGTCTACGATGGTCTTGTCCACCTCAGTGTCCTCCCCCACCAGGGTGAGCTTGACCTGTTTCCCCAGCTTTTTGCACATGTCGCGCACGATCCGATGCATTTTTTGGAACGTCCCGGAGACTGGGACCATGCGCAGGGACATGGAAACATCCTGAAGCTCATCCGTAAGTTTGCGGAGCTGACGGGCGGATTTGGTGAAGGCATCCAGCTTGAGCCCCTTCAGGTCCGGAGAGGAGGTGACCATGGACTCGGTAATGACGATCTCCCCCACAACAGCGGCCAATTGATCCAGCTTGCTCAGATTGACGCTGATGAGACTTTCGCGGTGGTGAGCGCCGGCATCGGAAGAGGACTGAGAAGAGGGGGCGGGCGCAGCGGGCTTGGGATTGGCGGTGGTTTTCTGCTCCGGGGGCTCCGGGGCAGAGGCCTTCTGCTCGGCGGGGAGCGCCTGCGGGGCAGGGGCAGGAATGGAGCTGGACTGCGGGCGGTCAAAGGCCTGATAGGTCCGGACAGAGCCCGCGCCCGTGACTGCATGGACGGCATTTTCACGGTCCTCTGCATCCCGGAAGTACATCATGAAGCCGGAGTCGATGATCTGGCCCGCGGTGCTGGGATCTGTGGAGATGTCGGCGGGAGAAAAGTGAAAATTCCCCCCCGCAGATATCACGGACCGCATTGACCAGCATAAAGGCACGGGCATTTTCCATGCCGCAGCCCTCATCAAAAGATTTGAAGCGCATAGGAAATCAGGATATTCTGTCGGCTGATCCTGGGCGACCGCCCCGCCTGCCCTGGGGAAGGGGGCTGGGGAGCACCGGTGTTTTGAATTTGCTGGATCAGGGTATTAACTTTTTGCAGCAAGCTGTCGATATTTTCAGTAAGGGGTTGCCCATTTTCGATATGATCGATCTCCTGACGGAAGAAGTCGATGGTCTGGAAAAGCAGCTCGAACAGCTCAGGGCGGTTGGCCTCTGGGACGATGTCCATGGACTTGTCCCGAATGATGGAAAACAGGTCCTCAGCGCGGTGGGCGATCGTCATGATGGAGCGATACTCCATCATGGCAGAGGAGCCTTTGATGGTGTGCATAATACGGAAGATAGTATTGATATCCTCCTCAGAGAAGGTGTCCTTTTCCTCTGACGCCAGTACGATACTGTCCAGCTGCTCCAGCAGAGTGTTTGTTTCATAAAGATAGGCGTCCAAAATGCTGTCGTTCCCAGTACTCATAAAGCCGTATCCTTCCTTTGCAGTTTAACATTCACTCTGTTTATCGACCGTGAGAGAGAAAAAATAAGGCTTGAATTTCCAAAAGACACACTTTGGGCGCTGGAAATGGTGGAACTGCCGCTGATGCAGCGGGAAAGTCCAGACAGATGCAGAATAGAAAGGTGATTTGAAGTATGGCAGACCTGCTCGGTGCGACCAATCCGGTCCCAGGCTACGATGGCGCCAGCCAAAACAGAAGTCATTCCGCCTTGCCGCAGGTCCAGGACCCCAGGGTGCAGAACGTGCCGGACCTATCCAGGGTCAGCCGGGCGGACGGACGGACAGAGCAGCAGGGTGCCGGCAACCATCTGGATGCCGGCAGGCTGCGGTATGATTCCAATCTGCAGACCTTTTTGCAGCAGCTGCGGGACGCGCCGGATCTGGCCGCAGTGCTGGCAAAGACCGTGGTTTGGATGCGTGGACTGGTATCGGCACCCGGACTGTCTGAGGGGATCGCCCAGGAGATGGCACAGCTGCTGGAGATGCTGCGGATGGATCAGGAGGGATTTCAGCGCTTTTTTCTGAACCAGATGCAGGCGGGGAACCGATTTTCCGGACCGCTGTTCTCCTGCTCCGACAGGCATATCAGAACATGCCCAGCGAAGGGATGCGGGAGGCTATTCTTAATTTTGCAAAGCGCTATGGAGATTTTTCGGCGGAGCAGCACCTGGCAGAGAATATGACGCTTCGGCTGAAGCAGATGGCAGACTATCTGCCCAAAGCTGGCGCGGCCAGCTGATGGAGCTAACAGCAAGGCTGGAAAACGGACTTCAGGCAGGCAGCCGGACGGGAAATCTGAAGCTGCTCCAGGGAGAGATCATTCCATATCTGGGCTCCTATGTGGAGCGGACCCATGATATTGGGAAGCTGAGGACTCTGATCGGACTTCTGATGCTGGATGTGGCGCGCTATGAAAACGGCGGGGAGGAGGGGGTCCTGGCCGCCTTCCGCCAGCTGAGCGGATATGGAGAGATGCTGGCCGGACTGAACGAACTTGACGATGCGGCCCTGCTGCGCCTCCTGCGGGAGAACAGCTTCACAAGAGCCGTTCAGGAGGACCAATTTGCCCAGCGCCTGGCCCACACGGCGGCGCAGGCACTCAAGGGAAGTATGGGGCTGATGTCCGGGAGGGCTTCCAGGAACTGGTGCGGGCGTTCCTGCTGAATGAAAGCGTTTTTATGCCGCTCAACCATATGATCATCCCGCTGGAGTGGAACGGAAGGGCGATGTATTCTGAGCTTTGGGTAGATCCTGACGCGGAGGACCGGGAGAAGGGGAGCCGCCAGCCGGGCCAAGAAAAAATTCAGTTCCTCTTCAAGCTGGATATCCAGTCGCTGGGGTATCTGGAGATGACGCTGGCCGCCCGGCAGGAAGAGATCGAACTGGATATTTATGGTCCGGATGCGGTGATGGAGTGCGGCGGGGTGGTCGCAGAGGACCTTCGGGAGATACTGGCCTCCCACGGATTGTCTGGAAAGAACGTCCGCGTGATGAAACGGGAAAGACCACTGGCTCTGACGGAGGTGTTTCCCGACCTGTTTGAGGGAAAGAGGAGTGTAAATGTCAAGGTCTAGCAGAGGCCAGATCCCCGGGGAGGGGGAGCGGGCGGTAGCCCTGCAGTATTCTCCGGGAAATGGGGCACCGGTCATAGTGGCGTCAGGTATGGGCCACTTGGCAGAGAAGATCGTGGAAGTGGCGGTGGAGAGCGGAGTGCCGGTCTATGAGGACAACTCGCTGGCCACGGTGCTGTCCCAGATGGAACTGGGACGGGAGATCCCGGAGGAGCTGTATCAGGCAATTGTGGAGATTTATGTCTATTTTCTCAATTTCGACCCAAAGGACCCTGAGAAATTTCGGAGAGAACGAAACAAGCAGACTGGACCAGCCGCAGGAGGGGAAAAGACATGAGACATCAATATTTGATGATCGACAGCCGCGGGAACCCCGTGGCCCACGGAACATCTGATGACGGGCTGGAAAAGTCGGTCTGGGAGATCCAAGTGGACAGCGGGGATATCAAGCGGGTGCTGTCCCATGAGTATGTCAGCTTGGTGAGCTCATCGGAAAAAGTTCCGGCGATGGAGGGACGGATCATCCGCCGGGATGGAAATATCATCTCAGTCGAGTCGGTCCGAAGGCTGGGAGAAGATGTGCGGCGCAACCTGCGGATGCCGGTCCGGTTTGAGAGCTACCTGTACCCAGTCTCAGGGGAATGGAAGGGCAGACTGCCTATTTTGAGCAATGACCTGAGCTGCGGGGGGATATCTTTTTTCTGCGCAAGGACGCTGGCGGAGGGAGAGATCGTGCAGATCGCCGTGCCGATCACGGCTCAGCCCCTGCTGCTGAACATAAAAGTGCTGCGGCAGCGTCCCTCAGGGGAACCGATCCCACTGTTTGCAGCGGCGTTTGAGGAACTGGTCCATGAGGAAGAAAAGATGATCCGGGAGGCAGTATTCAGTCTGCAGCTGAGCGGGACGACCGGGATCTGAGTGAAGCTGAAAGAGAAAGGAAGCAGTGGACAGAGATGAAGAGATGGAAAGAGTTTCGTTTTGAATATCTGAGGACGGCGGCTGTCTTCCTGCTGCTGTGTGCCATGGCCTGCACCTTGATATGGGCGCTCCCGGCACAGGTCCATGCGGACTATACAGAGCCATATATGAAAAGAATGGAAGAGCTGGGACTGCTTCAGGGGGATGCAGATGGGGATCTGAGGCCGGGAGACCCCATCACCCGGGCGGAATTTGTCACTATCATCAACCGGGCATTTGGCTATCGATCTGCGGGGGGACATCCCTTCCGGGATGTTCCGGGCACCGCATGGTATGCGGAAGATGTAGACATCGGCTATACGGAGGGATATATTACGGGGACCTCCCCTACTGCCTTTTCCCCGAACCTGAGCATCACCCGGGAGGAGGCGGCTTTCATTCTGGCGAAGAACCTGATGATGGAACCGGCAGTGGGGGAGAACACCAGTTTTGCGGACGGAAGAAGCATCAGTACATGGAGCCGAGGAATGGTCTCCGCGGCAGCGGAGAATAACCTGATCAGCGGTTATCCGGACGGCACCTTCCGGCCGCAGAAAAGCATCACCCGGGGGGAGGCTGCGGTGATCCTCCTGAACGCCGTTGGCACCCCGGTCAGCAGGCCTGGTACTACTACACTGGGAGATGTTTGGGGCAACGTGACGATCACATCCTCCGGTGTTACTCTGAAAGATACCGTTGTGGCGGGAAATCTGTACGTCACTGCGGGGGTGGAACTGGGTGACGTGGTGCTGGAGAACGTGAAGGTGCTGGGGGAGATCGTGGTCAGCGGCGGCGGCGTCAGTGAAGCGGGCGAGGACAGCGTGATCCTCCGCAATGTGGACGCCCCCAAGCTGGTGGTGGACAACATCAAAAACCAGCAGGTCTCCCTCCGGGTGGAGGGAGATGGCCTAATCCAGCAGGCCAGCGTCCGGACAGACGCCTTTTTGGCGGACAATACCCCAGCCGGACACGGCATCGGGGAGATCGAGCTCAACGGAGAAAACGGCCTGGAGCTGAAGCTGGCAGGCAACATCAAGAATGTGGTCAACCGCACACCGGAGTCTGCACTGAGCATCTCTAGCGGACGTGTGGACACCATTACAGTGGATGAGAAGGCAGTGGACAGCACACTGGAGATCTCTTCCGGCGCGGAGGCAGATCATGTCAATCTGGATGTTGGGACCACAGTCACCGGGGACGGAGACATCGGAGATCTGGTGGTGAACGCACCGGGGAGCAATGTGTCCATGCTGCCCGATCAGATCGTGATCCGGCCGGGGGATACGGCCAACATCGACGGAGAAAACATGGACAGTGAGGCAGCGGCAGAGTCCTCTGCAGATCCGCGTCTGCTCTCAGGGTATCCCAAAATCACTGACCTGGCCCCATCCTCTGCCACAGCGCAGTTCAGCGGCAATAAGCGTGGGACCGTGTACTGGGCTGTCACCTCGGTGACAGATGGTTCGGTGGGGACGGATGAGCTGATCGATCCGCCCTCCTATACCACGAAGATCGTGGCAAATGGCTCTGCCGCTCTGAGCGGAGCGGGAGAGAGGTCTACGGCAAAAATCAGCAAGCTCGTCTCCGACGGCTCCTACTATCTTTCCGCGGTGCTGGTGGATGCCAGAGGGGATCAGAGTCCGTTGAAGGTGCTCTCCTTCACGACTCCGGACAATACGGTGCCAGGCTTTGCCGATGGGTACCCCTATATGTCCAAGGTCACAAATGTGTCTGCGCAGGTGACTGTGATGGCGACCAAGAGCTGCCGGCTTTACTGGGCGCTGCTGCCCAAAGGCGCGCAGGCTCCCACGGCGCAGGACTTCAAGGCCAACGCCGTAACAGGAAATCTTGGCTATGGAAGCAGAGATGTGACCAAAAACACCGCCTATTCCTTTGATGTGAACAACGTGGCACTGGAGGAACTGGAGAGCTATGATCTGTATCTGTGGCTCACTGATGTGGAAGGGGGACAGAGCTCCCGGGTGGAGAAGCTGTCCTTCACGACTGTGGACCGCACCCCGCCCAAGTTCAACACCAACGCCACAGTAAACAAGGTGGAGCGGACCTCGGTGGGCCTCTATGCCAATCTGAATGAGGCGGGAACCCTGTATTGGGTGGTGGTGGAACAGGGGACAGAGTACCCCAAGCCTCTGGCGGGGCAGTCCGGCCCGGTGGACCTGTCCAGTGATACGGCCAAGATGCAGGTTTCTGCGGGGATGAACGCCCTGAAAAGCGGCAAGGTGAACATGAGCCAGGACAAAGATGTGAGCTTCAATGTCAGCGGGCTCGACCCAGAGAAGGCCTATGACCTGTACTATGTAGCGCAGGACAAAGCAGGCAACTACTCCGCCAGAGTTCAGGTGATCACCATCCATACCCTGGACCCCAGCGCCCCCACCGTGGTCCAGGAGTTTACCCGCTACAACGGGGACGAATCGGGGACGCCTTATCCGGACACAGATATCCGGCTGGTGTTCAGTGAGGAGGTCCAGGACGCGGCAGCCAATGTGACACTGAAGGAGTATTACGACCGGGTGACTGCCGCCAAGGGGGAGACGGAGAAGGAACAGGCCAGAACGGCCCTGGGAAATGTGCTGAGAAACAGCATCAAGCTCTATGTGGACACAGGGAGCGGGCGCCCGGAGCTGGTGGCCGATGGTGTGGATGCCGCAGACAAGACCCAGGGAGGCTGGGTGATCGACTACCGTTATGCCGAGGTTACCATGGAAGAGGGAAAAACGGTGGTGATCTTCCGGACTGCGGACAGCGAGAAGGAGAGTGCTCTGAATCTCCAGAGCGGTGCAGAGTACCACTTTGAGATCGAGGCCAACACCATTTCCGACACCTCAGACGCCAAAAATATCATGGGAAAGACCAAGCTGGATACCTTCAAGACCATTTTCGCAGTGGTCAACCTGAGCAACCCCAATGAGTCCACGCTGGAGGGAACGATCACAGACTACCATGACCCGGGGCAGGAGATCCAGCTGATGGGGGATGACAAGCTGGTAGATATCAGCTGGCTGCTGGCCCCCGCCACTACTGAGAGCGTGCCGGACAACGTGGACTGGGATATGATCATCTGGTCAGACACCAGCATTGCCTTTGATCTGTACCGCCGGACCAATCTTGCTGAAACGCCGGGGAAATGGGAGCGGATCGGCGAGGAGATCGAGCTGACAGTGCCGGACGGAGACGACCGGAGGGGCGTCAGCCTGACTCGGATCCTCCAGAAGGGAAACAACCCCCAGTTCCAGCAGTTGAATCAGCTGCTGGAGGAGAACCAGTATGAGTATGCCGTCCACTTTACCCGGGTGGGCACCCTGGGGGACCGGGATACCTGGAGCCAGCGGGTAACGATGGGGGTCACTGTGGTGGCGGGCAGCACCAGCGATCTGGGAAGCCTGGCCAACGGACGGCTGGACAGCTCCGCACTGGAGGAAGCGCTGGCTGAAGGGGTGACCAACATTGGACAGCCGGACGACTTTACGCTGCGCAAGCAGTTCAGCGACCAGACCCCGCCCATCTTTGTGGATAACCGGCCGAACTTTGAGACGGGAGATTCCAGCGTCAAAATGTACCTGATGCTGGACCGGCCGGGGACCATCTATTATATGGTGGCTCCATACGGGACGGTAACTACAGAGGGCGAGAAGCGGGACGGCTCAAAGAAATATCATTTCAGTACCGATAAAACAGACTACGAAGCGCTTCCAAAAAATGGGGAGAACGATCCGGGCAGCGGCGGAATGGAATACCCATTTAACATCACCGCACCCACGCCCTTGTCTATCATCAACGCGGGGAATCAGGCCAACGCACGCATCAAGCACGGCTCCATTCAGGGCGGCGCCACAGAGGTGGAGAAGATCGTCCAGAATCTGGAAGTCAAAACGGACTACATCGCCTATTTTGTGATCCAGGGCAGCTCCTCCCAGGTCTATTCGGAGGTCTATGCCTACCGGTTCAGCACAGACGATGTGACTCCGGCCTACATCACGATGCGGGCGGTCAACCCGGAGGTGGAGTTCACCACCTCCCAGGATGCCACCCTGTACTATTCCCTGTTTGCCTCCAACAAGCTGCCCCCCCTGTTTGGGCAAAACCTGGCGGGAAATCATCTGGACCCAGAGTACCGAGATAAGGTTGGAACAGAGATAACTGACCTGACGCTGCTGGAGGCCATTCAAAAGACCATCAACGGTGTGACAGGCGAATCCTATTTTGACCGCTATGCCAGTGAGGAGACCAAGGAGCAGGTGCGTCAGGCCATCACCAGCCAGACCAGCAGCGAGGCGCTGGACAAGGGCAGTATCCCCAATATGGCGCAGAAAGAGCCCCAGGCCCATGACTTTACCAATGCCATGGACCCGGAGAGCGCCACTGCCTATGTCTGTTTGGCTACAGCCCAGAATGCGCTGGGCGGGAAGTGGACCTTCAAGGCGGTGGACGGGGTGCGCATCCCAGACGAAGACGCCCCTGTGCTGCTCAAGGTGACGACCACGGTGACCAAGGTAAACGATGCTGCAGATCCTGTACGGGTCTCCGGAACTGTGACGCTCCAGTTCAGCGAGACCATCTACCACATCAACGATTCCGGCAATCCGGACACCCTCCGGGCCATCATCCAGCGCGATGTGGACAAACAGAAGGAAGTGGGGTTCCTGAATCTGGTCAACCAGAGTCAGAGCAATTTGAAGTACAGCAAGGAATCGGGCAATACCACCAACACCATTACGCTGGATTTCTGGGATGCACCGGTGGGGGCCACGTTCAGCTTCTGCAACACGGGCCATCTGGCGGACGCATCCGCCAACAGCCGCCAGAACGACAGCTATACGCTGGAGCTGCAGTCGACAGAGGGATCGGGCTGATCACAGGAGGGACCACCTATCGCTTTGTGGTGACACAGGGCAATTATCCGGGAAACTAAAGGAAAGCCGACATGGGCGGGCAAAGAATTGCCCGCCCATGGCTTAAGATCCGGAGGGATCATGATGAAAAGAAGTATCGCGAACAGGATCGCCGCCCTGGCATTGGCACTGGTGCTGGCGGGCTCTTTGGTGCCCGGGGCCTGGGCGGCAGTGGGGAGCCGGAGGGCGGCGGACAGCTGACCGGTGTGACGGTCACACCCTCCAACCTCTCCATGAAAGTGGGGAGCGGGCCTCTGTGAGGGCTTCGGCCGCCGGGCTGAGCCAGGACCAGATGGAAGACGCGCGGATCGAGTGGTCCCTTGAGAACAACGATCCGGAGCGGGTCAGGATCGCCTCTGGTCGGGACAGCTGGACCGTGGAGGTGGAGGCAGTCAACACCGCCGAGACCACGGAGACAGACCCGGTGACCCTGGTGGCCACTGTGACCTGTCAGGGCGGCGCGGAGAGGGACACCTGCGCGATCACTGTGGTTCCGGATCAGCCGGCCGGCCTTCGGATCACCCGGAGGGGATCAGGAGCTGGAGCCGGGTGAGACCCTCCAGCTCCGGGCCGAGATCACCCCGGCAGATCAGGCTGAGCCTGTGACTTGGTCCAGCTCGGACCCGGATGCCGCGGAGGTGGACAGGGACACTGGACTGGTGACCGCGGGCGGGAACCGGGCGCACAAAAATTACGGCCCGGTCGCAGAGCGGCCTGACAGATTCCTGTGAGGCTGCCGTGCGGGGCATCGTTCTGCCGGAGAACCTTATTATGCGGGAAAATGAAAATCAGCGCCTGATCCCGGAAGTCTATGGCGCGGCGCTGGAGCGGGAGGATGCCGCCTGGACCAGCAGCGATGAGAGGATCTTGAAGGTGGACAATGGGTATCTCTATCCTGTATCCGTGGGAGAGGCCACGGTCACCGCCGAGATCCGGGCGGGCGGCCGCCTTTATACTGCTTCCTGCCAGGTCACTGTAGAGGCCAACACCGCTGATGTGATCACGGCAGCTGCAGGAGCGGGGGACCCGCTGCGCTTTGACGAGATCCAGAGAGAGTTGGAGCGGGAGTGCCGAAGCGTGCTGGGAAGCTCACTGGACTATGTGGGCGGCCTGTGGGTGAATACCCGGCAGGGCACGCTCTACTATCGCTATAATTCTGAAGGGGATACTGGAGCCGGGGTGGGGACCAGCGAGAACTACTATGCCGATCCCTCAGCCAGCCAGATGGGCCTGGGCGATGTGGCTTTGTCCCCAAGGGAGATTTCAGCGGAACGGCGGTGATCTCCTATACCGGCTATGCAAGGGATGGGGGCTCCTTTCAGGGGACCATTGAGGTAGAGGTGGAGGAGACAGAGGAGATCGAGTATGCTGCCTCCGCCGATAAGGCGGTCCAGTTTGACCCGGATGACTTCAACCGAGTCTGCCGGAACCGGACAGGCCGGGATCTGAGCTATGTGGAATTTTCTCATCCGGACAGTGGAAAGGGAACTCTGTATTACCGTTATATCTCCCCGGCCAATCCGGGCAGCGAGGTAGACCCTCCAAGGAGTACAAGCGTTCCGGAACTCCCAGTCTGTCCGATGTCTATTTTGTACCTGAGGGAGGCAGCGGTCAGGTCGTGATCTCCTATACCGGATACAACGTCTACGGCGACTCCTTCCGGGGAGGATCACGATCCGGATCTCTGAGGCCAGCGGTCGGGGCGACCTGAATTATTCCATCGCTCAGGGGACGGCTGAACCTGGACGAGAGTGATTTCAATGACCTGGCCAAACGGATCACGGGATATGCTTTGGACTATGTCCAGTTTGAACTGCCTGCTTCTTCAGAGGGACTCTGTATTACAACTATACCGGAAACGGCGCCTATGACAGCCGGGTAACAGAGGGACGCAGCTATTACCGGTCGTCTTCCCCTTACCTCAGACGGGTCACCTTTGTGGCAGACAGGGATTTCTCCGGAACGGCGGAGATCGATTTTAACGCCTGGGATACAAAGGGAAACCGGTTTGCCGGTACTGTGGAGGTGGCCGTTGGCCGGGCGGCAAAGGAGATATCCGCTATTCCGTCCATCAAAATGGAAAAGTCACACTGGATGACAACGATTTCAACGCGCTGTGCCGTGAACTGACGGGGAGCACGCTCGATCATGTCAGCTTTGACCCTCCCCCCGCAGCCCAGGGGACCCTGTACTATCGCTATGATAACGGAGATTATGACAGCAAGGTGACCAGCTCTAAATGCTATTACCGCTCCGGAAGTCCCTATCTGGACCAGGTGACCTTCGTGCCAGCCCGAAATTTTTCTGGCGTGGTCTCCATTCCCTTTACCGGGCGGGGGACGAATGGAGAGGACTTCTCGGGCCAGCTGGAGATCGGCGTGGATACTGGATCGGACCTCATCGAGTACCGGGTGAAGCCCAACAGCTTTGTCACCTTTGACGATGGAGATTTTGACGATCTCTGTCAGGAGATGACTGGAAGCCGGCTGCGCTATGTCCGCTTCGAGCTGCCCAGCTCCTCCAAGGGGACGCTGTATTACGGATATGACGATGGTGACTATGACAGTAAGGTGACGGAGTCCAAGAGCTACTACCGTGGGACAGATCCCTATCTGGACCGGGTGTGCTTTGTCCCCGCTGAAGGTGTTTTCGGAGCGGTGGATCTGGAATTTACCGGCTGGAGCACAGATGGCGGCAAATTTGAAGGGACTGTGAGAATTACGGTGGAGGAGCCGAAAGGGCCTTCTGTGATCACCTACGCGACAGACGGCCGCCCGCTCTCCTTCTACGCCCGGACTTCCAAGAGGCATGTGAGGACCGCGGGATAGGCGGACTGGCCTATGTGCGTTTTGATACACCCAGCAGCAGTGTGGGAAGACTCTATTTTCAATACCAGGGAGCGGGGAAAGCAATACAGAGGTCCGGATGACCACCAGCTATTATCCGGCGAAGTCCCCTGGAATTTCGGAGATCACCTTTGTTCCGAAAGTGGGCTATCAGGGGACAGCAAGTATCTCCCTATACAGGATGGGACACAAAGGAAACGAATACCGCGGTCGGATCCAGATCTCGGTAAGGCCCGCCACAGCCTCACGGTATTTTGGGATATGAGCTCCTTTGAGTGGGCGGTTCCGGCGGTGGATCTCCTGTATGAAAACGGAGTGGTCCACGGGACGGGAAATGGGACATACAGCCCCGGACAGCAGATCACCCGGGGAGACTATGTACTGATGCTCTGTCAGGCGTTTCAGCTCTCTGGGCAGGGAAAGGCTGGATTCTGGGATGTTCCCCGGGACAGCTACTATGCCCAGGCTGTTATGACTGCCCAAGCGCTGGGCATTACAGGCGGCTATCCGGACGGAGGGTTCCATCCAGGATCACCGGTTACCCGCCAGGATGCTGCGGTGTTCCTGATGAAGGCAATGCAGGCGGATGGATGGAGCCTGGGCAGCGGAAATGAGCAGATGCTCAGCCGTTTCCGGGACGAAAGCAGCATTTCAGACTATGCGCGAAGCGCCATGGTAGTTATGGTGGAGTATGGAGTCCTGTCAGGAACAGCAGATCAGACCATAAGTCCCCAAAAGGCGATCACTCGCGCTGAGATGGCTGTGATGCTGGCCAACGCGCTGACCCTTTGAGCGTTGAATATATGAGAATAGGATCCCTGCCGGACCTCCGTGAATAAGGAGGTCCGGCAGGGACTTTTCTATGCAGCAGGGCAGGCAGTGAAATAGACTTCCGTACTGGGACTCATAATGCATGTAAAAACATTCACTAAAAACAAGGGAACTTTTTGTCCCACCTACTACAATAGATGCATACCTCAACATGAAAAAAGCGATTGGGAGGAGAAATTATGAGTCTAAAAAATGCAGGAAAGAATGTCTTTGGGAAAGAAGATGGGGCACTGGAAGCCTTTCGCCGATGTCTGGAGCTGGATGAAAAAAGCGAGGCGACGATCAGAAAATATATGCATGATGTCAAAGTGTTCCTGACCTTTCAGAAGGGGAAAGGCTCCTTCCGGAAGGAGCAGATCATTGGATATAAAAATTGGCTGGGAGAGCGGTACGCGGTGCGCAGCGCAAATTCCATGCTGACCGCAGTGAATCAGTTCCTGAAATTTGTCGGGGCGGGGGAATGCTGCGTCAAGCTGTTCAAGCTGCAGTACCAGACTTTTTGTGACCAGAGAAAGGAGCTGGGGCGGGAGGAATATAGGCGCCTTTTGGAGACAGCCCGGCGGAAAAAACAGATCCGTCTGTACTTCCTGATCTTGACGCTGTGTGCTACTGGGATCCGGATCAGTGAGCTGCAATATATTACAGTTGAGGCGGCAATGAGTGGAAACACCATTGCAAAAAATAAAGGCAAGAGCCGGGTGATCCTGATCCCGCAAAAGCTTTGCGATGTCCTTCTGGACTATGCGGCATGGATAGGGATCTCTCACGGCCCGATTTTTATTACCCGCGGCGGAAGGCCCGTGGACCGGAGCAATGTGTGGAGAGCGATGCAGAAGCTGTGCAGGGAAGCCGGAGTGCCAGAGGAAAAAGTATATCCCCATAATCTGCGGCATCTGTTTGCCAGCACCTTTTACGAAAAAGAGAAGGATATCCTGCATTTAGCGGATATCCTTGGACACAAAAACGTCAATACAACGCGTATCTATACTCTGGCAACAGGTGAGGTCCATCGAGCACAAATCGAATCTTTAAACCTGTTCGTTCCGGTGCTGAATACGGAGCAGCCGTCTCGCAATAAAAAACAACGTAATAATAAGTTATGTTGTTTCTTTCGATGTGGGCATGATTAGCAAGCGGTCAAAATGCCGACCTGTATTTGAGCGGTTTTATCGATGTTATCCCGGCAAAATGTAAACTTTTTCGGTGGTTTAATGCGATTTTTCAAAAAATATCTTAGAAAATGTAAAAGAAAAAAGAATGGCCTCTTGTTTTTTTGTATAAAAAGAGGCAAAATTCGACTTGCAAAAGCATGGAGAAAACTGTAGAATAATAGCGCCAAAAGATTTTTCAGAACTTTTTTTTCGTATGTAAACAACATAACTTATTATTATGTTGTTTCTTTTTTGTGCGCAAACAACATATCTTATTATTATGTGGTAACGGGTTTGTTTTTTTGCAGATTTTGTCGAAAAACCATGAAAATGACCGAAAAAGAAGAGAGGGCTGGTCGATAAAATGGATGGTCTCAGCAGCAACTCATTCCTGATGATGCAGCGCTCCATGGAATTTCTGTGGAGCAAGCAATCCTGCATTTTAGACAACATCGCAAATGTGGAGACACCGGGCTATCAGGTGAAATACGCTACGTTTGAGGAGGCGCTCAAAAATGCCGTCCTCTCCTCCGCCCAAAATGGAATCTCCTCTTCTTCCATCCGGAAGGCCATTGAAGAGACACCCGTAGTCGTGCGGGAGGCGCAGGAGAGTGTCCGCATGGACGGAAACGGTGTCAATATCACAGAACAGTCCGTGGAGCTGGCACGCAACGGGTATCAAATGCAGTATGTATTTGGGGCCATTTCCAGCGACATTGCTACGCTTCAGGCCGTCATCCGCGGCTAATGAGACAGGGAGGGACCTAATATGGCGTTTTTAAGCTCAATGAATGTGGTGGGATCAGGGCTGACCGCTCAGCAGCTCCGCCTGGACGTAGTATCGGAGAACATCACGAACAGGACCACCACGCGGACAGAGGGGGGCGGAGCCTACCGACGCAAGATGGTGGTATTTGAGGCGGAGGGAGAGCGCAGCCCGTTTCAGGCGGCACTGGACCGTGCCTTGGGGAGAGGAGCCTCCGGCACCGCGGGAGGCGTTCGGGTAACTGAAATTGTGGAGGACCCCTCTGACTTTAAGCTCGTCTATGATCCTGAGCACCCTGATGCCAATGCGGAGGGATATGTAGAGATGCCCAACGTGGATCTGATGCAGGAGATGGCGGATGCCATGGCGGCCAGTCAGGCCTATTCGGCCAATGTGACCGCATTCAATGTGCTCAAACAGGTGGCGGCTAAGGGACTCGAGATCGGGAAATAAGAGAAAGATTGAAACCAGCACCTGCTGATCAGGTGCTGGTAGTGCAGATGCGGAGGAGAAAACAGTGATGGATTTTCGGCCTATAGACCCCATCCAACCCCTTTTTCGGGGAGATACTGCAGGAGGCGTCGGGACAGCCGGGGACAGCCGGGAGCAGGGCTCGCTGTTTGCTGATATTTTTCAGGCGGCAGTGGAAAATGTGAAAGAGACAGAGCGGGTAAAGAATGATGCAGAATATCGTTTGGCGACCGGTCAGATGGACAACCCTGCGGAGATGTCCATTGCCAGCAGCCAGTGGTCAATGTCTGTCAATCTGTTGATTCAGCTGAGGAATAAGGCTCTGGATGCTTACAACGAGCTCATGCGGATCAGTTTGTAATCACAGCAGGAGCCGGAGGGAGTAAGCAGTGCAAGAGAAGGTAAAGGGATTCTTCCAGAAGATCAAACAGTGGTGGCTGTCTGCGGCAAAAAAAACAAAGATCCTTTTAGGGGCCGGAGCGGCTGCGGTCCTTGTGGTGATCGCTCTGGTACTGGCTGTGAGCCTGAACCAGCCCTATACAGTCCTTTTTACCGGGCTGAACCAGACGGATCTGACCGCGATCGTCTCCTATCTGTCTGATAACGGGGTGACGGATTACCAGATCCAGGGGGAGGACACGGTCCTGGTTCCGGAAAGTCAGGAGGAGCAGCTGAAGGCGGCACTTCTGATAGAGGGCTATCCAAACTCCGGATCGGGTTATTCCATGTATCTGGACCACGTGAGCAGTCTGACCACAGAATCAGAGCGCAGTCAGTTGGCACTGTATGACTTACAGGACAGGCTGGCGGGCGTGATCCGCAATTTTTCCTCTGTGCGGGACGCAGCAGTCTTTATCACGCCTGGAGAGGATCATACCTATGTGCTGGACAGCGGCAATGTGGTGGAGGCCAGCGCCACAGTGATCGTGACCATGGAGGAAGGGCCTCCCTCACAGACGGGCAGGTGAAGGCAATCCGCAATGCGGTCAGCCATGCGGTTCAGGGGCTGAGCATCGACGCTGTGGCCATTGAGGACCAGTTCGGCAACAACTATACTGCCCAGGACGGGATCACCGATGTACAGGACATCTCTGCGCTGAAGATGCGCCTGGAAGAGCAGACAAACAACAAGATCCGCACCCAGGTGATGCAGGTTCTGATCCCCTTGTTTGGGGAAGAAAACATCCGGGTGAGCGTTAACAGCATCGTAAACATGGACCGGACCTATACCGATTCCACCAACTACAGCGGTGAGGAAGATGGAGAAGGCATCATCGGAGACCGGGTCTTCGAGCAGGAGATCATCCGGGGGGGAGACGAGACGGCCGGGGGTACGGTCGGGACCCCTTCAAACGCAGATCTGAATACCTATGTTCAGGAGCAGCTGAATGCCAACGGGGATGAGGTGCTCATCTCCAACAGCGGTGAGGAGCACAGCCTGGTGGACACGGAGAAGGTCCAGGTGGAGCATCTGGCCGGAACTGTGGCGGATGTGATGGTGTCTGTCACCATTAACCAATCGGCGGCGGGGGGTGCCAGCGCAAACAGCCTCTATCCCCATGTGGCCCGGGCGGCCGGAATCGGCACAGAGCTCCAGAATGAAAAGATATCCATTCTGATCCAACCCTTCTATCAGGAGGGAACGGCGCCGATCCCGGTGCCGGATGGCGTTCCGGCATGGATGCTCTATGCGGCGCTGGCCGGGCTGGGCGTATTTGTGATCCTCCTGATGGTAGTCCTGCTGATCCGCAGGCGGTCAAAGCGCCGAAAGAAGCTGGATGGAGTGCAGACGGTCCAGAGGGCGGAGGAGATCCCAGCGCCTGCTCCCGAGGGGCCGATATTATGGATATGAAGACGGAAAAGAGCTTGGAGCTGCGGAGGGATGTGCGGAAATTTGCGGAGGAAAATCCGGAAATTGCGGCTCAGATGGTGAAAACTGGCTGCGGGAAGGAGATGACGCGGGATGAGCGAACCTATATCCAAGGGAGGCACCGCCCATCCCAGGCTGACTAGGCAACAGAAAGCGGCAGCGGTGATCGTCTCCCTGGGCACAGACAAGGCATCCCAGCTCTATCAGTACATGGACCCGGAGGACGTGGAACAGATTACCCTGGAGGTGGCAAAACTGGGTTATCTGGATTCCAGCGCCACTGAAGACGTACTGACTGAGTACTACCAGATGTGCATGACCAACAAGGCGGTGACAGAGGGCGGCCTGGAATACGCCAGGGCTGTACTGGAAAGGCGTTTGGCCAGCAGACGGCTACCAGCCTGCTGGAGAAGGTGACCAAGTCGCTGAAAAACCGAGAATTCGCCTTTTTGAACAAGGCGGATGAGAAGTCCCTGTATGCGGCTTTGCAGCATGAGAGACCGCAGACCATCGCGCTGGTGCTGTCCTATGTGGATGCGGAGAAATCAGCAGCCGTGATCGAGGAGCTGGATGACGAGCGGCAGGTCCGGGTGATTGAGAATATGGCCAATATGGAGAGTGCCTCCCCCACTGCGGTAAAATCATCGAGGCGGAGATGGAGAAGAAGTTCTCCAGCCTGATGACAGCCAGCAATGTAAAGGTGGGCGGAGTAGACTTTGTGGCGGATGTGATGAACAATCTGGACCGCTCCAGCGAGAAAACATCTTTGACCGCCTGGCCGAGTACAACGAGCCTCTGGCGGATGAGATCCGCAAGCGCATGTTTGTGTTTGAGGACATCGTTACCATGGATGACCGTTCGGTGCAGCGGTTTGTCCGGGACTGCGATCCCAGAGATCTGGTGCTGGCGCTCAAGGGCGCAAACAGCGATGTGGCCAACAAAATTTTCACCAATATGTCGGCCCGCATGGCGCAGAGCATCCGGAGGATCTGGAGATCACCAGCAATGTCCGCATCCGGGACGTGGAGGAGGCCCAGCAGCGCATTGTTGGGATCATCCGGGACTTGGAGGAACGCAGCGAGCTGATCATCCCTCAAGGGCGGAAAGGACGATATCATTGCCTAATATTTTAAGAGCTTCCTGAAGCCGGCTGTCAACTCCTATGTATTTCCGGATGCAGAGAGCCTCCAGGTGGAGGAGAGCCCGGAGCCCGAGGGGAACAGGCGGAGGAAACGCCGCTCCAGGAGCAGGAGCCGGAAGCGCCCCATACTGCGGCGGCGGATGCCCTGAATTACGCCAAGATCCAGGCGGAGAAGATCTTGGAGGATGCCCGGCAGCAGGCGGAGGAGCTTTAGAACAGGAGCGGCAGCACATCCGGCAGGAGGCGGAGGCCGAGAAGGAGCTGGCCAGAGCGGACGGCTACCGGCAGGGCTACGGAGAGGGACTGCGGCAGGCCCGGGTGGAGGGCGCGGCCCAGATAGAAGAGCATCGGAAACAGGAGGCAGAGCGTATCCGCAGCTTTCTGGAGCAGGCGGCGGCAGCGCGGGATTCGCTGCTGGAGCAGGCCCAGAATGAACTGTGTGAGCTGAGCCTGGCAGTAGCGGAGAAGGTCATCCACATCAGTCTGCGGACCAGCCGGGATGTGATCGCCCGTATGATCCAGGTGGCGACAGAAAAGCTGAAGCGCCGGGAGTGGGTGCATATCTATGTGGGGATATGAGGCCAGGGATCTGGCCCAGATCACCCCAGAGCTTACCACAGCGCTGGCAGGGCTCTCAGAGCATATCAAGATCATCCCTATGTCAGATGATGAGCTGGGTGCCTGTATCATCGAGATGCCGGACGAGATCATAGACGCCAGTGCGTCCACGCAGCTGAACAATATCCGGGACGTTCTCAGCGGAGGCTGACAGCCGGGACAGCGGAAAGGGCACAGATTCCATGTTTGAAGACAAGATCCAGCAGGTCCGAAAGGCGGAGACCATCAGCTATACCGGAAAAATTGAAAATATTGTGGGCATGTCTATCGAGGCATCGGGAGGCCGGGCGGCGGTGGGCGACATCTGTCAGATTTACAACGGAGAATCCGGTGGACAGGTCCTGGCGGAGGTAGTGGGCTTCAAGAACGACAGGATGCTGCTGATGCCCTACTCCGACATGAGCGGGATCTCTTCAGGAAATTTTGTCCGCAATACCGGCCGCAGGCTGAGCCTGATGATGGGAGCCTTTCTCAAAGGGCGGGTGATTAACGCACTGGGACAGCCCATTGATGGAAAGGGCCCTTCCATGGAGGTACGTCCTTCTGTGTGGAACGGAACCAGTATATCAATCCCATGTCACGCCCCTATCCGGGAGCGGATGGAGTTTGGCGTGAAGGCGATAGACAGCATGCTGACCATCGGGAAGGGACAGCGCATCGGTATCTTTGCGGGATCTGGTGTAGGCAAAAGCACACTGATGGGGATGATCGCGAAAAATGTGAAAGCGGACATCAATGTTATCGCCCTGGTGGGGAGCGGGGACGCGAGGTTCTGGAGTTTATGGAAAAGGACCTGGGAGAGGAGGGATGCGCCGCTCCATCTTGGTAGTGGCAACCTCTGACCAGCCGGCTATGCTGCGCAAGCAGTGCCCCTCAGTAGCCACCGGGATCGCGGAATACTTTCGGGATCAGGGTGTCATGTGCTGCTGATGATGGACTCACTGACCCGGTTCGCCATGGCACAGCGGGAGATCGGGCTGGCAGTGGGGAGCCCCGGTGGCACGCGGCTATACTCCGTCTATCTATGCGGAACTGCCCAAGCTGCTGGAGCGTAGCGGAAATTTTCAAAAGGCTCCATTACCGGCGTCTATACTGTGCTGGTGGAGGGCGACGATACCAACGAACCCATCGCGGATACCGTGCGGGGCATTTTGGACGGACACATTGTGCTCTCCAGAAAGCTGGCCAACAGCAACCATTTCCCGGCCATCGACATCAACGCAAGCATCTCCCGCCTGATGAATGACATCGTCGCGCCGGAGCACCTGACTCTGGCGGCCCGGGTACGGGATGTGATGGGGATCTATGAAAGAATGCAGATCTGGTCTCCATCGGTGCTTACAAGGCGGGGACCAACCCGCGGCTGGATTACGCGATCAGCAAGATTGACGGGATCAACCAATTCCTGACCCAAGGGGTGAATGAGGCATTCTCCTATGAGGAGGATCTGGAGGCAATGCGCGGGCTGCTGTGAAAAGGATGGAACGGAAATGAAGCGGTTTCAATTCGGTCTGGATACGGTCCTCCAGTATAAGCGCCAGGTGCTGGATGGTGCTCAAAATGAATACGCGGAGGCGATCCAGCGGGTCCGGCAGCAGGAGCGGCGGCTGCGGGAAGCGGAGGCGCGCCACCGGAGCCTGAATCAGCAGTTTCGCAGGGCAGAGGCAGAGGGATCACCATTGCGGACGCCATGGGCTATGAGATGGGGCTGCGGATGCTGGAGGGAGAGATCCAGCGTGAGGAGAGCAGACTGCACCAGCTTCAGACGGAGGCCGAAGAACGGCGGAAGAGGATGATCGCGGCCAGGCAGGACACCTCGTCACTGGAAAACTGCGGGAAAAAGCTGGAGAGCTATGAGAAAGAACTCCAGAGGCAGGAAGAACTGCGGATCGACGAACTGGTGGCCAATACTCGTGCGGTGGAAGCCGGCCTGCTCTGACTTTCAGCATTGAAAGGAGGTGAGAAAGATGAATACAAGTGATTTGACGCTTCAAATGGCTTATTTGGCCGGACAGATCGCCCAGAGCACCCTGCCGGATATCGGGTGTCTGCTGGCAGGCCGGAGCAGAAGATGGATTTTCAGGCGCTTTGAATGAAAAGCGGACCCAGGCAGACCGGGAAAGAACGGAGCAGGAGCCTCAGAAGACAGATCCGTCCCAAGATACAGAGACCGGAAAGACGGAGCAGAAGGACGAAGATGTAGCGGCTCAAGCAGCTGGACAGGGCGTTCCACTGATGCTGGATTTGAGTGCGGTCCTGGCCGGCGGGGATCGTGCCATTCGTGGGCTGCGTTGTTGTAACGGAGCAGGCAGAACAGATAACAGCACAGGCGCCTGCTTTGCCGGCAGCTGATGCTGTTGTGGAGGGAGAGGCTGCGGAGCCAGCACTCCCGCAGAATATTGAGCGTTTTGGTGAAGCGGCTGTGCCGCAAAAAGCGGAACAGGAGGCCGCACCTGGGTCCCTTATCTCTTCTGCTGGACAGGTGGAGGGTGAAGGACAAGGAGCGGAGCTCCAGGTCAAGGCGGAAGGCCAGCACATGGAGCAGCCTGAGGGGCAGTCGGAGCAGAGTGGAAAGCAGCCGGGCACAGACCAGAAGATGGATGTGGAGGTCACACAGCTCCAGACTGGAGGCGATCAGAAGCTGTTCCAGGGGACGGAGGCCGCTCCCGTAAAGGTAGGAGACGGCGCAGTGCTGGATACCACGTCAGAACAGTTCGATGCCCGACTGAGCAGGACCATTCGCAGCATAGCGGACCAGGGGATCCAGAAGATAGAGCTGAAGCTGACACCGGAGCACTTGGGTAATGTGGTGGTGGAGCTGACCCGGAGTGAGGGCAGCGCACTCCATGTGGTGCTGCGGGCGGAGAGCGAACATACAGCCAACCTCCTGCGAGAGCACCTGGGGACTTTGGGCTCCATGCTTCAGAACGGAAGCCAGCAGGAAGTCCGGATCGAGGTGGCCCACCCTCAGGAGAGCGGGCGGAGCTGGCAGCAGACTGACCAGAACGGCGGCGGGCAGAATGGACAGCCCCAGGAGCAGCACCGGGACCCGAAGCGGGAGGAGTCGGAAAACTTCCTTCATCAGCTGAAGCTGGGGCTGCTGGAGCAGGAGACCGCACCTGTGTAAGAAAATAAGGAGGAAAGCACAGTGAGCAGCGATTTTATGCCCCAGGAGCTGGACAGCCTGCTGGCTAGTCAGCGGGCCAGCGTCTATGGCAGCAGCAAGACCGGCTCCTCGGACAACTCCTGGATGGAGGATTATGAGATCCATCAAAAGGGAGAGGACATGGGGCTGGATTTTACCGACTATCTGCAGCTGATGGTCCAGCAGCTGCAGAATCAGACCATGGACAACACCACAGATACTTCGGATATGCTCAATCAGCTGGTACAGATGTCGGTGGTGCAGATGATGACCACGGTCAAGACCAGCATTGACACGCTGGTGGACGCCAACACGCTGACCTATGCGGCCTCCCTGGTGGGAAAGACCGTGACGGTTGGAGAGTACGGCGAGGATGGAAAGCTCCAGGAGGTAGTGGGAACCGTCACCGGGACAGGGACGTACCAGGGAGTACCAGTGATCTTTGTAGACGGAGAGATGTACGCCCTCAGCGACATCATGGCGGTGGGGACCCTGCCAGATATTCCGGAGACTCCAGATGAGCCGGAGGGAGGCAGCGGTGAGGGCGGAGATACGCAGACGCCCGAGACCTGAGCCGCAGGGGCGGCTGATCCAAAGGAGGTGAGCGCAGTGATCGACAGTACAGCATCTATCACGGGGGCCAGTCTGGAAGCCGGGATAGGCCGACCGCGAGCCGTTCAGGCCAGAGGCGGGGACGGCTTTGTACAAGCTCTGCGCCAGGAGCTGGAACGGACGGGCGGAAGACAGATCGCCTTTTCCAAGCACGCCATGGAGCGGGCAGAGGAGAGGGGGATCGAGGTGACCCCCAATCTTCTGGACCGGCTGACGGACTCTGTGGAGCGGGCGGAGGCCAAGGGGGCGACGAATATCCTGGCCCTTGACCAGAGCCTTGCCTTTATCATCAACGTTCCAAACGGCCGGGTCATTACCACCATGTCCCAGGATGAGATGAAAGAGAACATATTTACCAACATTGACGGCGCCGTGATCCTGTGACAAACAGAGGACAGGACCATTTTTGGATGTCCTGGGGGACGTGCGACTGACGGGCCCCCGGCGGCGCGAAACAGAGAACACCAAAAGCAAAGGAGATCTGAAGCATGGCATTGACAGGAGCAATGAGCGCGGGAATTTCCGGGCTGAAGGCACACATGGAGGCATTGAATACAGTGGGCAACAATGTGGCCAATGTAAATACTTATGGCTATAAGCCCGGCCGCGTCACCTTTCGGGAAAGCATCTATTCCACTCAGGCCGCTGGTTCCGCCGGCACAAACATGGTAGGCGGGACCAATCCGCGCCAGACCGGCTATGGATGCAGCATCGGCACCATCGATCTGGATATGACGACCAGCTCTCTGGAGTCCACCGGGATGCCCACCGACTGTTTTATCCAGGGAGATGGTTTTTTCCTGGTGGGGCCTAAGGATGTGGATGTGAACAACGCGGAGGACGCCAAAGCTCTCTCCCTCTCAAGGGTAGGTGATTTCCGATTTGACTCGGATGGATACCTGGTAGACGGCGCGGGCAACGTGGTATATGGCTTCGTGACCTGCAATATGGATGGAGCTGATCAGGCAGATGAGGCCGGTACGAACGGAGATGGGATCAGTACCCAGCTGGTCCCTATCCGCCTGCCTATGAAGGCGGTGGGAGACGCCGCCCAGGGAGATATCAAGCCGGGGGACGCCCTGTTCCCTGGTGTGGATGACACCGGACACAATGTTCCGGCGGAGGAAGGAACGGACGCAGAGAACTCCACCGGTGACTGCATCGCCTATAACAGCCTGAAGATCGACAGCAACGGGCAGGTATCCTGTGTCAACGATGATACCGGGGACCCGGTGGTTGTGGGCTATATTGCACTGGGAAAGGTGACAAACCCCAATGGCCTGGAGCACACCGAGGGCCCTTACTTCACCGCGGGCGACGCAGCAGGGACGCTGACCATCGGAACGGCCAACAGTTCTGTAACGGGATACCTGAACAATCAGGACAAGCTGGGAAATGCGGACCTGGATCCTGAAAACATGCTGGCCGCTGGCAGCAAGACCAGCCTTCAACCTGGCTTTCTGGAGGCATCCGGAACCGATCTGGCCACTGAGTTTGCCAATATGATCGTTTACCAGAGGGGCTATCAGGCCAACACCCGGATCGTCACCGTGACCGACACCATGCTGGAAGAGCTGGTCAACATGAAGCGCTGAGCGCCGCTGGAGTAAACAGATGCCTTCCCCCGCCGGATTCCCGGCGGGGGAAGGCCGGAAGCGAGGAGGCATAATCTTGATCGTATTGCGGAAAATGAATAATGAGCGCTTTTTGGTCAATCACAATCAGATCGAGTGCATCGAGCTGATCCCGGAGTGCAAAATCGTTATGATGAACCATGACTATTATCTGGTCAAGGACACCGTAGAAGAGATCATCCAGAAAATTGCCGACTATAACGCGAAGGTCCAGGACATCCACCGGGAGATCAGTGTTCTGGACAGGCGGAGCTGAGGCGGGGCCGCATCCTGCCTCCCAATAGAGAAAAGAAGGGATACGCGCTATGAATATTGTGTATATCGTCGGCATTGTGATGGCCTTTTTCTTTACTGTGTTTGGAATTGTGGTCGGTTTCGATATGTCGACACTTCAATTCAGCTTCAGTATTGAAAACCTAAAGAACTTTGTGGACCTGTCCAGTATTCTGATCGTCATCGGCGGCACGCTGGCGGTGGTGGTCGCCTGCTATCCCAAGCAGATCAGGTCCCTGCCAAAGCACTTTAAGATCATGCTCCACTCCAACACCTTTGATCCGCAGGTGTATGTGGATCAGCTGACCGAGCTGGCACAGATCGCCAGAAAAAATGGGCTGTTGGCACTGGAAGAGAAGGGGAACGAGCAGGAAAACTCCTTTTAAGCAGGCGATCATGCTGGTGGTGGACAACAATGACCCGGAGCGGGTGCGCAGTATCCTGGAAAATGAGATCGAGCAGACCTCCGAGCGGCACCAGGCAGTCATCGCCATGTATGAGCGGGGTCCAATGCGGCACCGGCCTTTGGCATGATCGGAACTCTGATCGGTCTGATCAATATGCTGAAGAACCTGGATGGAGCGGATATGAACTCCCTGGGGCCTGACATGGCCGTGGCTCTGATCACCACATTTTATGGCTCTCTGCTGGCACATGTGGTATTCAACCCCATTGCCGCCAATCTGACGGCGCGGGATGAGGAGGAGATCCTGTGCCGCCAGATCATCATGGAGGGATCATGGCCATCCAATCTGGTGAGAATCCCAAGTTCCTGCGGAGCGGCTGCTGACCTTTATGAATGAGAAGCAGCGGGAAGGCGGAGAGGCGGCAGAGGGAGCCGATGACGGAGGCAAAACGCCGGGGAAAAAGAAATGAGCTTCAGGCGGCTTCAAGGAGGCGGGACCCAGAATGAAGAGAAAAAGCGGAAGCGGCGGAGCGAACTGGATGGACACCTATGGCGACATGGTCACGCTTCTGCTCTGCTTTTGTAATGCTGTTCTCCATGTCCAAAATGGATGAATCCAAATGGATCGCCCTGGTCCAGGCACTCAATCCCAGTGCAGTGGTCAACGGACGAGCATGGAGGAGCCGCCCGAGGGCAGCGTCGTGACACAGGATCAGGTGGACCGGGATATGGAACAGCTTTACCAGGCCATGGCAGAATATTTTCAGCAGGAAAATATGATGGAAAAGGTGAGCATTGGGAAGGGAAACGGCTATGTGTTCATCTCCTTTAATGACACCGTGTTTTTCCGTCCCAATGAATATACCCTTCTGGACGAGGGCAAGGAAGTTTTGGACCAGGTCGCCCGATCCATTGCGGAAGTGGGCCCTTCCATCAATGAGATCAGGGTGCTGGGCCATACGGCGCAGGCGACAGCCAATGAGGAAAATGACTATACAGTGGATCGATTCCTGGCGTCCAATCGGGCCACAGTGGTCACTGTATATTTGCAGGAGAAAGAGATCATTGACCCAGCAAGGCTGGTCAGTGTGGGATATGGCCAGTGGCGGCCGATTTCCAGCAATGCCATTCCGGAAGAACGGGCAAAGAACCGCCGGGTGGAGCTGATCGTCACCGGACTGGATCTGGATGCTTTGGCAGGCGATGATATCAAGCAGTATTACAGCATGCGGGAGAGTACCGGCACGCCGAGCCCGGCGTACCAGCCGGAAGAGCAGAACGCAGCATCCTGATCCATACTCTGCCTGGGAGGGAAAACAATGGCGGAAGTTCTATCACAAAGCCAGATCGACGCCCTGCTGAATGCTGCTCGCAGCGGCGAGATGGATTTGGCAGCGTCGGCAGAGAAAACGACAGAGAAAAAGTACCGAAAATATGACTTTTACAGCCCGAGGAAATTTACAAAGGACCGCATGAAAATGATCAGCGGCATCTTTGAAAATTATACCAGGGTAATTAACTCCAGGATCAATGGACTGCTGCATACCACCTGCGAAATTTCTGTGGAGTCGGTGGAGGAGCAGCGCTATTACGAGTTTTCCAACGCACTGACAGAGGGGGATGTGCTGGTGCTGGCAGATGTGCAGTTTGCGCACAACCAGCAGGCGGAGGAACAGCCCGTTCTGCTCCACTTTTCCACCTCACTGATGCTGAGTATGATGGATCGCCTGATGGGTGGAGAAGGCGATGTCGATCCTGCGCTTCCGGCTGGATATAATTTTACGGATCTGGAGTTGAAGCTCTATGAGAGTATTGTGAAGGATCTCATCTCCGTGCTGGGGGGAAGCTGGGAAAACTACATTGACCTGTCCTTCGGAGTCCGGCGCATGGAAACCAACCCGACACTGGTCCAGCTGATCGGCCTGGATGAGACAGTAGTCATCATCGGTATCAACATCCAATTTTCCAACTGTTCCGGACAGATGAACTTCTGCCTGCCCGGTTCCATGCTGTCCGCCATCTTTGCCCGGATCGCCGCGGCCAATCAGGCGGGAAGAGGGGCCGGGAGGACAATTCAGAGGAGATCCTTGATATTCTCAGGGACTCCGAGCTGGAGATATCTGCGGAGCTTGGCCGCACAGAACTGAGGCTGCAGGATATCTATTATCTCCATCCCGGTGATGTGATCGACCTTGGACACCCAACAGCGCAGCCCATTTACCTGTATATTGGGGAAAGCCTTGGTTCAGCGGAAAAATGGGGACGTTGAGCAGCAATATGGCGGTAAAGATAGGGAGACCTATCACAATCAGGGAGGAAGGGACAAGTAGGGACATGAAACAAAATATATTCAGCCCAATGGAGATCGATGCCATTGGTGAGATCATGAATATCAGCTTGGGGTCGTCCGCTACAGCGGTCTCCAATATGCTGGATCACCGTGTGGATATCACCACTCCATCTGTGTCGGTGGTGCCGATCGAGGAATTTACCCTGGGAGAACTAGAGCCTGCGATCGGGATCGAGATCAAATATGTCTCCGGCCTCGAGGGAGCAACATCATGCTTCTCAAGCGCCACGACGTCAAGACGATCGTAGAGATCTTGATGGGAACGGAGATATCAGATGAGGAGTTCGAGTTTAATGATCTGACGATCAGTGCGGTATGCGAGGTCATGAACCAGATGATGGGCGCGGCGTCCACCGCTCTCTCTGACTTCCTAGGCCGCTCCGTCAATATCTCTACGCCCCAGTCCTTCACTCTGGATGACCTGGATCAGTTTGAGCGGGAACACTTCCAGTATGACAGCGGGATGGTGGTAGTGGCCAAGTTCATGCTGAGCATTGAGAATGTGCTGAAAAGTGAATTCGTCAATGTCATGTCTGTGGACCTGGCCAGGAGCTGATCGCCGGATTTGGCGTAGATCTGAGTGATGGGGAGGGCAAGGGAGCTAAATCGGAAGAAGAGGTAAAGCCGGAGCCTTCCACCGGCGGAGCCAAGCTGAGTCAGGAGGAGATCGAGCGGCTGATGAGCGGGGTGCCCTCCGCGCCGCCCCGCTTCCTCCGGGAGCGGAAAGCTGAGCCAGGAGGAGATCGAGCGGCTGATGAGCGGAGGTGCTCCTCCGCACCGCCCCCTTCCTCCGGCAGCGGAAAGCTGAGTCAGGAGGAGATTGAGCAGCTGATGAGCGGAATGGCTCCCTCTGCAGCTCAGGCGGCCCCACCCGGCAGCCGGAGCCGCAGCAGAGTTCGGCGCGGCCTTATGAGGCAGCGGGGCAGTACATGCCGGCTCCTCCGGCATACGCTGGGGAACCGCGGGTGATCAACACGAAGCCGGTCCAGCTGCCGCCCCTGGATGTGGCGGATAAGATCGGCCAGGAGCAGGCTCAGAATCTGGAATTGATTATGTCAGTGCCGCTGGAAGTGTCAGTGGAGATTGGACGGACGCGCCGAAAGGTGGAAGATATCCTTACCTTTCCAAGGGTCCCTGGTAGTTTTAGATAAACTGGCGGGGATCAGGTGGATCTGTTTGTAAACGGGCTGTGCGTGGCCCGGGGCGATGTGGTGGTCATTGACGACAACTTTGGAATCAGAATCACAGAAGTATTGAAGCGTCCTGAGCTGAGTGAGCTGACACGGGCAGACTAACCAATCAAATTTAGAAGAAAAGGATGATGTGACATGGCAAAAATTTTGGTCGTAGACGATGCAGCTTTATGAGAAAGGTCATTCGCGACACCCTGACGAAGAACGGCTATACCGATGTCCACGAGGCGGTCGACGGAAAGGACGCAGTGGAAAAATACTTTGAGCTCCATCCCAACCTGGTCCTCATGGACATCACCATGCCGAATATGGATGGGCTGGAGGCGCTGAAGGCGATCCGGGCCAAGGACAGCAGCGCCAATGTGGTGATGTGCTCCGCCATGGGCCAGGAGGCTATGGTGATGGAGGCGGTACAAGCGGGGATCAAGGACTTTATCGTCAAGCCTTTCAAGGACGACCGCCTGATGAAAACGGTCAATTCCATTCTGGGCGCACCCTGATCAGAAAAGCAAAATGCGGGATGAAATACTGGAGCTGGTTTGGGCTCTGGCCGCGATCTGTGCTGTACTGCTGCTGTCCTACTGGTTTACCAGATATGTTGTGGCGGGCGGGCGGCAGCAGGGCGGCTGAAAGGGCGGCATGTAACCGTCTTAGAAGAGATCCAGGTGGGGAAGGATCAAAAGCTGCTGCTGGTTCAGGCCGGAGAGCAGATCTGTCTGCTGGGTGCGGCGCCGGGCGGGATCACCTGTCTGAGGACACTGAACCGGGAAGAGATGGGGCAGTGGGAGCAGGAAGGAGCACCGGAGGGTGCCTGCCAACGGATAAGCTTTCAGGAGGCCCTGAAAAGTGTGCTTCAGCAGAGAAGGAAATAAGGGGTGGGAGCTTGGACGCGCTGATCAATGTAAATGGAGAGAATTTTCAGACGCTCCAGATCCTACTTCTGACTACCCTGATCACACTCCTCCCTCTATTGTGGTGATGATGACCTCCTTTACCCGGTATATCATCTCCCTCTCCTTCTGCGTTCTGCCATTGGGCTGCAGCAGAATCCGCCCAACATGGTGCTGGTGGGAATGGCACTGTTCCTCACCCTGTTTACCATGTCCCCGGTGATCAGTGACATCCAGACAAACGCTTATGAGCCATACATAGCAGAGAGGATCACTCAAGAGGAGTTTTATGAAAAGCTAAGGTGCCTCTGAAGGAATTCATGCTGGATCAGACGGAGGACAGCTCTCTGGAGCTGTTCTGTGAGCTCGCCGGAGCGGATATGCCGGCCACACGGGCACAGGCGGAGGGCTGCCTCTGCGGATCATTGTCCCATCCTTTATGACCAGCGAACTCAAGCACGCATTTCTGATCGGATTTTACCTGTATATTCCCTTTGTTCTGATCGATGTGGTGGTGGCGTCCACCTTGATGTCTATGGAATGATCATGCTGCCGCCCTCCATGATCTCCATGCCATTTAAATTGCTGCTGTTTATTTCGCTGGATGGCTGGCAGCTGCTGTTTTCTACACTGGTGCGGAGCTTCCAATGAGTAAGGAGGAGTTATGGACGTAGTCGATATCCTGCGGGAGGGCGTGGGAGTAGCGCTGAAGCTGGGGGCACCGCTGCTGCTGCTGAGTATGCTGGTGGGGATCCTGGTGGCTATTTTTCAGGCTGTGACCCAGATCCATGAGCAGTCCCTCTCCTTTATCCTGAAAATGATCGTGGTCGTCCTTATCCTTCTGGCGGCGGGCGGCTGGATGCTGGAGACTCTGAAGGATTTTACACGCTACCTGTTTACCCTGATGTGAGGAACAGACAGTATGGTTGGATGGTCAGAGCTCTTTGGATTTGAAATGGTGTTGGCCAGGATCAGCGGTTTTGTCCTGTTCAGCCCGATCCTAGGCCGCAGCAATATCCCCGGGTACGCAAAGACGGGCCTGATTCTGGTTTTGTCCGTGTTTGTCTACGGGCTTGGACAGCCGATGCCGGCACCGCCAGGAACAGTGGTGGAACTGGTGGTCCGGCTAGGCGTGGAACTTATTGTGGGATTCGTGCTGGGCTTTCTGATGCAGCTGTGCGCAGCTATCGTCCAGGCAGGCGGAGAGATCATAGACGCTCAGATGGGACTGACAATGGCGCAGATCTACGATGCAAGCAGTCAGGCCAACATGTCTGTGACGGCATCCCTGCTGAATATCCTCTTTTTCTGAACTTCTTTGCAGAGAACGGCCACTACACCCTGATGCGCATTCTGCTGGGCTCGGCTGAGATCCTGCCCTTTGGCACCGCTGTCCTCGGGAAGCAGCGGCCTCCTACGTGGCAGAGGTGTTTTCTCTTCCATGCTTCTGGCGGTAAAGATGGCCCTGCCGATCTTGGCTGCCGAACTGCTGGGAGAGCTGGGAATGGGAATTTTGATGAAGGCTATCCCACAGATCAACGCCTTTGTCATCAACATGGAACTCAAGGTCATCATCGGACTGATCCTGCTCTTCCTGTTCCTGACTCCCCTTAGTGAATTCCTGCTGGGGCAGAGGCGGACATGCTTTCTGGCCTGAGACGGGGCTGGCCGTGATGGCAGGCTCCGGTTAGTGGGAAGGGCTCTGGAAGAGAGGTGATGGGGCTTGGCAGACGGACAGAAAACGGAAAAAGCCACACCAAAAAGCGGCGTGATGAGCGGAAAAAAGATATTTTTCAGTAATGACGCAGTCTCAGTGGTCGTATTGCTGGTCAGCTTCCTTGTCCTCAGGCTGAGCGCCAACTGGATCGCGGCACAAATATATGAGTTCCTGCGGTACTGTATGGATCTCATTGCGCAGCCATCTATGGAAGTCCCGGCGGAGGGAAGCGGGCTGTTCATTCATCTTCTGGGAACGTTTGTCAAGGCTGCGGTCCCACTGATGGCTGCGGCTGCAGCAGCAGGGTGGTGGCCACTTTTTCAGACAAAGCTGCTGGTTTCAGGGGAGTCCCTGAGGCCGAAGCTGAGCCGGATCAGCCCTCTGCAGGAGTGAAACGGCTGTTTTCCCTGCGCAGTGTTGTGGAGGCGCTGAAAGGACTGCTGAAGATCGCAGTTCTTCTGATACTGATTTTCCGGTATATCACCAACGTGCTGGACCTGTTTACCAAATATCTTTACACCGATCTTTTGGCGGCCTGTGCCCATCTGTTTGAGGAGAGCTTCCTGCTGTCCATGCAGATCGGGGCGGCCTTCGCGGTGCTGGCTGCGGCAGATATCTTTTATCAGTGGTGGGACTATGAGCGGCAGATCCGGATGTCCAAACAGGAGATCAAGGAGGAGTTCAAGCAGACAGAGGGAGATCCGAAAATCAAGGGAAAGATCAAGGAGACCCAGCGGAAAATGGCTCAGTCCAGAATGATGCAGCAGGTGCCAAAGGCGGACGTGGTGATCCGGAACCCCACCCATTTCGCGGTGGCTCTGCGCTACCAGCCGGATCGGGACCCGGCGCCCATCGTGCTGGCGAAGGGCAGGACGAACTGGCGGCCAGGATCGTGCGTACCGCAGAGGAGCACAAGGTGGCCGTGGTGGAGAACGTGCCGCTGGCCGGGCGCTGTATGCCTCCACAGACCTCAACCAAGTGATCCCGCCTGAGCTGTATAACGCAGTGGCGGAGGTATTGGTTTATCTGTATCGGATGGATCAGAAGATTCCATGAGAAAGTAGGCTCCAGGAAGAGATATGAGACGAATACTCAACAATGCAATATCCCTGATCGTGGTGGTCATCGTTCTGTTCCTGGTGATCCCGCTGCATCCCAGTGTGCTGGATGTGCTGCTGATCCTTAATATCTCGCTGTCCATCATGATCCTGATGATCACCATGAATATTTCCGAGCCGCTGGAATTTTCCATTTTCCCTCCCTGCTGCTCATTACGACTCTATTCCGGCTGGGATTAAATGTGTCCTCCACCCGTCTGATCCTCAAGAACGGGGAAACGCCGGTGTGGTCATTAAGGCGTTCGGGGATCTGATCACCCAGGGAAATATCGTCATCGGGATACTGATCTTTTGATCATTGTACTGGTCCAGTTCATTGTCATCACCAAGGGGCGGAACGGGTCTCCGAGGTAGCTGCCCGGTTCACCCTGGACGCTATGCCGGGAAAACAGATGGCTATTGACGCGGATCTGAGCTCTGGCCTGATCAATGAGAAAGAGGCCCGTCTGCGCAGGCAGAAGATCCAGCGGGAGGCGGACTTTTATGCGCCATGGATGGCGCCACCAAGATCGTCAAGGGGACGCCGTAATGTCCCTGATCATCACGGTCATCAACTTCGTAGCCGGGCTGATCATTGGAATCGTACAGGGCGGGGGAGACCTGAGCACGGTCCTAAGTGTATATTCCATCGCTACCATTGGCGACGGCCTGGTGTCTCAGCTTCCGGCTCTGATGATCTCCACTGCCACTGGAATGATCGTGACTCGCTCCGTATCGGACGGGAGCCTGAACACCGATGTGATCAGCCAGTTCAAGGCCCAGCCCAGAGCTATTATGGCGACCGGCATGATCCTTCTGATGCTGGGGCTTTTTCCAGGGACTCCGACCCTGCCCTTCTGTTGGTGGGAGCCGTCCTTTCCGTAGGCGGATACTGGAGCGATCACAAAATGGCCCTTGCCAGACAGATGGAGGAAGCGGAGAGCGCAAGGGCCGGTGAGGCGGTGCCAGAGCTCCAGGCGGCCAGCGAGGCGGACTACTACAAGGACATCAACAATGTCTACTCCTGTTGACTGTGGAGCCCATTGAGATGGAATTCGGATACAGCCTGATCCCTCTGGTGGACGAAGCCAGCGGCGGAAAGCTGATCAGCCGGATCGTCATTTTCCGGCGGCAGTATGCTCAGGACATGGGATTTGTGATCCCGTCCATCCGGCTCCATGACGGCGCATCCCTGGGAACCAACCAATACATCATCAAGATCCGGGGAGAGGAAGTGGCACGGGGAGAGATCCTGGTGGACTACTATCTGGCCCTGGAGCCCTCCAATCCCACAGGAGAGATCGACGGGATCGAGACAGTGGAGCCTGCCTACGGTATTCCCTCACGCTGGATTCTGCCAGAAAACAAGGAGATGGCGGAAATCTACGGCTATACTGTGATCACACCGCTGACGGTGATGCTGACCCACCTGTCTGAGACCATCAAAAAGCATACTTACGAGCTGTTGAATCGTTCGGAGACCATACAGCTGGTCGAGCACTTGAAACAGACAGAGCCAGAGCTGGTGGCGGACGCCATTCCTAATGTGGTTTCTTATGCAAATCTGGAGAAGATCCTGAAAAGCCTGCTCCGGGAGGGCATCCCGATCAAAGATCTCGCAACTATCCTGGAGGCAGTGGTGGAGGCCAGCGGCGGGACCCGTGACATTGATATGATCACGGAACAGGTGCGCAGTGCGCTGAGCCGGACGATTACCCGGCGCTTCTGTGAAAATGGACAGCTGAGGGTGGTGACGTTGGACGCTGAGGTGGAAAAGAAAGTGCTGGCTGCCCTGACGAAAAACGATCACGGGGTGTATCTGGCCCTGAGCCCGGATATCATGCAGCAGATCATTGCGCAGCTGGGAGAGTTGAGAAAGAAGTTCAACGACCTGTCCCAGACACCCATCGTCCTGACCAGCCAGATTATCCGGGTCTACCTCAGCCGAATGATCGCCCAGTTTTATCCTGATGTCTATGTGCTCTCCTTCCACGAGATAACCAGCAGCGTGCAGATCCAGGCGATCGGCAACATTACACTTCAGCAGCAGAATCAGCCTTCATAGGTAAGGGGCGACACGGATGGAAAAGTGCAGAGAAAAAGTTGAGACTGCCGCCCAGCAGACTGAATTGCTTTCAGAGGAAGCAGTGGAGCAGATGAGCAACCAAGAGCTGCTGTTTCTGTACAGGGAAAGCGGAGATGAGGAACTGAAATGGAAGCTGGTACTCCGCATGACAGGCATGGTGCGGGCCATTGCCGCCCAGGTGTGGGGATCTACAGCAGCTTTGCCCAGCTGGATGATATTGTGGAAGAGGGGATCCTGGTGCTGCTCAGCGCGGTAGACAAGTTCGACCCCTCAAAGGACGTGAAATTCGAGACCTATGTCTCCAAGCGCCTGCGGGGCATGATCGTAGACCTGGCCAGACACCAGGACTGGCTGCCGCGTCAAGTGCGGCAGAAGTCTATCCGTCTGAACCGGGCCAGAGAGGAACTGTCCATGCAGATGGGGCGCACGCCCAGCAGCGCGGAAATGGCGGACCATCTGGGCGTGACAAGAGAGGAATATGGGGCTATGCTCTCTGAGACAGCGGTGTCCGGCCTGCTTTCCTTTGAGGCGCTGCTGGATACCCAGGGCAGGGGAGCACGGCAGAGGATCTCGGGGAAAGCGGGAACCCGCCCGAAGAGCTGTGCGAGGAGCAGGAGCTGCATGAGACGCTCAAGCAGGGGATCTCATCCCTGCGGGAGAAGGAGCAGCTGGTCCTTTCCCTGTATTATGAGAAGGAGCTGAGCATGAAGGAAATTGCACAGGTGCTGAATGTGAGCGCCCCAGGATATCACAGATCCACAGCCGGGCAATCGAGCATCTGAGGCAGTACATGAAGCAATACATGGAAGCGCAGTAAGTGGAAAGGCGGAGCGGTAACATGACAAAAGGCTTTTACAATTTGACCTCCGGCATGCTCTCCCAAAGCCGGAGGCTGGATGTGGTCTCCAATAACATGACAAATTTGACCACCCCAGGCTATAAGGCGGAACAGTACACGGACAGCACCTTTCAGGAAGTGCTGATCAGCCGCATAGGCAACAAGAACAAAAGCGGTGCACAGGAAATTGGAGAAGAGAGCTATATCCTGGCACCCAGTCAGCTTTACATAAACTTTGCCCAGGGGACTCCGGAGGAGACGGGGCTCAATCTGGATTTTGCGATCCAGGGAGAGGGTTTTGCCATTCAGACGGAGAACGGCACAGAATATACCCGGGAGGGAGCTTTGCGCTGGATCAGGAGGGCTATCTCTCCCTTCCGGCCCATGGCAGGGTGCTGGGACCGGACGGACAGCCTCTCCAACTGACAACGGATGATATCCGGGCCGATGAGTTCGGCCGGATCTATACCGAAGATGGAGATGCATACCTGGGACAGATCGGCGTATTCGCCTTTGCGGATAATGGACAGCTGACTAAGAATGAGAGCGGGCTGTTCGGGGCCGGCGGTCAGGCAGCTGAGCCAGTACAGCCGTCCATTCAGTGGCGGTGGGTCGAGAGCTCCAACGTGGATATGATCCGGGAGATGAGTACCATGATGACTGCGGAGCGGGCGCTACAGAGCGCGGCCCAAGTACTCAAACTCTACGACGGCCTGCTGACGAAGGCGGCCAATGAGCTGGCGCGGATGTAAACGGAGAGGGGGAGAGCTTATGATTCAGGCATTTTACAGCGCTGCGGTGGGCGCACAGCAGCAGATGCAGAAGATGAACGTGCAGGCAAACAATATCGCCAATGTCAATACCTGCGGGTTCAAGGCAGAAAAGCCAGCCTTTCAGGCGCTGATGTACGGCATGGTCAATGGGATCGGAGGGGATCAGCTTCCGAAGGGGAGCGGGACGCGCATGGTATCCACCGAGACAGACTTCAGTCAGGCACCTGTTGAGGAGACTGGAAGGAAACAGGACTACGCCATTGCGGGAGACGGCTTTTTTGCCCTCTTCGACCCATCCAAAAACGAGATATCGTTCACCCGGGACGGCTCCTTTGCGGCTGCAGGCTTTCAGGAGCAGGATGAGGAGGGAGAATGGCACGAAGTCTACTATCTGACGGACGGTGCGGGGCGCCAGGTCCTGAACTCCAGCGGCTACCCGATCCAGATGGAAAATTTTGAGGAAGAGCAGCCTGTGGGCGTGTTTATCGTGCAATACCAGGATGGACTGCAGCACCTGGACGGAGGGCGCTTCCTGGCAACGGAAAAAAGCGGAAATGTTTGGATGGGCAGTTCAGCAGTCCGGCAGGGATTTTAGAGACATCCAACACGGATCTGGCCACTGAGATCGGAAAGGTGATCGAGGCACAGCGCTCCTACAGCTATGCGCTGAAAATGATGATCACGGCGGATGAGGTGGAGACGACTGTGAACAACCTGGCGAATGGATAAGACGGGGAATTGTCTTGAAAAATTTTGATGAGCTGAATGTTTTGGAACTGGACACCATCCGGGAGATCGGGAGCATCGGCACGGAAACGCAGCTACCGCACTGTCCAGCATGCTGGGGTGCGAGGTGCGTATCGACGTGCCGGAGGTCCGAATCATGGGCTACAACGAGGCCATTGACTGGATCGGCGGCCCTGAGGTAATTACGGCCGGCGTTGTAGTGCGCATGGGAGGCGAAGTGAATGGAATCATGCTCTCGGTGCAGCAGATAGAGTTTGTCAATCTGGTGTTGGGGCATATGGTAGGCAGGAGATCGAAGATTACAGTCAGCTCACAGAGCTGGACCGTTCCGCCTTGGTGGAAGTAGGCAACATCATGATCTCCACGTTCATCAACGCTCTGTCCGGTTTAGCGGACCTCACCATCCAGGTAACGGTGCCCGCCTTCGCGGTGGACATGCAGGGGCGATTTTGACCGTTCCCATGGCGGAATTTGGCGGTCAGTCAGATTACATTATGACGATCGGCGCAAATTTTATCTGCAATCGCAGGATCGTACCCTGCCGCCTGCTGCTCTCACCGGATATCCGCTCTCTAAATTTTTGTTGAAGAAGCTGGGTGTTTTGGATGAGTGATAAGTTGGTGGTGGGGATCGCGGATATGAAAATGGCCCAGTATGAAGGGATGCTGGTGACATATGCCCTTGGGTCGTGCATCGGGATCTGTCTCTATGACCCCGGCCTGAGACTGGCGGCGCTGGTCCATGTGATGCTGCCGCTGAACATGGAGACCGGGCGGAGATCACCGATGAAGTATGCGGACACGGGAATTCGGGAGACCCTGCGGCAGATGGAGGCGAGAGGGCAAGGCGCAGCCGCATGGTGGCCAAAATTGCGGGAGGCGCCCGTATGTTTGAGGTGGCGGGCGGCGGAAGCCTGGGAAATATCGGGCAGCGGAATATTGAAAGCGTGCATATGACGTTGAAAGGGAAGGCATCAAGCTCCTGCGGGATGTGGGCGGTACAGTGGCAAGGACGCTGCTGTTCGACGCAGAATCCGGAGAGGCATGCATCCGCAGCTATGGAAGACCGGAACTGATTTTCTAGCTAAAATTTTAAATGAGATCAGAAATGGGGATCAGCATGGCAGAGCGAGGCAACCACGAGATATTACTGGAAACAGGGACAAATGAGATCGAAATTATGGAGTTTACCATTGACGGGAATCTCTATGGGATCAATGTGGCAAAGGTGCGGGAGATCCTGATGTCCGCACCTGTACATCCCATGCCCCATTCTCATCCCGCAGTGGAGGGCATCTTCAAGCCCAGAGACATAGTGATCACAGTGGTGGACTTGCCCAAATATCTGAGTGGACGGGAGGAAGAAAAGGGGAACAAGGACCTGTTCATCATCACCAATTTCAATCAGATGCATATTGCGTTTCGTGTTCATACAGTGGTTGGGATCAGCAGGATCTCCTGGCAGGATATACAGAAGCCGGATAAGACCGTCTCTGGGGGACCAGAGGGTGTGGCCACCGGTATCGCGCAGTGCGGTGAGGAACTGGTCACTATTTTGGACTTTGAAAAGATCGTGGCGGAGATCGCGCCTGAGACAGGGATCCAGCTCTCTGAGGTGGACCGGCTGGGGCCGAGAAGCCGGAACGAGACTCCTATCTGGGTGGCTGAGGACTCTATCCTGCTCACACAGATGATCCGCAGCGCTTTGGTGAAGGCCGGATATGTAAACCTAAATATGTATCCAAACGGCGGTGAACTATGGGACGCCCTCCAGCAGTGGAAGGGAGCGCCGGATCTGCGAGAACATGTGGCGCTGATCATCACGGACTTGGAGATGCCGCAGATGGATGGACACCGCCTGACAAAGCTGATCAAATGCGATCCGGAGTTCAGCCGTATCCCGGTGGTGATCTTCTCCTCCCTGATCACGGAGGAGATGCGCCGGAAGGGAAAAGAGGTGGGCGCGGATGAACAGCTGAGCAAGCCTGAAATTGGGCATCTGATCGGGATCATCGATCAGCTGATCGCCCGTGGAGAGTGACGGAAGCAGGAGGGAAGTCTATGAACAGCAAATATATCGTCCGCCAGCCGATCAAGGATGCAGAAAACCGGATCATCGGCTATGAGATCCAGTACTATGGTGAGAATCAGGCATTCAGCGGGGGAGATGGTCCTGGCGCCAGCGATTTCGCCGCAGCAGACACCATCTACAATTTTCTGACGCTGAACACAGACAAGCTGCTTCGGGGTCCCTGAATTTTATGACCTTTACCACTACTCTGCTGATGAAAAGACACCCAGGCTGTTTGACAAGTCGGAACTGGTCATTCAAATCGATGACAGTGTGATCATTCATCCTCTGGCTATGCGGATGGTACAGCAGTACGCGAAGGAAGGGTACCAGATCGCGGTCAATGAGTTTCAATTTGCGCCGCGGTATCTGGGGATTCTGGATGGCATCGACTACATCAAGCTGAATTTTCAGAGCACACCAGAGCTCACACTGAAAAATATCATTGAAATTGCCCGCAGCATGAAGAAAAGTGCATTGCGGTGGGAATAGACCGGGAGGAGCTCTACCAGAAGGCGCTGAAACTGAAGGTGGATGCGCTGGAGGGCACTTATGTGGCGGAGAAGCTCCGGACAAAGACACACAGCAGCGGCTACCTGCAAAGCAATTTCTTCCGCCTGATGGTGGCGGTGACCAGGGATGAGCCTGATGTGGAGGAGATCGAGCAGATCATTTCGGTGGATGCTACTTTGACCTATGGCCTGCTGAAGATGGCAAATTCCTGCTATTTTGCCCTGAGACACAAGGTGGCTACTGTGCGTCAGGCCATCATGACCATGGGACTGAGCGAACTGAAGCAGTGGGTCTATCTGCTGAGCGCAAGCAATGCAGAAAACCAGATGGAAGAGGGAGCAGAGGAATTCCTGCGCTTGTCCTTTATGAGAGCAAGCTTCTGCAGCAACCTGATGAACTATGCGAAAGACATGCCCATTTCCAAGCCAGAGGCATATCTGATGGGAATGTTTTCTACTCTGAACTATCTGATCGACGCACCGCTGGAAGAGATCCTGGAGCAGATCCCCTGTGCGCAGAGGCGAAGGAGGGTTTTGCATCACACAGGGCGGTGCGGTATGCTCTATGATCTGGCACTGTCCTACGAGCGAGCCAACTGGGCAAGAATTGACGAACTCGCGGAGGGCTGGGTATCCCGACCAACCTGCTGACCAGCCTTTATTTCAGCTGTATGGAGGAAGTAAACCGGGTGTGGAACGAAATCACACGTCCGGAGCCCAGCCAGCTGGAGGCGGGCCTGGCGGAGGAGCGCGGGACCTGACAGGACCGGGACGGCTGACAGAGAACAGGGGCAGCCGTCCCGGTTTTGCTGCAGTGGAAAGTCGAGTATGAGGGTGAAGAGACATGATACCAGTTTGGGAGCACTTTGAGGACCTGGAAGAGATCCTCTATGTGGCGGATGTGGAGACCTATGAGCTGGTGTACCTGAACCGGTACGGCCGCTCCGTATTTAGAATCGAGGATGAGGACAACTACGCAGGGAAAAGTGTTATGAGGTTTTGCAGGGAAGGAGAGAGCCATGTCCATTCTGTACAAATTCACAGCTGAAGGAAGGCAAATTCATTGAATGGACCTATCGAAATCCTCTGCTCAAAGCCCCTATCGGATCAAGGACACCATCGTTGAGTACGAGGGCAGACAGTACCGCATGGAATTTGCCATGGATGTGGAGAAGGAAAAGCGGGAAGCGCAGAAGCTGGATCTTGCCGCGGTGCGTCATTATGAAGAGCTGATCAATGAGTGCTTTCTGAAGGTGCGTGCCGTCACAGACATGGATGAGGCATTAAGCTTCATGCTCCATTATCTCGGGACCCATATTTCCTGCAATGCAGTGATGATCTACGAGAGCAGGGAGCGAAAATGGCTGCTCAACACCTATAGCTGGAGCAGGACGGAGAAGGCGCCGGAGAAAAACTGCTGGAGCTGAGTGTGGCGGAACCCGTGACAAAGTGGTATGAAACATTTTTTCATAACGAGCCGCTGCTGCTGACAGATATGGAAAAGCTGTGCCGGGATATGCCGGCGCTGTCTAAGGTGCTGTCTCCGGAGCAGGTCCGGCGTATGATCCTGATCCCGCTTCTGGCCAAAGCGGAGGTAGTCGGCTTTGTACGCATAGACGACCCACCAGAGAAACAGATGAGCGCAGTGGCGGAGATGTGCAAGATCCTGTCTCATTTTATTGTCTCTCTCATACAGCAGAGGGACCTGATCCGGAATCTGGAGCAGATCAGCTTTCGTGATCAGATGACTGGCGCGATGAATCGGTACGCGCTCAATTCCTACTTAGCCAGAGCACATCTGGAGCGGGACATGGGGCTGATCTACTGTGATCTGATCGGCCTGAAGCGGGTCAATGACCGGTTTGGGCATGCCAGCGGGGACCGAACGATCATACAAGCCTATCAGGTCTTAGGAGGGATGTTTCCTGAGGACCAGATCTTCCGCATGGGCGGGGACGAGTTTCTGGTGGTGCGGGAAGGGGTAGGCAGGAGAAGTTTCAGGAGAGTGTGGAGCAGCTGAAAGCGGCGGCGGTATCCAGCCGCTGCTGGCTGTCCATCGGAAGCGCTTGGTGTCAGGCCGGCGGAAAAAGCTTCAATGACCTGATGAATGAGGCGGACGAAAATATGTACGAGAATAAACGGACATATTACCGCCTGTGCGGCCTGACAGATGGACTGGAAGAGCACCGGATGGAGCATGATGACAGGGAGCTTGTGCAGAGTCAGGATGCGCTCCATGCCTTTGTGAGGGACTGCTATTTTGATGTGACCTCCTTTTGAAATCGCTGACCATGACGGGCTCTTCCTTCTATATCTATTTCGGAGATATGAGGAAAAATCTATATTATATTTCCGACAATTTAAAGGAGGACTTCTGCTTCCCGGGAATATTGTTCCCAATTTTGTGTCGCTGCTGGAGCAGCGCATCTATGGCCGGACCAGCAGATGCATGTCGAGGATACGAGGGCCATGCTCAGGGAAAAGCGGGAGAGTCACAGCGTCCGCTATCGAATCTATGACAAAATGGAGAGCTGACCTGGCTGCACTGCCGGGGATCATGAAGTGGAATGAGGATAAGACAGAGCCGCTGTTTTCTCCGGGAGCATGGTCAGCCTGAAAAATGAGTCGGAGGTGGATCCGATCACCGGACTGCTCAACCTTTCCCTTGCCCTGAAGCGGATCTCGGAGTTCAACAGGCTTGGGATCGAGACAATGCTGATGTGCATCGTGCTCCGAAAATTTTCCGATGTTAACCACGTCTTTGGCCGGGACATTGGAGACGCGGTGATGAAAGAGATCGGCTGGCAGCTGGAGCGGAATCTGGGCGTGCAGTTCTATTTTATCGGATAGACGGAGCGCGTTTTTGCAGTCTCTCAAACGGTGCTGGAGCCGGAAGGGGCGGTGGCATCGATCAAAAGATCATAAAAGACATATTCAGAAAATATAAGATCCATGTTGTTTCCCCTGTGCCATTGGGGTGCTCCACAGCGCAGCGGGACAGAGAGGCCCAGGAGCTGGTCGACAATGTGATCACGGCAGCCCATACAGCAAAAGCGTTCCCAGATTTGGATTATCTTGAATTTTCGTCCCATATGACAAAGACCTATCAGGAGCATACCGACATGAGCATGGCTCTGAATGCATGCATTGAACATGGGTTCCAAGGCTTCCGCATTGTGATCCAGCCCCAGGTAGAGACAAAAAACGGACGGATGTTCGGCGGTGAGGTGCTGCTGCGCTGGAAGAACGAGGGGAAAGAGATATCACCTTCCAAATTTGTCCCGATACTGGAGCAGACGGGAATGATTGCTCCGGTAGGGAAATGGATTCTGGAGGAGACCATGCGGAAAGGGAAGGAGATCCTGAAGTATCAGCCGGATTTCCGGCTCTCGGTCAATGTCAGCTATCTCCAGATCATGGATCAAAAGTTTTTCCCTTTTTTAGAAGATACCATGGAGCGCTTCCAGATACCGGCGGAAAATCTGCTGATCGAGCTGACAGAGACCCATTTTGACGAGATGCCGGAGCATCTTCAGCGCTTTATCCGGCAGTGCAAGCAGATCGGGATACGGTTTGCTCTGGACGATTTTGGAAGTGCCTACTCCGGGCTGCAGCTTCTTCTGCAGTATCCGGCTGACCTGATCAAGCTGGACCGGACTCTGATGCGGGAGATCACTACCTCCAAGGAAAAGATGAGGTTTATCATGAGCGTGGTCTACGCCTGCCATCAGTTCGGAAAGGAAGTCTGTGTAGAGGGCGTAGAGACAAAGAGGAGCTGGATATCGTCCGCCAGACAGAGTGCGACTTTATCCAGGGATTTTATTTCTACAAGCCTCTGGAGTGGGAAGAAATGCGTCAGGTTTTGGAGTCGCAGAAAAAGAAGATATTCTGAGTTGGAAATAGGAAAATGGAAGGTGAGAGGCTATGAGCCCCAAATATGAAGAGGACCTCTCCAGTGCTTTGGGCGCGATATGCGAGGTGCTGACCCGGGAAAATCATCTTCTCTTTGTGGGGAGGATACAGGAATACGACAGGGCAGGCGGCCGGCTCTGTGCAGAGCTGCGTAAAGGGAGGGAACTCCGGGGTGTTTTATACCATGAACCGGTAAAGGTACACATCTATATGGGACAGGAGCAGGGCAAGGTGATGATCGCCTATGGACAGGTGGAGCGGAACGCAGCGGACCACTGGTGGATCGAACTGGAGAACGTTGTATCTGGGCCGGAGAGGCGAGAGAACTTCCGACAGATGGTGAGAGGCCGCGGCATTTTGACTGACCGGGAGGGAGAAAGCAGCCCTGCAATTTGGTCGATATAAGCATCAGCGGGGTGAAATTTTACAGTCAGGGCCGGTATATAGGGGAAGTGCTGGAGCTGTCTGGATTTCGGTTGAGGCAGGAGGGAGCTCTATACCCTGCTTTGCCTGGTGCGGAGGGTGGAGCGGATAGATGCCGGAAAGGGCTGGTATTCTTATGGGTGCAGCTTTTATGACCTGCGTCCGGGGCAGGAGGACCAGCTGTGCAGGGATATCTTCAACCTGCAGGCAAGGTCTATCAACCGGAAGAGCTGAGCGCCTGAGGCCCCGCCAATATGGCGGGGGCCTCAGTTTGTCAAAGCGCTCCTGCGGAGGTCCGGCGCCCACAGGCGGCGGATAACGTTTGATGCTGCCCTAAAAGTGACTCCGCCACTTTTAGGCAGTCGCAGGCCCCACCAATATGGCGGGGCCTGCTGCGTCAATGACGCGGGTTGTCCCGGATCAGCTTGACTGCATTGCTGAGGGCGGCGAGCACATCTGTGCGGTTCTGAGAGTCACAATTCTTCAGCTTGACCATCATACGCCCGGTATCCGTCACCACATACTGCGGGGAGATGGTTCAGCGCATAGGTGATCACATCAGGTTTACAGATGTCGCAGCAGTAGCAGCCGTCCGCCTCCAAGATCCTATCTACATGCTGCAGCACGATATCCTCCATCAGATTATGGTAATTCAAGCCCATTTCCACATTCCCCTTCTTTTGAGAAGCGATCATATTCTTCATGATCCATATCCTCTGTAGACTAGAGGGAGGATCGATCTGTAGGCCGGAAAAAGCGAGGATCGCTGGGGAAATAAAAATTTTCTGTCAGCGAGAGCCGGCGGGCAGGATATGCCGGGGGGAGTCCATCACAGATTTGCAGGCCCAGATGATCTGCCTGGTGATCTCGCTGTCATACCGGGCCCGGTACACACTGAGCTTGGTGGGGAGCAGATCTGGCGGAAACACGGCATATTGGGCCGGGAGCCGGGTGAGAGCCAGTGCCTCGGCGTCCGCCAGACAGCGGGGACAGCTGCAAAGGCCAAACAGCTTTACATAACGTTCCAGCTTTTCCGCCACCAAGAGCTGCATCACATTGAAGAGCTCTGCGCCGTCTGACAGCTCTGTGGATGCCTGCTCCGGCACGGAAGGGAGGGAGCGGAGCAGAAGGAGCGGGAGCAGAAGGAGTGGGGGCGGAGTGTCCAAAACCTGGGGAGAAGCTTCTCCCTCCGCTGCGGAAGCGGGAGATGCAGGAGGGACCGGAGAGGGGCGGCAGTCTGCTCCGAGGAGGCCAGCTCCTCCTGAAGTGCGGATTCCAGCGCAGTGTGGATGCTCTCTGACAGCGCAGCATTGTTGCTGCGGGCCACCTCAAAATGGGCGGGGAGAGACGGCGCGCAGCAGAGGACGGAGCCTCCGGCACGGACATGTCTGAAGCAGGGGCAGGCTCCAAAGGGGGGGGGAGGTGCTTCCCTGGGGGCGGCACCGCGTCCGGCTTTACCTCCGGCGTGCCGCCGGAAAGAAGATTCAGCACATGGGCCGTTTTGCTGCTTCGGCTGTTTTGCCCGCCATCACACATCCCTCCCGGGCCCATCCTGATGGGTCCTGCGGGGAAAGGCGGCGCCGGCCAGCTCATCACACAGACACTCATAATCCTGGGAGGGCTTGGAGTGGGGAGAGTAATCTACGATGCTGATCCCGTGAGCCGGGGCCGCCGCCACCGAGACGCTGTTACGGATCTTAGTCTGGAATACTCTGGTATCCAGCTGTTCCGCCATCTGCTGGGAGAGCTCCAGCATTTCCCGATTGAGATTCAGCCGGGGATTAAAACGAGTGAGCAGAATGCCCATGACCCGCAGGCGGGAATTATAATACTCCCGCACACTGTCAATGGTCTCTTTGATCTGGGAGACGCCCAGCAGGCTGAGTACCTCCGGCGCCATGGGAATGATCAGGCTGTCAGTGGCGACATAGGCGTTGACGGTCAGAATATTAAGGGCGGGAGGAGTGTCGATGATGATGAAATCATATCGGTCCTGGAGCTTTGACAGGGCGGTTTTCAGCAGAAATTCCCGCCCCGGCTTCTGAAATTCCAGTTCGGCTGCGGAGAGAAGAATATTGGCTGGAAGAAGATCGCAGGTATCTGTAGGGGAGACGGCCTGTTCAGGGGAAGCGGTCCCGCGGAATACATCGTAGATCGTGACGCAGTGCTCAATATCAAGACCGAGGCTGAAGCTCAGACTCCCCTGCGGGTCCAGATCCACGCCCAGGACCTTGGCCCCGCGGTTATGCAGGGAGGACAGAAGGGCGCAGGCAGTTGTTGTCTTTCCGACGCCGCCTTTCTGATTGGTGATCGAGATAATAGTTGGTGACATACCCCTTTACTTCTCCTTTCGTCAGTTCCGGAAAAGCCTGTGCGCAGTCTGGCATAAGGGCGCCGCAAGAAAATGCGGTATCAGCTCTTAATTTTTGACGATTCCGGACGATATAAAAAGCGAGGTAGTAAGGAGTAAAAACGATGTGCAAATTGATTTTACTCAAAATAAACTGGATTGTCAATCTATTACAGTGCTGTCCTGGGGGGACAGCCGTGTCAAAGGAGTGAAGGAAACATGGCATCGATCGGAAGCTTGACTGGCAGCACCTCCAGCGGAAGCATTTATGGAAACAGAAATTCCAACATCATCTCCGGACTGGCCAGCGGACTGGACACGGAATCCATGATCGAGGGAATGGTCCAGGGCTACCAGCAGAAAATTTCGGGACTGGAGCAGAACCGCACGGTGCTCCAGTGGCAGCAGCAGGCGTACCAGAGCATTTCCAACAAACTGGTGGAATTCGCACGGAAATATGCCTCTTATACCTCCAGCACAAACCTGCTCAGTTCCAGCTTTTTCAACAATGCGGTGGTGACCACCCCAAATGGGACGTTTTCCAATCTGGTGACTGCCTCTGGAAAGACCAGCAGCAATGTGGTGCTCAATGCGGTGGCCCAGCTTGCCACCGCCGCCCGCTATACGGTCAACAACTCTCTGGGCGCGAGTGCGAAGGACGGTCAGATCACCGTAGCGGGTGAGGAGATCGATCTGGGGAAGGAGATACAGGTCAGCACCATGAGCGGATCGCTCACGCTGACTTATGGAAATCAGAACATCACCCTGGACTTCGGGGAGCTGGAGGATTTTTCCGGAAAAGACGGAAAGCTGGACTTGGATAAGTTTAAGGAAGCGGTAGAGAAAAAGCTGGCCGACCAGAAAATCACCACTTCCAGTGGAAATGTGGTCTCTGCCTCTGAGGTGATCGGAGTAGAAGTGGGACCTCATGGGATCGGGTTCAGCGACAAATCCGGTGCCGGGAACAGCATCTATATCAGCGGAGCTTCCGGGGACTTCAAGGACATGGTGATGGAGCTGGAGGATACCATCAGCGGCAAATCAAGCAGCATCCGGCTGGATACTGACAAAGCCGTGACCGAACGCGTATCCACAACAGAGTATCTCCGGGACAAGCCCCTTACCATCACCCTTAACGGGCAGACCAAGCAGATCAAAGTGGGCGAGGTGACACCGCAGAATGGTGAAACCTATATCAAGGCATTTGCACGCACTCTGAATGAGTCCATTGCGGACGCCTTTGGCGCCGGAAAGATCACCGTGGGAACGACAGATGCGAACAACGCCCTCACGTTCCAGGTGGCCAATGGAAACACCCTGTCCGTCAATTCCTCGGTCAACGAGCTGCTGGGCCTGGGGGAGAATGGCCTGACCTCATATCTGGATACCAGCCGGACGCTGGGTGATCTGCTGGGAGAGGATATGAAGGGTCTGACTGCCCTGAGAGGCGAGGGACTGGACGGTGGAAACAAGCCCATCGAAAAGGATGGGAAATATTATGACACAGCGGGAAATCTGGTGGATCAGGATGGCAACCGGATCGACAGCGAGGGAAACAAGCTCTATTCCATGAAAATCAACGGGGTGGAGATTGGGACCTATACCAAGGACACCGCGCTGGAAACTGTGATCAACGGCATCAACAGCAATACAGAGGCGGGGGTCAACGTCAGCTATTCCAAACTCACCAACCAGTTCGTCTTTACAGCCAAAGAGACGGGCGAGGGCGGTAAGATCGAATATGGGACTGTGGATGGACAGGGAAACGCAACGGATCTGGCGGCCGCCCTGTTCGGCGGTGCAGTAAATGAGAATGCTCCCGGGTATGTGAAAGGACAGGACGCCATATTCCAGGCCACCATCAACGGTGAGACCATGACATTCACACGCAGTTCCAACACCTTTGAGGCGGATGGAATGAATATCACCTTCAGCGGAACGTTTAATGCCGCAGATGGTGTGGGAAAGGACCCCATTACCAGCGAGGAGCTGAAGAATAAAAGCCGGAGGACCTCTTCAAAACAGACGGTGAGGGCGTTACCTTTACCAGCAAGACGAATGCGGACACCATTGTGGATGCGATCAAATCCATGGTGGAAGATTACAACGCCATTGTCTCCGAGGTGAAGAAGGCGTACTCTGACATGCCGCTGGAACAGTCCGACGGCTCCAAGTACAAGCCCTGACCGACAAGGACAAAGAGGGATGACGGAGAGTGAGATCAAGGCCTATGAGGAAAAGGCCAAGACCGGGATCCTCTTTATGGACCGGGACCTGTCCTCTCTGTATAACGCACTGCACAGCGCTGTTGCGCCAGGCGGTGCAGATGGCTCCTTCCTGCGCTCCATCGGGATCAAGACCAGCTATGAGGACGGACTGACTACCATCAGCCTGGATGAGACTGCGCTGCGGGAGGCTCTGGAGACCAACCGGACCAGGTGCGGGATGCCTTCACCAAGAGCAAGGACAACGGAGCGGCCACAGATGGTCTCATGACGATGATTCAGAAGGTGACGGACCGCTATGCTGCCACGACTGGAGATGTAAAGGGCATCCTGATCGAAAGGCGGGATCGCAGTACTCTCCCACAGCGGCACTGGACAATACACTTTTGAATCAGATGAAAGAGATCGATGAACAGATCGAAAAATGGCAGGATAAGATGTCCAACAAAGTGGACTATTATACCAACAAGTTCACTCAGTTGGAGGTCCTGATCCAGCAGATGAACTCCCAGAGCTCCACACTTTCCGGTTTAATGGGAGGCTATTGAGCCGGATAGGAGAGAAAGGATTCCAACACCTATGGATATGAGAGGATACCAACGCTACCGGGAGGACTCGTTAAGCACCATGACCCAGGGAGGCTCCTGCTCCTGCTCTTTGACGAGCTGGTGAAGCGGCTGACCCAGGCAGAGCTCGAACTGGAGCGGGAGCATTATCCTGCTTTGAAGCGGCAGTAGACAGAAGTGTAAAGATCATCCGGTACTTGGATGACACGCTGGACCGCCAGTATCCGATCAGCCAGAACCTGGACCGCCTGTATGAATATTTCTGTTATGAGCTCAGCCGGGTCAAAAATGGAAGGAACCAGAAGGAGCTTTCCCGGGTCAAAGGAATGGCGGCGGAGCTGAGGGACAGCTTCCGACAGGCGGATAAAAGTCAGACGGACCGCTGAAGGAGAGACAGAAGATGCTGAGCAAACAGGAGCTTGACGCAGCCTTGGCGGCAGAACGGGCAATGTATCGGGCCCTGTCCGAGGTGCAGGATATCACCCGGGAGCTGCTGGATGCGGTAGACCGCCAGGATCAGGTATCGGTGCGGCTGTTTTTGAGCATGCGTCAGGAGCAGATCAACCAGCTTAGAGATCAGAAGGAACTGCTGAAAAAGCAATGTGGCGGACTGCCCAAGGAAGAGGGCGATCTGCTGCGCCAGATCCTGTCCGGAAAAAAGCCGGCGGGAGTGGAGGGAGAGGCCCTGTCCCTCCAGGTGGAACGGAACCGCGCGCTGTTAGAGCGGACGCTTCAGGCGGACAAGGCTCTGAGCAGGCGGCTGGCGGGGAGAGAGTCTTTTTACCAAAGCTGAGTCAGGCCGCTGTTTGGTGGAAAAAAGCCCTCTGCCGGCATCTTGCCGGCAGAGGGAGCTTGATGTCATTTTAGGGTGGAGAAGCGCCAGAGCGGCGCACCGGAAGAGCGGCTTTGGGATAGCTCCGCAAGGATCACTTCCGGGTCCCACGCGGCCAGGCTGCGCTCCCGGCTGTTTGGATCAGCCACCAGGATTTTCCCATCCAGCGTGACCCCGCGCAGGAGAATAAAGTGCCCGGAGCTGGTAAAGTGGCCGCTCCCCATCAGAGCTACAAAGATGTGCCCGGAGGAGAGATCCTGACGCAGTTCGCCAGGGGAGAGGTCCGGGACGGACTCAGCACTGAGCCCATATGCCTGGGAGACCCCCTCTACGATGGAGAGATAAGAGCCGCTTCCGGGCGCACAGTAGCCGTGCTCATAGGCCCACGCTGCCATTTCCTCCGGGTCGATGTCCTGATCGGTCAGAGAGGAGACCAGCATAGACAGGGCGGTGGGACCGCACCCATAGCCGGAGATCGGATCTGGTCCAAAAGGCCGGCTCGCCCAAGGCTCCTCACCCTGATTGTAATAAGTCAGCGCCACTGTGCCGCCGGTCAGGATCTCCCTATCGGCCCGGACGGCGAACTCTGTAATGTTGGCGTCCTCCATCGGCGGTGCCTCCGAAATGGCAGGATCACCGGCAAGCTGGCTGACAGGGGCCTCTTCCGGTGTGAGCCGGTCCAAAAGTCCGGCACCGGCGGTGCGGACGGTTTGAAAGAGCTGGGAGGCAGGGGCTGTGATCCTCTGAAAGAGGGCTGGGTCGGCATAGGCGCAGACCGCCAGCTCGGTCAGACCGATGCACAACAGGGCCAGCAGGCCCCAGAGGACCAGCCTGCGCCTGAAATGAGACTTTGATCGACGGGACAAAAAAACCACTCCTCTTTATTTGATTATAGCAAATCCGGGCCCTGATGTATAGAGAAAAAGGGGCGAAAAGGAGCGTAGTATGCCACAGATCCGCTTGGAACAGGTGAGTAAATATTATCAGCAGGAAAAGAAAGCGGTTCCCGCGGTGAGAGAGATAGACCTTACCATTGAACAGCAGGAATTTGTCTTTGTTACCGGCAGCAGCGGCGCAGGGAAAAGCACTCTGCTGAACCTGATCGCGGGGGAGATCACTCCCACTGCCGGAGCGGTTTATCTGGACAATGTGCCCATAGGGCAGCAGCGCAGATTCGGGCATCCCAGAAAGGCGGGCTGCATCGGCTATGTGCCGCAGATCTCCCAGCTGATGAGAAAGCGGACCATTGAAGAGAATCTGGCCATGGCATCCATGATAGGGCGGGGGCGGAGAAAGGTGCCGATGGAGGAGCGCATTCGGAAGGCGCTGTGTATGGTCGGACTGAAGGATGTGGAGAAACGGTATCCGGTGGAACTGTCACTGGGAGAGTGCCGCCGGGTGGAGCTGGCCCGGGCCATCATCAACAGCCCATCCGTGCTGGTGCTGGACGAACTTACCGCAAGTCTGGACGAGGACACTATATGGGATCTGTTTCACTTGATCGGAGAGCTTAACCGCCTGGGTACAACGGTAATCATGGCCACGCACGCCAAAAACTTTGTAAATCTCATGCGAAAGCGTGTGATCACTCTGGTGGACGGGAGGATCTTTGGAGATGTGAGAAATGGAAGGTATGGAGATGTGATGTAGAAAGAGCAGAGTATCGCAGAACTGATCGAGATAAATATAAAATAGATAAAGGAAGTAGTTGCCATGCTGAAAAATATGAAGGTCAAAAAAAGTCTGATCCTGGGATATGGGATCACTATTGTGATTTCTGTAGCGCTCATTATTGCCTCCCTCATGATGATGAACAATCAAAGGGGCCAGTATGAGATGCTTATGAATGAAGATGTGGAGACCAATATGGCCATCCTGAATGCGCGGGTCAATGCCATTACGGCGGGCCGGAACTACCGTGACGCGCTGTTGGTCCCCGAAAGCAGTGCCAACGAAAGCCTGATCGCGCAGGCGGAAGCCGCCCTGGAGGCGATGCAGACCTATACTGCAAGCCTGTATGAGACATGGCCCAGCCAGATCGAGGACCAGTCGCTGCTGGAAAAATACGACAGCATTAACAGCGAGTGGAGAGCGGTTGCGGAAAAGATCATGGGCCTTTACGAGCAGTATCACAGCACCGGGAACGAGCTCTATCTGGAGCAGGCAAAAGAGATCATTTACAATGAGGATACCCCGCTTCAGACAGAGATGGGGAATGCGGCCACTGAACTGGATACTTTTTTGGAAAAGAGCATGGCCGAGGAGCGGACCAGAATCGAGAACAGCGTGAAGGGAACTTTCTTTGCGATTATTGCCGCTATGGTGGCTGCTACCATCGGTGTTCTGGTCCTGGCGTTTGCGCTGATCCGGAATGTGACCGGCCCCACAGAGGAGGTCCGCAACGCCCTGGTGGGCTTTAGCGAGGGCAACATGGATATCCCGGTCACATTCAAAAGCAAGAACGAATTGGGCGATATGTGTGAGGCCCTGCGTACCAGCCAGCATGTTTTAAAAGAAGTCATTGCGGATGAGTGCTATCTGTTGGAAGAGATGGCCAACGGGAATTTTGACGTACATTCCAAAAACGTGGACATGTATGTTGGCGTACTCCAGTCCGTTCTCAAGTCTGTCAGGGTCATCAATGGAAACCTGAGCGATACCCTGTCTCAGATCGGTGTCAGTGCGGAGCAGGTGTCTGCCGGTTCCGAACAGGTGTCCAATGGGGCCCAGGCGCTGGCGCAGGGCGCTACCGAGCAGGCCAGCGCAGTCCAGGAGCTCTCCGCTACCATTTCTGATCTGGACCAGAAAGCACAGGAGAATGCGGAGACTGCCAGAGTTGCCAAGGAAAAGGCGGACCAGTCCGGCGAAAAGACCCAGGCCTGCAATCAGAAGATGCAGGAGATGCGCCAGGCCATGAGCGACGTGCTGAAGAGCCAGACAGACATTGGAAAGATCATTGAGACCATTGAAAACATTGCCTTCCAGACCAATATTCTGGCGCTGAATGCGGCGGTGGAAGCCGCACGGGCCGGCTCTGCCGGAAAGGGCTTTGCCGTAGTGGCGGATGAGGTGCGGAATCTGGCTTCCAAGTCGGACCAGGCGGCCAAGCAGACAAAGAAGCAGATCGAAAATGCCATTGCTCATGTGGAGCGGAGCAACGCTCTGGTGGAAGATGTGGTAAAGAGCATGGAGGAGACTGTGGAATATTCCGGTACTGCCATTGACTATCTGGATCAGCTGGCGGAGAATTCCATTGCCCAGTCCGAGTCGATCGCTCAGCTGACCACGGGCGTGGATCAGATCTCTGCTGTGGTCCAGACCAACTCCGCCACCAGCGAGGAGTCTGCAGCCGCGAGTGAGGAGCTCTCCTCCCAGGCGGTCGTCATGAAGCAGATGATCCAGCGCTTCCGGCTGAAGGAAGGAAGTGCCAGAACTGAGGAGCCCGCTGTCGGCCAGTGTGAGCCCGCCATTCCGGTCGGTGGGCTGGAGCTGTCCCAGGGAGAGAACCGGTTCAGCAAATACTGAGTGCCGGGAGCTGTGCGAAAAGAAAAAAGGGGCACAGCCAGGACCTGAAAAGAATATTCGGCAGATAGATAAACAGGCGGGTGGGGAGGTTGTCTTAAAAGAAATTTTAAGATAGCCTTCCCGCTTCGTAAGGGGGTAATTCCATGGAAGAGACCAGCAGACACTCGGACCAGGAACAGGATCTGATCTATGCACTGGACATTGGGACCAGAAGCGTGATCGGGCTGTTGGCCCGGCAGGAGCAGGATAAAATGCGGGTCCTCGAAGTGGAGAGGCGGCCGCATGAGAGACGTACCATGCTGGATGGACAGATCGAAGATATCCGGCAGGTGGCAAAGGTAGTCTCCGAGGTGACGAAGAGCCTGGAGGAGCGGAGCGGGAGAAAGCTGGAGCGGGCTTGTGTGGCTGCGGCCGGCCGAGCCCTGAGAACGGAGCGGGGAGAGTACTGTCTGGAGCTCTCCGCTCCGGAGATCGTGAAGGGAGAGCGGATCAGCCAACTGGAGCTGGAGGCGGTGGCAGCGGCGGAACGCACCCTTCAGGATAAGGAGCAGGAGCAGAGGATGTTTCTGGTGGGGTACACTGTTACACAGCTTCGGCTTGACCATTACCCCATGACCAGCTTGGAAGGACACACAGGGCAGGTGCTGGAGGCGGCCGTGGTGGCTACCTTTCTGCCCAGCGAAGTGGTGGACAGCCTGTACGCAGTGATGGTGGAGGCGGGACTTGAGGTGGCGAGCCTGACCCTGGAGCCGATTGCGGCCCTGAACGCAGCCATCCCGGAGGACATCCGCCTGCTGAATCTGGCGCTGGTGGATATTGGAGCCGGGACCACGGATATCGCTCTGTGCCGGGATGGAGGCGTTGTGGGCTACACAATGGCTACGGTGGCCGGAGATGAGATCACAGAGGCGCTGATGCGGGCGTGCCTTGTGGACTACCACACTGCGGAGCGGATCAAGATGCAGCTGGGGAAGGGGGCACCCATTTCCTTTGAAGACGTGGTAGGCGTGGAGCAGAGCTGTTCGGACGAGGAAATTTTTTCTATGATAGAGCCGGAGGTCCAGCGGCTGGCCGATGAGATCGCCCGCCGGGTCCTGGAATTGAATGAGAGACCGCCTTCCGCGCTGTTTCTGGCTGGCGGGGGCAGCAAACTGGCAGGACTGAGCGGACGGGTAGCAGATGCGCTGCAGATGGACCGAAAACGGGTAGCTGTGGCCGGACGGTACTTCCAGAACAGCGCCTGCTCCGATATCCAGGACCTGGACGATCCGGAATATACCACACCTTTGGGCATCGCGGTCTCAGCAGGATTGGGACTGATCAGCGACAGCTATCGGGTCGTGCTCAACGGGAAGCCGGCAAAGTTGTTCCGGAGCGGGAGGGTGACAGTGCTGGAGCTTCTGATGATGAATGGCTTTACCCACAGCGACCTGCTGGGCCGGAGCGGAAAGAGCCTGATGCTCTACCTGGATGGGAAACGGACTGTATTTTATGGAGAACCTGCCCTCCCGGCGAGGCTTGCGATCAATGGAGTGGAGGCAAAGCCCTCCCAGATAGTCCATGCGGGAGATGTGATCCAGTTCGAGCCGGCCAAGGCGGGAAAGGATCAGGAACTGAACGCGGGTCAGCTGAGCCGACAGCTGGGAGTGGGAGGACTGGCGTGCCAGGGAAAACTGCTGGCGCCGGACACTCCTCTCAGCACGGGCGACAGCCTGGAAACCGTGCAGGTATCTGAAAAGGGGCCGGAGAAGGAGAAGACAGCTGGGGCGCCAATACAGACCGGGGTGCCAATACAGATCGAACTTAATGGCAGACCGCTCCCCCTTCCAGGGAAGGCGGATGGTACGCCCTACTATTTGATGGACCTGCTGGAGCGGTCCGGAATCGACTTCAAACATGCAGAGCGGCCGGTGCGGCTTACAGTGAACGGTGCGGACTGCACCTTCAGCAGCGGCTGAATGATGGGGATAGAGTGGAGATCCAATATGAGTGATCGGATGGAACAAGGAAGCTGGAGGAATCTGGCGGGAGGCGTACTGACGCTGTGCCTGACCCTGACGGGATGCGGCGGAGGAGCCGAGCCGCCCGACAATTATGGGATCGGATCAGATGCACTGCCCGCGTTGACCAAGCTGGTGGCCCTGGGCAGCGAAATGACCTGTTCGGTGCAGGAGAATACACAGGCCGGCGGGGACCAGGACACAGATGAGGCCCAGGGACAGCCGACCTATGAATACTCTGGGCTCGAGTCCGGAAACCAGGTTGCGGCAGAATATGTGCAGATGTTGGAGGACAATTATGACTGCTCCATTCTGGGCAGCAGAGACGCCCCAAAGGAGGAGCCTGACTTTCAGGCGGAGAGGGGAGGTGACGGTAGGAACAAAGTGTGCAGAAGGGGACGGAATCTTTGCCCTGGAGATCAGATGGCAGACACAGTCCTGTTCTATCACGCCTGTTCTGCTGGAAGGGGCGGAAGAGGAGGCAGAGTCCCTTACAGTTGAGGAGGCGGTGCACTTTCTGGAAGAGATGCCTCCGGAGAGGCTGGGACTGAGCGGCAGTGATATGAGTTCCTATCTGTTGTTCCCGGAGGAGGGATCGTGATGGTGGACGGGATGCCCTGCTACTGCATCAATGCTTACGGAAGAGAGGATCACCAGATCCTGGATACCTACCTGGTATCAGAGGATGGGAGCGGATTGTACCGGCTTGACCGCGGGAGGATGCAGTCTCAGCGCTGACATAAGGGGCGGAAGGACTGCCTGAAAGCGGGATAGAAGTTCAGGAGAAAAGTGATGCGTTGGGCTGATGCCCTTTTCCGCAGTGGGTCCGCAGAACATCAGTAAAATTTGATCGCGAAGAATTTCGATGCATGGACAGCGTGATAGAAAAGATGCTGGTCAGTTTTGGCACTGACGCAGGGGACGGCGGGCACTGTTCAAGGCGGTCGATGTTCAGACTGCCTGGGAAATTATTTTCGGCAGAAGAAAGTGCAGGCTGTCGGACAGGCATTTATAAAAGAGGAAAAACTGGGTGGGACGATATGGATCATCAGATACAATATCCGGGGAATATGGCGGAAGGCACTTTGATGCCGCAAAATGATGCAGTCAAACTGACACCAGAGCTCATTGACAGCTTCGAGGCATACATGAAAAATAAGGGAATGGATCAGGGCTCCATTAAAAGCTACAGACAGGCTGTGGAGATGCTGTATCAGTGGCTGCCGGAAGAGAAAGTGATGGACCGGGATACACTGAGGCAATGGAGCGAGAACCTTCAAAAGGAATCGTATGCGGTCCGCACGGTAAACCGATTCCTCTCTGTGGGAAATACCCTGGCGGATTTCCTGGGGCACAGGGAATTTCAGATCAAGACCCTGATGGTGGATGCGGACGAGGTGCTGCCGGAGCTGACGCGCAACGAATATTTGCGTATGCTGCAGACGGCAAAGGCGTTGAAGAACGAGCGGGTCTATTTTTGATAAAGGTATTTGCTAATGTTGATCTTCCGGTGCAGCAGGCATCCAAGCTGACAGTGGAGGCCGCAGAAGAGGGAAAACTGGTGATAAACAGAGGCGGCGGGAGAGAGATCATCCGTCTCCCAAAGTGCCTGTGTCAGGAGCTCTTGTCCTATGCAAAGCGGAGCGGGATCACAACAGGCCCCTGTTCCTGACCAGACAGAAAAACCGATGCGGAGGACACAGATCTCCGACAGTATCCGAAGAATGTGTCTGGAGGCTAAAATACCAGAAGGAAAAGGAAATCCCAGGTGTCTGCGGAAGCTGTATAAAGAGACCATGCGGTCTATTTATGCCAATATGGATTTCCTATTTGCGAAAGCCTACGAGCAGATTCTAGATCAAGAACAATTGATATACGGATGGGAAGAGAGTGTTTGAATCGGGGAGCAAGTGTACGGACAGGACAAAAGGCACCTTGGGCAGGATGATACGAAGGTTTAAACGGAGTGGCGCGGTGTGAGCGAGCCACTCCTGTTTTCCATATTAGGAACAGGCTTTCCTGCATAAGCATCAAATGAGGGACCGCCCAGCCTTTCCAGGGCTGGACGGCCCTCATTTGACGCTTAGGATCTGCAATCTTCATTTTGACAGATATTTGATACCCTCTGCACCCTGAGGGAATAGTGCTGTTGGATATAAAAGTAATATGGACAGGCTGCCTCTGAATAGCTATAAGACACAAGCGAACAGAAAGGTTGTGCCGAGATTGAGTGAATATGAATTGGATGCGCTCCAACAAATTGACCTTGCTGCTTTGGAGGCTGTGGATGTCCAAACAGTATCCCTGATGATCTGGTCGATTTGAAGGATATCCAAATCGACCCTTCCCTTCCGAAGGAGGAGCGGATCGCATCTTTTATCCGACAGGTTAAAAATCCCTATTGCTACAAATGCGGAAAGATCGTGGTGAAGGTGGGGTTTGAGGAAGGAACGACCCTGGAGGAACAGCTGAAGACGATCTTCTCTACTATGATCTAGCCAGCTCCGCCTTGAGGTACAGCTTTTGGATCTGTCTGTTGCCGAAACCTGAAATTTAAGCTGGACACCGCGAGGCGGTGTTATAATGTGTCTGGAGCGGATCAGAAAATACAGCACTCATAAAGGTTTCTGCGAATTGGATGGTCCATTGGGAGGAAACCTTTATGAGTGCTTTTTGCATCATCAACTGCATCACATGGACAGATCTGGGATGTAGATATCTATGTGCGCGCATCCCGCGAGGACGGCGACAAGGAACAGAGCGAAACCATTAGCAACCAGATCACTATGCTGACCGATTTTGTCCATGGGAGGCCGGAGCTCCGGCTGCACGAGATCCGCAAAGATGACGGTATTTCCGGTGTGACCTTTGACCGTCCGGGCTTTCATGCAGTCATGGACGATGTGCGATCCGGCGCAGCAAATTGTGTGGTAGTCAAGGACCTCTCCCGGTTCGGACGGGACTATATCGAAACTGGTAAATACCTGGAAGAAATTTTCCCCTTTATGGGGGTCCGCTTCATTGCTGTCAATGACAATTACGACAGCATGGCGGAACACTCCGCCGCAGACGATGTGGTGCTGCCCTTCAAAAATCTGGTGAACGACACCTATGCCAAGGATATCTCCATCAAGGTCCGCAGCAGCAAGGCTGTAAAGCGCAGAAATGGCGATTTTGTCGGTCCCTTTGCCGCCTATGGCTACTGTAAGGACCCGGAGAATAAAAACCAGCTCATCATTGACGAAGGAGCCGCCGAAACTGTTCGACAGATTTTCAGCTGGAAGCTGGATGGTATGAGCGCCCAGGCTATCGCGGACCAGCTCAACAGCAAGGGCGTACTGTCTCCCATGGAGTATAAGAAATCCATTGGGTTGAACTTCAAAACCAGCTTCAAGCTCAACAAAATGGCTAAATGGACCGCTGTGGCGGTGCTCCGCATCCTGAAAAACGAACTCTATATTGGGACAATGGTTCAAGGCAGAGAAACGACGCCCAATTACAAGGTCAAGACCCGTATTTACCAGCCTCCGGAAAAGTGGAGCCGTATTGCAAACGCCCATGAGCCGATCATATCTCCATGATCTTTGCCCGCGTCCAATACTGCCTTTCCCTGGATACCCGTTCCGCCCCCACAGTAAGCAGGTCTATCTATTTTCCGGGCTTCTGGTCTGCGCGGACTGTGGTCAGCCGATGATCCGGCATCCGGTTCAGAGAAAGGGAAAAGAGTACATCTACTATGTCTGTTCCTCGGCCAAATGTGGAAAAAGTGTGAGAACCACAATATCCGGGAGGAGTATCTGAAGGAAAGTGTGCTGGTCTCCATTCAGGCGCGTATCCGCAGTGTGATCGACCTGGAAAACTTGGTTCGCTATGTGGATGCACTTCCCTTACAGCAGCGGGAGATCATCAGGCTCCAGGCCCAGCTCGCCCAAAAGCAGGAGGAAGCAGAGCGGTACAAGAGGCTTTTCGCTCCTTTATGAACGGCTTTCAGAAGGCATTTTGACCCAGAATGAATTTTTAGAGTTCAAAGCAGTCTATGCCCATCGTTGCGACGAGGCAGAGCGGGCGGCTGGCGCGCTTCAAAGGGAAATCAAGGCGGCAACAGCGGGAACCAGTGGAACCTTTCGGTGGATCGAAGACTTCAGGGAACATCGAAACCTGACGAAACTCACCAGAAAAGTGGTTGTCATGCTGATAAAGCAGATCAAGGTCTACAAAGATCAGCGCATCCACATCCAATTCTACCAAGAAAACGAATGCCGCTGCCTGGCTGAGCGGATCATGTCAGCCGCCGACGGCCAGCCTGCGGCTGATTACAGGAAGGGGATAAGGATGGCGAGGACCAGCCGTAAACAGATACATCAGCAGACAGACCTTGCTCAGGCCCCTAAAACCTATCTGGGCGGCGCTTATCGCCGCCTTTCTGTGGAAGATGACCGCCACCGGGACCGCCACTCTCTGGAAAACCAGGAAAACATTATTCTGGACTTTTTAAAAACACATCCTGATATCCGTCTTGTGGAGGTCTACACCGATAACGGAGAGACCGGAACCAAGTTTGACCGGCCGGATTTTCAAAGGATGATGGAGGATGTGCGTTCCGGGAAGATCAACTGCATCATCGTCAAGGACCTCTCCCGCTTTGCCAGGGACTTCCGGGAGGCTGGGCACTATCTGGAACAGATCTTTCCCTTTTTGGGAGTCCGCTTTATCTCTATCAACGATCACTATGATTCCAGTGATCCGAAGCCTGATAAGGAAGGAATCGCCATTCCCGCAACGAACTTGATCAATGAGCTGTATGCCCGTGATATTTCCCAAAAGGTCAACAGCGGCCTGAAAACGCTGCGAAGTGCGGGGAAATTTGTGGGTGCCCTGGCGCCTTATGGGTATAACAAATCCCCCCAGGATAAGCACCAGCTTGTGGTGGACCCTCCTGCAGCAGAGGTCATTCGGAATATTTTCCAATGGCTCCTGGATGGCTGGAGCGACTGCCAGATCGTGTATCATCTGAACCAGCAGGGGATCCCATCGCCAGGACAATACCGCTATGAGCAGGGCCTTCTAAAGCATGAGCGATATGAGAACTGCGGTCCTTGGAACCGGACCGCGATCAAAAGACTGGTCCGGAACCGTGTCTATGCTGGAGATATGGTACAAGGGAAACGGAGCAGCTCCTATTTCAGCCGCCCTGGGCCAAGGCCGGAAAGCGATTGGGATATCGTAGAGGACACCCATGAAGCGATCGTGAGCAGGGAGACCTTTGATGCGGTCCAAAATCTTCTGAAGGACCGGACGGACTTGTTTAAAAAGCGGGCCGAGAAAAATAAGGGACTGACTTTCCATCAAAATCTTCTGCGTGGCGTGGTGTACTGCGGTGGCTGCGGCCGTCCTATGGAGCGCCTTTATTATCGCTCCGGCAGACACAAGAAAGGAGAACGCCGTGTCTATTACTATACCTGCCAGACCTTTACCAAGCGATCCAAAAGTCTGTGTGCCAGAAATATGGTTTCGGAGAAAGAGCTGCGGGAGGCGGCCCTTTCTACGATCCAGGCTCAGATCCGCATTGCCGCCGACTTGAAAAGGATAGCAACGGAGGTGTGGGATACGGGGGAAACCAAAGACCAAATCGCGGATATGGATGCCGAGATCCGGACCCTTCGACAAAAGCTCGCCCGCAGCAGCACCCTAAAACGCGGCATCTATGAGAACTACATAGAAGGCGTCTTAAGCAAGAGCCAGTATCTCTCTGCCAAGGAAGAATACACAAAGACGGAGGCGGCATTCCAGCAGCAGATCGACGCCCTCCTGAGTCAGAAACGCTGCATGGCCGAACACCTGACTCTCAATAACAGATGGCTGAAAGACTTCCTGAACGATGAGAGGGGTATGGAGCTTTCTCAAAAAATGCTGGCCGGTCTTGTGCAGCGGATCGATATATTTGAGGAAAAACGGGTGAGGATCACGCTGAAATTTCAGGATGGATACCATCTGCTTACTGATCATTTGACGGAGAGAGCTCATAGCAGAGAGAAGGTGGCGGGATGAATGAACTGTTTGCTCCCCCGGAAAGCGGCCTTTTGATCTCCTATCTTCGAGTGTCTTTGGAGGATGAAAACACAGGGGAATCGGAGAGCATTTCCAATCAGCGGGATTTGATCGGCTGCTATCTGAAGCAGCATCCGGAATTTACAGCCTACAAGGTCATGGAAGTGGTGGATGATGGACACAGTGGGACCAACTTTGACCGTCCAGGCATCAAACGCGTGTTGGAGCTGGTACGGCAGCGGAAAGTCGCGGCCATTCTTGTCAAAGATCTCTCCCGTTTTGGCCGGAATTACAAAGAGGTCGGGAGCTATCTGGAACAGGTGTTTCCCTTTCTTGGGGTCCGTTTTATATCTGTCAACGACGGCTATGACAGCAACGAATACATTGGCTCAACCGGGGGCCTGGACATCGCCTGCAAAGCTCTGGTTCACGATCTTTACAGCCGGGATATTTCCCGAAAGGTAAAGAGCAGCCGATATGCCCGCCTGCGGCGTGGCGATTACTTTTGCAGCGTTGCTCCCTACGGCTATGTGAAAAGCAGTGAAGATAAGCATAGACTGGTGATCGACCCGCCAGCGGCCAAAGTGGTCCGGCGTATTTTCGATATGACCCTGGCGGGCTTTTGCACCACGGAAATTGCCAGAACGCTTAATCTGGAAGATGTGCCCTCTCCCCTGATCTACATGAGGCAGAAGTATCCGGGCAAAAAGATAGCGGCCCTGGAGGATGGTTTTTGGAACAATTTTGTGGTGCTGTCCATTCTCTATGAGGAACGATACACCGGCAAGGCCATCAGCGGTATGCGCCCCAATCTTCGGGTCGGCAGCAAGCAGCGCCGGAAAACAAAAAGGGAGGACTGGATCATCGTTCCCGACTGTTTTGAGGCCATTGTCTCCGAAAACGAGTTTCAGGAGGCGCGGCGGTGTATCGACCATTTGGAAAAGAGAAAAATGACAGCACCGCCGCACTTGTTCTATAAAAAGCTGCACTGTGCGGGATGCGGCAGGGCCATGCGCCGCAGCAACACCACGGTCCGATACTTTTATTGCAATACCAGGAAATTCCGCGATTCTCCCAACTGCATGGAAGGCAGACTGATGGAGCAGGACCTGATAGACGCGGTCCTGCTTGCGATCCGGCAGCAGGCCAGGATCGTTGTGGATACGGGCCAGCTGATTCAGCAGGCAAAGAAAAATCGCGGTACACGTGTATCCATACTGGAACAGCAGATCAGAGCGTTAGAAAAGCGGATCAAAGCATCAAATCGGTCCCGAATAGAGCTGTTTGAGCAGCTGAACGATGGGGTGATCTCGACTGAACAGTATAAGACAAGACGTGACCACCTAAGCAGACAGATCCAAGAGCTGGAGGCACAGAACAGACAGCTTACTGAACAGATGAGGGAGCTGCTGGGAAATGCCACAGAGAATGGCTTTGTTTGGCTGTTCCGCCCCTGCGAGCAGGTCGAGTCTTTGACCCAGGAGATCGTAGATGCCCTGATCCGCTCCATTCGGATCTACAGGGCGGACCAAATTGAAATACAATGGAAATATTTGGATGATTATAAAAAATGCTTGGATCTCTTGAAAGATCAAACGGACAGGAAGGCGGTGTGATCCTATCAGATAAGCCCCTTGTTGAAGTATCTTAAAACACGATCGCGACAATTTGAAATCATAAATGGCAGACTTGTGATAATATTTATCATAAGCCTGCCATTTATTTGTCGTATTGGAGGAAGTGGCTTTTTGCTTACTTGACAGGTGAGGGCCCGGGAATACCCTGAGGGCCGGTAGGGCCAGTGGCACCGTTAGGTCCAGGGATACCCTGCGGGCCGGTGGGGCCAGTGGGGCCGGTCCCGACGGGCGGGATGGGCCCGGGGCAGATAGGCGGGCAGGGAGCAGGGCCAGGCCCAGGGCAGATAGGCGGGCAGGGAGCAGGCCCAGGCCCGGGGCAGATGGGCGGGCAGGGACTGGGGCCGGGCCCGGGACAGACGGGCTGGCAGGAAGGCGGGCAGGAGCACGAGCAGCGGCTGCCCGTACCCTGGGAGCACATGGAGTCCCAGCGTGTCAGACTTCTGTCTGAAGGAAGATAACGGTTCATTTGGGTCTCCTTTTCTTCATTCAAGATTGCGTGGCTTTGCCACAGCCCATTCTATGCGACTGCCGTTCTTCCGGTGCGCCTCCGCGCCCGGACGTCCTTTCCCGCAGCCGCCCCTTTACAATCCAGAACATTTCTGACATAATGGAGGCAAACCACCACCATTCACCAGGAAAGGCCGTGTTGTTATGTCTGACCGCCCCTATGTTCTCGCCCTGGATCAAGGCACCACCAGCAGCCGATGCATCCTGTTCGACCGGCAGCAGAATATTGTCGGCCTGGCCCAGCGGGAATTTGGACAGCACTACCCAAAGCCCGGCTGGGTGGAGCATGATCCCATGGAGATCTATTCCAGCCAATACAGTGTCCTCACCGAGGTGCTGGCCCAGAGCGGGGTGGACCCCGCCCAGGTGGCGGCTATCGGGATCACCAACCAGCGGGAGACCACCATCGTTTGGGACCGGGAGACAGGCAGGCCGGTGTACAACGCCATCGTCTGGCAGTGCCGCCGCACCGCGGCCCTGTGCGAGGAGCTGAAGGCGGATGACGAGCTCACCTCCTACATCCGGGAACACACCGGCCTGCTGCCGGATGCCTATTTTTCCGCCACCAAACTGAAGTGGGTCCTGGACCACGTGGAGGGGGCAAGGGAGCGGGCCCGTCGGGGGGAGCTGCTCTTTGGAACGGTGGACTCCTGGCTCATCTGGAAGCTCACCGGCGGCCGGGTCCACGTCACCGACTATACCAACGCCAGCCGTACCATGCTCTTCGACATCCAGCGCCTGTGCTGGGATGAGCACATCTGCCGGACGCTGGACATCCCTATGGAGATGCTGCCTCAGGTGAGGGACTCCAGCGCGGTGTATGGCACTGTGAACCTCCAGGGAGTGGAGGTCCCTATCGCCGGCATCGCCGGTGACCAGCAGGCGGCCCTGTTCGGGCAGGCCTGCTTCTCTCCAGGGGAGGCCAAAAACACCTATGGGACTGGCTGCTTCCTCCTGATGAACACTGGGCGGGAGCTGTGCCGGAGCAGGAACGGTTTGCTCACCACCATCGCTGTGGGCCTCAACGGTTCGGTGCAGTATGCACTGGAGGGCTCTGTCTTCGTGGGCGGAGCGGTGATCCAGTGGGTACGGGACGAGCTGCGGTTTTTCAGCGAGTCCCGGGATGCGGAGTACTACGCCCAGAAGGTGCCGGATACCGGCGGGGTCTATCTGGTCCCGGCCTTCACCGGCCTGGGGGCCCCCTATTGGGATATGTATGCCAGGGGCTGCCTGGTGGGGCTCACCCGGGGCACGACCCGGGAACACATTATCCGAGCGGCCCAGGAGTCCATCGCCTACCAGAGCTGGGATCTGGTCCGGGCCATGGAGCAGGACACCGGCCTGCCCCTGGCCGAACTCCGGGTGGACGGCGGGGCCAGCCGGGACCGGTTTTGATGCAGTTCCAGGCGGATATCCTGGACAAGCCGGTCCGCCGCCCCATGATCCGGGAGACCACCGCTCTGGGGCTGCCTATCTGGCGGGCCTTGCGGTGGGGTGTGGGACAGTCTGGATGAGATTCGCGCCCAGTGGACCCTGGACAGACTGTATCAGCCCCAGATGGAGGAGCCCGTCCGCCGGTCTCTGCTGGCTGGATGGCACAAAGCCGTGGGCCGCAGCCTGAATTGGGCAGAGCCGGAGACATGATAAAGTGGCGTCCATCCGCACACTGCGGATGGACGCCTCAGCTTGTCAAAAGCCCTCCTGCAGGAGTTCCGGCGCCCGCAGGCACCGGAATCAAATTGGAGCACGTCATTTCCGGGGCGTGTACCTCGGAAATGACACCTCTTACGCAAGATAGGACGACTTTTCCGAGAGGAATCAAGGCCTATCTTGCGTGCTTACTTCGAAAAGCGGCTCTGCCGCTTTTCGACTGTGGCGTCCATCCGCACACTGCGGATGGACGCCTTCGACTCTTATGCCATGCCTGTGAACCGGTCCAGGAGCTGCTCCTCCTCCACAGGGAGCACCCGCCTCCGGTCCAGCCACAGCTCACAGATCCCAGAGTCGCCGCAGTCCACAAAGTAGCGGACCAGCCGCTCCCTTCCTGACACACCACTCCGGAGCGGCTGTATGCTCCGGTCCCGTAGCGGTAGGAGGACCACAGAATGTCGTGCTCCAGCGCCCGATCCCCGCCGCCCCTAGAAGCCGCAGCCCGCCAGTGACTGCGCCGTCCTTGGTGAGCGAGACAGGGCCGCCGTCCTCCGGCTGGACCAAGGCATAGCCCGGGGCAGCTCCATGCGGCAGTAGGGAGTCTCTCCGGCACGGCTCTGTCCCATGCCCAGCAGGGCTGCCCCAGCAGCAGACCCGCGCACAGCAGCACCGCGCGGGAAGTTCCGATTTTCGCCTCGTCATCAACGCCCCCGTTTGTTTTTCAGCCTATCACACTCCGCCTGGCGCCGCCACCGCAGGAGGAAAAAAGTATGTAAAACCTGTGTGGAGGTCTTGGCCCCGGGCTTATGATGCCCTGAAACGGCGGCGCTATTCGTCGTGTTTCGTCGTGCGCCGACAAAACAACAGGATGAAAAAATATTTGGGAGGCCCGGTCCTCCCAAACGATTCAGAGCTCGGCCAGCTGGGCCTGATAGAGGTCCTCGGTCCTGGCGTCAAAACAGACAAAGGTGACCTGGGGCCCTTCCGGATGCTCCTCCAGGAAGCGGCGGACAGTGTCCACCGCGATCCGGGCGGCCTGATCCGGCGGATAGCGGTACACCCCGTGCTGATGGCAGGAAGGCCGCGGTGCGGCAGCCCAGCTCCAGGGCCAGAGCCATGGAGTTTCGATAGCAGTCCGCCAGCAGTTCTGCCTCCCCATGCCCGCCTCCGTGCCACACGGGGCCCACTGTGTGGATGACGTATCGGGCGGGCAGGCGGTAGCCTCCAGTGGCCTTGGCCTGGCCGGTGGGACAGCCGTGCAGAGTGCGGCACTCGGCCAGCAGCTCCGGCCCGGCCGCCCGGTGAATGGCCCCGTCCACCCCGCCGCCTCCCAGCAGGGAGGTATTGGCGGCATTGACGATGGCGTCCACCTGCAATTTGGTGATGTCCCCTGTGACAGCGCGCAGTTCCATGGAAAGCCCTCCTGTTTTCTGAATTTTGGGATGCTTCTAGTGTACCACGCCCAGCCCCGGAGCACAAGGAAGAGGCGCGTATTATGTAAGTCTCAGCGGCACCATCAGGGCGCGGGCATTGACTCCCGACGGCGCACACCGCATGCCACTCAGAGCAGGTCACGTTCTGAACGTCACAAAAGTGATCAAAGCTGGAGATGCCCGGAGCGGCTGTGTCACCACTTCACAGCACAGGGGCCCGCAGGATGCCCCGGTGCAAGTACCGCAGAAACCAGCATCTTCAGGCCGCAGAGGAGGGACTCAGAAGCCCGGCAGCATCGGCAGGCATTCAGAAGGGCACTCCCATGGAGAGCAGGGGGCTCCGGCAGATCATCCATCTGACTCCTTCTGGGGCTGAGGATGGCCGCCGCGCCGGGCCAGGAAAAGTCCGGCGCACAGGGCGGTGAAGGGGGCCACGGTGACCAGACCGAAGGAGCCGATGACGGTGTGGATGATCTCCGCCGCCACATACTTGTAGTTCAGGATGTGGTCAACCGGGGTGCCCTGGGCCATGAAGACCATGAGCAGGGCAATGTAGCCGCCGGAGTAGGCGAAGAGCAGGGTGGTGGTCATGGTGCCCATGGCGGCCCGGCCCACGTTGAGGCCGGAGCGGGCGGCCTCCTGCCAGCTCAGATCGGGCCGCTTCTTCACCACCTCGTGGACGGCGGAGGTGATGTCCACGCTCAGGTCCATCACCGCGCCGGAGGCCCCGATGAAGATCGCCGCCATGAAGATCTGGGTCAGGCTCAGGTGGGCGTAGCCGGAGTAGAGCAGGCTCTCAGAGTAGGACATCACTGCCCCGTGGATCTGGAACAGGTCGGTAAAGAGGATGCCCAGCACACAGGTGACCAGGATGCCAAGAAAGGAGCCGGACACCGCCGCCCAGCACCGCCGGTCAAAGCCGTACACCAGAGCGATGATCAAAATGGTGAGAAAGAGGGTGATGGCCAGCCCGACCCAGATGGGGTTCCAGCCCTTGAGGTAGAGGGGGCACCAGAACCTTCCACAGCATCAGCACCGTCAGCACGAAGGAGACGATGGCCCGTACCCCGGTGCGCCCAGCGAACAGAATGAGGAAGAGGGCAAAGCCGGCGGCCATCAGGGCCTCCCAGCCCAGGCGGTAGTGGTCGCTCATGGTGACATTGGTGATGGTGTCCCCGTTGTGGCTCACCACCACCTGGGCCCTGTCCCCGGGAGAGAAGAGCTTGTCCTGCTCCAGAGAGCCGTTGAGCATGTTGATCCCGGTGACCGTCCTTCCCTGAAATCTGCCGTCCAGGATCTCAAGCTGGCAGCGCTGCTCACCAGAGCGGACCAGGCCGGTGTCGATGATGGCGGAGTTGTCTGTCTCCAGCACCCGGGCGGTGCAGCGCTCCGCCTCCTGGTAGATCAGAGCGCCCTCAAAGCCGGTGGGCAGGACCAGAAGGAGCAGGATGGCCAGCAGGCATACCAGCACAGGGGCTTGGTAGGAAAAAGAATGGGATCTGAGGCGGTCGAGCATGGATGAAAACTCCTTTTCGCATGATTTCGGGGGACAGGAAAATGTCTCACTCCAGAACACAGGGGCGGCCCGCCCCCGGCAAATATGCCGGAGGCGGGCCCGGAAGGGGCGCTGGAGGGGTTGCCTGGACCAGCTCAGGCGATGTTCAACAGGTCGGCCAGCTTGTTGTAGATGTCGGTGTTGTCATAGTAGCCGTTGAACATCTCGCTGCCTGCGCCCTCGGCCAGGACTGCCACGGGCAGGCCGGTGTGGCTGTAAGAGGTGAAGGAGATGCCGGACTTGTTGTTGATGATGTGGGTGAGGGTGACGCTCAGAGGCTCGTAGGTGCCGTAGAGCACATACTCCGCTTGGTCGTACTGGCTGGCAGCGGTGCCGTTGACGCTCTTTTCGTAGGCGGCGCGGAGCTGTTCCAGCTCGTAGTCGGTGAGCACCAGCTTATCGCCCTCCTCGCCCTGGGGCTTGAGGCCGAAGAGCTTCTCAATGTCGGCCAGCACGGTCTCAAAGGGGGTCTTGTTGGCCTTATAGGAGGCCACATAGTCGCTGTCGAACTTGGCGTAGGAGATCTTCTGGCTCTCCAGCAGATCCAGATAGGTGTCGTAGTCGGTGCCGGCAAAGCCGATGGTGAGGCCGCCGGTTTCGTGGTCGCTGGTGACCAGGATCAGGGTCTCATCGGCGTGCTCCTTGGCGAAGTCGATGGCCACCTGTACCGCATCGGCCAGGGCCTGCGTGTCGTGGATGGTGGAGGCGGCGTCGTTGGCGTGGCAGGCCCAGTCGATCTTGCCGCCCTCGCACATCATAAAGAAGCCGGTGTCGTTGTCCAGCACTTCGATGCCCTTGGCTACATAGTCGGCCAGGGCCCACATGTCGTCGGTGCGGTCGATCTCGTAGGCCATGGCGTCGCTGTCGGCCAGGTGCTCGTCGATGATGATGGCTTTCTCTGTATTGGTGCCGATGGCGTCGGCCTCGGCGTGGGTCTTGGCCACGGTGTAGCCGGCCTCCTGGGCCAACTCATACAGGTCGGTCTGGTCTCCGCTGCTGCCGGTGGGCTTGAGCAGGCCGCCGCCGGCGAAGTACTCAAAGCCGGAGTCGATGAGCTCCAGGCCGATGTCATAGTAGCCACTGCGGCTGGCCTGGTGGGCATAGAAGGCGGCAGGGGTGGCATGGTTGAGGTTGACGGAGGTAATGACGCCGATCTCCCAGCCCTTCTGGGCTTTCAGCTGCTCGGCAATGGTCTCATACTCGATGGTGCCGGTTTCGTCCACGTTGATGGAGCCGGAGTAGGTCTTGTAGCCGGTGGAGATGGAGGTGGCGGTGGAGGCGGAGTCGGGGGCAAAGGAGTTGGAGTCATAAGTCACGGCGGAGCCGGCAGCCTCAAAGTTCATAAAGTTGAGGTACTCGGGGCCGTCGAGGATGGCGCCCTGGTTGTCATCCAGACTGGGCTGGGCCTGCCAGTAGTCAGCGTCCTTCAGGGCACCCAGGTAGTCGGAGGTGGACTGGATCTGGGGGATAGCTCATGCCGTCCCCGATGAACAGGAAGACGTATTTAGGGGACTTGACGGACGCGGCCGCAGTGGCAGTCAGAGCGGCGGTATGCGGTTCCTGAGACTCCTGCGGGACCTGGGCGGCGTTGGCGGCGCAGCCGGCCAGCGTGGCGGCGGCCAGGGCACAGGACAGAAGTGCGGTTGCGATTTTTTTCATGTTTGTTTGTTCCTCCCAATTTCTCTTGGACAGTTTGTGACCGCTGGGTCAAGGCTATTCTAGCGGCTCTGCGTTAAGTCCAAAACAGCTGAAGTGTGAAATCTGCGTTAAAGAATATTATCGGCTCAGCAGCCCATGCCCGCACAGAGAGAGCGAGCGGAGCGGCAAGGAACGGAATAGAGGAACACGGCGTTTTGATTCAGATTCAGACAATGAAGGGACACAGGAGAATGTCATATAGGCATGACTATAATGTACAAATTTTGAAATTGAATTTTGTACAGGACTGCCAATTTTGTGCTGAGTAAAGAGGGGAGATCCATCAGAAGGCTGGCACAGGTGGAGGGAGAAAATATTTTTTCAATCCAGCGGAAAGTGAAAAGCGATTCGGATATTTGTTACAAAATTGTTAACGAAAAATTGGATAACTCTACCAGAAATCCTTTTAAAACAATGAAAAATAAACACAAATAATGAATGAATTAGATATTATGAAATTGTAAAACGGGTAGATGCAAAAATAGATTTAACTTCAGGCAGAATGAATGATAAAATAGAGCCTCAGAGGACACGAAGTTGTCTGAAACTGACAAGAACACATGGGACAGGCTTTCACAAAATGAATCTCATGCATAAAGGGAGCGCTGTCCGGCTAGGGTGTTTTTGTGAAACAGCTCAAAATGGCCATGTCGGACGGTTTAGGCATTAAAAGCGCATCAGCCGCTCTGACAATGGGCTGAGCGGGATGAAAGGGAGGAAGTTGAACGATGCATATCGGAACAGGAGAGCTGATCGTCGTGCTCGTGGTGGCGCTGATCATCTTCGGCCCGTCGAAGCTGCCCGCGCTGGGCAAGATGGCGGGCAAGGCGGTGGGAACACTGCGTCACTATGCAGACAGCAACAACTGGGACGAACTGCTGGAGGAAGAGGAAGAGGAGAAAAAGTCCGGAAAGAAGCAGGAGGAGAAGTCTCAGAAGCAGACGGAGAACGAGCAGGAGGCGGAGCCTGTAGAGGAGCCCGCCGAAGAAGCAGAGCAGGCGGAGCCTGCCGAAGAAGTGGAGCAGCCGGAGCAGGCCAAGGAGGGCTGAGCAGTTCCGGCGGCAGAAATTGTCAAGAATAAAGGAGAGCGGATTGTAATGTTTGGAAAATTTGGTACTGTGGAGATACTGCTGATCCTGGCGGTGGCTCTGCTGATCTTCGGGCCCACCAAGCTGCCGAAGCTGGGCAAGGCCATTGGGCAGACCATTGGAAACTTTAAGCGGAGCAGCGCCGCCGCGGAGAAGGCTGAAGAGAAGCACGACAGCAAAGAGTCCTGAGCCCATCCATGAGCCGCGCCACATTAGAGCAGGACAAGAAGAAAACCAGAGCGAAGGACGGTCCGGGCGCTGAAACGGATCGGAAGGAACGGGAGGAATACGGAGAGGAGACGGACGAGCTGGAGGATGACGTGCCCCAGGGGGGCAGGATGTCCCTGCTGGCCCACCTGAATGAGCTGCGCCGCCGGCTGACCATCTGCGCGGTCTGCTTTCTGGTGGGGGTGGCACTCTGCCTGAGCCAGGCGGAGTGGTTCACCAACCTGTTGCTCTCCCGGGGAGAGAACTTCTCCTTTGTGTACATTGCACCGGCTGAGCTGATGATGACCTACGTGCGGATCTCCCTGGTGGGGGGCGTGGTGATCATCATCCCTGTCATCATCTATCACATCTGGCGCTTCCTCCAGCCGGGGCTGAAGCGGGCGGAACAGATGGGCTTCAACCTGATCATCACGGTGGGGTTGCTGCTGTTCTGCCTGGGTGCCCTGTTCGCCTTCACCATCGTGCTGCCCATCCTGCTGGGCTTTTTTGCACGGCTGAATACCTCCGGGACTGTGACTGCCATGGTGTCAGTGCAGGAGTATGTCAGCTATGTCATTTCCACCATGCTGATCTTCGGCGTGATCTTCGAGACCCCCATTGTGCTGGTGGCCCTCACCGGCGTGGGGCTGGTCAAGCCCAAGACGCTGCAGAAGAACTTTAAATATGTAGTGCTGATCATCCTGATCGTGGCCGCCGTCATCACGCCGCCTGACGTGACATCCCAGGTCCTGGTGGCCATCCCGCTGATGATTCTGTTCTACGCCAGCATCATCCTGTGCAAGATCCTGTTCCGCCGCAAGCTGGCAGAGCAGGAGGAAGATCTAGATTGAGCGTGTGCAACCACCGGGACGGCGGAGACAGAGCGTGAAGCATTGAGGGGACGCGCCCCGCCCGGAGTGATATTGCAAATTGAGAAATGAGGAGGAATACAAAGTGAGTGGTAAAAAGGAGAACGTGCAGAGCAGCGGCATTACCCGCCGAGACTTTGTAAAGGGTCTGGCCATCGGGGCTGCGGGCCTGGGGATCGCCACCATTCTGCCCGGCGGGATCATCACCGCGGCTTCCGCGGCGGACACCACCACCAAGCAGCAGGTCGGCAAGCAGGGCGACGGCATCTATATCGATGGCGTGGCTGAGAACATGAAGAGCAAGACCTATACTCTGGAGTTTGTCCAGCCCATCAAGCTGGTGGCGGTGAAGGACGGCAAGGTGCAGAGCGAGGGCACCTGGCGTACCACCAATAAGCACCTGGTCTCTGTGGACCCGGACGGAACCACCATCATGCGGGACGGCGTGGGCGGCTACGATGTGGAGATCTCCTGGACATTGGGGAGCACCACCTATGCCGTGACCCTGCACACCGGCCAGACCGCCGGAGCCCACGCCATCGAGGTGGATCACCCCATGACCCGGGGCGACTTTATGATCCGCCTGGCCAAATATTTCGGCTGGCCCCACTACAACGCCGTGATGGACGACGGCACGGACATCAATGACAAGGGCGAGGTCATGACCACGGAGCGGGTGCGCAACTTCTATGATGTCACTGGCGACAATGACTATGTGAAAGCCATCGAGTCCGCCCTGGATATGGGCGTGCTCACCGCCACCTCCCCCGAGGACTGCTTCTATCCCATGTCCGAGATGACCCGGGAGGACGCGGCTGTGATCCTGGTCAGCGCTTTCAAGATGTCCAAGCTGGGTGCCGATTACATCTCCAAGTTCGATGACACCAACAAGATCGACAAGAACTGCTATGACGCTCTGAATATCCTGGTGGGCCGCAACTTTATGCGGGGCCGCAGCAACACCACCCTGAATCCCACCGATGGCATCACCGACACCGAGGCACGCATCATCATCGAATCCATTGACAGGCGCGTGGTCTGCCCCGTGTGGGCCATGCCGGTGAGCAACCGGAAGTTCGTCCGTGTCCGTCCCGAGTGGTTCACCTCCACCCAGGATGCCGTGGTCCATTGGCGCTGTAAGGTGGACAAGTACTCCCACCCCGAGCTGAACGGCCTGTTTGTCCAGGACCGCGGCGTGGGCGTGTACGTGGGCACCGGCTGGAGCGACTGGTATGACTATATCCCCGGCTACTCCACTGACCCCTGCTTTGGCCTGAACAACAACAAAGACCTGCCTTACGACGCGACTTGGCTTATCGTGGACGTGGAGTGCTATGCCACCAAGCCCGGCATGGAGGACAGCCCTGTCACCAAGTTCATGTGGCGGATCGAGCGTCCCGCGTGGCACGACTTTGCCTTTGACAAGCTGCATGACGCCGGGGAAAACTTCCCCGCGGTCTACCGCTACTTCGACAACTTCCAGGCAGCGGCCTACTATATCGAGGGCAGCAAGATGGGCATTCTGTATGACGGCCTGATGCCTACCAATACAAATATCTCACTGATCGACCGGGTGAAGGAAGTGGCGACCAAGCCCTTTGTCTTCGTGCTGGGCCACAACCACGGCGATCACTCCGGTGCCATGCCTTATGCTTATGAGCAGGGGATGGACATTTACATGTGTGACCGCGTCGGCCCTGCCGGCGGGGATTGGAGCATCCAGGAGTACAACAAGAAGTACACCAGCGCCAATGCGGTGGTCGATACAGAGAGGACCGGAAGCTACACCGGAGACAAGGTGCACCTGATTGATGAGGGCTATGTCTTCGATCTGGGCAACTGTAAGTTCGAGGTAGTTCATCTTCCCGGCCATGAGGACGCATCCATCCTGATCTATGACCGGGCCAACGGTCTGCTCTTCTCCTCCGACATCTACGCCGTCAACCGCTACTGGGTGGCAGACAATACCGGTGCTACCGGTGTGAAGCAGGATCTGCTCCTGTCACTGCACCAGCAGCTGATGGACATCTATACCAAGGACGGCGCTCAGGTCAAGGAGCTGTACACCGGCCACAACCGCATCGGAATGGGCGGCGACTACCTGACCATGTGGGAGCAGTGCCTCCAGAAGTTTGTGGACTTTGGCGGCGCAGCTTTGACTGATAACCGCCGCGGCGACGGCACTCTGATGGCTCAGGACGGCAACGAGTATGAGACGCTGAACTGGACTGGCCTGACTCAGAGCGGCAAGCACATCCATGCTCAGTATAAGGGCGTTTATGACGGTAAGACCTACTATCGTCTTGAGATCGATCGCACCGGTGAGAACGCACAGCCGGAAGATGGGCTGTATTTTGACTACAAGACTAACGCCCATCTCAGCAACATTTATTTCAAGGATGCCACCCTGGTGGGCCACGACTTCAAGTACAAGACCGGCTTCGACACTGTGGACGACAAGCTGGAGGACGGCCGTCTGAAGTACGCCATCCCCAACAAGTTCGTGCCCTATGAGTATGACTACGAGGTAAAGGTGGGGGCCCTTCAGAGCACCGTTACCTTTACGCCCGTGGCCATGTCCAACCGGATCAAGGACCTGAAGGTCAACGGGAAGTCGGTCTCCAGCCGCTGCCCGGTGAGCGTGCCCGCCTCCGGCAAGACCACCATCGAGGTCACCGGACCCGACGGGAGCACCAAGGCGACGTACACCCTGACCTTTGTTGTTGGCTGAACCAACAGAAAAAAGTGTGCATAAAAAGTCCCGGCCTGGCGCAAATGCGTCAGGCCGGGACTTTTTTAAAAAATTTTGTACTCCCCTGGACAAAGGGGGGCTCCCGAGGGTCTAATAGGCAGAAAGGGGGGAGCAGCGTGAACGACCAGGAGTACTGGCAGGGGGTGGAACAGTGCCGGGAACGGCTGTGGCGCATCGCGCGGATGTGGCTGTCCGATGACAGCGCGGCCATGGACGTGGTGGACGAGGCGGTGTTCCGGGGCTGGAGGGCCTGCGGGAGACTGCGCCACCCGGAATATTTCACCACCTGGCTCACCCGCATCCTGCTCAACGAGTGCAGCCGGGAGAAAAACGGCAGGACCGGGAACAGGCGGTGGACCAGCTGCCGGAGCAGGCCTGGGAGGACCCGGACCACCTGCCTCTGAGGGCGGCGGTCCAGGCACTGCCGGAGCAGCTGAGAGCAGTGATCCTTCTGCGCTATTTCTTCGACTGTACTTTGCGGGAGACGGCAGAGCTGCTGCGGATGCCGAGGAGCACGGTCCACACACGGGAGAAAAAGGCGCTGAAGCTGTTGAAGCTGGAATTGAGTGAGGAGGTCTGAAGATGGAGCGCATGGAGGAATACCAGAGAATGCGGGAAGAGGAGGCCGGCCGGCCCGTCCCGGCGGAGCTGGCCTGCCTGGAGACCAGGGTCAGGGCCCGGGCGGCGGAGCGGCCGAGGAGGAGAAGAGGACCGGTCCTGGCGGCTGTATGCCTGTGTCTGGTCCTGGGGACCGGCATGGCCTGGGGCATGGGCGGTTTCGCCGCGCTGGACCGGCTGCTGGGGGAAAACGCGGGACAGTTGATCCCCTTCTATCAGGAGGTGGGAGAGACGGTCCGCCTGGAGGACGGGATGGTGGAGATCCAGGGCGTCACCTTTACCAGCCACAGCTGTACCGTGGTCTACCGGCTGACCGCCCCAAACGGAGAAGAGGCGGCGGAAACGCCTCCCTTCTACTGGAAGCTGATCCAGGGAGAGGCGGGCCCGAAGGAGTCCCCTTCTCCTCCTTTGTGGAGCCCAGCCGGAATGGGCAGGATCTGGGAGGAAACCTCGGCTGGGAGGAAGTGCTGGAGGGAGAGAAGCGGGGAGCACCTATCAGGTCTTTACCGTCAGCGTGGAGGAGGACATGAGTCAGGTGGAAGACCCCAAGCTCCTTCTCTACTTTTCCAGGGCGGTGGACGGGGTCCCCTCTGCCGATGACGTGCCCGGCGGCACTCTGCTGACTATCCCGGCGGAGGAGGTGCTGGAGGAGCGGGTGGTCCGGGTACCGGGGGACGGGGAGATCCGGCAGGTGAGAGTCAGCCCGGCGCTGATCTCCGCCCAGACGGCTGTGCCTGCCGAGGGAAATCCCGTCAACCTCGAAGTGCTCCGGGAGGCCCCGGAGATCCGGCTGCTCTACCGGGATGGGACGGCCTGGGAGCTGGAGCAGGAGCATGTCTTTCAGAAAGAAGGACGGCCCGACTACTGTGCCAACGCGGGAGAGGACGGTCTGCTGATCCTGAACTGGTTCCTGCGGGAAGCCCCCCCGGATCTGGAGGATCTGGAGGCGGTGGAGGTGAACGGGATCCGGTGTCCCGTCGAGTAGGCGCAGAAATGCCGCGCCGCGTACAGGAAAGCTGTACGCGGCGCGGTGTTTTATCGTTTCAGGGTGGACAGGCGCCCGGCTCACTTGCCAGGCTTGAAGCTGTCCTTCAGGGAGACCGCCCGGTTGAACACCAGAGCGCCGGGCTTGGAATCTTTGCTGTCCACGCAGAAGTAACCCAGCCGGAGGAACTGGTAGTGGGCGGGGGCCTGGGCATCGGCCAGAGAGGCCTCCAGTTTGCAGCCCTCCAGCACCTCCAGGGAGTTGGGGTTCAGGCAGTCCAGGAAGTTCTTATCCCCGGCGTCCGGGTCGGGGTCGGTGAACAGGTTGTCGTACAGGCGTACCTGGGCGTCCACGGCGGTGGCGGCGTCCACCCAGTGTAGGGTGGCCCCTTTCACCTTGCGGCCGTCGGCGGGGTCTCCGCCCCGGGAGAGTGGATCATACTCCGCCAGCACTTCCACCACGTTGCCCGCCTCGTCCTTGACGCAGCCGGTGCAGGTGATGAGGTAGGCCCCCTTCAGGCGGCACTCAGGCCCGCCGGGGAAGAGACGCTTGTACTTGGGGACCGGGGTCTCCAGAAAGTCATCGGACTCCAGATACAGGTGACGGGAGAAGGAGACTGTGCGGGTGCCGGCGCCGGGATCGTTGGGGTTGTTCTCCACCTCCAGGGTCTCGCTCTGACCCTCGGGGTAGTTTGTGATGGTCAGCTTGATGGGATGGAGCACCGCCATGGCCCGCTGGGCATGCTCGTTCAGATCCTCCCGCAGGCAGTGTTCCAAAAAGGCATACTCCACGGTGGAGGTGGCCTTCGCCACGCCGATGCGGTCGCAGAAATTGCGGATGGAGACGGGGGTATAGCCCCGTCGGCGCAGGCCGCACAGGGTGGGCATGCGGGGGTCGTCCCAACCGGAGACGTAGTCCTCCTCCACCAGCTTGCGCAGCTTCCGCTTGGACATGACTGTATAGTTGATGCCCAGGCGGGCAAACTCGATCTGCCGGGGCTTGCTGGGGACGTCGGTGTTTTGGATGACCCAGTCGTACAGGGGGCGGTGAGCCTCATACTCCAGGGAGCACAGGGAGTGGGTGATCCCCTCCAGCGCGTCCTCCAGGGGGTGGGCGAAGTCGTACATGGGGAAGATGCACCACTTGGTGCCCTGGCGGTGGTGCTCGATGTAGCGGATGCGGTAGAGCACCGGGTCCCGCATGTTGAAGTTGCCGCTCTCCAGGTCGATCTTGGCCCGCAGGGTGTACCTGCCCTCGGGGAACTCGCCGTTCTTCATCCGCTCAAACAGGTCCAGAGACTCCTCGATGGGCCGGTCACGCCAGGGGGAGCGGGCGGGGGTGGTCACATCGCCCCGGTACTCCCGGAACTGCTCGGGGGTGAGCTCACAAACATAGGCCAGGCCCTTCTTGATTAGGCCCACAGCCAGCTCGTAAGTCTTTTCAAAGTAATCGGAGCCATAGAAGAACCGGTCGCCCCAGTCGTAGCCCAGCCAGTGGATGTCCTCTTGGATGGCCTCCACGTACTCGGTGTCCTCCTTGGCGGGGTTGGTGTCATCCATGCGCAGGTTGCAGATGCCGCCAAACTTCTCGGCAGAGCCGAAGTCGATGATAAGCGCCTTGCAGTGGCCGATGTGGAGATAGCCGTTGGGCTCGGGCGGGAAACGGGTGTGGACCTGCATCCCGGCAAAGCGGCCGCCGGGGGCGATGTCCTCCGCGATAAATTCATGGATGAAATTCTGGCTGGGGGCGGGGCCTTCCCTGCTCTGAGTGGAAATAATGGTTTCGTCGGACATATCGGGTCCTCCTCTTGCGTAAACTTAACTCTAATTTTATACCATATTTCAGAGGAATAATCAACCGATTCCCACGTAAATGGGAGAAAACCGGGGGAACATACAGAAAAGAGGGGAAGAGAGGAGACAGCTCCGTTCAGTTCGGAGAAAAGCGGGCGGGACCGGCCTGGCGCGCCGCGGAAAAGCGTTGCCTTTTTGACAAAAGGCAGGTATAATAAAACAAACCAGAACACAGGTCCGGGAGAGCACCCGGAGGCGGAGAGGAGGCGCGGCCTTGAACTACGATGTGCTGGTAGTGGGCAGCGGCCCGGCGGGCCTGGCGGCGGCTGTGGCCGCCCGGGGACGGGACAAGAGCGTCCTGGTGGTGGGCAATCCCTGGCAGGAGAGCCCCCTGGCCCGGGCGGAGCGGATCGACAACTATCTGGGGCTGCCCGGGGTCAACGGACGGGAACTGATGGAGCACTTCAGCGCCCATGCCCAGCGGGTGGGGGTGGAGTTCCACACCGGCCGGGTGGTGGCGGTGATGGCCTGGGAGGGGTTTGCCCTCACGGCGGGCAGCGAGGTGTTCCAGGGGCGCACTCTGGTGCTGGCGCCAGGGGTGGCCCGGCTGGCCAAGTACCCGGGGGAGGCGGAGCTGCTGGGCCGGGGGGTGAGCTATTGCGCCACCTGCGACGGGATGCTCTACCGGGGCCGGGCGGTCACAGTGGTGGGCCGGAGCAAGGACGCCCCCCAGGAGGCCAACTACCTGAAAAGCTTGGGCTGTCAGGTGGTCTATGTCTCCCCCCAGGAGCCCAAAGGGCTGGACCGGGAGATCCCATTCGTCCGGGCCGGAAAGCTGGAGGTGCGGGGGACCGACCGAGTGAGCGCCCTGGTGGCCGACGGCGCGGAGCTGCCCTGCGAGGGGGTGTTCATCCTTCGGGACGCCCTGGCCCCCACCGATCTGCTCCCTGATCTGGAGCTGAGGAACGGGGCCATTGCGGTGGACCGGGAGATGGCCACCAGCCTGCCCGGCGTGTTCGCTGCGGGGGACTGCACCGGCGGCCCTCTCCAGGTGGCCAAGGCGGTGGGCGAGGGCCACACCGCGGGCCTGAGCGCGGCGGAGTATGTGGACCGGAAACGCAATGAACACCAATGAGACAGAAGGGAAGGATCAAAAATGTCATTGAAGCATTTTACCAGAGAGACCTTTGAGAAGGAACTGAACGGCGGCGCGCTGATGCTGGTGGATTTCTGGGCGGAGTGGTGCGGCCCCTGCCGTATGCTGGGCCCAGTGATCGAGGGACTGGCCGACGAGTATGAGGGCCGGGCCGTCATTGGCAAGGTGAACGTGGACGAGGAGGGGGAGCTGGCCATGCGCTATGGCGTGATGAACATCCCCACCGTGATCCTCTTCAAGAACGGCAGGGAGATCGACCGCAAGGTGGGCGTGATGCCCGGCGCGGTGTTCACCCAGGCGCTGGACGAGAATCTGTAAAAGCCAAAGCGGGCCCCGCACCACCGGTGCGGGGCCCGCTTTTATTCATGCATCCGGGGAGGCGAGGAGCAGGTCCAGCTCCTCAAGGGTGTCGTTGGGCAGAAGGGCCAGGAGGCGGATCACCTGCCCGTCCTCACCGGCGAGGGCCAGGACATGGTAGGCGTTTTCGTGATACGGGATCAGAGAAAAGCGGAAGACCGCCCCGTCCCGGCCGGTCAGAGACAGGGCGCGGGCACGCTCCAGGTCGTACCACTGGTCCAGCGTTCCCTGGGACTGATAGGCCAGCCACTCTGACAGCCAGAGGGAGGAGTCCTGAAAGTCCCGCTGGAACAGGCGCTCCATCTCCCGGGCGAAGGCGGGGTCTGACCGCCGGACCTGGCCGCGGACCCACGCCTGGGGGGCCTGGATGGCGGCGCGGATCTGTTCGGCCTGGGCCTCTTCATAGTCCAGCTGCGCGCCCCGAAGGCCGTCCAGGGCCCGGACTTGGGCGGCGGGCAGCTGCCAGCAGGAGCGGGCGCCGTCCGCCCCCTGGAAGGAGACCGGGCGGACGTCCTCCTCCCCGGAGGGGGCGTGGATGGTGAAGGTGCCCAGCTGCTCCTCCCCCCGCCAGGCGGTGAGATAGGACGCCGGCGCGGGCAGCTCCTGGGGAGCGGGGGAGAGCGGGACCATAGAGCCCAGGATCTCCCGCACCTGTGTCAGGACCTCCGGGCTGTTCAGGCAGGGGGGCGGGGTGGAGGAGAGGGTAAGGTGCACAAAGAAGTCGGCCTCCTCCGCCGTCTGGGCGGGGGCGGCGGGGGCACTCCTGCCGCCGGACAGGCGGGGGAGGAGCAGGGGGAGCGCCAGGAGGCACAGCAGAGCGGCGGCCGGCCAGAGCCGGCGGCGGGGCGGAAATTTTTTCATGGGGCACCTCCCGGCAGGTATATTTGAGGGGCCTGGAACATAGACTTGGGATACCATTGTATCCCAGAACGGGGAAAAAGACAAGCTCAGGGAGGGCGGAGGCATGGGCCGGGGCAATTCTGTAACCAAATTTTCATCTTCTCGTAACGAATTCGATAGGATATCTCCGCCGGAAGATGCTATACTGAATACACAACAAGGAAGGGAGGTTCCCTCAATGAAGAAATGGATGATCGCGCTGATGATGGCCGCACTCCTGATCGTACCCATGGGCGGTATCGCCTATGCCGTCGGAGAGGGAGCGCCCGCCGCCCCGGCTGCCGGGGAATTCATACCCGGCGACGTGCCCGCCCAGAGCGGCACCATGGATGCCATGGTGGCCCCTGTCAACGCCCTGGTGATGTGCATGGTGGAACAGGGTCTGGCCTACAACGACCAGGATGACGTGTTCCTGTGGAACAGCCTGTACTATATGCTCAGCCTGTGCGGCCAGATGGACGAGCGGGCGGAGCTCACCGATGACATGCTGATCCTGCCCGCGGAGACGGTGGCCGACTACGCCGGCGCTCTGTTCTCCAACTTCGACGGACTGCCCGCCCTGCCCCGGGAGATGAACGGCCGGGTGAGCTATGACTGGCAGAACGACACCTTCCGTCTGGCCCGGGGCGACGCCGGACTGACCGAGACCCGCCTGGGTGAGATCACCGAGCTGGGCGGCGGCCGTGTCCAGGTGGCCGGAGCCCTGGTGAGCCTGGAGGATGAGTCGGTGCTGTGCAGCTTCACGGTGGACCTGGTCCGCAACAACAGCATGTTTGGCTATGCGATCTCCGGATTGGATATCCTCTGATATGCCCCTCAGCCCAGAAACGCGCCGCAGCTGCGGCGCGTTTCTGGCTGTCCGCCCCAGGCTTTTTCCCGGGACGGAGGTATGAAATGGGGAGGATCTGCCTATATTGGAAGAGATACCTTGCTATTTTGGGGAGCGCATATTATAATAGGCCCTGTTCGCGGCGGAGACGCCGCAGGATCTTGAAAAACTGGGGAGAGGTGCTTGAAACATGACCCTGGAGATACATGACTATATTCAGCCCGGGCGGACCGCCCATCTGGTGGGGATAGGAGGGGTGTCCATGTCCCCGCTGGCAGAGGTGCTCCACGGGGCGGGGGTGCGCATCACCGGCTCCGACGCCCACGAGAGCGGGGCGGTGGAGCACCTGCGGGCGCTGGGGGTCCCGGTGACCATCGGCCACCTGCCGGAGAGCGTGGAGGGGGCGGACTGCGTCATCCGCACCGCCGCCGTCCATGATGACAACCCGGAGATCGCCGCCGCCCGCCGGCTGGGCATCCCCGTCTTCGAGCGGGCCCAGGCGTGGGGAGCCATCATGCGGCACTACCACAACGCCCTGTGTGTGGCGGGGACCCACGGAAAGACCACCACCACCTCTATGTGCACCCACATCTTTCTGGCCGCAGGGCTGGACCCCACTGTGATGATCGGCGGCACCCTGCCCGCCATCGGCTCCGGCTACCGGGTGGGCAAGGGGGAGACCATCATCCTGGAGTCCTGTGAGTACTGCAACTCCTTCCTCTCCTTCTTCCCCACCGTGGCGGTGATCCTGAATGTGGATGCGGACCACCTGGATTTCTTCAAGGACCTGGAGGACGTGGAGCACTCCTTCCGCCGCTTCGCTGAGCTGGTGCCGGCAGACACCGGTGTAGTGGTGGCCGACCGGGACGACCAGAACACCATGGAGACCCTGGCCGGGCTGGAGCGTCCGCTGATCACCTTCGGCCTGGAGGAGGGGGACGTCCACGCCGCCGGGCTGGAGTGGGTGAACGGCTTCCCCAGCTTTGACATCGTCTTCCGGGGGGAGAAGGTGACCCGGGTGGAGCTCCAGGTGCCGGGGGAGCACAACGTGCGCAACGCCCTGGCCGCCGCCGCCGCCGCGCTGGCCCTGCGGGTGCCGGTGCGGGGCATCCGGGAGGGGCTGGGCGCCTTCCGGGGAGCGGGCCGCCGCTTTGAGCACAAGGGGACATACCGGGGGGCGCAGGTCTATGACGACTACGCCCACCACCCTGAGGAGCTGCGGGCCCTGCTGACCATGGCCCAGAGCCTGGGATATGGGCGGGTGATCTGCGCTTTTCAGCCCCATACCTATTCCAGGACCCACGAGCTGTTTTCCGATTTTGTGGAGGTGCTGAAGCTGCCGGACCAGGTGCTCCTGGCGGAGATCTTCGCGGCGCGGGAGCAGAACGAGCTGGGCATCTCCTCCCGGGACCTGGCAGAACAGATCCCCGGCGCGGAGTTCTGCCCCGGTGTGGAGCAGGTGGCGGAACGGCTGGCCCAGCTGGCCCAGCCGGGGGACCTGATTTTGACCGTGGGAGCGGGAGATATCTTCCGAGCCGGAGAGCTGCTGCTGGCCGGACAAGAGAAGGGCCCGGCCGGAAACTGAAAAAGAAGTTTGCAGGGGCGCACCATGTGCGCCCCTGCTGCTGTGATGCGGCCCGGCGGAAAGCCGCCCCCACATCCGTCGCGGCATGCGCCGTATCACCTTCCCCGGGAGAAGGCTTTTGGGAGCGATCTCTGCTGGAAGAGGCGGAGGATAGAATGATCCCCACAGGAGCGGCGGGGCCCCTGTGGGGATCGCTGTCTATTTCAAACTGCGCGGTTCAGGGGGTCTCTTCCTGTATCGGCGTTGGGATGGAAGCGGGGCAGCGGCCGTTCCGGACAATCTGGACGGTGTAGGCGATAAGCATTTCGTAGATCTGGAGCGCCAGGGGGGATAGCTTGGAGACGGGGGTGAATTCTTTGGCATAAGCCAGGTCAAAGGTCAGATCCTTCTCAAGAGAGAGCTTCGAAAGCGACTTTCTGACCATCCTGGACAGCTGAAGAGGGGTGTGAGAGCCGCCGAGGTGGATGGAGGCCCGCAGCATAGCTGAAAAGAGGAACTCGTCCATCCGGTTCAGATCGATCGGCTCGATGGCGGGATCAGTCAAGGTAAAGTTGGTTTGACTATCTGACATTAAAATCACCTCGTCACCATTATAATCTGTTTTTCCGATAATAACAACGGGAATTCTCCATATAATCTGTTTACCAGATAAAAATGGAGGTATCCCCCGTGAGAGTCAGGAGGGACTATGGAGATAAGAATTGTATTGGAAGAAATGTGGTTTCGCTTCGCAAGGAAAAGAACATAAAACAGAAAATACTGTTGGCGCAGCTCCAACTGAAGGGGATCGACATCGGGCAGTCCAGCCTCTCCGCCCTGGAGGGTCAGCGCCGGGAGGCCAGTGACCGGGAGGTGCTGGCTCTCTCCCAAATCTTTCAGGTGCCCATGGAGCGGCTGTTCCAGCCGCATGAGGAGTGAGTCCCATTTCAGAGGGGGCGGCATCCCACCGGATGCCGCCCCTTCGGCCCAGGGAAGGCCGGGTTTTCGGTTGACCTGCCCCACGGATTACGGTACAATAGGAGTTAACTGTGAAACTGAAGAACCGAGGACAGAGAGATATGCTGGATCAAGAACAGGAACTGAGATTTTCCAAGGCCCGCCGGGGGGCCATCGCCCGGGAGTTCGCCCATCTGAACCCGGAGCAGCAGAGGGCGGTGCTGGCCACCGAGGGGCCGCTGCTGCTGCTGGCCGGGGCTGGCAGTGGAAAGACCACCGTGCTCATCCACCGCATCGCCAACCTGATGAAATACGGCCGGGGCTCCGACAGCCCGGAGGTGCCGGAGCGGGTGACGGAGGATGACCTGCGCTTCCTGGAGGAGTATGCTGCCTCCGGCGCGGGAGACAGGGCACGGCAGGAGGCACTGTGCCGCCTGGAGCCCGCCGCCCCCTGGACCATCCTGGCCATCACCTTCACCAACAAGGCTGCCGGTGAGCTGAAGGAGCGGCTGGAGCGGATGCTGGGCCCAGCCGCCAATGACATCTGGGCCTCCACCTTCCACTCCGCCTGTGTGCGCATCCTGCGCCGGGACATCGAGAAGCTGGGCTTCTCCTCCTCCTTTACCATCTATGACACCGACGACTCCCTGCGGGTGGTGAAGGACTGCCTGAAGGACCTGAATATCGACGAAAAGCAGTTCCCGCCCCGGTCCGTGCTGGGCTACATCTCCCGGGCCAAAGACGCTATGAAGCTGGCGGAGGAGTATCTGGCCGACTGCGAGCGGGCGGGGGATTTCCGCCTGACCAAGATCGCCAAGGTGTACGTGGAGTACCAGCGCCGGCTGTGGGAGGCCAGCGCCCTGGACTTTGACGACATCATCCTCCACACGGTCCGCCTGCTCCAGCAGCACGAGGACGTGCGGGCCTTCTATCAGCGGAAATTCCGCTATGTGCTCATCGACGAGTATCAGGACACCAACAATCTCCAGTATCTGCTGGCCTCCACTCTGGCGGGGGGATATGAGAACTTCTGCGTGGTAGGGGACGATGACCAGTCCATCTACCGCTTCCGGGGAGCCACCATCGAGAACATCCTCTCCTTTGAGGAGCAGTACAAGGGCTGCCGGGTCATCCGGCTGGAGGAGAACTACCGCTCCACCCGCCACATCCTGGAGGCATCCAACGCCGTCATCCGCAACAACCAGGGCCGCAAGGGCAAGGAACTGTGGACCCGGGCGGGGGAGGGGGAGAAGCTCCAGCTCTACACCGCCATGAACGAAAATGACGAGGCCCAGTATGTGGCCGCCCGTATCCTGGAGGATTACAGCCAGGGCCGGCACTGGAAGGACCACGCCGTCCTCTACCGGATGAACGCCCAGTCCAACCAGGTGGAGCAGGCGTTCAAGCGCAACGGCATCCCCTACCGCATCATCGGGGGCACCCGCTTCTTCGACCGGGCGGAGGTCAAGGACATGATCGCCTATCTGGCGGTGCTGAACAACCCGGAGGACGACCTGCGCCTCACTAGGATCATCAACAACCCTCCCCGTGGCATCGGGGCCAAGACGGTGGAGACCGCCCAGGAGATCGCCCGGCGGGAGGGGGTGTCCCTCTTTGCCGTCATCGACAACGCGCGGATGTACCCCGAACTGGACCGGGCGGCGGCTAAGCTGGCCCAGTTCTCCGGAATGATGGGGGAGCTGGCCCAGCAGGCCCAGACCATGCCCCTGCCCGACTTCTATGAGGAGCTCATCGCCCGCACCGGTTACGCCGTGATGCTGGAGAGCAAGAACACCGTGGAGGACCGGACCCGTCTGGAAAACGTGCGGGAGCTGCTCACCTCCATCAACGGCTATCTGGAGAATGCGGGGGAGGAGCCCTCCCTGGCGGGCTTCCTGGATGAGATCGCCCTGTACACCGACCTGGACAGCCACGACCCAGATCAGGACTGCGTGGTGATGATGACCATGCACTCGGCCAAGGGGCTGGAGTTCCCGGTGGTCTTTGTGGTGGGGGCCGAGGAGGGCATCTTCCCCGGTATCCGGGCCATCGGAGAGACGGAGGAGATGGAGGAGGAGCGCCGCCTGTGCTACGTGGCCATGACCCGTGCCAAGGAGAAGCTGTACCTCACCTGCGCCAATCAGCGCATGCTGTTCGGCCGCACCAGCTCCAACCGTCCCAGCCGCTTTGTGGACGAGATCCCCACGGAGCATCTGGAGCGCTCCGGCCGCACCTTCCTGGACCCGGGCGTGGGGGACTGGGGGGGCATCCCCAGCCGCACCTCCGGGTACGGGGGATACCAGCGGGGGGAGCAGAGCTACGGCGGCTACGCGGCCCGGGGGAGCGAGGCGCCCCAGCGGCCCGCTCCGCCTTCCTACGGCGGTTTCACCCGGGCCATGGGGGGGCGCACCGGCGGCGTCTATCCCGCCGCGCCCGCGGCCGGCCGTCCCCAGCGCCCCCTGGGCTGCCGCCCGGCTGCCGCCGCAGTACCAGCGGCGCTGCCCACCTTCCAGAAGGGGGACATGGTGCGCCACAAGGCATTCGGACAGGGGATGATCCTGTCCGTGCAGAAGATGGGGGGCGATGCCCTGGTGGAGATCGCCTTTGACAACGTGGGCACCAAGCGGCTGATGCTCAAATCCGCTGCCGCCCACATGGAGAAGATATGAGGAGGAGCGGCTGTGGACCGAAATAAAAGGACGGCCAGGACGCTGACGGCGGCGCTCTGCCTGGCCCTTCTGGCTGGATGCGGCGCGGAAACGGCCGGGGAGAGCCTGGATGCCGATGAGATGCACCCGGGATGGAGCACCGTGACCACCGATCCCTCCGCCTACGGCATCACCTATCAGGAGCTGGAGGATCTGAGCGGCATGCCCCTGGACCAGCTGACGGCCTACTGCCTGGGGGCGGACGGGGTCTACGGGGAGAACGGCTTTGACCAGCTGTACCACCGGTTCCTGGAGGCCCCGGATACCGTGCTGTCCTACCTAGCTTTGATCGACAGCCGGGAGGAGCGGGAGCTGTTGTGCACACACTTGGCTTCCGCTGATGTGTCCTGGTACGGCGGGACCGAGGCGTTTGGAGCGATTTTGGACCGCCTGGCCGGAGAGAGCGGGACCAGTGGGGAGCTGGCGGAGCTGATCCAGACAGAGTGGAAATCTTTGCAATAAACAGAAATAGCTGCGCGCCCTCCCGAAAGGAGGGCGCGCAGCCGTTTTTTGGATAAGGGCCCGTGGGCATCCATGTCACACAGACAGAGAGACGGAGGGGACGGCCTGCTGGGGCGCGGCGGCGGGGATGGGCTTCGTCCCGGCGTGAGCGGTGTGCAGCAGCAGCACCCCGGCGCCGGCCAGCAGGATCTGGGTCAGGGGGACGGACAGCCAGACCCCGGACAGCCCCAGCCCAGTGCGGGGCAGGATCAGGGAGAGGGCCACCAGCACAACGGGCTGGCCGTAGATCAGCAGGTCGGCCCGGGTGATCTGCTCGGTGGCGCAGAAGTAGGAGGTCAGGATGCGCACTACCGACATGAACGGGAGATAGAGCAGGAACAGGGGCAGGATCACCTGGAACAGCCGGGTAGCGGCATTGGATGCCCCAAACAGGTGGGGGATGGCGGACCGCCCCAGAAAGAGGGCGATGCCGCAGAGCAGGGCGGCGGCGGGGGCGGAACGGAAGGTCAGTGTACGGACCTGAGCCAGCGCCTCCTGTTCTCCGGCGCCGTAATACCGGCTGAGAAGGGGCTGCGCCCCGTCCCCGATGCCCTGGATGATGAAGTGGACCATGCAGATGGCGTAGCTCATGACCGCATAGCAGGCCACCGCCAGGGAGCCGCCGTAGGCCAGCGCTCCCCGGTTGATGACCACCAGCGTGACCGTGTTCAGCATGGTCAGGCCGAAGGGGGACAGGGAGGTGGCAAGCAGGCGGAGAACGGTCCTCCGGTTCAGACGGAAGCTCACCCCCCGGAACACCCGCTTCACCCGGAACAGATAGACCAGCCCCAGGGCGGCGGACACCCCCTGGGCGATGACGGTGGCAGCGGCGGCCCCGGCGGTGCCCCAGCGGAAGACGGAGATGAACAGAGCATCCAGCACCACATTGGTGAGGAAGCCGGCGGTCATGGAGCACATGGCGGCGTCCGCCCCATCATAGGTGCGCAGCAGGGGGACCAGCCCGGTGCCCAGCACCTGGAAGAGCGAGCCCAGCACGATGACCCGGGTGTAGCTGTCAGCATAGGCCAGGACGGAGCCCTCCGCGCCCAGCAGAGGGAGCAGGGGGCGGTAGAGCAGGGCGAGCAGGGCGGTAGACAGCACGCCGGCCAGCAGGAGCAGCACGGCAGTGGAGCCCAGGGCGCGGTGCTCCTCCGCGGCGTCCCGGCGGCCGATGCACACGGACAGCACCACGGCGGCGGCCATGCCCAGCCCGGTGCCTAGGGCCTGGACCAGGGCGGTGACCGGCCAGGCCACATTGATGGCGGCCAGCCCGGCATCGCCCACGCCCTGGCCCACGAACATCCCGTCCACGATGGAGTAGACGCCGGAGAAGGCAAAGGCGATGACGGAGGGGAGCACATTGCGCCAGAAATTTCTTTGGATCATGAGAGGGGCCTCCTCAGGCTCCGAAAGACCGGAGCAGATGTGATCAGAAAGAGGGAGCGGCCTCGGGCATTTTCACAAAAATAAGGGTCTTTCTTTGTCTAAAACAGAAAGTGCCCGATTCCGAACTATATATATAGTGCGGAATCGGGCAAAAGTCAAGAAACATCTTAACAAAACATTAACACATTTTCAGGGGCAGGAAAGAGCAAAATTATGGAATCTGCCAGAGGGTGGGAGAGGCATCCGCAAATCGCTCCAGGCGATGGTGGCACAGGGCCTCCATCTCCCCCCAGCGGGGGGCAAAAAGGGGGTCAAAGACCCCTACCACAGTGAAGCCAGCCTGTCTGGCCGCAGCACAGTAGCTGGGAGAATCTTCGAAGAGGAGGCAGGACTGGGGAGGGACGCCCGACCGTTCCGCCGCCAGACAGTAGAGAGCCGGGTCCCGCTTTTCTATTCCCAGCTCAGCGGTGGTGTAGACGGCCTCAAAGCAGTCCAGAAGGCGGTGGTGCTCCAGGGCGGCGCGGCACAGGGGAGGCATGCAGGAGGTGAGCACCGCCATCCGTGTCCCCCGGCGGCGGCAGGCGTCCAGAAAGGCGGGCACGCCGGGCTTCAGGGGCAGAGTGTGAGCATAGGCGGAGCGGGCCATGGACATCCAGCCCTCCATGATCTCCTCCGGCGTCTCCGGGAGGGAGAAGCGCTCCCTGGTGTACCGGGCCGCGTCGGGAGCGCTGTGGTGGGTGACGTAGTCGGTGTAGTCCTCAGGCACCGGCGAGATGCCCCGCCGGCCCAGAAATTCAATGTCGATGTCCAGCCAGATCCCGTTGGAGTCCAGCAGGGTGCCGTCCAGATCAAAAAAGTACATGGCGGGACCTCCGTGCAGGATGGGGGCCTCCTGCCTGGGGCGGGGCCAGCCCCCGGGTTGCGGCCGGGACGGTTTTCTGGTATAATAGCTCCGTTTTTGACAGACCGGCCCGGCATGCTTCTTTCCTATCATACCACGCCGGGGGAGACTAGTTCAAGATGGGAAGTGAAGCCATGTCTCCGCATGTGATGAAAAAACTGGCCAAGCCCATGCTGTTCGCGGCAGCCATTATCTGGGGAACCTCCTTCTTTGTAATGAAGAACGCCCTGGACGTGATCCCGGTGTTCTACCTGCTGGCAATCCGCTTTACTGCGGGCGCGGTCCTGCTGGCGGCGGTCTGCTGGAAGAAGTGGGCGGGCTTTACCTGGGACTATCTGTGGCGTGGGGCGGTGATAGGGGCTTTCCTGTTCCTGGCCTATTCGGTCCAGACTTTTGGACTGGACCGGACCACACCCTCCAAAAATGCATTTTTGACGGCGGTGTACTGCGTGATCGTCCCCTTTCTCTACTGGGCAGCCGCCCGGCGGCGCCCGGACCGGTACAACATCCTGGCCGCCCTGCTCTGTGTCACCGGAGTGGGACTGGTCTCTCTGGACGGGGACCTGTCTGTCAACGCAGGGGACGTGCTCACCCTGATCTGCGCTTTCTTTTACGCTGCCCACATCGTGGCGGTGGCCAAAGTGTCCCCGGAGAAGGACATCTACCTGCTCACCGTATTCCAGTTTGCCTTTGCGGCGCTGTATGCCTGGGCAGGGGGAGCGCTGTTCGAGAACTTCCCCGCTCAGGCGTTCCTGGCCCCGGCGGTCTGCCTGCCTATGGCCTACCTGTGCGTTATGGCCACCACTGTGGCCCTGCTCTTCCAAAACGTGGGGCAGGTGTGGTCGGACCCGGCCTCCGCGTCGGTGATCCTCTCCCTGGAATCGGTGTTCGGCGTCATCAGCTCGGTCCTCTTCTACGGGGATCTGGTCACTCTCCCCATGGCGGTGGGCTTTGCCTGCATCTTTGTGGCGGTGGTGTGCTCTGAGACGAAGTTCTCTTTCCTGACCGCCGGGAGGCAGAAAGAACGCCGCTGACGGGCGGAAAGGGCTTCCAACATTTTCAGACGAGAAAAGAGGATTGCGCTTTTGAAAAAAAGCGTGTAGAATCAAATCGAGGACAAGAGGGAGAAGGGAACGGGCCGCCCCGGCGGGGCGCGCGACAAGAAGAAGGAAGTGGACCTGATGAAAAGAAAATGGTTGTCCGCACTGCTGAGCGGGGCCCTGGCGGCCGCTTTGACGGCCGCGCCAGTCTCCGCGGCGTCGGTATTTACAGGCGAGACCGTGGATGAGTGGGCGGTGGAGCGGGTGGAGTCCGCCATCCGGCTGGAGCTGATGCCGGAGTGCCTGGAGGGACAGGACCTGAGGGCGGAGATGACACGGGCGGAATTTGCTGCCCTGACCGTGAAGCTGTATGAGGCTATGAGCGGGAAGCTGGCGGAGGTGCCGAAGCAGAATCCCTTCCGGGACACCCAGGACCCGGAGGTGCTGAAGGCCTATGGGCTGGGGTTCGTGACGGGGCTGACGGAGGACACTTTCGGCGGCGAGGAGCCGGTGACCCGAGAACAGGCGGCGGTGATGCTGACTGTGGTGTACCAGTATCGGAACGAGGACAACAGAAAGGCATTCCTGCTGTGGGTGGCGCTGTACGGCAGGGACAACGACCTGAACGATGACTCCAACCTCACGGAGCAGCAGGCGTCGAATATGCTGGCCGGTATCTACCATAAGCTGGATACTGTCATCAGCTCGGTGGGGGCCAAGGAGTTCGCGGACGACGGCGAGATCTCTGACTGGGCGAAGAACAGCGTCTATTTTATGGAGAAGAACGGGATCATCACCGGCGTAGGCGGGGACCGGTTCGATCCCCAGGCGGATATCCAGGCCCAGGCCGCCCTGGTCATGTCGGTCCAGATGCTCCAAAAGCTGGGGTGAGTGGGACCCCCAGAAAAAAGGCAGCAAAAAGAGAGGCGCTCAGCGCCTCTCTTTTTGCTGCCTGCCGGGCAATGGTCAGGAGGACCGGCGAAGCGATTTACTGGACCTGGTACTGGATCACATGCCAGTAGGAGGCGTATTCCCCCTGGCCCAGATCGCGGACAAACCGCAGCGCCACCTTCAGGGAATCGCCCTGAAAGTCCTGGGCAGTATCGATCTTGATGTAGACCTGGTTTCCGTCCAGGGTATTTTCATTATAAAGGGAGTTGTTTACATTGGGGCCGCCGCCATTGGCCAGGGAGACGGTGGCGGGGCGGAGGAGAGGTGTCTCGCTGGCTTCGTGTGTCAGCTGGATGTCAGTGACGCTTCCCTCCAAAACAGCCCACTCTACATCCCACTCCTGATCAAAGGCGTCCCAGTCATCGCCGTAGCCGCCGGTGTAGCCTTGGACAGTGACAGCGACGGAGTCACCCGCCTGAATGGTGACAACAGGGGTGTCCTGTGTGGCATCATCATAGGAGGTGGCAGTCTCGTCCCCGATACGGACCTTGCTCAGCCAGGTCTTTCCAGTGCCGCCCTCTCCCTGGACCAGAGCGTTGGCACCGGCCATCACCTGGTCCCAGGTGGCGTTGTCGGCGGGCTCGGTCCAGGAGGAATAGGGATTGGCCTCAGCCCAGCCCTCCACAGAGGAAAGGACCTGAACGCCGGCCCAGTCATAGTCCGCAGGAGTCCCCTCTGTGGTGACAGTGGGGGAGGCGGTGCAGGGGACGCCTTTGACCTGATCGAAGAGCCACTCCATGTAGGAGGTAGGGACCGAATCAGAGAACATGTCCGATTTGCAGTGGCCTCCCTGCTGGATCTCCAGGACAAGATTGGTCATGCCCAGGCTGGTCAGGGTATTGAAGGCGCGGTAGGCCTCGTTCACCGGGATGTAGGGGTCCTCATAGCCGTGCCAGATGTAGACATTGACGCCAGAATCCGCAATGGCCTGCATGTCGCACTGATTTCCCCAGGTGGTGTGGACGGTAGTGCCGGCGTTGATGAGAATGGCAGCCAGCAGCTCGGGCTGGACGGAGGTCAGCTCATAGCTCCAGCCTGCGCCCTGAGACATACCCGTGGCGTAGATACGATCCATGTCGACGTTGCCGTAGCTTTCCGCAATGGCCCGGATGATCTCACCGAACTGATAGATATAGGCCAGCTCCGCCTCATAGTTGACGCAGGCCTCATAGGGGACGGTGATATTCAGGACATAACAGGGGTGCTCTGCCTGAAATGCGTCGGAGGCAAAGGCGGAGCCGTTGGAGGCGTAGCCATTGTTGGCGAAGGAATTGGTGCTGCCCAGCCCGCCCAGGGTAGCCACGAGAGGGTAGTCCTCTCCCTCCTGAATATGTTCCGGGACGTACAGGCGGAAACGGAGCAGGCCCAGGCCATCGCCGGCGGTGCCCACGGTGTCCATGGCGGGGTCGATCTGGAATGTCCAAGTGTACCAGTCAAAACCGGACTGGAGAGCGGTCTCACCAGCAGCAAAGGAGGCGCGGTTTTCTGTGTCTACCGAGAGGGCAGGATAAGCTTGGCGGTCCAGCGATGCGGTGCGGGCGGCCCCGTCCCAGCTCACTTGGTACCCGAAAGTCTCAGCCAGATGGTAGAGGGGGATATAGAGCTGGCCGTTCTGAAGGGCAGCTGTGGTATCCCCTGCCGCAGTACCGGCGCTATAGGTCTGAGAACGGCCGCACAGCGAGAAGGCAGCGCTGTCGCCGTCAGCTGTACAGTCTAGGCCCAGCGCCTCTGCGATGGTGACAGGGACCATGGTGCGGGAGTCTGCGTTGATGTAGGCGGAGGTGTCCACTGTGCCTCCATCTACCTGCACAGCGGGAGCTGAGACGGCGCTGGCGGGGGGCACCATGCCGGCGGAGAGCGCGGCGGTCAGAGACAGTGCGGCAAGCTTGCGGAAGAGTTTCATGTTCTTTCTCCTTCCTTTCCTGATTTGAGATGCTGATCCCCTATGGAAGGCCGTGGTCCAGCCAAAGAGATGCATGCATCTGGTGCTTTGATCCTATCACGAAAGAAAAACGAGGTCAAGGACAGGATGTTGCATTTTGGTGTGTTATTTTATGAGAAAGGGTACGGCATAAAAAATTCCGTCCGCGTTTGCCGCGGACGGAAAGCGAAGAGGGGACGGTCAGCCGCCCAGATAGGCTTTTTTCACTGCCTCGTCCTCCAGCAGCTCCTCGCCGGAGCCGGTGGTGACGATCTTGCCTGTCTCCAGCACATAGCCCCGGTGGGCCACAGACAGGGCCATCTGGGCATTCTGCTCCACCAGGAGGATAGTGGTGCCGTGCTGGTTCAGCTCCTGGATGATGTCGAAGATCTGCTCCACCAGGATTGGGGCCAGACCCATGGAGGGCTCGTCCAGCATCAGCAGGCGGGGCTTGGACATCAGGGCGCGGCCCATGGCCAGCATCTGCTGTTCGCCGCCGGACAGGGTGCCCGCCACCTGTCGGCGGCGCTCCTTCAGCCGGGGGAAGCGCTGGTACACATCCGCGATGCCGTCATCAAACTCAGAAGAGGGGCGGGTGAAGGCTCCCATCTCCAGGTTTTCCTCCACAGACATCTGGAGGAAGATCTGCCGGCCCTCCGGCACCAGAGCCAGGCCCTTGGTGATGATCTTATGGGCCGGGGTGCCCCCCAGGCGCTGGCCCAGGAACTCGATGGAGCCGGTATGGGAGGTGAGCAGACCTGCGATGGTCTTCAGGATGGTGGACTTTCCGGCACCGTTGGCGCCGATGAGGGTGACTACCTCCCCCTCATTTACCTGAAAGGAGACGTCTTTGATGGCATGGATGGCGCCGTAATAGACGTTGATGCCCTCTACCTTCAGCATGGCGTCCATATCAGGCCCCTCCTTTCTTTTTCTGACTGCCCAGATAGGCCTCGATGACCTTTGGATTGGCCTGGATGTCCTCCGCGGTGCCCTTGGCGATGATCTGTCCGAAGTTGAGGACACAGATGCCCTCGCAGATGCCCATGACCAGGTTCATGTCGTGCTCGATGAGCATAACGGCGATCTGGAAGGTGTCCCGGATCTTGACGATGTTCTCCATCAGCTCGGCGGTCTCGGAGGGGTTCATGCCGGCGGCGGGCTCGTCCAGCAGAAGCAGGGAGGGGTTGGTGGCCAGGGCCCGGACGATCTCCAGGCGGCGCTGTGCGCCGTAAGGCAGGGAGCCGGCCTGGTGGTGGGCCAGGTCCTGCATGTCGAAGATGGAGAGCAGCTCCATGGCGCTCTCTCGGGCCAGCTTCTCCTGCTTCCAGAACTTGGGGAGGCGGAGCACGCCGTCCCACATGGGGTAGCGGATCTGGTTGTGCAGGCCGATCTTCACGTTGTCCTCCACACTCAGGTTGGAAAACAGGCGGATGTTCTGGAAGGTGCGGGCGATGCCGGCCCGGTTGACTTGGGCAGTGCTCATGCCGTGGGTGTCCTTGCCATTGAGCAGGATGGTGCCCCGGGTGGGCTGATACACCTTGGTGAGCAGGTTGAACACCGTGGTCTTGCCCGCGCCGTTGGGGCCGATAAGGCCGGCAATCTCTGTGCGGCCGATGGTGAGGTTGAACTCATTGACAGCGGTCAGGCCGCCGAAGTCGATGCCCAGGTGCTGGCACTCCAGAACGGGGAGCTTGTTCACATCCCGCTCAGGAACGATGGAGTGGCTGGGGACGGGGACCATCTTGCCTTTCTTAAATTCCTTAGCCATTCTGAGCGCCTCCTTTCTCGGTGCCGCGGCCCAATATCTTCCGGCGCAGGGAGGAGAAAAACTCCTTGGAGTGCTCGTTGTTGGTGGCCAGCATGACCAGGATGAGCACGATGGCGTAGATCAGCATCCGGTAGTCATAGAAATCACGCAGCAGCTCGGGCAGGACATAGAGCAGGGCGGCAGCAATGACCGAGCCCCGGATGTTGCCCAGTCCACCCAGCACTACGTAGACCAGGATCAGGATAGAGGTATTGAAGTCAAACTTCTTGGCGGCGATGGAGGAGTAGTTCATGGCATAGAGGGCGCCGGCGGCTCCAGCCAGCACGGCGGAGGTGACAAAGGCCATCAGCTTGTATTTGGTGGCGCTGATGCCCACGCTCTCGGCGGCGATGCGGTTGTCCCGCAGGGCCATGATGGCCCGGCCGGAACGGCTGTTCACCAGGTTGAGGACCACGATGAGGGCTACCATCACCAGCAGAAAGCCTGCGGTGAAGGAGGAGAGCTTCACGTTGGCCGTGACTCCCATGGGTCCCTTCAGGATGGCCTTGCCGGTCTCAGACAGGTTGAGGGCCGCCTCACTGGAGGTGGAGAAGTGGAGGCCGTTCTCGTCTACGCCCACATAGAGGATGTTGATAATGTTTTTGATGATCTCGCCGAAAGCCAGGGTGACGATGGCCAGATAGTCGCCCCGCAGGCGCAGGACGGGGACGCCCACGATGACGCCGGCGATGCCGGCAAAGAAGGCGCCGATGAGCATGGAGACCAGCAGGCGCAGGGGGCCCATGGGGATCAGCTCCTGGAGGGAGATGGAGGCCACCACGCCGGAGAAAGCACCCACGCTCATAAAGCCGGCGTGGCCCAGGCTCAGCTCGCCGGAGATGCCCACCACCAGGTTCAGTGCCACAGCCATGGTGACATAGGCACAGATGGGGACCAACTGCCCCTGAAGGGAGGGGGAGAGCATCCCGCCGGCATTGAGAAGCTGAAGGATCACAAAGGCGGCAGCAACGATACAGTAGGTGAGGAGATTGCCGAAAAGGCGCTTGCGGCGGAGGGAACGTGTTTTCATATCGGTCACCTCACACTTTCTCGGGCACATACTTGCCCAGCAGTCCGGAGGGCTTGACCAGCAGCACCACGATCAGGACGGCAAAGACCACCGCGTCGGAGATGTTGGTGTTGAAGGCCTTGGCAAAGATCTCGATGATGCCCAGCAGGATGCCGCCCAGCATGGCCCCAGGGATGGAGCCGATGCCGCCGAAGACGGCGGCGGTAAAGGCCTTGATGCCGGGCAGGGCGCCGGTGGTGGGCATGAGGGAGGGGTAGGTGGAGCAGAGCAGCACACCGGCGATGGCTGCCAGGGCGGAGCCGATGGCAAAGGTCATGGAGATGGTGCTGTTCACGTTGATACCCATGAGCTGGGCAGCCGCCTTGTCTTCCGAACAGGCCCGCATGGCCTTGCCCATGCGGGTATGTCCGGTGAACCAGGTGAGCCCCAGCATAATGACGATGCAGGCGGCCACCGTCACCAGGGCCACGTGGGTGATGGTGAGCTGGCCGTCCAGCAGTTTGATAGAGCCGGTGCCCACTACGGAGGAGAAGGACTTGGGATTGGAGGTCCAGAGCAGCAGAGCGCTGTTCTGGAGGAAATAGCTCACGCCGATAGCGGTGATGAGCACGGCCAGGGAGGGCGCCTGGCGCAGCGGCTTATAGGCCAGCCGTTCGATGACCATGCCCAGGACGGTGCACACTACCATGGCCAGCAGCACGCCGGCCAGAGCAGGGACCACGGCGCCGGCCAGAGAGCCCTCCTCAAAGCTGCCGGACAGGCCGCTCATGGTGAAAAAACAGATATATGCCCCCACCATAATGACGTCTCCGTGGGCAAAGTTCAACATTTTGGCAATACCGTAGACCATCGTATAGCCCAGGGCAATGATGGCGTACACGCTGCCCAGACTGATGCCGTTGATGAGATTGTTGAGAATACTCAAGACCAGTCACCTCTTTTTCTTTTGCTGCGCAGATGCGCGCGAAAAACTGGACAGCATGGCGAAAACCTCTGCGGCAACGTCTGCCGCAGACGTTTTCGCCATGCGTGCAAGAATAAGGGACACGGGCTGCCGAGGGGACCCCGGCAGCCCGTTCCATGGATTTCCCGGGAAAAAGGGGAGTTCGGAAAATCAGCGGGCGACGTAGACGCCGTCCTGCACCTCGAAGACCAGGGGAGCCTTGGAGATCTCACCGGTGGCGGCCCAGGTCATACCGGAGCCAGTGAGTCCGTCTACGCTGAAGTCGGAGGAGGTGAAGGTGGAGATCAGGGCGGCGCAGATATCCTCGTGGCTCATGTCGGCGGTGACGCCGGCCTTCTGGCAGGCCTCGTAGATGGCGTAGATGCAGTCATAGCCGTCAGCGGCGAACTGGTTGGGGATCTCATTGTAGCGCGTCTGGTACTCGGAGACGAAGCTGGCAGTGCGCTCGTCAGTGGCGGAGGCGTTGAAGGGGGTCATCAGCAGCAGGCCCTCCGCCAGGGAGGTGTCGAAGCCCTCGATGGCCAGGATGCCGTCCATGCCGTCGCCGCCCATGAAGGTGGGCTCATAACCCATGCTCTTGGCCTGATTCAGAATCAGGGAAGCGGGGGTGTAGTAAATGGGCATGAACACCAGCTCAGCGCCCCCGTCCTTGGCGGCGTTCAGCTGCACGGTGAAGTCGGTGTTGGTGTCATCGGGGAAGGTCTGCTCAGCCACGACCTCCAGGCCCACCTCGGCGGCCTGGGAGATGAAGCCCTGGGCGATGCCGGTGGAGTAGGCGTCGCCGTTGTTGTAGATCACAGCCACCTTGGTAGCCAGGCCATTTTCCGCCACATAGTCGGCAGCGGTGACGCCCTGGTCGGGGTCAGTGAAGCACATCTGGAAGACGTTATCCTTGCCGGCAGTGACGTCGGTGGAGGAAGCGGAGGGAGTCAGCTGAAAGTAGCGCTCGTTGAAGGTCTCAGCAGCCACGGAGACGCAGGGAGTGGTGGTGGTGCAGCCATAGACGATCTGCATGCCGTTGCCCTTCAGGGCGTTGTAGGCGTTGATGGCCTTCTCAGCGTCACCCTCGTCATCCTGAAACTCCAGGGAGAGCTGGATACCGCCCAGGGCGTTGATCTCGTCCACCGCGATCTCAGCCCCCTGCTTGGTGGCGATGCCATAGGTGGCGGCGGAGCCAGTCAGGGGACCGATGCCGCCGATCTTGATGGCGCCATCCGCGCCAGCGGTGCTGGAAGCGGAGGAGCCGCCGGAAGGGGCGCTGGTGGTGCCGGAAGAGCCGTTGGAGCAGCCGGCCAGCAGGCCGACACACATCACGCCGGTCAGGGCCATGGCAAGAAACTTTTTCATCTTCATAACCTCCTGTCAAATGGAAACAGAGGCGGGTCTGGAGCGGCCCGCAGACCTGAATAAAATAAGGGAATTTTCAGGTTTGGAGCCCATTATATTGGCAGGAAGGACAACTGTCAATGGGGAAAATACACAAGGCGGGGAGCGGATGGGATGGCTTCAAATGGTGATGGGGCGAAAAAAAGGAAGAAAAAGAAAAAATTTTTCAAAAAAAGCCCTGCACTTTGCGGAAAAACTGCAAATTTGCCGTCATGGAACAGGGAGAGGAGAGAAAGAATATAAAGTATGTTACATTTGGAACGGAAATTTCTTTGAAATCTATGGCGTCTCCCAAAGCTGTGCAAAATGACGGAAGAAAAAACAAAACATGCAAAAAAATAAGGCGAAATCGAAAAAGCGGGCTGCTCTCCAAAGAGAGCAGCCCGCAGAACAGCCAGAAGAGATATTACTTCGCAGCCTTGGCAGCCTTGATGGCATCGATGAGCAGGGGAGTGACCTTGAACAGGTCGCCGCAGATGCCGTAGTCCGCGACCTCGAAAATGGGGGCGGTGTCGTTCTTATTGACGGCAATGATGCACTCGGAATCCTGCATGCCGGCCTTGTGCTGGATGGCGCCGGAGATGCCCAGAGCAACATAGATCTTGGGGTGCACGGTCTTGCCGGTCTGGCCGACCTGGTGGTCAGCAGACATCCAGCCGGAGTCTACAACAGCACGGGAGGCACCCACGACGCCGCCGAGGACCTCGGCCAGCTCCTCGGCCAGCTTGATGCCGCCCTCCACATCCTTGCTGATGCCGCGGCCCACGGAGACGACCACGTCGGCACCGATCAGGTCCACCAGCTTCTTGGCGGCCTTGACCACCTCCACCACCTGGGTGTCCAGGTCGTCGGCGGACAGGGCAAAGCTGGGCTTAATGATTTCGCAGGCGTCAGCCTTGGCCTGGTCGAAAGCGGCCTTCTTCATTACGCCGGGACGGACGGTAGCCATGCAGGGACGGAAGCGGGGGCAGATGATGGTCGCCATCAGATGGCCGCCGAAAGCGGGACGGGTCATCTTCAGGTTGGTGTCTTCCATGTCAAACTTGATTTTGTCCACGTCCAAGGTGGAGCTGTTGCGCAGGAAGTCCACATAGGTGTCCATGTCGATGTCCAGGTGGGTGCAGTCGGCGGTCAGGCCGGTGTGCAGGCGGGCCGCGCAGCGGGGACCCAGGTCACGACCGATGTTGGTGGCGCCGATCAGCAGCACCTCGGGCTTGAACTCCTCCACCACGTCGCAGATGACCTTGGTGTAGGCGTCGGTGGTGTACTCCTTCAGCAGGGGGTGGTCACAGACATACACGCCGTCAGCGCCGTAGCCGCCCAGCTCCTTGGCGATGCCCTCGATGCCGTCGCCCAGCAGCAGACCGTACAGCTTGGTGCCGCGCTCGTCGGCCAGCTTGCGGCCCTCGGAGATCAGCTCGTAGGAGGTGGACATCATCTTGCCCTGGCGCTGCTCGCAGAAGACCCATACGCCGCCAGTGAAGGCAGCGATATCAGCACTATTAAAAGTAGACATATTCTTCATTCTCCCTTCTATCAGATGATATGCTTGGTGGCCAGAATGCCGGCCAGCTTATCGCAGGTGGCCTTGTCGGCGCCTTCCAGCATCATGCCGGCACCCTTCTGGGGAGGAGTGAAGGACTTGAAGATGTTCGTGGGGGAGCCCTTCAGGCCGATGGTGGTGGGGTCGATGAGGGGATCATCCTTCAGGGTCTCATAGCCAAAGACCTCATAGGGCTTGCTGTAGCACTCAAAGATGCCGGGCACGCTCATGTAGCGGGGGGTGTTCAGCTCCTTGATGCAGGTGATCAGGCAGGGGGTGTTGACCTTGATGGTCATGTAGCCGTCCTCCAGCATCCGCTTGATGGTGAGGGTCTCGCCCTCCTTCTGGATGTCGGCGGCGTAGGAGACCTGGGGGATGCCCAGCTTCTCGGCGATCTGGGGACCGACCTGAGCGGTGTCGCCGTCGATGGCCTGACGGCCGCAGAAGACCACGTCGTCGTCCTCCAGGCCGATCTTCTTGATGGCAGCGGCCAGGATCTGGGAGGTGGCGTAGGTATCGGAACCGCCGAACTCGCGGGCGGAGACCAGTACCGCGCGGTCAGCGCCGCGGGCCAGAATCTCACGCAGCATGCCCTCTGCGGGAGGGGGGCCCATGGAGATCACGACCACTTCAGCGCCGGTCTGATCCTTCAGAGCCAGAGCGGCCTCAACGGCGTTCAGGTCGTCGGGGTTGGTGATGGTGGCCATGGAGGCACGATTCAGGGTACCATCGGGATTGACCGCCACCTTACCGGAGGTGTCGGGGACCTGCTTGACACAAACAATGATTTTCATTTCGAAACTGCCTCCTATCTTATTTCACGCCCAGGTGATTGGCAATGACCATCCGCTGGACCTCGGAAGTGCCCTCATAGATCTCGGTGATCTTGGCATCGCGCATCATGCGCTCCACGGGGTACTCACGGGTGTAGCCGTAGCCGCCGAACAGCTGGACGGCGCGGCGGGTCACATCGCTGGCAGCCTCGGCGGCGAACAGCTTGGCCATGGCTGCGTCCATGGAGTAGGGCTCGTGGTTCTGCTTCTTCATGGCAGCGGAGTAGACCAGATACTGGGCGGCCTGCATGCGGGTGTGCATGTCAGCCAGCTGGAACTGGGTGTTCTGGAACTGGGAGATGCGGCGGCCGAACTGGACGCGCTCCTTGGTGTACTTGACGGCCTCATCCACGGCGCCCTCGCCCAGGCCAAGGGCCTGCGCAGCGATGCCGATGCGGCCGCCGTCCAGGGTCATCATGGCGATCTTAAAGCCCTGGCCCTCCTTGCCCAGAAGGTTCTCCTTGGGAACGATGCAGTCCTCAAAGATCAGGTCGCAGGTGGAGGAGCCGCGGATGCCCATCTTCTTCTCGTGCTTGCCGGTGGAGAAGCCGGGGAAATCCTTCTCCACGATGAAAGCGGAGATGCCGTGGTTGCCCTTGCTCTTGTCGGTCATGGCAAAGACCACGAAGGTATCGGCCACGTTGCCGTTGGTGATGAAGCACTTGGAGCCGTTCAGGACGTAGTGGTCGCCCTCCAGCACGGCCATGGTCTGCTGGCCGGAGGCGTCGGTGCCGGCATTGGGCTCAGTCAGGCCGAAGGCACCGATCTTCTTGCCGGAGAGCAGGTCAGGCAGATACTTCATCTTCTGCTCCTCGGTGCCGTGCTCAAAGATGGGGGCGCAGCACAGGGAGGTGTGGGCGGACACGATGACGGCGGTGGTGCCGCACACCTTGGCCAACTCCTCCACACACATGGCATAGGACAGCACATCGCCGCCGGCGCCGCCATACTGCTTGGGGAAGTAGATGCCCATCATGCCCAGCTTGGCCATCTTCTCCACGGTCTCCATGGGGAAGCGCTCCTCCTCGTCCAACTCCTCGGCGAGGGGCTTGACCTCAGTTTCCGCGAATTCGCGGTACATCTTGCGGATCATCTCTTGCTCTTTCGACAGATGAAAATCCATTTTTTCGTCCTCCTAATTTTATTTACTTGGAACAATCATGGAAGCCCTGTTCCGACTGCGCTGCCCGGAAGCCACCGTGCGCGATGTCCCGGAGCAGCAGGGCCGGACCACCTAGACAGGACATGCAAGCAAGACGGTGATCTGAGGTCCGCCGTTTTTTCCTCAGATCTCCGCCTCCCATGGGGGCTCAGCCGGGGCGCTCCGCCCTCTTTCGTTAGATTTTTAACAAAAGAAGACCAGAAAAAGCGCAACGACGGATAGGGACCCGTTGTTGCGGCGCCAATCAGGCTGCGATAGATAACTTCCTGTCCCTCAAATTATATCGTTTTTCCCATATGGGCGCAAGAAAAACAAATACGGTAAAATGTACAGTTTTTGCGACAAAATTTTGGGCAAAATGATGATATTTGCGGATATTGCTTGAAAGTATGCTTTTCTTGACCTTCAAAAAAGAAAAAAAGTAAAAAGGATAAAAAAGAATTATTAATTTGAACAAGAAAGAAGGGATTCCAATACAGAAGTGGTAAAGTTTTTAATTTTGCAAATCGATATGTGACATATATCTCCATTGCCCTGGGCCTTGTGTGCCTGGGGGTCTCCTCAACGCCGATGGGGAGCCAGTATGACAGCCTGAGAGGGGCCCCGGGGGCGGTGGACCAGCTCCTGATGCTGGCCGGGGTGGCGCTGCTGGACGCCGCGTGGAGGCTGGAGCACAGCGGGTACAAGAAGAACAAAGGAAAATAGAAAAACGCCGGGGAGGAAAGCTTTCCTTCCCGACGTTTTTGTCAGCAGGCCGCTTACTTGGAGTAATCGTAGAAACCCTTGCCGGTCTTACGGCCCAGCAGGCCTCCACGGACCATCTTCCGCAGCAGCAGGGCGGCACGGTACTTGGGGTCGTGGGTCTCGGCATACAGGGTATCCATGATGGCCAGGCAGACGTCCAGGCCCACCAGGTCGCCCAGGGCCAGGGGGCCCATGGGGTGGTTGGCACCCAGCTTCATGGCAGTGTCGATACCCTCGGGGGTAGCCACGCCGGTCTCCACCAGACCGATGGCCTCGTTGATCATGGGGATCAGGATCTTGTTGACCACGAAGCCGGGGGCTTCAGCTACCTCCACGGCCTCCTTGCCGATGTCGGCGGACAGCTGGCAGATGGCGTCATAGGTCTCCTGGGAGGTGTGGACGCCCCGGATGACCTCCACCAGCTTCATCACAGTGGCGGGATTGAAGAAGTGCATCCCGATGAAGCGGTCGGCCCGCTGGGTGGCGGCGGCGATGGCGGTGATGGAGATGGAGGAGGTGTTGGTGGCAAAGATGGTGTCTGCCTTGCAGATGCCGTCCAGCTCCTGGAACAGGCTCTTCTTCACGTCCAGGTTCTCCACGATGGCCTCCAGCACCAGGTCGGCGTCAGCTGCGGCGGCCAGGTCAGTGGTGAAGGTCATGTTGCCCAGGATCTCGGCCCTCTTGGCCTCGTCCATCTTGCCTCTGGCCACCAGCTTATCCAGCGCGGCCACCAGCCGGCTGTGAGACTTCTCCGCCAGCTCATCGCTGATCTCCCGGACCACGACGGCATGGCCGCTGCGAGCAAAGGTGTGGGCGATGTCCAGGCCCATGGTGCCGCCGCCTACAACTACGATTTTTTTCATGACATCTCGATCTCCTTGTCTTTCAGAAGTGATATTGGGAAAGCGCCCTGCCGCTGGGGCGGCGGAACGGATTCAGCGGTTTTTGAAGGTGGTGATCTTCTCCTTGTTCAGGAAGGCGTGCATGGCGTCCTTCTGGTCCTCAGTGGAAAAGCACAGGCCGAAGGCCTCTGACTCAAAGGCGATGGCGGAGTTGATGTCGATCTGTTTGCCGATGCGGATGGCCTGCTTGGCCTGGCGGACTGCCACCTGGGGGCGGGAGGCGATCAGGTCGGCCAGCTCCAGAGCCTTGTCCAGCATCACGTCGGCAGGGTAGACATGCTTGACCAAACCGATCTGAAGGGCCTCTTGGGCGTCGATGGTGCGGCTGGTGAGCACCAGCTCCATGGCGGTGGACATGCCTACGATGCGCTGAAGGCGCTGGGTGCCGCCGAAACCGGGAGTGATGCCCAGCCCAACCTCAGGCATGCCGAAGGTTGCCTTTTCACTGGCTACCCGAATGTCGCAGGACATGGCCAGCTCACAGCCGCCGCCCAGGGCGAAGCCGTTGACTGCGGCGATCACCGGGCTGGGGAAGCGGGTGATGTGCATCATGGTATTGTTTCCATGATGGCTGAAGCGCTTGGCGTCGTCGGCGGTATAGTTGACCATCTCGCCGATGTCGGCACCGGCCACGAAGGAGCGTCCGGCGCCGGTGATAACGATGACGTGGACATCCTCCTGGGATTCTGCGCGCAGCAGGATATCGTCCAGCTGTTCGATGACCTCCAGGTTCAGGGCGTTCAGGACTTCCGGGCGGTTGATGGTGATGAGGCCCACGTGGCCGCGTTGCTCAAATTCTACAAAAGCCATAGGGGTATCCTCCTTTTTACAGTGTCTCATTCTTCTTCCAGAAAATCGCGGGGATAAAGGGGACGGGATCTCTTTCTTAATCGTACTATAAACGATTTCCCGGGCGGAAGCAAGGCGTCTGGTGACAAAGGTAAAGATACGCCAGTTTTTGGTCAATTCAGGCATGATTCTCCCCTGGAACGAGAGAAATATGTGAAAAAGATAACGAATTTCTTGCAGGAATGGCGGGGCGGCGGCGTGAATACAGTGAAGGGAGGACCGCCCGCTGGGGCGGGGAGGAGGGACTGGATTTGCTGCGTCACGATGAATGGTCCGCTGGAAGCAGCGCCCTGTTTCTGACCGCCTTGGCGGCAGTATCACAGGGGCTGTCGTTCTGTTACCGGGTGGCCCTGTCCCGGCTGGTGGGGGCGGAGGTGATGGGGCTGTATCAGCTGCTGATGCCGGTGTGCTCGGTACTGCTGTCCCTCACCGCTGTGGGGCTGACCGCAGCCATGTCCAACCTCAGCTCCCAGTATCTGGCCCTGGGAAACGGAAAGGGAGTGGCGCAGACCAGGCGGATGTGCCTCACCGCCCTGGGAGTGGGGCTCCTGCCGGTATCGGCGGCAGTGGTGGCCTTCTATGACCCCATCTCGGTCTATCTGCTGGGGGATGCCCGGACCCAGCTGGGGCTGATCCTGCTGCTGCCCTGCGTGGCTCTCACCGGGGTGGAGAACATCCACAAGCACTTTTTCTATGGGACCGGAGTGGTCCGCCCGCCTGCTGTCGTGGAGCTGATGGAGCAGTTCATCCGGGCGGCGGCGGTGCTGGGGCTGCTGGTGCTGTTTCTGCCCCAGAACCCAGAGCGGACGGTGGGGCTGATCGTCACCGGCATGGTGATTTGTGAGATCTTTTCCGCCGTGGCGCTGACAGTGCTCTACCGCCGGCGGATGGCGCGGATCGGCCGGACGGGGCCAGGGGAGCGGGGCGGGACTCTGGCCCGGCGGGTGACCTCCATCGCCGTCCCTGTGGGGGCCACCGCCCTGCTGGGTAATCTGATGTCGGCGGTGAACGCCGCCCTTATCCCACAGAAGCTTGTGGAGAGCGGCATGGACCGGGCGGCGGCCATGTCGGAGTTCGGCGTGGTGTGCGGGATGACCCTCCCCATGCTGGCCCTGCCCACTGTCTTTCTGGGGGCGCTGAATCTGGTGCTGGTCCCCAGGCTGGCCTACTCCACGGCACTGAACCGCCCGGAAGAGGTGAGGCGGCGGGCCGGGCGGGCCATGCTGGCGGTGTCGGTGCTCATTCTTCCCTCCATGGCGCTGATGGTGGTGCTTGGGCCGGACCTGGCCCGGATGATGTTCGGCCAGCCCTCGGCGGGGGAACACCTGCTCCCCCTGGCGGCGGCCATGGCGCTGAGCTGCTACCAGTCCACCCTTGGGGGCGTGCTCAACGGCGTGGGACGGCCGGGGAGCCACGCCATGGCGGACCTGATCTGTGACGGCATACAGCTGGCCTTCACCTTCACCGTGGGCCTCCCGGGGGTGGGCATCCGCGGCTTCGTGGCGGGGACTCTGGTCTCAGCGGCGGCGGGGGCCCTGCTCAACGGCTGGCTGGTGGTGCGTTACACCGGGCTGCGGCCCAGCCTGTTCCGGTGGGTCACCGCGCCGGGGCTGGCCGCACTGCTGGCGGCCCTGACCTCCAACCTCCTCTTTCGGTGGCTGAAGGACAGCGGCGTCTCCCTGCTGGCAGGCGGGGCGGCCAGCCTACTCTTCGGCGGAGTGCTGTATCTGGCCGCCCTGAGCGCCCAGGGAGTCTATCTCAGCCAGGTGTTCCGGCTGCGGAAATAGGGCGGCCGCTCCAGAAAGGGCCCCAAACCCTCCCGGAGAGCTCACTTTAGCCTTTTTCCATCCTGGAAAGCGCGGCCCACCTTCTCCCAGGGCCAGATAGTCGTGATTGACCGGGTCGAAGGAGGGGCGCAGCTTGGCGGGATCGATCTTCCCATCTTCCCCAGGATGTACTCCTCGGCGCTGACGTTGATGATCTCCCCAGGAGCAGCTCCGTCTCCTCGTCAAAGCTGAGGAACTGGCACTCCAGCGCCATTGGCAGTTCGTCAATGAGGGGGGCGTCCACAAATTGGCTTCTGGTGGTGTGGAGGCCGGCTCGGGCCAGCTTGTCAGGCGCCTGGTTGGCGGACACGATACCCACATAGTCACACTCCACCACATGGTCCTCGTCCGCCATGCTTACAGTGAAAGCCTTTCGGGACAGAATGTTCTGTACGGTCTTGTGTCCCGCGCTTAGATACATAGCGACACGGTTGCTGTCGCTGATCCCGCCCCAGGCGGCGTTCATGGCATCTGGGGTCCCGTCATCTCCATAGGTGGCGATGATCAGCACCGGCTGGGGATAGAGGTAGGGCTTGGGGCCAAAGTTTTTCCGCATGATGGATTCCTCCCATTATATTAAGATCGGGGATGCTGTGATGGTACTAGGATAACACGAAACAGCGGCGGAGGACAGAGGGAGAAAAAGAAAAAACGGGCCCCGGGGCATTTTGCCCTGGGGCCCGTTGACTTCTGTCTGGGGAAAAGCTTACTTCAGCTCGACCTTGGCGCCGGCCTCTTCCAGCTTCTTCTTCAGCTCCTCGGCCTCATCCTTGGAGACAGCCTCCTTCAGAGTCTTGGGAGCGCCCTCGACCATAGCCTTGGCCTCAGCCAGGCCCAGGCCGGTGATCTCACGGACAGCCTTGATGACCTTGATCTTAGCGGCGGCGTCAAAGCTGGCCAGGACCACGTCAAACTCGGTCTTCTCCTCAGCAGCGGGAGCGGCAGCGCCGGCACCAGCAGCGGGAGCGGCCATAGCGGCGGCGGAAACGCCGAACTCGTCCTCCAGGGCATGCACCAGCTCGGACAGCTCCAGAACGGTCAGGCCCTTGACTTCCTCAATCAGAGCGGTAATCTTCTCGCTAGCCATAATGAATGTACCTCCTAAAAGTTGTTTTCAGTCAAAATGTTATGGGTGCCGATACTTACTCGGCGGGGCGGCCTCGGCTCGGCAGCGGCCTCTACGAAGCCGCCCTTCTCCTCGGCAATGGCCTTCAGGACGATGGCCAGGCTGGTGATGGGGCCAGCATGGTGCCCAGGACCTGGGCCTGCAGGACCTCCTTGGAGGGCAGCTCGGCCATGGCGTTGATCTCATCCAGGGGAAGGATCTTGCCGTCCATGAAGCCGGCCTTGATGACGAACTTGGCGCCGTTGAACTGCTTGGCGAACTTGTTGATGACGCGCATGGGAGCGATGGGGTCCTCGTGGCTGATGGCGAGAGAAGTAGTGCCATTCAGGGAGTCGGACAGATCGCCCAGGCCGGCATTCTGAGCAGCAAAGCGGGTGAGGGTGTTCTTGACGACAGCGTACTCCACGTTGTTCTTGCGGAGCTCGTTGCGCAGAGCGGTATCCTCAGCCACGGTGATGCCCTTGTAATCCACCAGCACACCGCTGGCGGCGTTCTGCAGCTTTTCGGTCAGTTCAGCCACAATGGCTTTCTTCTGTTCCAGAACAGATGCGTTAGGCATTTTGGGTTCACCTCCAGAGAATAGTGGGAAACGCGAAAAAACGCTGTTTTCCGCGCCCAAAGCGTGAAAACAGCGTAAAACACAATATGGATCATGTTTCTGGCTGCATCCTCGGCAGGACTTCCGCTTGCGCCGCCTGCTGTCTTTGAACGCAGATGATAGTATATCCGAAAGGAGGAAAAGTCAAGGACTTTTCCGAAAATTTAAAAATCTGATGCAGGGAAGAAGCCTCCCCGCAGTCCCGGGAAACTGCGGGGAGGGCAATCAGATGATCACATCAGCTTCGCGCCGTTGACTTTGACACCGGGGCCCATGGTGGAAGCCACCACGCAGCTCTTGATGTACTGGCCCTTGGCAGCGGCGGGCTTGGCCTTTACGATAGCGCCCATGATGGCGTTGAAGTTCTCGGAGAGCTTCTCAGCGCCGAAGGACACCTTGCCGATGGGGCAGTGGATGATATTGGTCTTGTCCAGGCGGTACTCCACCTTACCGGCCTTGATCTCGTTGACGGCCTTGGTCACATCCATGGTGACAGTGCCGGCCTTGGGAGAGGGCATCAGGCCCTTGGGACCCAGCACCTTACCCAGACGGCCCACCACGCCCATCATGTCGGGGTGGCGACCACCACGTCGAAGTCGAACCAGTTTTCCTTCTGGATCTTCTCCACCAGGTCCATCTCGCCCACATAGTCGGCGCCGGCGGCCTTGGCCTCGTCCGCCTTGGCGGCCTTGGCGAAGACCAGCACGCGCTGGGTCTTGCCGGTGCCGTGGGGCAGCACGATGGCGCCGCGGACCTGCTGGTCGGCGTGACGGGAGTCAACGCCCAGCTTCACATGGAGCTCGACGGTCTCGTCGAACTTGGCGGGAGCGGTCTTGACGATCAGCTCCATGGCCTCATTGGTATCGTACAGAGCAGCGCGGTCGATCTGCTTGGCGCTCTCCTGATATTTCTTGCCTCTAAACATTGTTCACACCCTCCTTACTCGCCCACGACGACGCCCATGGAGCGGGCAGTACCGGCGATCATGCTCATAGCGGCCTCGATGCTGGCGGCATTCAGGTCGGGCATCTTGGTCTCAGCGATCTTGCGCACGTCTTCCTTGCTGATGGTAGCGACCTTGGTCTTGTTGGGCACACCGGAGCCGGACTCGATGCTGCAGGCCTTCTTGATGAGCACGGCGGCGGGGGGGGTCTTGGTGATGAAAGTGAAGGAACGGTCAGCGTAGACGGTGATGATGACGGGGATGATCATGCCCACATCGTTCTTGGTCCGCTCATTGAATTCCTTGGTGAAAGCGGCGATGTTCACGCCATGCTGGCCCAGAGCAGGGGCCAACAGGGGCCGGCGTCGCCTTGCCGGCGGGGATCTGAAGTTTTACGTATCCAGTTACTTTCTGTGCCACGAAAGAGCACCTCCATATGAAAATGTGGTTGGATATGGACCAGCTCAGGCCGTGCCCGGCGGGTCCAACTGGCGGGACGGACCGTTCCGTCCCTCCACGGGCCGCGTCTGCACGCGGCAGGATTGTGTTTCGATGGGTCAGGCTTTAACAGGCTCCACCTGGTCCAGCTCCAGCTCCACGGGGTCTCCCGTCCAAACATGGACACCACCACACGGACCTTGCTGCGGTCCAGGTCGATCTCCTCCACTGTGCCCAGGAAGGACTCCAGGGCGCCATCGGTGATCTTGACGCTGTCTCCCACCTCGTAGCCCACCACGATCTCGCGCTTCTCCACGCCCAGGGCGGCGATGTCACTCTCAGACAGGGGATGGGCTTGTTGCCGGAGCCCAGGAAGCCGGTGACGCCGCGAATGTTGCGCACGATGTGCCAGCACTCGTCGGTCATGACCATCTTCACCAGCACATAGCCGGGGAGACCTTGCGCTCCACCTCTTTGGGCCCGTTGTCTGTGATCTCGGTGACGGTCTCCAGGGGATGCTGATCTCGTGGATCAGATCCTGAAGACCGCGGTTTTCCACGTACTTCTCAATGGTGGCCTTCACCGTATTTTCGTATCCGGAATAGGTGTGGACCACATACCACTGCGCGCCGTCAGACATATTCGCCACCTATCAGCGGAACAGGCCGAGCAGGAACTCGATCAAAGCGCCGGCCACCGCGTCAAAGAGCCAGATGAAGATGCCCACCACGATGACGCAGAGGATGACGATCCCGGTGTTGTTCATCGTCTGCTTGAAGCTGGGCCACTGGACCTTCTTCAGCTCGCTCTTCATGTCCTTGAGCCACTTGCCGATGCGGGCGAAAATACTGGGCTTCTTCTGCTTTTCAGGCTTCTTGTCCTTCTTCGCCTTGTCGGCCTTTTGGAAGCGGAGGCAGAGCCCTGGCCCTGCTCCATCTTTTCGTTTTCAGACATTCAGTTACCCTTCTTTCCTTTCAGCCATCTGGAGACGCATTACTTCGTCTCGTTGTGGACGGTATGCTTTCTGCAGAAGGGGCAGTACTTGTTCAGCTCAGACGGTCGGGGTATTCTTCTTGTTTTCATGGTGTTGTAGTTTCTCTGCTTGCACTCAGAGCACCGCAGGGTGATCTTGATGCGAGCACCGGCCTGCTTGCCATATGTTCGGCACCTCCTTTAAGTATTGCGGAGAACGGCCGGTCCGGGCCGCCCCTGATGTGAGCCAACAGCAAAAAGCTGGATCAGGCTCTGAAAGCCGAATCCAGCCATACGAGACACAGCAGGGCTGTGTCTGACATGCTCACGGTGGGATCCGGCGATTGCCTCCCTGTGTCCCGAGAGATGGGGGGGGTGCCTGCGCATACACCGTAAAATGCGCAGAACAAAAAGCCCCTTTCACAGGTAGTATCACTATAACACAAGGAAAGCGCGGCGTCAAGAGGAAATTGGGCGGACAGGGTTGTTTTGCGGGGAGTGCGGTATAGTACAGTTGACAAAAACGCGGAGCGGGAGTTTATGCGGATCATGGCCATCGACTACGGCGATGCCCATACCGGCATCGCCATTTCCGACCCTACCGGCTTCCTCACCGGGACTACCACGACTATCCACAGCAGAAAGGCGGAGGAAGTGGCAGGAGATCGCCCGGCTGGTCCAGGAGCACGGTGTGGAGGAGCTGGTGATGGGGTATCCCGGAACATGGACGGCACCGAGGGCCCCGGGCGGAGCTGTACCGGGACTTCGCAGCCCTGGTGGAGGACACCGCGGGGCTCCGGCCCGTGCTCTGGGACGAACGGCGGACCACCGTGGACGCCCACCGTATCCTGTTTGAGGCGGGAAAAACGCCAGAAAGCGAAAAAGACGGTGGATGCGGTGGCGGCCTCCCTGATTTTGGAGGGATATCTGGATCACAGAAGGCTGCGGGGCTGAGGAGGCCTCTCAGCCCTATATTATGGACAGAAGAAAGGAGAATGATTCCATGGCATTTATTCTCAACGTGACCTATACCATGAAGCCCGGGCTGCGGGCGGAGTTCCTGCGGGAGGTGTCCGAGCACGGCATCCAGAAGGCGGTGCTGGCAGAGGAGGGCTGCCTCCAGTACCAGTATTTTGAGGCTGTGGACGAACCAGACAAGCTGCTGCTGGTGGAGCGGTGGACCGAACGAACGGCCCAGGAGGTCCATATGACTCAGCCCCATATGGTCCCCTGAAGGAGATCAAGGAGCGCTGCGTGGCAGACAGCTTGGTGGAGAAATTTGATGCCTGACCCGCGGTAATGACACAGGAGAAAGACAAGGAGGAACAGAAAATGGAGATGCAACGCGTGTGGGCGGTCTATTTCAGCGGTACCGGGACCACGGAAAAGTAGTGACCCGGATGGCGAAGATCGCGGCGGAGGATCTGGGGGCGGAGTATAAGACCTTCTGCTTCAACCTGCCTAAGGACCGGGAGGGAGCTGTCCTTCGGGCCGGGGGATCTGGTGATTTTCGGCACCCCGGTGTATGCCGGGCGGGTGCCCAATCTGCTGCTGCCCTATATCCGGGACAAGGTGAAGGGAAACGGGGCCCTGGCTGTGCCGGTGTCTCTGTTCGGCAACCGGAATTTTGACGACGGGCTGATCGAACTGCGCAACGTGCTGGAGGCGGACGGCTTTCACACCGTGGCGGGCGGCGCTTTCGTGGGGGAGCACTCTTTCTCCAGGACCCTGGGGGCGGGCCGGCCCGACGCCCAGGATATGGCACTGGTAGAGGAGCTGGCTCACAAGACGGCGGAGAAGGTGAAAGGTCTGGAGCGGGCCCCAGAGATCCCTGCCTATGTGGCGGGCTGTGACCCCATCCGCCCCTACTATACCCCAGGGACCGCCACGGGGAGCCCATCAAGGACTTTTGAAGGCCAAGCCGGTGACTGACTCGGACAAGTGCGTCAAGTGCGGCCTGTGTGCCCGTCTCTGCCCCATGGCAGCCATCGACCCCAACGACGTGTCCAGTGTGGTGGGGAAGTGCATCAAGTGCTGTGCCTGCGTGAAGAAGTGCCCCAAGGGCGCCAAGTACTTTGACCACGAGGGCTATCTGTACCATCAGCACGAGCTGGAGGAGCTCTATGCCCGGCGGGCGGACAGCGAGATTTTTATTGAGATGTGACGACAGCAGAGGAGAGCAGAAGAGTGCCATGCTGGACAAGTGAGTGAGTCATGCTGCACAGCCTGCAAAAAGGGCTTCACAGAGTTTGACATGTGCAGGTACAAAAATCAAGTCTATTCGGAAAGTGACAGCACCACTTTTCGACAAATCAGGACCGGCGGAGCAATGCTCCGCCGGCCTTCAGAGATACAAGAATAAAGAAATAACCCTGACTGTTGCACCCTCGGTTCACTCACAGTCAGGGTTATTATTCTTGTTATCTAACATCAATTGTTTACCTCTCTTTCTACAGATTCGCGCGACCACGTTTTTTGCTCTTTAGCAGTCTCCGGAACACTGTTGCACAACCAGTTTCATTTTGCACCCAACGCTTCGGTGCTCCCTCATACATGAGGCATTGTCTGTTGGAACGTTCCTTTTCGCTTGCTGAGATGCTTTTTCTGTGGCAACGCGTGGGGTTCAGATGTCGTGCGCGCGCTTCGCTGAGATGCTGTTCTTTTGCTGACCACTGCCGGCATGGACTTCATCGCCTGGAACCGCTTACATCAGGAAAAGATTTGATGCATGTTACGCATCCCCTTGTCTGGGGGAGTGACATCTGATCGATCAGACTTCTTAAAACATTGGACTCATCCTTTCTGGCTATAATGTACCACAAAGGCGGGGGGATGTCAAGAGGTTTTGTGGGAAAAATATAAAAATTTTCGAAAAGGATACGGCCCCCGGGGGCTATCCCAGGGGCCGCGGGTATCAGCGGGAGGCATCCGGGGCTGGGTCGCCACGGAGGGAGAGAAAGTAATCGTAGTAGGGCTTGAGGAAGCGGAAGCTCTCCTCCGCCTCCCCAGCCAGCTCGGGGGTGAACAGGGAGCCCTCGCAGTTGCGGTCCCAGGTCAGGGCGATGTTTTTCCGGTTGTACCAGGGAAAGAGCAGGGGGCCGGGGTCCCCTTTGGGGCGTTTGTACATCTCGCCCTCCAGCACAAATCGGTGCTGCCGGCTGAGCCGGCGGGCCAGCTTCTCCATAGGGGCCGGGTCCCGGTCGATGCGGGAGCGGAACTTGGCCATGGTGACGGACTCGGCGCCGTAATAGCCCATCCCCAGGCTGTGATACTCCGGCGCGATCTCAAAATAGAAGGCGGGGACATGGGTCCACCCCTCCTGCTCGGGCCGGATGGTGAACCACAGGTGGTCCTTGTAGGGGCCGCGGCCGTGGAGCCGCCGTGCATCCCGGTAGATGCGGGAGACATAAAGGTTCAGCTGCTCCTTTGGATAGGCGGCGGTCATGGCGGCATGGACCTGGCGGCCCAGCTCCTGGAGGGGGGCGATGACCAGATCCAGATACTCCTGCTTGTGGGCCTCGAACCAGCTGCGCTCATTGTTGAATCGGACGCCCCACAGAAAATCCACGGCGCCCTGAGAAAAACCTTGAAACATAGGAAACGGACCTCTTCTGTATGGTAAGATATGTGCTCAATAGCCGGGCGGAAGCTCCCCGGCGGGGATCTCATACCCGTAGTGGTCCTCCTCCGGGGAGGACTGAGCGGGGCCGTCAGCCGCCCCGTCCCCTGTGTCGGGCGCGGGGATATCCTCCGTGGGAGCGGAGGAGCTGCTGCCGGACTCCCCGGCAGACGTCTCGCTGTCAGTTCCTGTGCCGACGGCAGGCTCACCGCCGGTGCCTCCCCCGGACTCTGTTCCGGTCTCTGTCCCGGGCTGGGCGCCGGACTTGGGGGGGACCCCGTCTACCCAGGTGGAGGGATCGCCGTCAGCGGGATTGTAGAGGATGGTGGTGGGGCGCATCTTATAGGTGCTGACCCCCAGATCCTGCTTCTCCACCAAGGTGCCGTCCTTCTCATAGATGACACGCCAGGCGCGGGCAGAGCGGCCGGTGTAGGCGTTCTGCTTGGCATCCACCTTAGTGGTGCCCTGTGGGATGGACTCGTCGGCCCGGTACTGGGTGGTGGGGGATACAAAGTCGAACTGGGTGCGCTCCGGCACGGCGTACCGGCCGTCCACATTGGTGCCGTAGAGCTTGACAGTGAGGTAGCGCAGGCCGTTCTTGTCGTAGCTCTCAGTGACGATCTTCACCGGGTAGTCGGTGTTGTTTTTGAAGCGGAAGTCGGACAGGCCGAAGTAGACGGTGGCGTCCATGCCGTCAGGGACGTAGCCCACGGAGTACATGTGGGCGTGGCGCTCCACGATCTCCAGGGTGGTGTGGAGGACGGCGTAGTAGATGGTGGAGGAGGTCTGGCAGATGCCGCCGCCGGTCTCGTCCACGGAGGCGCCGCCGGAGTAGACGGGAGCGGGGAGATAGCCCTTGTCGGCGGAACGGCTTCCGGTGGTGTTGTTGTAGGAGAATTCCTCGCCGGGCATCAGGATCACGCCGTTGCAGGCCTCAGCGGACAGCTTCACGTTGAACTTCCGGTTGGAGGAGCCGCTCACCTGGCTGGTACCCTGCCCCAGCAGGTCGGCAAAGAGCCGGTCGGCCAGTATCTCCTGGGTGATGTCGGGCTGAGTGACGGTGAGGGGGACCTCCACGGTCTCTCCCTCCTGGGCCTGCTGGAACAGGCGCTGGGCCTGGGCGGTGTCAAAGTCCACCCCCACGGTGTGGGGCAGCACCTCGCAGGTATCCGGATCGATGGCTGCGTTGGCCGCCTCCGCGTACAGCTCCCCGTGGATGGCCTGGAAGTCCGGCTCCTGAGGAGCGGAATCCAGGATGGGGAGCTGGACCGTGTCCGCCTGACCCTGGGCCAGGAGTTGAGCGTAGGCAGACTTCACCGCCTCCTCCGCTCCCTGGCGGTCCACCGAGCGGTGGGTGTGCCCCTTTACCAGGGTCAGGGTGCCCGCCTCCAAGTCTGCGGTGTAGCCATCCTCGCTGCCGCCGCTGCCCAGGGCACTGTCAGCGGCCTGGAGCTGGCGCTCCAGCTCTGTACGGCCCGCCTCTGTCAGTTGGACCTGATCGGCACCAAGGTCCTGGGCAGCGCCGAACAGGTGGCGCAGGTACTGGGCCCCCCCGGTGAAGAAGCTGCCGCGTCCCACAGACAGGGACGCCTGGGCCAGGGAGGCGGCGTCCACCTGAAAGGATGAGCCGTCCAGCGTACCAATATAGCCGTCGCAGCTCAGGTCCACGGCCCAGCCGGAGCCAGCCTGCTGGGCGACGGAAAGATTCTCGTTGATGGCCTGCTCCGCCTCAGCCTGGGTCATGCCGGACAGGTCCAGTCCGGCGGCGGTGACGTTGGGCAGGATGGTGTCCGAGGCGCTGACCCAGCCGCACAGGCCCAGGTAGGCGGCAAGGAGGACAGCCAGGATGGCGGCCGGGACCCAGACGGCTGGGCCGGGCTTTCCGCCGCTTTTTTTCTGTACACGTGCTCCGTCCATGAAAACTCCCCTTCCTGTCCCACTCAGCCCAAGAACCCACGGACAGGTCAAATAATTTCAGACTATATTATAGCATCCTACGTTTCAGAATGTAATTACAGAACAGTTACAGTTGACCGTCCAAATTTCCCCGGATTTCCTCAATTTTGAAAAATATTTTTAGGAGGTTTACTTTTCACCTTCCCGGCAGTATGATAGAATGGTGTATGTGGAAGAGAGAGGGCCAGACCCAGAAGAGAAATTTTCAAGGAATTTTAAGAAAAAATCAATGTTGTTTTGGGATGGGTCTGGTATTCTATACAGCAGAACACCAGGGGAGGCAGAATGATGGCATATTACGGAGATCAGGGAAATGAGAACTACGGCGGAAAATGGGAGCCCCGCAGGAGCTCTGGCGGAGGGATGAGTGACCTGCCGTACTGGATCTTGGCGCTGGTCTTTCTGTTTGCCTTCCCGCCGGTGGGCGTGCTGATGATCGCTCTGAGGCTCTTCGGCGGCGGGAAGCGCCGCGTGGCCCGGGGGCGCCATCCCTATTATATGCAGCGGGATGGGCAGGCCCCCGTGGGGGCCCGGACCACTGTCAGTGAGCCGGCACGGAGCCAGGAAAAGACCGGTCGGAGGGAGAAAAAGCGCCAGGAAGGGAAAGCGGAACAGGATATGTCCCCGGTGTGCCTGGACGTAGTGGAGAAGATGGCCAAGCGGGGCCGGAGGCTGATCCAGGTGGGCGGGATCATTACGGCGGTCTTCGCCTTCACGGTGCTGGCCTGCCTGGGTGATGCGTCCTACTGGCTCCTCCACGGCGACGCGATCTGGTTCTGGGACCAGCTGCTGAACGCCATCCCCCTGCTCTGCTTCCTGGGCGGCGGTGCCGGCGTGCTGTGGGCCGGCCTGCGGAAAAAGAAGCAGGTGCGCACCTACCGAAACTATCTGGCCATGATCGGCCGCCGCCAGACCATCTCCATCTCGACGCTGGCGTCCGCCACCGGTGCCTCCCCGGCCAAGGTGCGGGACTGCCTGGAGGATATGCTGGATGACGGGCTGTTCCCCCTGGGTTTCCTGGACTACGGCGGGGACCGGCTGGTCCTCTCCGGTGAGGGGCTGAACGACCCGGCCCCGGCACAGGAGGAAAAGACGGAGGAGAAGAAGGCTGCCCCGGTGGACGAGGAGAACGCGGTGCTGGCCGAGATCCGGGCGGTGAACGACTCCATCGAAGACGCGGCCCTCTCGGCGCAGATCGACCGCATCGGGGTCATCACCGCCAAGATCTTCGAGTATCAGAAGAGCCACCCGGAAAGGTCTGCCCAGCTCCATGCCTTTCTGAGCTATTACCTGCCCACAACCCTGAAGATCCTCCGGGCCTATGCCCAGCTGGAGTCCCAGGGCGTAGAGGGGAGAACATTGCAGCCGCCATGAGCCGGATCGAGGGGATGATGGGCAAGGTGGTGGAAGGCTTCGAGAAACAGCTGGATCAGCTCTTTCAGGGGATGCTATGGACATCACCACCGACGTGGCGGTTCTGGAGCAGATGCTCCAGAAGGATGGACTGTCCTCCTCCGGCGGGATGCAGATCGGGATTTGACTGATTCAAAGGCCGCGGGATCTTCCCGCGGCCTTCACGTTTCTTCTTTACCCGACCGAACAGCTCGGACAGGCCGATGAGGATGAGAAAGCCCCAAAGAGCTTTCGGAGCAGGTCCACGTCCAGGGCTGTGGCGGCCCATGAGGCCAGCGCGGCGCAGAGCAGGCCGGCGGAGATGGCAGGGAACAGAAGCCCCTTTCCACATATCCGTTTTCAGGTGGGCGGGCAGGGCGGTGAGTCCGGCGGGGAGAAAGTACAGCAGATTGATGCCCTGAGCCAGGTGCTGGTCCAGTCCGGCCAGGGTGGTCATATAGACCAGCAGAAGGGTGCCGCCCCCACGCCGAAGCCGGACAGGACCCCGGTAGCCGCCCCCACCAGCAGGGGATCAGCCAGCCGCTCACAACAGACACCTCAGGCCGCCCCAGATGAGCAGGGCCCCGAAGCCCCGCTTCAGCCACGGGAGCCGGACGCCCTTGAACAGCCGTCCTCCGGCCCAGCCGCCCACAGTGCCGCCGATGAGATAGGGCAGGGCGGCGGAGAGATCCAGTCCGCCCCGGAGGAGATAGACGGCTGCCGACAGGGCGCACAGGGGCAGGATGACCGCCACTGAGGTGGCAAAGGCCCGCCGCTGATCCAGTCCGCACACCCGGGTGAGCATGGGGACCAGCACCGAACCGCCGCCCCGCCGAAAAGCCGTTGGTCAGCCCGGCTGCCGCCCCGGCAAGCACGGACTTCCAGGTAGATCTATGCTTCAAAAACGCCCCTTGCCGGTCTAGTGTGCCAGGCAGGGGGCGTTTTATCCATTTTGCCTGCCGGGGAGCGGGATCTCAGTCGGCCAGCTTATCCAGCAGGGCGGCCAGCTCCTCCAGCTTGGGGCGGGGTCCCCGCTGTCCACGGCCTCCCGCACGCAGCAGTTCATGTGTGCCTTCAGTACCAGGCGGTTGGCTTTTTCAGAATGGACTGGGTGGCCATCAATTGGTTGGAGACGTCCAGACAGTACCGGTCCTCCTCCACCATCTTCAGGATACCGTCGATCTGGCCACGGGCCGTCTTCAGCAGCCGGGCGACCTGGGCGTGGTCCGCTTTCACTGAATGGACACCACCTCGTATCCGGCCTCAGTGACTGCGTCGGTGAGGGACTGGTCGCTCACCGCACCAGTGAGGGTGACTGTGGCGCACTTGCCCTCCAGGTCGGCTTTGACGGAGGCCACCCTCCAGGGTGCCCAGGGCTTTCTCCACGTGGGCGGTGCAGTGGGCGCACATCATGCCGTTAATCATGATCTTCTTTTCCATCGTTTCATTCGCTCCTTTTCGTTCTTCCTGATGTTGTGGTTCATATGTGGGCTGCTCCGAGGGGTCAGGGACAGGCTGGACCGGGCAGGTGCCGCTGGGGCAGGGAACAGGGGAGGCAGGGACGCTCTTGGGCTTGAAGAACCGAAGACGCAGGGCGTTGGTCACCACGCATACCGAGCTCAGGCTCATAGCGGCAGCGGCGAACATGGGGTTGAGCATGACATCCGTCCACCCCAGGGCATAGAACAGGCCGGCGGCCAGGGGATGCCCAGGCTGTTGTAGAAAAGGCCCAGAATAGGTTCTGCTTGATGTTGCGGATGGTGGCCTTGGACAGTTCCACCGCAGCGGCAGCGTCCAGCAGGTCCGACTTCATCAGCACGATGTCGGCGCTCTCGATGGCCACGTCGGTGCCAGCACCGATGGCCAAGCCCACGTCGGCCCGGGCCAGCGCCGGGGCGTCGTTGATGCCGTCCCCACCATGGCCACCTTCTTGCCCTGATCCTGGAGCTGCTTCACCTTGCGCTCCTTGTCCTGGGGAGCACCTCCGCCATCACCTGGGAGACGCCCAGCTGTGCGCCGATGGCGCCGGCGGTGCGCTGGTTGTCGCCGGTGAGCATGATGACGTCGATCCCCAGCCGCCGGAAGGCGGCTACCGCCTGGGCGCTGGTAGGCTTGGGGTGTCGGCCACAGCCACCAGGCCAAGCACCCGGTGCTCGTCGGCAAAGTAGGGGGTCTTGCCCTGGGCGGCCAGCTCCTCGGCCCGTGCGGGGAAGGAGCCCAGCTCCACCCCGGCCTCCTCCATCATGGCGCGGTTGCCGCCCATGCAGGTGCGGTCTCCCAGGGCGGCCCGGACGCCCCGGCCGTGGACGGCGGTGAACCCGCCCACTGAGGTGATGGGGAGGCCACGCCTTCTGCTCTCCTCCACGATAGCGGCGGCCAGAGGGTGCTCCGAGGGCCCTCCAGGCAGGCGGCCAGGATGAGCAGGCCCTCCTCGTCCATGTCCTCGCCCGGCAGGATGTCGGTGACCACCGGCCTGCCCTGGGTCAGGGTGCCGGTCTTGTCCAGTACCACGGTATCCACCAGATGGAGGGTCTCCAGGGCCTCAGCGGATTTGATGAGGATGCCCTGCTCCGCTCCCTTCCCGGTGCCCACCATGATGGCCACGGGGTGGCCAGACCCAGGGCGCAGGGGCAGGAAATGACCAGCACGGCCACGCCCGCGGTGAGGGCGGAGGTGGCGCTGCCAGTGGCGAACCACCAGGCCCCGGCAGCGATGGCGGCGATGACCATGACGGTGGGGACAAAGACGCCGGCCACCTTGTCGGCCAGCTTGGAGATGGGGGCCTTGGAGGAGGAGGCTTCCTCCACCAGCCGGATCATCTGGGCCAGGGTGGTGTCCTCGCCCACCCGGCTGGCCTCAAAACGAAGTAGCCGGAGCGGTTGATGGAAGCGGCGGCCACCTTGTCCCGGGGCCTTTGTCCACGGGGAGGGACTCGCCGGTGAGGGCGGATTCGTCCACGGCGGAGCTGCCCTCCACAATGACACCGTCCACCGGGATGGACTGGCCGGGGCGGACGGCTACCCGGTCGCCCACCCGGACCTCCTCCACCGGGATCTCTGCCTCGGCCCCGTCCCGCAGGACGGTAGCCGTCTTGGGGCCAGGTCCATCAGGCGGGAGATGGCCTGGGAGGTCTTGCCCTTGGAGCGGGTCTCCAGGAACTTGCCCAGGGTGATGAGGGTGAGGATCATGCCGGCAGACTCGAAGTACAGGTCCATATGGTACTGCTCCACCCGGGCCATGTCCCCGTGGCCCAGGCCGTAGCCGATCTGGTAAATGGCAAAGACGCCATAGATCACAGCCGCGATGGAGCCCACAGCGATGAGAGAGTCCATGTTGGGGCCGCCGTGGAGCAGGGAGCGGAAGCCGTTTTGTAGTACTTGTCGTTGATATACAGGATAGGCAGGGTGAGCAGGAGCTGGGTAAAGGCGAAGGATATGGCGTTCTCGTGACCCACCAGGAAAGCGGGGGGGGCGCCCATCATGTGCCCCATGGAGATATAGAACAGGGGGATCAGGAAGAGAAAGGAGAGGATGAGGCGGCGCTTCATAGAGGAGAGCTCCGCTTCCATCTGGGCCTCCGGCCTCTTAGCGGCTCCCCGGGCTGGGACCCCAGCCTGGGCGGGCAGGGAGGCGCCGTATCCTGCCTGGACCACCGCCTGGATGATGCTTTCGGGGGCAAGGGCGGCCTCGTCGTACTCCACATTCATGGAGTTGGTCATCAGGCTGACCTCCGCCCTGCGTACGCCCTCCAGCTTGTTCACCGCCTTTTCCACATGGGCGGAGCATGCGGAGCAGGTCATACCGGTGACGTCAAATTTCTGTTTCAAGGGAAACACATCCTTTCAGAGGAGGGCTCCGCCCATGGGCGCCCCAGCGCCCCGCCGCCGAAGCGGCGCAAATTCGGAGCGGAGCAAATGCGATACACCCCCCTGGGGTGGGGTATCTTCAGCATAGCGCGGGGGAAGAAGTTTGTCAAGGCTTATCATGGAGATTTTTTGAGATTTTATGCAGGAGAGCCCCTGCTCTGCGGGAAGCAGAACAGGGGCTCTCAAAATTCAAAATAGAAGGAAAGAGGAGGCTCCTCATAGCTGATGGTATAAAACCCGTCTATGTGAAACGTGATTGTTTCTTGTATGGTATCAGATGGGAGGGGTGAGGTCAAGGACAAACATGGATTTTCTTCCCAGCCTCGACAGCTTATGCCCGGTTTTGCAGGGGGCTTGTCCTATAATCTCCTCATATCACCCGGCAGAGAGGACCGGGCCAAGGAGGAAGTCTGAATGACCGTAGATTGCGTGTCCGAGGGGCGGACCCTGACAGCGGCGGTGCGGGGGGAGCTGGATCACCACCGGGCCAAAGAGGTGATGACAGAGCTGGATGAACAGATCGACATGGCTCTGCCCCGGCGGCTGACTCTGGACCTGTCAGGCCTGAGCTTTACGGACAGCTCGGGCATCGCAGTACTGATCCGGGTCAGCCGGCGGATGGAGCAGATCAAGGGCGAGCTGATAGTGCGGGGCGTGCCTCCGCAGCCGTGGAAGGTGTTTCAGGCGGCCGGCCTGCACAAGCTGATCCGATTTGAACAGGAGGAGCCCGCCGCGGCGGGGGAGGAGGACGTACATAAATGAAGGTGGAAAATTACGCCGCGCTGGAATTTCCCAGCCGGTCAGCCAACGAGGGGTTTGCCCGGGCGGCGGCGGCCTGCTTTGCCGCCCAGCTGGACCCCACGCTGGAGGAGATCAACGACATCAAAACCGCCGTGAGCGAGGCAGTGACCAACGCCATCGTCCACGCCTACCCGGACCGGCTGGGCAAGGTGGCCCTGAAGCTGCGTCTGAAGGAGGGCGGCATCCTGGAGATCTTGGTGCGGGACTGGGGGGTAGGCATCGCGGACGTGGAGCAGGCCCGGACCCCGCTGTTTACCACCGGGAGCGAGGAGCGCTCCGGGATGGGCTTTACCATCATGGAGAGCTTCATGGACGTGGTAAAGGTGCGCTCTACCCCGGGGAAGGGGACCCAGGTGACCATGCGGAAGCGGATCTCCCCCCGCATAGGCGGACGATGAATGGCACGCCAACGGCTCCAGAGCTGCTGGAGGCGGCCAGACAGGGGGACAACCGGGCCTGTGAGCAGGTGTTGGAGGAAAACGCCGGCCTGATCTGGAGCATTGTGCGGCGGTATTACGGACGGGGCGTGGAGCCGGACGACCTGTACCAGCTGGGCTGTCTGGGCTTTTTGAAGGCAGTGCGGGGCTTTGACCCATCCTTCGGGACCCAGTTCTCCACCTATGCGGTGCCCAAGATCGCGGGGGAGATCCGGCGTTTTCTCCGGGATGACGGCACTGTGAAGGTGAGCCGGGGCATGAAGGAGCGGGGGGCCGCAGTGTGGGGCGCCCGACGCCGGCTGGTGGCCGAGATGGGACGGGAGCCCACCCTGTCAGAGCTGGCGGCGGAGACCGGCCTGACGCCAGAGGAGATCGCAGCGGCGGAGACCGCCTCTGACGCAGTGGCATCCCTCCAGGCGGAGACAGGAGAGGGCGGATTGACCCTGGAGGGGATGCTGGGCACCGGCGGGATGGAGGAGGACGTGGTGGAGCGGCTGACCCTCCGTTCCGCCATGGAGGAGCTGCCGGAGCGGGAACAGCAAGTGCTGCTGCTGCGCTATTACAAAAACCTCACGCAGATCCAGTGTGCCAGAGTCCTGGGGGTCTCCCAAGTCCAGATCTCACGGCTGGAGCGGCGGGCGGTGGACCGGCTGCGGAAGATCCTGTGCGAGGAAGAAGCGTTCTGAGACTTCTCTGCCCCAGACGGGGCAGAAAAATAATAGGATGCAGGCTGCGGAAAAAGTCCCTGGAGGACTTTTTCGCAGCCGTAAATACTCCGGGCCCGTACCAGAGATGGTACGGGCCCGGAGTATTTACGGAATAATTTTAGGAAATGATGTCTGGAGCTCCGGGGTCAGGCGAGGGCGGAGACGACGGCGTCCGGGTCGCTGACGTGAAAAAACAGCAGGCCCACCACACGGTCGTTGCCCTTCTTGATGCCCATCACAGCGTTGGCGCGGCTCTTGCCGGCCTCACGGCCGATGGCTGCGTTGAAGCAGACGTTGCCGGCACCGCCGTCGCGGCACTCCACCGCACAGGTCACCTTCTGGTCACGGGGCATGGTCATCACGTTGGATTTGACCACGGCGATGATGCGCTGGTCGGTGATGGCATAGATGGTCTTCTGCTCCAGCAGCTTCTTGTCCAGATAGGGACGGACGGCCACCGCCAGCGGGATGCCGATCATGGGCACCAGGCCGATCAGGATGATCCCGATGCTCTTATTGTCCGCGATGGCGAAGGGGAGGAAGACACCGAAGGAAAACAGGGTCATGACGGCGGTGATGATCCAGGCCACATACTGGGAGACACGGTCAGGGGACCGGAGGAGCTTCGTCTTGGTGGGTCGGCCGAACCAGAGGACCTTCTCGTTGTCCCGCAGAGTCTTTTGGAGGATCTGTTCCATAAATATGTTGCTCCTTTCATAAATAAGAATGAATTCTTATCTTGATAAAAGATTACCACAACATTTATAAAAACGGTATAAATAGGGGTATATTGACGTTAAGAAAGCGAAAAAAAAAAATAGAATCAAATAAATGATGTAAAAAAAAAGAATACCGCCTCCTTTGGCGGAAGGGGAGGCGGCGGATCGGCCGGGCGGTGAGCCGGTATGGGGCGGACGTTTAGGAGAGAGAAACGCCCGCTCCCTCACCACACGGAGAAGAAAAACCGAACCAGAGAAAAGTGAGAAAACTCCGGCCGTTTAGGAGAGATATCCAAGCAGGGATTCTGGCTGAGGGATGTGGAAGAACAGCAGGCCGGGGACGCCGGACTGGGCAGGACTGCCGCAGCGGACCCCCAAAATAGCGTTGTCCAGCATTTTGGAGGAGGACTGGCCCACCGCTTCACAGAAGCAGAGGTTGCCGCTCTCCCCGTCCCGGGCTTCAATGGAGTGGGTGAGGATGCGGCCCAGGGGAATATACATCAGGTTGTTCTTCACCAGAGCCAGCACCCGGTAGTTGGTGATGGCGTAGATGGTGTCATGCTCCAAGCTCCACTTGTCCAACAGGGGGCGGATGGAGATCATGGCGGGGAGGAAGGCAGCGATCATGAGGATCACGGTCAGATCGGTGACGGCCTGATGAGTGCGGAGGAAAAAGGGGATCAGACCGCCCAGGATCACGGCCAGCGCCGCGGAACAGAGGACCCAGGTCAGGAGCAGAGAAGTACGGGAGGGGATGGACATCAATTTGAAAGGGGAGGGACGGCCGCTCCAGCGGACAATCTCACCGTCCAGAAGCACTTCCTGTAATCTCTGTTCCATGATGTGGGCTCACTTCCTCAAATTCTCTTCTGTCTGTTATTATAGCCTCTGGGCTATAAAATGGGTGTTAAACTGAAACAGAGGGTCGCTAAATAATTGTTAAGAAAAAAACAGGGGAGAAAAACAGCACCTCCGGAGCCTTAGCCTCCGGGGGTGCTGATGTGTATGGAAGGCTCAGCTGTCCTCCAGCATCCGGTATCCGATGCCCAGTTCTGTCAGGATGTATTTGGGCTCGGAGGGGTTTTCCTTCAGCTTGCGGCGGATGTTGGCCATGTTGACCCGCAGGATCTGGTTGTTACTGCCCTCGTAGGGACCCCAGACATGCTTGAGGATGAAGTCATAGGTGAGCACCTTGCCGGCATGGAGACAGAGCAGCTCCAGGATCTTGAACTCGTTCTGTGTGAAGTGGATCTCCTCGCTGCCCACGAAGACCTGGTGGCGGGCAGTGTCCACGACTAGGTCTTTGACCTGATAGCGGTCCTTCTGCTCGCCCTGGCTGAGGTTGATCCGGTCGGCCCGGCGCAGGGTGGTTCGGATGCGGGCCAGCAGCTCCGGAACGCCGAAGGGCTTGACCACATAGTCATCCGCCCCCATGTCCAGGGCTTTGACCTTCTCAGACTCCCGATCCCGGGCGGAAATGATGATGACAGGCACCTCCTGGGGCAGTCCGCTGAGTTCCTTGAGCACGTCCAGTCCGTCCATGTCGGGCAGGCCCAGGTCCAGAAGCACCAGATCGGGACGGTGGGAAAAGAATAGGCTGAGAGCCTCCTTGCCGGTGGTGGCGGACATGGCCTTGTAGTCGTTGGCGGTCAGAGCGCGGCAGATGAAGTTGCTGATGGTGCGCTCATCTTCTACGACCAGGATCAAACGTTTTTCACTCATATGCTTTCTCCTCCATGGGAAGGCCGAAGCGGAAGACCGCTCCGCCCTCAGGGTCATTTCCGGCGGCGAAGAAGCCGCCGTGGGCTTTGATGATACTCTGGCAGACGGACAGGCCGATGCCCATGCCTCGGGTGGAGTCGCCTGACAGGTCCCGGGGGAGGGGACGGCCGGACTGGACTGCCTGCATGATGTCAGGAGACAGTCCAATGCCATGGTCCCGGACCTCCACCACCGCCCACTCCTCCTGGCGGAACAGGTGGAGCTGGATGTGCTGAGTGTCCCCGGAGTGGCGGACCGCGTTTTCCAGCAGATTGACGATGACCTGCTTGATGAGCATGGGCTCCATGGGCAGGAACAGGATGTCCTCTGAGAGGTCCAACTGCACATTGGCGTCCGGGAAACGGCGGCGGGTAGTGAGCACCGCGTCCCCCGCCACCTCCTCCAGCATCTCCTCCCGCTTCTTCAAAGGGACAGAGGCGTCCTGGATACGTGTGATGGACAGCAGATTCTCCACCATGGTGGTGAGAGCTTCGGCGTCGTTTTTGATGTCGTTGAGCAGGGAGACATCCTTCTCACTGCGGGGCTCCTCGCTGGACAGCAGTACCGCGGCCGCCCCGGAGATAGCAGTCAGAGGGGTGCGGAGGTCGTGGGAGACGGAGCGAAGGATATTGCTGCGGATGGTCTCCCGGGCGGCCTCCAGCTGAATGGCATTCTTTTCCTGGTTCAGGCGCTCGTTCAGCTCATACAGGGCCTTGGTGTTCTGCTCCCGCTGTTCCGCCTCCAGGGCCTGGAGCTTGATCCGGGAGGTGAGGGTGCAGATGATGATGGCGATGGCCGTCATGCTCAGCATGGCCACCGGGTATCCGGCATAGCTGAGAGAGAAGGCGGAGTAGGGGTACATAAAATAGTAGTTGATGCAGAAAGAGCTGAACAGAGAGGCCAGGATACCATAAAAATATCCAGTGGTCAGCCAGGATACGAATGTGACGGCCAGCACATAGACCAAGGCGGAGTTGTTCTCCACGCCGAACTGAAACAGCAGCCGGCTGAGGTAGTATGCCCCGGCCATGAAAAAGGCGGTGATCAGAAAATTCATCACGCCCCGCGGGACAATGGCGGTCAGATCATGGAGCTTGGCTTTCCATTCTTTCAAAAGGAGCCCCCCTTCCAGCGGCCGGTCAGAGGATGACACGACTCTTGTATTCTTAGTCCCATTATAATAAGGAACGGCCCGGCCTGCAAGCAGAAAATGAGGGCGTCCTCCTTCAGGACCAGAGGAGGGGAAGGAGGCACACATAGAGGACAAACAGGGCCATACCTATGACTGCGTTGATGGCGAAGGCGTTGCTGGCGATCTGGGAGTCCTCCAAAGAGCCATACTCCGAGATGTAGGCGTTGAGGATGACGGAACCGTGCTGGGAGATCAAGGTAAAGAACGCGGCATTAAAATAGAAATCCTGCCCCACCATGGGGTCCATCAGGAAAAATTTAACCCCATAGCTGACGGAGAAGATCAGAAGATAGCGCCAGGCGACCAGGCGCAGGCTCTCCCGGATCTTGTCCGGATTGTCCATATGGATCCGGTAGCCCACTGTGATCAGGATCAGGGTGGAGCTGATGCCGCCCAGCTTGGAGATGGTGTCGATCACGCCGCCGCCCAGGTCTGTGGCGGAAACGGCGTCCCGTATACCCAGAAGCTGAAGTGCCAGGGCCAGGAAGATCATGACAAACAGTGGAGATAAAAGGTTTTTTCCGATTTGACGCGGTCCGGCGGTCTCTCCCTTTAGATAGATCCGGGCGACCGGCATGAAGACTAGACCGATAAACAGCTCATGCCCCACTCCCATGCTGGTGAGATACCCCATATTTTCCAGGCCGAACACAGTGGAGAAGAGAGGAATGGCCATGAAGCCGAAGGCAAAGGCACAAGGATAGAGGGGAGCGAAGCGGCGTTTGAAATGGAACAGGCGCGCGGTGAGAAAGCCCAGCCCCAGGAGCAGAAGCTGGATCAGAAAGGTGCAGGCGGCCAGCCCAAAATGCTCGGGGCGCAGATCCAGCCCAATAAAGGTGGTGAAGATGGTACAGGGGATCAGATAATCTGAGACCAGCTTTGTCACACCCTGAACGGTCTCTTCCGAAAAATAATGGCGTTTTTGGAGCCAAAAGCCAAAAATAATGAGCAGGATAACAGGGAGAACGCTGCGGATCAGATGTTCCAGCTGCATGATACGGTATCCTTTCAGGTGTCAGCACAAAGTATGAGGCGTCCCGGCAGAAAACAGAATGAGGAACGGACAGGCCCGACCCTGGGGATTCGGATATGCCTGCTGTCTGAAAATTATAACACACAGAACAGATGCTGTCACCAGTATTTCACAGGGAGGCAGGCGGAACGGAAAAAACTTTCCGGGCTTCCACAGGACGGAGTTCTTGTACCTGAGCAAAAAAAGTGGTATAATAATACGATTTCCCCCAAGAGATCAGGCCCGTCGGGGCGGCGGGCCTGACAGGGGAGGACAATGAATGGAATGAGGGATTTTGTATGACCTACAAGGAAGAATTTATCACGTTCATGGTGCGCTCCGGCGTGCTCACCTTCGGGGACTTCACCACCAAATCCGGCCGCAAGACCCCCTATTTTGTCAATACCGGAAACTACAAGACCGGTGCCCAGGCGGCCAAGCTGGGGGACTACTACGCTGCCTGTATCCAGGAGCACATGCCAGACGGCATTACCTGCCTGTTCGGACCGGCCTACAAGGGCATCCCCCTGGCGGTGTCTGCCGCCGCCTCCCTGTACCGCAATTATGACCGGGATCTGCCCTACTGCTTCAACCGCAAGGAGGCCAAGGACCACGGCGAGGGCGGTTCCATGGTGGGCTACAAGCCCCAGGACGGGGACGACGTGGCCATCGTGGAGGACGTAGTCACCGCCGGCACCGCCGTGCGCGAGTCCATCGAGCTGTTCAAGCATGTGGCCGACGTGAACATCAAAGCCCTGTTCGTCTCGGTGGACCGGATGGAGCGGGGCACTCGGGAGTGCTCCACCCTGGATGAGCTGCGCCAGGACTACGGCATTCAGGTCTTCCCCATCGTCACCGTGCGGGAGGTCATCGCTTTCCTCCACAACAACTCCATCGACGGCAAGGTCTATATCGACGACGAGATGAAGGCGAAAATGGAAGCCTATCTGGAGGAGTACGGGGCCAAGGGCTGAGCCAAAAAATTCCCCGTCCCCTCGGAGAGCGGAGGGGGGCCTCCGGGGGGAACTGGTGCCCCCCGGAAAACGCGGCGCGCGAATGCGCAAAGCGGTCCCCGCAGGGACCGCCCGCGTTTTGAATGGAGGCCTATCTGGAGGAGTACGGGGCCAGGGCCTGAGCACGGCAAAAGAGGACAGAGAAAGAGAGGGAGCAGGGATGGCGGAGAGGCGCAGATCCATCCATACAGGGCACCGGCAGCGGGTGAAAGATGAATTCTCCGCCCGGGGACTGGCGGGCTGGCCGGACCACCGGGTCCTGGAACTGCTGCTGTACTACGCCATCCCCGGGGGATGTGAACGGGCTGGCCCACGAGCTGGTGGAGAGGTTCGGCTCGCTGGCCGGGGTGCTGGACGCCGCGGAGGAGGAGCTGTGCCGGGTGCCCGGAGTGGGGCAGCACACCGCTGTCCTGCTCAAGCTGATCCCGGCGGCAGGGCGCGCTACCTCCAGAGCCGGGCGGACCTGGGGAGCCGGTGCGCCGGACGGAAGACGCCTACGCACTGCTGGAGCCCTACTTCTTCGGGGCCAGGAACGAGATGATCTACCTGCTTGCGCTGGATGGGAAGAACAAGCCTCTGGGGGTGCGGAAGGTGGCGGAGGGCAGCATCTGCGCCGCCAACATCAATCTGCGCCGGATCATGGAGGAGGCAGCCGCCCTCCGGGCGCCCCAGATCTATCTGGCCCACAACCACATCAGCAACCTGGCCTTCCCCTCCCCGGTGGACATCTCCACAACTCAGACTATGCGGACGGCCCTGGCGGGGGTGGGCATCGAGCTGCTGGATCACCTGGTCTTTGTGGACGGGGATATGGTGTCCATGCGGGACAGCGGGATGATGAAGTGATGCCTGGGCCCTGTCCCTCTGTGGACAGGGCCTTGACTTAGAACATTTGTTTTATTATAATAGGGCGGACGAAGAGCGGCCCGGGAGGAACAGGAGGGACGGCTATGCCCAGATTTGAAGTGGTTTCAGAATACACCCCCAGCGGGGATCAGCCGGAGGCCATCGAGGCCCTGGCCAGCGGACTGGAGATGGGGCTGGACGAGCAGACGCTGCTGGGCGTCACCGGCTCGGGCAAGACCTTCACCATGGCCAAGATCATCGAAAAGGTCCAGCGGCCCACCCTTGTGCTGGCCCACAACAAGACCCTGGCCGCCCAGCTGTGTGCCGAGTTCCGGGAGTTCTTTCCCCACAACGCGGTGGAGTACTTCGTCTCCTACTACGACTACTACCAGCCGGAGGCCTATATCCCCACACAGACACCTTCATCGAAAAGGATTCCGCCATCAACGAGGAGATCGACCGGCTGAGGCTGTCCGCCACCGCCTCCCTGATGGAGCGGAGGGACGTGATCGTGGTCTCCTCCGTCTCCTGTATCTACGGTCTGGGCGAGCCGGAGGACTTCGCCAAGATGATGGTCTCCTGCGGGTGGGGCCACCCTGGAGCGGGACGAGCTGCTGAAAAAGCTGGTGGCCATCCGCTATGAACGCAACGATATTGCCTTTGACCGCAACATGTTCCGGGTCCGGGGACACGGTGGAGATCTGGCCCGCCTATTGGAAGGACACCGCCCTGCGGGTGGAGTTTTCGGGGACGAGATCGACCGCATCAGCGAGATCAACGTGGTCACCGGCACCCCATCCGCCGGCTGAACAACATCCCCATCTGGCCGGCCACCCACTATGTCACCCCAAGGAGAAGATGGACGCCGCTATCCAGGAGATCTACAAGGAACTGGAGGGGCGGGTGGCCTTCTTCGAGGGAGAGGGCAAGCTGGTGGAGGCCCAGCGGCTGAAGCAGCGCACCATGTACGACGTGGAGATGATGCAGGAGCTTGGCTACTGCTCCGGCATCGAGAACTATTCCCGGGTCATTGAGGGCGGCCCGTGGGCTCGCCCCCACACCCTGCTGGACTACTTCCCCAAAGACTTCGTCCTCTTCATCGACGAGAGCCACGTCACCCTGCCCCAGGTGCGTGCCATGTATAACGGGGACCGGGCCCGAAAGACCACCCTGGTGGATTACGGCTTCCGGCTCCCCTGCGCCTTTGACAACCGGCCGCTGAAATTTGAGGAATTTGAAAAGCGGCTCAACCAGGTGGTCTATGTCTCCGCCACCCCGGGGAGTATGAGCGCACCCGCTCGGGCCAGATCGTGGAGCAGGTGATCCGGCCCACCGGGCTGCTGGACCCCAGGATCGAGGTCAGGCCGGTGGAGGGCCAGATCGACGACCTGATCGGGGAGATCAACCAGCGCACCCAGCGGAGCGAGCGGGTGCTGGTCACAACCCTGACCAAGCGGATGGCGGAGGACCTGACCGCCTACCTCCAGAACGCGGGAATCAAGGTGCGCTATATGCACCACGACATCGACACCATCGAGCGGATGGAGATCATCCGGGACCTGCGGCTGGGCACCTTCGACGTGCTGGTGGGCATCAATCTGCTCCGGGAGGGCCTGGACCTGCCCGAGGTCTCCCTGGTGGCCATCCTGGACGCGGACAAGGAGGGCTTCCTCCGGTCCGAGACTTCCCTCATCCAGACCATCGGCCGGGCCGCCCGGAACGCCGACGGCATGGTGGTGATGTACGCGGACACCATCACCCCCTCCATGCGCCGGGCCATCGACGAGACGGAGCGCCGCCGGGAGAAGCAGGACGCCTTCAACAAGGCCCACGGCATCGTCCCCAGAACGGTCATCAAGTCGGTGCGGGAGCTGCTGGAGATCTCCGCCACGGCGGAGGACGTGGCCTCCAACCAGCGCCAGGGCAGGGTCAAGGCCATGACCAGGCAGGAGAAGGCCGCCGAGATCGCCCGCCTGGAGAAGGCCATGAAAGAGGCGGCCAAGATGCTGGAGTTCGAGCTGGCGGCAACTTTGAGAGATCAGATCATCGAACTGCGGGGGAAGTGAGAAGAATTCTATGGAGCTGCTCCCGAAACGGAAGCCGAACCGTTTGACCGGATACGATTACAGCCAGCCGGGGTGTTATTTCATCACCATTTGCACAGCTGGGCGGCAGCCAATTTTGCGTAGGGGCGCACAGTGTGCGCCCGCATCGGAAATTCCGCCTCTCACAGAAATCGGGGAAATTACGGAACGGGCAATTCAAAGTATTCCAAATCATTATCCGTATGTTTTTGTGGAAAAATATGTAGTCATGCCCAATCATATCCACCTTATGTTGCGTATCGAGGGAACCGGGCGCACACTGTGCGCCCCTACTCCCGTCGGAGCGGTTCCCCGGATCATCAAAGCAATGAAAGAGACGGTCACCAAATGTGCCAGGTCTCCCGTCTGGCAAAAGGGCTATCACGACCACATCGTCCGCGGTGAGGCGGACTATCTCCGCATTTGGAACTACATCGACACGAATCCTGCCAAGTGGCGGGAGGACTGTTACTACTGCCAGAATGAGGGAGTGTAGTTACTGTGGAACACACCTATCTGCTCCGTCCCGGCCGCTGGCGGGCGGAAGGGACCTACTACGACGAGACGGGCCGCTCCTTTCCCCTGGCCGGGGAGACAGAGCTGGTCCAGGAGGGGGCGGAGCGGCATCTGGACGGCTGGATGGAGGTGTCCGGGCCCGCTCCGGTCCGATTCACGAACCGCTATGTCATCCGGGAGACGGACCGCCCCTTTACCCTGACCTGGCAGTCCTTCAACCCGGTGCTGGGCGTGCTGGAGGGTACTTTCGAGCTGGCGGGAGAGAGTATCCTGTCCCGCTATGTCTCACGGGACCGGGTGTGCTCCGGCTGTGAGGTGCTGACCCTCCAGGCGGACGGCAGCTATCACAACGCGGGCGTGTCTATGAAGAACGGACGGCGTATGTCCGCCTGGACCGCCGTGCTGAGCGAGGAGAGGGGAAGGACATAATGGCTAAGGTAAAAGAGGAAAAAACCAACGTTATGCGGGTCCTGGACCAGAAGAAGATTCCCTACACCCCCCACGCCTATCCCCACGGGGACGGCGAGGCCCCCGACGGGGTGACGGTGGCCCGCTCCCTGGGGCAGGACCCGGAGCGGGTCTTCAAGACGCTGGTGACCCGGGGGGCATCCGGGGGATACTACGTCTTTGACATCCCGGTGACGGACACGCTGGACCTGAAAAAAGCGGCTAAGGCGGTGGGGGAGAAGTCCATCGCCATGCTCCACAGCAGGGAGCTGCTCCCCCTGACCGGCTATGTCCACGGGGGGTGCTCCCCCATCGGCATGAAGAAGCAGTTCCCCACCGTCTTCCATGAGACGGCGGAGATCCTGGACACCATCATGGTCTCCGCCGGAAAGATCGGCTTCCAGGTGGAGCTGTCCCCAGCGGACCTGATCGAGCTGGTGGGCGGGACCACGGCGGACGTGACAGTGTGAGGAAAAGAAACTGATATACCCAGATGTTCTGCAATCGGCCGGCTGTGACCGCTTTGTGAGGAGGGGATAAGATGGAGCAGCAGGAAAAGCCGCCCAAGTTTCTCTATCTCCCAGAGGTCAAGAATGACCATTTCATCATCGGCGGGGCGGATGACCGCCCCGATGCGTCCGTACCGGGATCAGAGCCGGGGCCGGGACCTGAGGAGCCCACGGGTATCTACCCCTGCCCGTGCTGCGGGTATCTGACCTTTCCCGCCCCCAAAGAGGAGGCCATAGCCTACATCTGCCCGGTGTGCTTCTGGGAAAACGACGTGTTCGACCCGGGGGAGGACGATCCCAGCGATGAGAACCGCGGCCTGACCCTCCGACAGGGCCGGGAAAACTACCGGCGCTGGGGCGCGGTCCGCCCCGACCTGGTTGTCCACGCCCGACCGCCCAGGCCGGAGGAGCGGCCGAAAGAAATGCCGGCCTCCCGGCTTACGGCTTCTCCTGGAACTGGGACAGCTCCCGGGAGAGGGAAAGCCCCAGGTCCAGGCCCAGCGTGAAGGCGTGTTGGGCCTGGAAGGAGGCTAAGATCTCCATGCTGTCAGTGAGATGGAAGAGCAGATCCTGGTCGGCCTAGGAACAGGAGCGGACCTTCTCCTGGGCCTGCTCCAGCCGCTCCAGAAGCCCGTCCTCTGTGGGGGAGCGGGGCTCATAGGGGAATTTTTGGATGACCAGCTCATAGAGCAGGGAAAGTGTGTCATACATAGAGTACCACCCAAAAGTAATAATTTAATTATGACTAAATTATAGGCGAATTTAGAATTGGTGTCAAGAGGGAGATTGGCAGGATGGAAAAGATCATGCTGCCCCTGGGGCGGCGGCTGAAAGAACTGCGGAAAGAAAGAAAACTCAAACAAAAGGAAATGGCCCGGTTTTTGGAATGTACAGACCGAAATTATCAGAAAATGGAGTACGGAGAGATTAACGTTCCCGGACTGACACTGATCAAACTGGCGGACTTCTTTCAGGTCAGCCTGGACTACCTGGTGGGCCGCAGCGACGACCGGGAGCAGTAAAAACGATCCCCGCCGGGCGGGAAGAGCAGGGAAAAGCCGGGGGGCTGATCTTGGCGGGCGTGTGCCTGATCCTCTGTAGAATGAACATTCAAGCCATTTCCCAGTCAAACCTCGACCCCAGTGTCATCTGCCTGCGCATACAGGCGTTACCAAAGGAGAAACCAAAATGCACAGTCATATTTTTGTCAAGGGCGCCCGGGTGAACAACCTGAAAAACATTGATGTGGACATCCCGCGGGACAAGCTGGTGGTCCTCACCGGGCTGTCCGGTTCGGGAAAATCCTCCCTGGCCTTCGACACCATCTATGCCGAGGGACAGCGGCGGTATGTGGAGTCCCTCAGCTCCTACGCCCGCATGTTCCTGGGCCAGATGGAGAAGCCCGACGTGGACTATATCGACGGGCTCTCACCCGCCATCTCTATCGACCAGAAGACCACCAGCAAGAACCCCCGCTCCACTGTGGGCACCGTGACGGAGATCTATGACTACCTCCGTCTGCTGTGGGCCCGGGTGGGCACCCCCCACTGCCCCATCTGCGGCAAGGAGATCAAACAGCAGACCATCGACCAGATCATCGATCAGGTGATGGCGCTGCCCGAGGCCACCCGCATCCAGATCATGGCCCCGGTGATCCGGGGCAAGAAGGGGGAGCACGCCAAGATCTTCGAGGACGCCCGCAAGTCGGGCTATGTCCGCTGCCGGGTGGATGGCATCGCCTATGATCTCAGCGAGGAGATCAAGCTGGAAAAGAACAAGAAGCACGACATTGAGATCGTGGTGGACCGTCTGGTGATCCGGGAGGACATCGCCCGCCGTCTCACAGATTCGGTGGAGACCGCCGCCTCCCTGGCGGGGGGGCTGGTGATCGTCAACGTGGTGGGGGAGGACCGGGATATCCTGTTTTCCCAGAACTACGCCTGCGAGGACTGCGGCGTCTCCATCGAGGAGCTCACCCCCCGCATGTTCTCCTTCAACAACCCCTTCGGCGCCTGCCCCACCTGCACCGGCCTGGGCAGCCAGATGAAGATCGACCCGGAGCGCATCATCCCCAATAAAAACCTGTCCATCATCGAGGGGGCCATTACCGCCTCCGGCTGGAGCAGCATCAAGTCGGACGGCATCTCCCGGATGTACTTTGACGCCCTGGCCAAGCGGTACAAATTCAAGCTGAACACCCCGGTGAAGGACCTGCCTCCGGAGGCGCTGGACGCCATCCTCTACGGCACCAACGGGGAGAAGCTGACCCTCTACTACGACCAGCCCCGGGGGAAGGGGACCCTGTATCAGGCGTTTGAGGGTATTGTCAACAACCTGGAGCGCCGCTACCGGGAAACTCAGTCCGACTCTGTAAAGCGCGAGCTGGAGGAGTGCATGAGCGAGTGCCCGTGTCCCACCTGTAAGGGCCGCCGCCTGCGCAAGGAGTCTCTGGCGGTCACCGTGGGGGGGATCGATATCGACGCCTTCACCCACAAATCAGTGGACGACGCCCTGGAGTTCGTGGATCAGCTGACCCTGACTGAGACCCAGATGCGCATCGCCCAGCGGATCCTGAAGGAGATCCGGGAGCGGCTGGGCTTCCTGCGGTCGGTGGGGCTCCAGTACCTGACCCTGTCCCGCAGCGCCGCCAGCCTGTCCGGCGGCGAGAGCCAGCGCATCCGGCTGGCCACCCAAATCGGCTCCTCTCTGATGGGAGTGCTGTATATTCTGGACGAGCCCTCCATCGGCCTGCACCAGCGGGACAATGACATGCTGCTGGAGACTATGAAGCACCTGCGGGACCTGGGCAACACCCTGCTGGTGGTGGAGCACGATGAGGACACCATGCGGGCCGCCGACTATATCGTGGACGTGGGCCCCGGGGCCGGCGTCCACGGCGGACAGATCGTGGCCTGCGGCACAGCGGAGGAGATCATGAACACCCCCGGCTCCCTCACCGGCGACTACCTCTCCGGGCGGCGGAAGATCCCGGTGCCGGAGCAGCGCCGGAAGGGGAACGGAAAGTACCTGAAGGTGCTGGGGGCGGCGGAGAACAATCTGCGCCACATCGACGTGTCCTTCCCTCTGGGGACCTTCACTGCGGTGACCGGCGTGTCGGGCAGCGGAAAGTCCTCCCTGGTCAACGAGATCCTCTATAACCGGCTGGCCTGCGACCTGAACCGGGCCAAGACTCGGCCGGGCAGACACGACGGCCTGGAGGGGGAGGAGTTCCTGGACAAGGTCATCAACATCGACCAGTCCCCCATCGGGCGCACGCCCCGGTCCAATCCGGCCACCTACACCGGGCTGTTCAACGACATCCGGGACCTGTTCGCCTCCACCCAGGACGCTAAAAGCCGGGGCTACGGCCCGGGCCGCTTCTCCTTCAATGTGCGGGGCGGCCGGTGCGAGGCATGTCAGGGGGACGGCCTGCTGAAGATCGAGATGCACTTCCTGCCGGACATCTACGTCCCCTGCGAGGTGTGCAAGGGCAAGCGGTACAACCGTGAGACCCTGGAGGTGCGGTATAAGGGGAAAAATATCTATGAGGTTCTGGAGATGACAGTGGAGGAGGCCCTCCCCTTCTTCGAGAACCTGCCCCGGATCTACGGGCGGCTCAAGACCCTGATGGATGTGGGGCTGAGCTATATCAAGCTGGGGCAGCCCTCCACCGAGCTGTCCGGCGGCGAGGCCCAGCGGGTCAAGCTGGCCACCGAGCTGTCCAAGCGCTCCACCGGCCAGACCATCTATATCCTGGATGAGCCCACCACCGGCCTGCACAGCTATGATGTCCACCGGCTCATCGAGGTGCTCCAGCGTCTGGTGGAGGCGGGCAACACCGTGGTGGTCATCGAGCACAACCTGGATGTCATCAAGACCGCCGACCATGTCATCGACCTGGGCCCCGAGGGGGGCGACGGCGGCGGCACCATCGTCTGCACGGGCACGCCGGAGGAAGTGGCCGCCTGTGAGCGGAGCTACACCGGGCGGTATCTGAAAAAGATGCTGGAGCGGTGAGGGCGCGTCCTTCTGCCTGGGCCAGATCAACAGAACGGACAGGCCGCGGGTCCCTGCGTGAGAATCGGAAATAAATGCGCCCCCGCAGAGCCGGATGCCCCCATCGGGCCGGACGGCCCCCTATATACCCATCATAATATATAACGCGCGGAGCGCTCCGGCGGCCTTTGCCGGAGCGCCGCAGAAAATCAGGAGGAGGATCCTATGGAACACATCCGAATCATCGCCCCGGGCGATCCTGGCTTCGACTGGCTCTATGACCTCTATATGCAGAGCTTTCCCGTCCACGAGCAGCGCCTTCGGGAACGGCAGGAGGGGGTGCTGGGCCATCCGGAGTACCACTGCGACCTGCTCTGTCAGGGGGAGACACGGGTGGGGCTGTTGATGTGGTGGGCCGGGCCCGGCTTCCGCTATGTGGAGCATTTCGCCATCGCCCCGCAGCTGCGGGGCCAGAGCTGGGGCAGCCGGGCACTGCGTGAGTTCCTGGCGGAGGGAGACCCGGTGGTGCTGGAGATCGATCCTCCGGAGGACCCGGTATCCCGGCGCAGGAAGGGCTTTTACGAGGGGCTGGGCCTTGTCTCCAACCCATGGCCCCACATCCATCCCCCTTACCGCCTGGAGTTCTCCGGCCACGCCCTGGAGGTGATGACCTTCCCCGGCGGCTGGGACGAGGGACAGTACCGGCGCTTTGCCCGATATCTGGACGAGACGGTCATGGCAGACCGCCCTCAGAAGGTGGCGGGGGCGTAAGTGGTCCATCCTCCAGGTCCCGGGCCAGCGCCAGTCCTGTCCGTAGTCCCAGACGGAAGCTGCGGAGGGCGTAAAAGCGGTTGAGCTCTTCCAGCTGTTGCTGGAGAAAGGGGTCCAGCACGCTTCGGAGCAGGTCGGCCCGGCAGGCAGTCCCGAAATCTGGGGGCTGAGAGGAAAGGGTAGTTTTGATATAGTGCTCATAGAACCAAGATAGAAAGTCTTCCATATCAAATCAGTGTCCTTCAAACACATCATATTGCGATGTTATTATAATACATCATTTAATAATGTGTTAAGAGGAGATTAAAAATGACAGAAGTGATCCTTCCGGGGCTGGCGGGCCGGCTGAAGCCGCTGCGAAACGAAAAAGATGACCCAGAAAGAGATGGCCGCTCTGCTGGACTGCACAGAGGGACATTATCAAAAGATCGAGTATGGAAAGATCAATCTCTGCCCTCCAGCTGATGGAGCTGGCCGACTTTTCGGCGTCACCACCGATTATTTGCTGGGCCGGGATTGACGGATGGACCGGTATCGTGTAAATTGGTTATCAGCTTGCCGCGGCGCGAAATACGGATTTGACAGGAGACCAGAATGGATCTTTTCAGTGGCTGACCGACACTACAGAGGAAATGCCTGTTCACCACCCTGGTGTCTATGATCCCCATCATCGAGCTGAGAGGGGCATCCCCTTCGGCGTGGCCCTGGGCCTGCCCTACTGGCTGGCCTTTCCCGCCGCGGTGATCGGGAACGTGATCCCCGCCCCTTCATTATCGTGTACATCCGCCGCATCTTCGCCTGGATGCGCAGACATCTGCCCCGCCTGAACAGCATGGTGGACAAGCTGGAGGAGAAGGCCCACCTGAAGGGACAGAAGGTGCGGCGCTACCAGTATCTGGGCCTTTGGATCTTTGTGGCAATTCCCCTGCCCGGAACCGGCGCATGGACCGGCTCTCTGGTGGCCGCCTTTCTGAACATGCGGCTGAAACAGGCCCTGCCCGCTGTGGTGCTGGGGGTGATGACGGCGGGGTGCATCATGACTGCTCTGACCCACGTGGGTATCAATCTGTTCGCCTGAACCCCGGCGGCGCTTCCGGCATAGGATGGGCCGGAGGTGAGCCTGTATGGAATATGTGTGGGAGATCGTGCTGACCGTCCTGTGCCTGATGGGGCTGGGCCTGCTGGTCTGGTGCCTGATGGGGCGGCTGGTGTGCCCGGTCCCCGGGCAGGAGGTCCTGGCCGTCCTGGAGGGGCAGGGGACGGAGGGGCTGGAGCAGAGCGTCCGCGCCCTGATGTGGCTGAGGAGCCTGGGCCTGCTGCGCTGCCCGGTGGTCATCGTAGACCTGGGTCTGGACCGGGAGGGCCTGGCGGTGGCCCAGCGGCTCGCCCTGCGCTGGCCGGTGGTGGACCTGTACCGCCCGGAGGATGGGGCGGAGGCACATTGATACAAGAGAGGAGGTGCCCAAAATTGGAGGACGGCAGAGAGCTGGAACTGGTGGAGGGCACCGTGGCCTCTTTGATCTTTCAGAATGAGGAGAACGGCTACACCATCCTCCGGCTGGAGCGGGGGCGAGGAGCTCACCCTGGTGGGGAGATGCCCGGCGTCTCCCCGGGGAGTACCTGTCGGTGCAGGGGCGCTGGGTGCGCCACGCCACCTACGGCGCCCAGTTTAAGGCGGAGATCGTGGAGCGCCGCCTGCCCCAGAGCCTGAAGGAGGTCTTCCACTACCTGGCCTCCGGCGCAGTGAAGGGGTGGGCAAATCCACTGCCCGCCGCTTGGTGGAGGAGTTCGGAGAGGACGCCCTCCGGGTGATGGAGGAGGAGCCGGAGAAGCTGGCCTCCATCAAGGGATCACCCCAAGCGGGCCCGGCAGATCAGCGAGTCCTTCCGCCAGCAGATGGGGATGCGGAGGCTGATGGAGTTTTGGGGAACACCAACTCCCGCTGACCCTGGGGACCGCCCTGTACCGGGCCTATGGGGATGTGGCACTGGAGGTGCTGCGCTCCAACCCTATCTGATCGTGGGGAGGAGTTCGGTGTAGAGTTTTCCCAGGCGGATCAGCTGGCCCTGTCTCTGGGGGTGGGGAGGACCCCAGCGCCTGGAGGCGGGGCTGCTCTTGAACTGGCCCACAACCTGAACAATGGACACAGCTTCTTGCCCCGGCGCAAGCTGATAGAGGCCACCGCCATCCTGCTGGACGTGTCCGGCGGCCTGCTGGAGCCCTGCCTGGAGGCCCTGGCCGGCCGGGGCGAGGTGGTCTGCGAGGCAGTGGCGGGGGAGGATGGGGTATATCTGCCCGCCCTTTACGATGCGGAGTGCTATGTGGCCTGGCGCGTCGGGGAGATGAGCCGGTCCGAGCTGCTCCCGCCGGACGACCTGGACAAGCTGATCGCCCGAATCCAGCGGGACCAGGGAATCCGTTACGCACCCCAGCAGCGGGAGGCGGTGGAGCTGGCAGCCTGCCGGCAGGTCATGCTCCTCACCGGGGGGCCGGGTACCGGTAAGACCACCTCCCTGCGGGGGGTGCTGGCCCTGTTCGAGACCCTGGGGCTGGAGACCGCCCTGGCGGCCCCCACTGGCCGGGCGGCCAAGCGGCTGGGGGAGCTGTGCGGTACGGAGGCATCCACCATCCACCGCCTGCTGGAGACCGGCTTTGACCCCCACAGTGGGCGTCTGGTCTTCAGCCACGGGGAGGACGACCCTCTGAAGGCGGACGCCGTCATCGTGGACGAGACCTCCATGGTGGATGTGCCTCTGATGGCGGCGCTGCTGGCCGCCCTGCGCAATGACTGCCGGCTGGTGCTGGTGGGAGACCCGGACCAGCTGCCCTCCGTGGGGCCGGGGAATCTGTTCGGGGACCTGATCCGCAGCGGGACTGTGCCCACCGTGCGGCTCACCCAGATCTTCCGGCAGGCGGCTCAGAGCGCCATCGTCCGCAACGCACACCTGGTGAACGCGGGGGAGATGCCCGACCTGCGGAAGAACGATAACGACTTCTTTTTCCTCTCCCGCCGGGACCCTCAGAGCGCGGCGGAGACCATCGTGGACCTGTGCCGCCGGCGCCTGCCGGAACGGATGGGGATCCCGGCGGACCAGATCCAGGTGCTCTCCCCCACCAGGAGGCGGGGGACGGGCACCTCCGCCCTGAACCAGGCCCTCCAGGCGGCGCTGAATCCGCCCTCGGAGGAGAAGGGGGAGCGGCGCTTCGGCGACACCCTCTTCCGGGAGGGGGACCGGGTGATGCAGGTGAAAAACAACTACGACATCCTCTGGAGGGAGGACGGGGGCGCGGCCTCCGGGATGGGGGTGTTCAACGGAGACATCGGCCGCATCCAGTCCATCGACCCGCGGGGGGAGTGCATCACCGTGGACTTTGAGGGGCGGATCGTAGAGTATTCCCCGGACATGCTGGGAGAGCTGGAGCCTGCCTATGCCGTCACGGTCCACAAGGCCCAGGGCAGCGAATACCGGGCGGTGATCCTGGCTGCCCTGGATGGGGCCCCCATGCTGCTCACCCGGGGCGTGTTGTACACGGCCATCACCCGAGCCCGCAGCCTGTTCATTGTGGTGGGGGAGGAGAGCGTGGTGGCCCGCATGGTGGCTAACAACCGCCAGACCCGCCGGTACAGCGGCCTGCGGGCCCGCCTGGCGGGGGAGACAGCGTCGCTCCCCCTGTGACTGAAAAGCGCCAGCCTGCCAAGTACGGCAGGCTGGCGCTTTTCCCCGAGAGAATGGATGCTCATTTCCGGCGGAGGAACAGGATGCGGGCGGCCTCCGCCAGGAGGACCAGGCTGCCGGCGGCCAGGCATACCCTGGCCGTCGCGGCACGGCCCTCCTGAGCCAGGGGCACGGCCTTGGCGATGAGTCCGGCGCCGGTGAGCAGGGAGAGGGCCCCGCCCATGAGCCGCACCGGGCGGTGCTCCCAGGCCCGGTTCATGGAGCGGTCAAATCTGCCGGCAGCCCCTTCCACCAGCTGTTCCAGTCTTTCTTCCGTCATAGGGATACCTCCTTATACATTCGTTCTGATTGTATGTATATTTGCAAAATCAAATGCCCCAGGGGGCATCTGATGGAAGCTAGGTCCGTTCCTCCCCGTACAGCACAGCGCCCATGGCGGAGAAAGCAGCGGAGACCTGGTCGTTGATCAGGGGGAGGCCGATGCTCTCCAGCATGGTGCTCACACAGGCAACCTTGCGCTGAAAATCGGGGCCCGTGGACGAAAAGACCAGAGGGCTGAGCAGGAGGTTGGTAAAGACGGCCACAACCTCTGCCGCGATTTGAGGCGAGTCCACAGTGATGGAGCCGTCCGACACCCCTTCCTCCAGAAAGGTGCGGGTCATAGGGACGACGGAGGTTCGGCAGCTGAGCAGGTAGGCACAGACCAGCTTGGGGCTTTGGTAAAAGGTCCGGGAGAGCATGCGGTACATCTGGAGCTGCTCCCGGTTGGAGACGGAGGCAATGATGAGCCGCTGTAATTTCTCCAACCCGTTCCGGGAGGTGTCCTCCTGGATCTCACGGCAGGGGACCGTCTCATGGAACATATAGGTGGTGACGGCGTCCAGCATCTCCTCCTTACCGTGGAAGTGGTGGTAGATGGCTCCCCTGGTCAGGCCGCAGGCTTCTGCGATGTCCTGCAAGGTGACATGCTCATAGCCGTGCTCCAGAAACAGCCGCTTAGCGGTGTCCAAAATGGCCTTTTCCGTCACTTCCGGGTACTTATTCCGCGGCATGGTTTGTGCCTCCTAATAGATACATAATGTATGTATCTGTAGAATAGCACAGAACGATCCTGCTGTCAACCCCCTGGCGCGAAGCTGAAAAAACTCCCGGCCATTCCATGGCCGGGAGGATCCGGTGTTTCAGGGAGGGTCACAGGGGAGCGACCACGGAATACATCAGGATAAAGTGAGACACGCTGCCCAGGACGATAAAGACGTGGAAGATCTCGTGGCAGCCAAAGCGGGGGTTGTTCCGGCCGGGCCACTTGACCGCGTAGAGCACCCCGCCCACGGTGTAGAGCACTCCGCCGGCGATCAGCCAGAACATGCCCGCGGCGGGCAGGACGCGGGAGAGAGGGGCGATGGCGAACAGAGCCATCCAGCCCATGGCCAGGTAAATGACGCTGGTGAGCCAGCGGGGGATGTCCAGCTTGGCGATGGTGAGGATGATCCCCGCCGCCGCACACAGCCAGATGGCCAGCAGCAGGGGGCCGCCCACGCCGCCCCAGAGGACGGTCATGCAGATAGGGGTGTAGCTGCCGGCGATCAGCAGGTAGATGGAGCAGTGGTCATATTTCCGCAGGGCCAGCCGGCCCCGGACTGTGGTGTTGACGCAGTGGTACAGAGTAGAGGCGGTGTAGAGGCCGATCATAGACAGCCCATAGACCAGGAAGGCGGAAAATTTGATCCAGTCCTCCAGCCCGGCGGCCCGGACCAGAAGAAATACCGTGCCCACCAGGGCCAGCACCGCGCCTGCCCCGTGGGTGATAGCGGACCAAGGCCGCAGGCCGTCATAGGGGTCCCGGCGGGGTCTGGGAGCCTGCTGATGGCGGGCGGTGAGCGGGGCGGAGCGGGTGATATCCGGTACCACAGAGGGATTATAAGCAGGTTCGTGCATAGAGGGCTCCTTTCCAGGAAGGCACATCTGTTCTTGTGTATCATTAGTATAACACCAAACAGACAAAATATCAATATAAAAATTACTAAATATAGTATTAAAAATTATATCTGAAATGCGGAAAGTTACAGGAGCCCGCCGGCGCCGAATCGCTGGACAAGGTCAGGATATGCGGAAAGGGCGAAACTATGAGAAGGAGTGGAAGAAAAAAACTTGGGTCTTTTCAAGAATCTGAGAGCTCCGGGTTATGAGCTGCGATTCCGATGTGATGCCCAATCTGTTGAGAATTTCTGTGCCTTTTCTGTCGAAACAGCTTTACAGCTTGAGATCATTTGTTCTGTTGTCTCTTAAACGTCCAAACCTCGTATGGGTCACGGCTTGGATCAGGAGAAATAGTTCCAACACCAAATCCAATGCCTAAGTTTACACCTATAGCAATGCCCAATCAATCTTCCCAAATCACCAAATTATTCTCGCTCAGGACTTGTTCGATGCGTTCCAGATTCAGCGTGGACTGGGGGGCGGTGCGGCGTCCCAGCTCAGCTACCAGAGCCTCGATCACTACCATCAGGGGGGCGTCCCCACAGGGGTGATTGACTGAATTGGCATCAATCATCACATCGGCTGCCTTCGCCAGGGGGTTAAGGCTGGTATTTGTGACCAGAATGATGGGAATACCCAGCTGATGACAGAGCTTGCCTACCTGGATGGTCCGTTTGGTGCAGGGCCATACTGAGAAGACCAGAAGCACATCTGTGGGTTTCATGTGGACGGAAACCTTGTCAAATACAAATTCTCCCTCCAGGCTCAGCTGGCGCACATGAGGGTAGAAGCAAGAGAGGGCATACTCAAAATAGAGGGCCAGTGCCTTGCTGGAGCGCAAGCCAATGGTATAGATCGTGTCCGACTTGAGCATCAGCTGGATGGCACGCTCAAATTCCTCAATATTTGAGGGAGTACAGAGGTTTTCCACGATGCGCAGGCTGTCGGCAGCCACCGAGCGGAAGGTATCGCTGCTCTCTGTCTCCTTGGTGCTGACAAAGCTCTGTTTCTGCCCCCGGTAGGAGGAGGTGTTCTTCAACAGAACCACATCTGCCAGGGTGCGCTTGAAAGCGCTGAAGCTGTCATATCCAAGCGTTTGTACCAGCCGCATGACAGTGGTGGTACCGACGCCGGCGGCGCGGGCCAACTCAGCCACTGTCATGACTCCTACCCGCTCGTAGTTCAAAGCTAAGTATTGACACAGGATGCGCTGTTTCTTGGGCAGCACATCTTTTAATGTCATTATCTCATCAAGAAGTGTTTTTTCCATTACAAGCACCTGCAGTTCTTCCCTTGAAATCGGCGGTTTTCCATTCTTATCATAACCTTTTTTTGCGGCATGGTCAACTATGGCATGGCTCTGGCGCAGAATGCGGGGGAAGGCGTCTAAAAGAAGAAATGGAGAATTTTATGTGGCAAACTACGGAACCACTTTACTATTTTCTCTAAAAAATATAGTATCAATCATAAAATAGAATATATATGCCGAATATTTTGTTAAAAAGAACAAAATGAAACATATATTTTCTATAAAGGGAACAAAAATTCTATTTTGCAAAATAAACGGTTGAAATATTCTTTTTAACGGAATATAATTAGCATCACAAAAGCAAAAAACAATTTAAATGACATTTGGACTGATAAAACCACAATTATTTTTTAGGAGGTAATTTGAAATGAAAACCAGAGACGTCGTATTCTACAGCGAAGGTGCCAAGATGGCCGGTACCATCTATCTGCCCGACGATTACAAGGAGGGAGAAAAACGGGCTGCCGTGCTGTGCAATTCCGGCTGGACCGGCGTGAACAAGTGCTATCCCGCCCTGTACGCCCGTGCTCTGACCGCCTACGGCTTTGTGTGCATGGGATTTGACTACCGCGGTTTCAAGCCCAGCGAGGATGTCCATCCCTGCCTGCCCAAGTATACCACCCTGGAGACCGAGGTGGAGGACATCGCCAACGCCTTCACCTTCATGCAGGTCCAGCCGGAGGTCGATCCCGAGCGCTGCGGCCTGCTGGGATGGGGCGTGGGCGGAGCCGTGTGCATCACCGTGGCGGCCCGGGACAAGGAGGTCAAGGCGGTTGCGACTCTGAACTCCTTCATCAACGGCGAGCGCTGGATGCGAGACGGCATGGGAAACGACGCCTTCGGTAAGTCTGTGGCCCGCCTGCGTCAGGACCGCATCAAGCGGATCACCACCAACGACCCTGTGCTGATGCACCCCTACACCGACTACCCCAACATCACCGAGAGCGGCGACTTCTATACCGACCACGTACTTAAGGAGATCAATGGCGGCATCCAGAGCTCCGTAGATGCGGACAGCGGTGAGGAGTTCCCCACCCCCATGTCCACCGCCATCGGCGAGAGCTTCATCCGCTTCAATGTGGAGGACCTTCTGCCCAAGATCGCGCCCCGGGCCGTCTTTGTGGGCCACGGCTACTACAATGAGCTCCACCAGCGGGTAGAGGCCGAGGAAGCCTACCGCCTGGCTAATGAGCCCAAGCAACTCTACTATGTGGATGGCAAGCACAACGAGTGGATGTTCGACGAGGATCCCAAGTTCCAAGCTTTGGCCGCCGCTCTGGCTGACTTCTATAAGGAGCATCTGAAACCCATGGAGTTTGGTCTGCAGAAATAATTTTACACAAGTCCAAATGGGGTTTAGGGCGCTCCCGCCGCATGTTTATATACTGAGACGGGAGCGCCCCTTTTATCCGGCTTACCCTCTTGATGCGAGGGAGACTAACAAAGGAGAATCTCGGCCATGGAATACAATTATATGTCGTTTTTGACGGATTTCTGTTTTATGTCCCTGCTGCTGGTGATCGCTCAATTTATGCGGGCCAAGATCAAGTTCCTGCAGATGTTCTACATCCCCGCCTCCCTCGTGGCCGGGATACTGGGACTGCTGCTTGGGCCTCAGTTCTTGGATCTGATTCCCTGGAGCGGTCAGATCGGCTCCTACGCCTATATGCTGGTGTGCGTGCTGTTCGGCGGTCTGTTCCTGGGCAAGAAGGAAAAGACCAGCGTGAAAAAGATTTTCACCCAGGTGGGCGATTCCTTCTGCGTCAATATGGGTGCGGAGTTCTTCTGCTTCGGCATTGCTTTGCTGGTGGGCGGCGCGCTGGTCACGTTCCTGTTCCCGGACGTCTTTACAGAAATCGCCCTGCTGATGCCCTCCGGCTACTGCGGCGGGCACGGCTACGCCTCCACCATTGGTACTGCCCTGAATAACCTCCTGGGCCGCACGGACGGCGTGGTCATCGGCCAGACCTTTGCCACCATGGGCCTGCTCACCGGCCTGTTTGTGGGTATTATCTGCATCAACTACGCCACCCGGAAAGGGGCCACCCGGCTGGTCAAAAGCGCCAAGGCCCTGCCTGAGGACTGCCGCACCGGCATTGTTCCTGCGGAGAAGCGCATCTCCATGGGCGAGGAGACCATCAACCCCATGTCCATGGACCCCCTGGCCTGGCATCTGGCCCTGACCTTGATCGCCACCCTGGCCGGCTATACCTTCTATGACTGGTATAAGCAGTATCTTCCTGATATTGAGCTGCCAGTCATGTGTTTGACCATGATTGCCGGCGTGCTCCTCCAGACCCTCCTGAACCACACCCCCTTTAAGGATAGCGTGGATGAACATGTAGAAGGCCGCATCGGCAGCATGGTGACCGACTATCTGGTGGGATTCGGCGTGGCCTCCATCTCCATCACTGTGGTCATGGAGTTCGTGGGCCCCATCCTCCTGCTGTGCGTGCTGGGTACCCTTACCTCCCTGACCCTGGTGTTCTTTGTGGGCCGGAAGCTGTTCCATAACTTCTGGTTTGAGCGCTCTATTTTCGTGTTCGGCTGGACCACCGGCGTGGTGGCCATCGGTGTCACTCTGTTGCGCATCGTAGACCCGGAGGCCAAGAGCGGCACTTTGAACGACTATGGTTACTCCTATACCCTCCAGTCGGTGATCGAGGTGTTTATCATCGCACTGACGCCGATCCTGGCAGTCTCCATGGGCTGCCTCGCGGTAGGCGCCATTGAGACAGGCATTGCTCTAGTGCTGTTCCTCATTGGAGCCAAGATATTCGGTGTACACAAAGAGAAGATGAACGAGCTGCGCCAGGGAGAGGCGGAGATCATCAGCACTCTTCACGAATAAAGATCCCCACAAATAAGGAGTATTTCTGGGTTGCACAGGGCATTGACTACAGCCTGTTCCGCAATTTTGATAAAAAACAAAACAAATATCATAAGACACTAGAGAGAAGCCAAGAGACTGCCCCCACAAAATAATACTGTTCACAGGCGGGGCGGCTGAACTCTCAGCCGCCCCGTCCTTATAGAAAGGAGCTTATGATGTCCAGTTTAGATCAGGCTCGCGCCCTGATTCAGGGCAGCTATGACCTGCATATACACCCAATTCCCTCCCATGTCCCGCGTCTACTGGACGACTTTGAGGTGCTCGCCCAGGCAGAAGAGGCGGGGATGGCTGGTGTGTTGCTGAAAAACCACTACGAGCCCACCGGGGCCCGGGCCATTCTGGCCAACCGACGGGGAGAGGGCTTCCGGGCTAAAGCCTACGGTGCGGCCGTTCTCAACTGGCCCTTGGGCGGCCTGAATCCCTATGCAGTCCACAGCGCCTTGAAAATGGGGGCCCACGTGATCTTTATGCCAACCCGAGACGCGGCCAACTGCCTGTTCCACGGGGATATGCCGGGAGACTTTTTCCAGCGGGAGGGCATCAGCCTACTGGATAAGCAGGGGAATCTGCGCCGGGAAATCTACGAGATCTTCGAAGTGGTCCGGAGTTATCGGGCCCTGTTGGCTACCGGCCATATCAGCCCCCTGGAATCCGTCCTGCTCTGCCGGGAGGGCCGCCGGATGGGGGTAAGGATGGTTTTGACTCACCCGGAGTGGGACCGTACCACCATGGACGCAGACACCCAGGCTGAGCTGGCCCAGCTGGGGGTGTACGTAGAGAAGTGCTGGTACAACATCGCAGAGGGCAACTGCACAGCCGAGAGCATGGCCAGCCATATCCGCACGGTGGGACCGGAGCACTGCTTTCTGTCCACGGACCGGGGGCAAAGCGGAAGGGAGACGCCAGTAGAGGGGATGGCCCGTTTTGTGCAAGTCCTGATAAAGCATGGAATATCTGCTGAAAATGTGACACAAATGCTTCGAATTACCCCTGAAGATATGCTTAACAGATAAGTCGGTGTTCACTTTTTGTATAGTGGCATTAGTTTTGAATTTATGTATACTTATCAGATGGATAAACATTGTTATGTTGTCCTTGACACATCCGCTGACTGAATATTTTTGGATAATTTTTGATTCCGGTACTGAAACGACGGTCGTTCGCCACCCTGTTTAACCGTGCAGGCCGCTGTGTGCCCCGAAAAGGAGTGAGGGGTATCCGTGCCCCTTCGGAACCATCCACGCCTGTTTCGGGGCCGTGTGTCGAAAACTGGATGCTGCTCTGAAAAACAGTTTTCCCCGAAACTAGGGGGGACCGGGTGGCCGAAAAAAGTACAGGATAAAGCGGTGACATCACCGCTTTGCCCATCTTTCCACAGTGCGGGCCGAGGACGGGAAAACGACACGAATTGGAAAAATGTGAAACTATTTGAGAAAATTACGTGATATCACATTTTACACGCGGGCATCAGATGTGATATCACAAAGCTGTAAACTGCCATGCCCACAAGGGTTCTTCTGGTATCACATGTGATATCTACCCGATTTCAAGTAATGTTCAAGGCTCAAAAATTGCGCCGCTTAAACAAGGATATAGACCTAGGCCCGATTTGCCGGATAACCGGCAAATATGAATGTTTTGATAACTCTGCGCCATGGCCCTGGATATTTTTCTCTTTTTGCAGTATGTTGTGTTGCTGCAAAGGAGGTAGTGCATCGTGGAAAAACGCAGAGCCAACGGGGAGGGAAACCTCCGAAAACGAAAGGACGGCTGGTGGAGGAACAGTACACAGAGGGCCGTGCCCCAGAGACAGAAAAGACAATTTACAAAAATGTTCTGGGCCGGACCCAGGCGGAGGCCAAGGCAAAGCTGAAAGAAGCCATAGAAATGGAAAGGGATATTAACACGGTGAAATCGAAGAAATACGCAGTGGGGGAATGGATGAACGAGTGGTTCGAGAACTATGCAAAAGAGTGCGCCCGTCCTCTCACCAGACCTACCGGGGGTGCATCGACAACTACATAGTTCCCAACATCGGAGCCATTCCGCTGGAAAAGCTCACCTCTCTAGACTTGCAGAAGCTCTACAAGAAGCTGCTGACCAAAGGCCGGATAGACAGTCTGGAGGCCAAGGGACAGCTAAAAGGCCTCAGCGCCAAGACGGTGCGGAACATTCTCCAGATTCTTTCCTCTGCCTTAAAGCTGGCTCAGGAGCAGCGGATCATACTCACCAACCCGGCGGAGGTTTGTGCCCTGCCTAAAGTAGAACAGCGGGAGATGAAGACCCTTCCGGTGGAGCAACCCCGGTCCTTCCTGCGGAAAACCAGGGAGAGCGGCGTATTTGAGCTCTACTATCTGGAACTGGCCACCGGGCTGAGAAGGGGAGAACTTCTGGGCCTGAAGTGGGGGACATTGATTTGAAACGGGGTGACCTCCGGGCTCTACGGCAGATATCCCGGATCAACGGAGAGGTAGTGGAGGCACCGCTGAAAAAAAAACGCCTACCGCACCCTGCCGTTGGCGGAGGATACGGTAAGCGTACTGTTAGGGCAGAAGAAAAAAGCGGGCAGCTGCCTGTGGGTGTTCCCGTCGCCCAACGGTGGACCCATCTTCCCGGACAGTGTCCTGCATATGCTCCATCGGGTGCTAAAGCGGGCGGGACTGCCTAAAGTCAGGTTCCATGACCTCCAGCACACCTTCGCCACCCTGGCCCTGCAAAACGGAGTGGACATCAAGACGAGGTCCGGGATGCTGGGTCGCTTCTCTGCCGGGTTCACCCTAGACATCTACACCTATGTGACGGGGGCTGCCCAGTGTCAGGCGGCACAAACTATGGCGGGAGTGCTGGAGGAAGTAACCCAAATGTGAGTCCAGAGCAGCGAGGCACATTTGGAAGGGAGGCGCAACGGAGGGAGCGGACCCTGCCGCGGACGGCGAGGGAGAGATCCGGAGCTTGTGCCGACGTGGATCAAAGTATAGGTCAAACAGCAGACACAAAAATAAACCGGGCAGAAAAGTAATAAAGAAATCCGCTGAAATCATACGATTTCAGCGGATTTTGGTTGTGGGAGGAGGACTTGAACCTCCGATCTCTGGATATGCTGCGGTCTGGATGTGGGTTTGGCTCCATTGGTTCCATCCAGCCTGAACCCTGTATGGGTCACGGTTTGGGCCAGCGGAAACAGATGTAGCCCAGAAGTTCTGCATGACCTTTATTTGCAGCTGTGCAGCTTACGCATTGCACATTGACAAAACGCATCTACGAGAGGGTTTTGGTTGTCTCGGTGGGATACTGCCACTATATCCGTAAGGGTAGCGACTTCCGGAAGGGAGAAGTAGATCAAGGGAGTTTGGGGCTGGATACAGTGAACATAGGAGGGGCAGATGAAGGTCATTCCCCGTCCACAGCCTACCAAACTGAGCGCCGAGGACAGACTTGGTACCTCCACCACCCGCTGAGGGGCAAAAGAGTAATGCCGACAGATCGTCTCAGCAACGATGCGCATGTTCTGCCAGGCACGAAGAACAATCAGGGTTTGCTGCTCAAATTGGGACAGGTCTACCTGGAGTGGGTGTTCCAAATTGTTGCCGCAGTCAGGATAGTACTGCTGCATTTGTTCATCATACTGTGTAGCCAGCACCACAGGATCGCCCATGAGGCGTTCGTAGCGCAGATGAGGATTGTCCGGCCTAAGATTGGTCAGCACCAAATCTACATCGTCATGGTCTAGCTGTTTTAAGATTTCAGCACTGGAGCATTCTACGATTTTCTGATCCACAGAAGGAAATTGCTCCGCAAAATCCGGTACGATGCGTGGCAGAACATAGATGCCCAGGAGAGGGAGGGTAGCGATGGTCAGACGGTTGAAGGACTGCTTGCCCATGGCGGAAAATTCCTGCCGCATATTCCGCTCCAGACCCTGAAACTGTTCCACATATTCCAGATATCGCTGACCGGCTAACGTAAGGCGCAAGGGAATGGTATCCCGGTCAAACAATGTTACCCCAAGCTCATCTTCCACTTTCTTTACGAACCGGCTCAGGGCGGGCTGAGAGACATAAAGAACTTGAGCCGCTTTGGAAAAACTATGATATTGAGCAATGGTTTTAATATATTTGCAAAAACGCTGGTCAATCATAGTAAGCTCCTTTCCGGACATGAGTGGGCGGAGATCTGTTTGATCGTGAAATTGTTTTATCTAATGATATCAGACTATTGTATATCGCGCAAAAGATTTCTTCCACTGTCCTATGCGCTTTTATCATATCGTCATGTCAAAATGGGTATTCGACATTGTAAGTGGCTATGTTGTACAATTCTTAACAAGGATAGACCACATTGCGGGAAAGAATGCAAGGTGCAGAACAGAAAATAAGGAGGAATCTGTTATGAGCAAAAATCATGCCCAGGACCTGCGCCGTATTTTGGCGGAGAACAAATTTTAACCCTGCCGGGTGTATATGACTGCTTGTCGGGCAAGATCGCAGAGGAGGCGGGATTCCCTGCCCTGTTTCTGTCCGGCGGAGCACTGGCCTACAGTGTGCTGGGCCGTCCCGATTTTGGCTTTTGAGCTTGGCGGAGTTTGGTACTGCCATTCAGCACATCGTTTCTACCTGTTCTGCGCCTCTGCTGGCGGACGCGGACAACGGATTTGGCAATGCCATTCAGGCAGCCAACACCGGTGCCATGTATGAGCAGCTGGGAGCAGCTGGCTTGCAGATTGATGACAAGGTTCTCCCCGCCAGCCACCCCGCCCGAGACGAAATCATCAATTGGGATTTGATGAGTCCCAAGATCCAAGCGGTCCGGGACAATGTTTCGCCTGACTTTGTGATTGTATTCCGCACCTGTGCAAATTTGTACGGCTATGGTATTGATGAAGCCATCCGCCGCATCAATCTCTCCAAGGAGTGCGGTGCAGATTACGCCTATGTGGATGGGATCAAGTCTATGGAGGAGCTGGAAAAGGTCTCTCAGCAGGCTGCGATTCCCCTCATGGTTAATCTCAATGAGAAAGGCTTTGTGGGCGGCAATGTACCCATTGAGCAGGTGAAGGAGCTGAATTTCTCAATTGGACTGTTCCCTATCTCTTCCATGCTGGCTGCATCTCAGGGCATGATCGAAGTTCTGGGTGCACTGGCCGACCAGGGTTCTACGCTTTCGGTACGGGACAAGATGACAGATCCCCCCACCCGCATCCACCGCATGATGGGACAGGTTTCCCTGGTAGAGAAATATACCCCCTACTATTCGGTGCCCTGAAAATCTTATTCAAAGAGAAAGGTGTGAACCTGCATGACATTGACGGATGTATTGAAAGATTTTGCATACCTCAGCGTTTTGCTTCTCATCGGCTTTGAACTTCGTAAGCGGATTACCCTTTTCCAACGTTACTTTATCCCCACCTCTTTGATTGCAGGAACCATCGGTATGTTTTTCAGCCCCAGCTGGCTGGGCGAAGTGTCTCCTGCTTACATTCCGTTTTCCAGTGGCATTGGGCAGTGGTCGGGAGTACTGGTTATTGTTGTGTGCGCCACGATGTTCTTGAGCCTGGAGCTCAATCAAGTGGGCCGTGACGGTATGGCCACCACCTTTTTGGCCGGTGCGGCCCACCAGGGGCAGATGGTAGTTGGTCTTGGCATCGCGGCGCTGTTCGGGGTGCTGGGCAGCACGCTTCCTTATCAGTTCGGTTACATGGGCGTTTGGGGTTTCTATGCGGGCCACGGCAATGCCACCACCGTGGGTAACATCATCCAGGATGCCGGCTTGTGGAACGATGCAGTGGGCGTGGGCGTGACCTTCGCTACGATCGGTATTCTGTGCGGCGTGATCCTGGGTATGGTAATTATCAATATGGGAGCCAAGAGGGGCCTGACCCATGTAAAGATGTCCTTTGCGGACATGGATGAGGGAGAGCGTACCGGCTACATCCGTCCGGAAAACCGGGTGTCTGTTGGCAATGGTGTGACCAATGTGTCCTCCCTGGATCCGTTGGCCTTTCAGCTGGCTATCGTTGGCGTTGTAGTCGTGATCGGCATTGTGGTCCGGACACTGCTGATGAAGATTCATCCCATCATGTCCAACTTTCCTCTGGTAGGCGCCGTGCTGGTATCCAGTATGATCATAGGTTTTGTGATCAACAAAACAACGCTGAGAGAGCGCATCGACCGCAAGCTGATGAACCGCATCACCGGAACTGCACTGGAGTATATGATCACCGCTGCGATTGCCACTACTTCCCGGCAGGTGTTTGTCTCCTACGCGCTGCCGCTGGTGCTCATCTCCATCTGCATGGTGCTGGTCAACCTGTTTGTCTGCTTCGTGCTGGGCAAGCGTTGGCTCCAGGATAACCCCTTTGAGACTGGCGTAGGCCTGTTTGGCATGGCCTGCGGCGTACTGGCTACCGGCTTGATGCTCGTCAAGGTGGTGGATCCTGACAACGAGACGACTGCTTCCACCTGCATTTCCACCTCCAGTACCTTGGGTTATGCCTGGCAGATCCCCTACATGGTAGTGGGTTCTCTAATGATTTTTACTATGCCTACGATCACCACCGTGATTTCTGTTGCGCTGCTGCTGTTTTTCCTGATTGGCGGCGAGATTTTGTTTGGACGCAACCGGAAAAAAGCATCTGTCTGATTGCATTATAATTAAGAAAGGAGTATTCCTTTGAATAAATTTACCGTAGCTGTTTTGCAGCTTGATTCCCAAGATGATGTACAGAAGAATTTAGATACCGTAGTCTCCTTTATTGAAGAGGCTGCGGCTCGTGGCGCCAAGCTGATCACCATGCCGGAGAGCATGAACTATGTGGGTTTGGATAATGCGGGGCATGCGGAGGAAATTCCCGGAGGTCCTACGTTCCAGCTCATGTCGGAGCAGGCAAAAAAATATGGAGTCTGGCTCCACTGCGGAAGTATCTATGAGAAAAACCCCAATGATCCCCGGCCTTTTAACTCCACCATGGTCATCGATCCCCGGGGTAATCTGGCAGCCAAGTACCACAAGATCCACCCTTTTGATGTGGTCATCCCCAACGGTCCGGTGAATCGGGAGTCAGAGCGGATTTGCCCGGGCGATGAGATCGTCACCGTGGACACAGGAGAGGTGGGTCACTTGGGTCTGTCCATCTGCTACGATATGCGCTTTGCAGAGATGTACCGTATTATGGCCCTGGAAGGGGCGCAGATCCTTCTGATGCCTGCTGATTTTACCATGCCCACCGGCAAAGACCATTGGGAGACCATACTGCGCACCCGAGCCATTGAAAACGGCTGTTATGTAGTGGCTCCGGCGCAGTACGGCGTGAAGCCCAAGTTCCAGGCCTATGCCAACTCTCTGGTGGTAGACCCCTGGGGCAATGTGATCGCACGGGCGTCCAACCACCCTCAGGTGATTACAGCGGAGATCGATCTGGATTATTTGCAGCAGGTTCGCCGACAGATCTTTACCTTGGAAAATCGTCGGCCTGACGTCTATAGTCTGTTGCGTACCAAACAGTGATTCAGAAGGAAGAGCAGGGTAGCGGTCCTGCTCTTCTATTTATGAGGGAGGAATGGATTCCATGAGCCATAAGAAAGCCATCGCCATCACGTGCTTTGTTGCTCTGATGTGGAGTCTGGCAGGATTCAATATTAAAATGATTGAATGGAGCCCGTACGCCATTGCGGCGGGACGTAGCCTAGTCGCTGTTATCCTTCTGGCCCCCATGGTTCTGCGGAAAGGCTTCCAAAAAATCGACCGGTATGTCATCGGTGGGGCAATCTGTTACGCCGCTTTCAACTACTGCTTTATTACCTCCACTACTCTCACTTCCTCCGCCATTGCTATTATGATGCAGTATACTGCACCCATCTATGTGGCCCTGCTGTCCTGGCTCTTTCTGCGGGAACGGGTCGGATGGGCGGATATTATCAGTGTAGGGTTTGTCTTTTTAGGGATGATCTTTTTCTTCTTGGACAGCAACAGCGGTGGGAGTTTAAAGGGAAATATCGTCTCCATCTTTAACGGAATCACCTTTGCTGGTATTTCCATCTTTCTGCGGCTGCAGAAGGACGGGAATCCCGCACTATCCATGTATCTCGGCAATGTAATTTCCGCTGTGGCAGGACTGCCTATTATGTGGAACGCCGGTATGCCGGACACGATTAGTTTGCTGTTCCTTCTGCTGGCCGGCCTGTTGGTTGCAGTCAGCTATACCCTCTATGCTAAGGCCAGTACTGGCTTGTCCGCATTGGAAACAGTGTTAATACCAATTATTGATCCAGTAATGAACCCAGTGTGGGTATTCCTGTTCCTGGATGAGCGACCGGGGGCATTGACCATTGTGGGTGCAGCGGTGATCCTTGTGTCGGTTACGATTCGAGTGGTTTCAGGACTGACCCCATCTTCAGCGTCTCGGACAAGAGGGTAGTTTCAGTGCTGTCCATGGTTACATAAAAGCAACCCTCTCCGGTAAACAAAGATAACTGTCTTGTAACATGATGAAACACCGATTTTTGAATTCCAAACTATTTGCTTTTATTAGCTGCGATATACTTTCTTGAAGACGGAGGGGGGTGCCAGCCGTTTAATCAAGCCCTTTTAAAAAAATGGTTCTGGGCTGTGGTAAGAGCAGAAACAGGTTTTGTCAAAGAACAGTACAAGCTGATTCTTCGATGGGAGAGACGGTACACGGCAGGACATGACCCGGAGACGAGCAAGACCATCTACAAGAATGTACTGGGCAGAACTCAGGAGGAGGCCAAGGAGAAGCTGAACGCCGCCATTAAGGAGACACAATCTCTGGACTTACAGAAGCTCTACAAGAAGCTGCTGACAAAAGATTGGGTAGACCGGCTGGAGGCTAAAGGGCAGCCCAAGGGCCTTAGTGCCAAGACGGTGCGGAACATCCACCAGATTCTTTCCTCAGCCCTAAAGCTGGCCCAGGAGCAGCGGATCATCCTCACCAACCCGGCGGAGGGCCGCGCTCTGCCTAAGGTGGAGCACAGAGAGATGAAAACCCTGCCGGTGGAGCAGTTGGCCTCCTTCCTGCGGGAGGCGAAAGAGAGCGGTGTATTCGAGCTCTACTACGTGGAGCTGGCCACCGGCCTGCGGCGGGGAGAGCTACTGGGCCTCAAGTGGGAGGACCTTGATTTGGACCGAGGTGACCTCCGGGTACGGCGGCAGATCTCCTGCATAAACGGTGAGGTGGTAGAGGCACCTCTGAAAACGAAAAATGCCCACCGCACCCTTCCATTAGCAGAGGATGCGGTAAGCGTTCTGTTGAAGCAGAAGAAAAAAGCGGGTAGCAGCCCATGGGTGTTTCCGTCACCCAGCGGCGGCCCCATCTCCCGGACAGCGTCCTGCACATGCTCCACCGGGTGCTGAAACGGGCGGGACTGCCCAAAGTCAGGTTCCATGATCTCCGGCATACATTCGCCACCCTGGCCCTGCAAAACGGAGTGGACATCAAGACGGTGTCCGGGATGTTGGGTCACTACTCGGCGGGCTTCACCCTGGACACCTACGCCCATGTGACCACAGCGGCCCAGAAAGAGGCGGCGAGAGCCATGGGAAAGGTGCTGGCGAACGCCCTCTGGAAATATCCTAAAACAAAGCGAGGTCCGGGCGCGGCAGAGCCGCACCCGGACCTCGCTTTTGGCTCGTATGGGTCAGAATATGGGTCAACCCCAAAGGTCCAAAAATCAGTCTCGACTTTTTTGAGCAATAAACAGGGAAAACCGTCTGACTTCAAAAGAAATCAGACGGTTTTGTGGTTGCGGGGGCAGGATTTGAACCTGCAATCTCCGGGTTATGAGCCCGGAGCCTTTTTCAACGTGGATTGAGCAGCCAAACACCCCAATTGAGATAGGCCGCAAAGGTCACCCAGAGGAGATATGGGACTTGCAGCCACCCGGCGGTGCAGTCCACCTGCAGGAAGGACAGCAGCATCCACAGGATCAGGGCCCAAAGCACTGCCAGCCAGACAAGGGCAAAGCCGAAATTCTGGAACTGAAAGAAAATGATGCTCCAAAAGAAGTTGAAAGCGAGCTGGACTAGGAAGAGCAGCAGGCTGCGGGACCGGAGACCGGAGGGGGGCGCCAGATAGACCCGGGCCGCGCCAATGCCCATCAGGGCGAACAGGATCACCCATACGATGGGAAACACGATGCTTGGCGGGGAAAGAGGAGGCTTGGTGATGACCTGGGAATAGAGCTGTGTACCGTCCCTGGTCAGCCAGCCGGCCAGGCCGCCCACCGCCTCGGTGAAGAGGACCCAAGTCCCATAGGTCCCCCATAGATGCTTCTTCATTTTCATCACCCATGGACAGCATATGTGAAATCGGAAATTTTATGTGTTCGGACCGGGGCGGCTGATAGGGAGGGCTCCGGCGGCCCGCTCCCAGCCTGTGGAAAACGGAGGTCCAGAAAAAAGGGGTTGACAAGTGGGAAAGGGGCGGCTATAATAAGCCCAACAAATCAATCAGCAGAAACCTGCGAGGAAGATGAGTAGCCAGTGGGCAAACCTTCAGAGAGTCCTGGGGGGTGGGATCAGGGCGGGGCGCAACTGTGTGAATGGACTTCCGAGGGCGGCTTGAACGGCTTTGGCTCAGTAGATGCCGACGGGGACCCACCCGTTATCCATCGGGCACGCGTGATGGCGCGTGAAGCGAGCGGACGTTTACGTCAATTTGGGTGGTATCGCAGGAGTGCAGCTCTTGTCCCATGTGGGATGAGGAGCTGTTTTTTTATTGGCTGCGCTCCCAAGTCAAGGCCGCCGGCACCGGCCCCTCCATCGCCCACCCGAACAAATTTTGTTTTTTGGAGGAAAACACGATGAAAAAGCATGACATGATGAAGAAGTTTACCGCTGCCGCCCTGTCCCTGACCATGATGGCCGGCCTGGCCGCCTGTTCCGGCGGCAGCAGCTCCGCCTCCTCCGGCGCCGCCCCTGCCCCGGCCGTTTCCGGCTCCGAGACCGGCGGCACCGCCATCAAGGTGGCGGTAGTGAAGCAGATGGACCATGCCTCCCTGGATGAGATCGCCAACGCCATCACCGCCCGGCTGGACGAGATCGCCGCCGAGCAGGGCATCACCATCGACTACGGCCAGGTGTACAGCGGCCAGGGGGACGAGACCATCCTGAACCAGATCGGCGCCCAGGTAGTGGCCGATGGTGTGGACGTCATCATTCCGGTGGCCACCACCGCCGCCCAGCTGATGACCGTGGCCGCCGAGGGCACCGGCATCCCAGTGGTGTACGCCGCCGTCAGTGACCCGGAGCAGGCCGATCTGCTGGACCTGGACTATGTCACCGGTATGAGTGACGCCCTGAACACCCAGTTCATCCTGGACATGATGCTGGCCCAGGACCCGGAGGTGCAGACTGTGGGCCTGCTCTACTCCCTGTCTGAGCCCAACTCCACCAAGCCCATTGCAGAGGCGAAGGAGTATCTGGACGGCAAGGGCATCGCTTATAAAGAGTACACCGCAAACAGCGTAGATGAGGTCATCGCCGCGGCCGGGACGCTGATCGCCGACGGCGTGGACGCAGTCTTCACCCCCACCGATAACAAGATCATGGAGGCCGAGCTGGCCATTGCCCCGAACTGGCGGAGGCGGGCATCCCCACTACACAGGCGCTGACTCCTTTGTCCGCAACGGCGCTTTCACCACCTGCGGCGTGAACTATACCGACCTGGGCACTCAGACCGCCGACCTGGCCTATCAGGTGGCGTCGGAGGGCATGGACGGCATGGAGGACTACTATCTGGTGGAGGGCGGCATCATCACCGTCAACACCGAGACCGCCCAGACTCTGGGCGCGGACTACTCCATGTTCAGCGACATGGGCCAGGTGGTGGAAGTGGCCACCACCGAGGACTAAGCACGCCCTGACCGCACAATACCGCCAGTCCCTCCGGCAGGACGCCGGAGGGCTTTGGCCTGAAAGGACGGAACCCGCTATGCTCTATATTCTCCAGACAGCCCTGGAACTGGGCCTGTTGTACGCACCGGTAGCCCTGGCTCTGTTCCTCAGCTACCGCATCCTGGACATTGCCGATCTCACCACCGATGGGGCTTTCACCCTGGGGGCGGCCGTGTCGGTGACAGTGTGCATCGCAGGCCACCCCGTCTTGGCGGTCCCTGCCGCCATGGCTGCCGGGGCGGCGGCAGGCTTTGTGACCGCCTTCCTCCAGACCAAGATGGGGTGCCCTCCATCCTGGCGGGCATCATCACCAACACGGGGCTCTACACCATCAACCTGATGGCCATGGGGTGGACCTCCACCGCCAGCCTGCTCCGCCAGGACACTATTTTCCGCATGTTCCAGGCTACCGGTATCGGCGGAGCCTGGAGCGAGATCCTGCTGGGCGGGGTGCTGACGGTGGGGGCGGCCCTGCTGCTGGTGGCTTTCCTGGGGACCCGGCTGGGCCTGTCCATCCGAGCCACGGGGACAATCGGGACATGGTCAGGGCCTCCTCCATCAACCCAAACTTCACCATCACCGTGGGGCTGTGCATCGCCAACGCCCTCACTGCCTTTCCGGCGCTCTGGTAGGCCAGTCCCAGCGCAGCGCCAACGTAAACATCGGCACCGGAATGGTGGTCATCGGGCTGGCCTGCCTCATCATCGGTGAGACGGTGCTGGGCCGTGGCTCCATGCTGCGGGGGCGCTTTCCGTCTTTGTGGGCAGCATCCTCTACCGGATCATCTATGCGGCGGCCCTCAGCTCCAGGATCATCGAGGCTATGAAGCTGCTGACCGCCATCCTGGTGGCGCTGGCCATCGCGGCGCCCACCCTCAAGCAGTGGGCTGCCTTCCAGAAGCGGAAGGCGGAAATGAGAAAGGGGACGCTGAGATGCTGGAACTTGCGTGTATCTCCAAGACCTTCAACCCCGGAACGGTGAACGAGAAGAAGGCGCTGAGCGGAGTTGCCCTCCGTCTGGAGAAGGGGACTTCGTCACCATCGTGGGCTCCAACGGCGCGGGTAAATCCACCCTCTTCAACGCCATCGCGGGGCCTTCTATGTGGATGAGGGCGCCATCCGCCTGGCGGGGGAGGACATCACCTTCAAGCCGGAGTACAAGCGCAGCCGGGAAATAGGGCGGCTGTTTCAGGACCCCATGCGGGGGACGGCGCCTCATATGACCATCGAGGAGAACCTGGCCTTGGCCTATCTGCGCACTGCCAAGAATCAGAACGCTTTTTTCAGCCGGACCAGCAAAGCGGAGAAGCAGTTCTTCCGGGACCGGCTGGCCCTGCTGGATATGGGGCTGGAGGACCGGATGAAGCAGCCCGTGGGGCTGCTGTCCGGCGGACAGCGTCAGGCGCTTACCCTGCTGATGGCCACGCTGGTCCCGCCCAAGCTGCTGCTGCTGGACGAGCACACGGCGGCCCTGGACCCCTCTACAGCAGAGAAGGTGCTGAGCCTGACCCGGGAGATCGTGGCGGAGCATCATATCACCACCATGATGGTGACGCACAACATGAAAAATGCTCTGGAGCTGGGCAACCGCACTCTGATGATGGACAGTGGAAGGGTCGTGCTGGACATTGGGGGGGAGGAGCGGAAGGGCCTGACGGTGGAGGACTTGCTGAAGCGGTTCAAGGCTGGGGCCGGCAGGGAGCTGGACAACGACCGCATCCTGCTCTCGGAATAAAAGGAAAGAGCGCCGCCCCGCCGCGATCAGCGGCGGGGCGGCGCTGTATTCAGACCCAGGCGAGGAACAGCCGGGCCATGCACCAGCCCAGGGTGAAGCAGCCAGGGAAGGTGAGCACCCAAGTGAGGGCGATGGAGCGGGCCACCGACCAGTCGATCCGGCGGCCTGAGGTGCTCCCCGCACCCAGCAGGGCAGCGGTGCGGGTGTGGGTGGTGCTCACCGGAAGGCCCAGCAGGGTGGCCAGCAGCAGACAGCCGCCGCCGCCCAGATCGGAGGCCAGCCCCTCCCGGGGACCCAGACGCACCATCTCGCGGCCCACGGTGTCGATGATGCGCCGCCCGCCCATCCCAGTGCCCAGGGCCATTGAACCGGCGCACAGGGCCATGAGCCAAAAGGGGATGAGGAAGGTCTGCTCGTCCTGACGGCCCTGGGACAGGGCAATGCCCAGTAGAAGGATGCCCAGAAATTTCTGCCCGTCCTGGGCACCATGGAGGAAGGCGGTGAGGGCAGCCCCGGGGATCTGGGCCCTGCGGAACAGCCGGTCGCTCCAGGACAGTCGGCTGAGCGCCCTCAGGGCCCGGCGGCCCGCCCAGAAGCCCGCTCCCACTGAGACCAGCAGCCCCAGCACCACCCGGGCCCAGCAGTCCCACCGGATGCAGGACAAGCTGCCCTCCAGGGCGGCGGCCGCCCCGGAGATGCCGGCTACCAGTGCGTGGCTCTCGCTGGTGGGGATGCCGAACCACCAGGCCGCTGCCGCCCAGAGAACGATGGAAGCCATGGCGGCGCAAAGGGCGGCCAGGGCCGCCCGGGGACCGCCGCCGAAAGAGGCGATGGAGTAGATGGTCTCGGCCACTGATGTATTCACCGCCGTGACGCACAGCACGCCCAGAAGGTTGCACAGGGCGGCCAGCCCAACCGCCGGACGGAAAGGGAGGGCCCCGGTGACCACAGCGGCGGCGATGGCATTGGGGGCGTCGGTCCAGCCGTTGACCAGCAGGACGGCCAGAGTGAGCAGCACCGTGAGGGTCAGGGCCGGGCTGGCCGCCATCTGGCACAGGAACTCAGGCAGGGACAGGGGCATGGGATCACCTCCACCCCCACTATATGGGGGCGGAGGCGGGGGTATGTCCCGAGAAGCTGTCACTTCAGGGCGGCGGAGACCAGCAGCAGGGTCTCCTCATGGGTGCGGTCCACCAGGTGGGTGTAGATCCGGCCGGTGGTGGCGGGGGTGCTGTGTCCCATGGCTTTGCCGATGTCGAACAGAGGGACGCCCTGGGCAGAGGCGATGGTGGCGAAGGTGTGGCGCAGTCCATGGAGGGTGAGCCGGGGAAGGTGGTTCTTCCGCACGAACCGGGTGAAGGCCAGGGACAGGGCGTTGGGGGAGTAGGGCAGTCCCTCTCTGTCCAGCACCACATGTCCAGAGGCGGCGTAATCCCCGCCCCGGATGGCCCGCTCCTGCTCCTGCCGGGCCTTCTCCCGGCGGAGCAGCTCATAGAGCTCGTCAGGCATAAACAGGGTGCGCATGGAGGAGCGGTTTTTTGTCTCCTTCTGGACCACTGTGGCGCCATAGGCAGTGCGGGCCTCCTTGATATGGACGACGCGGCGCTGGAAGTCCACGCTCTCCCATTTCAGGCCGCAGATCTCCTCCCGCCGCAGACCCAGCCCAGCGGTGACCTTGACCACCATCTCCAGCCAGTGGCCCTCTACCAGCTGGTAGAGCACCTTCAGGTTCTCCTGGGTATAATAGGAGGCCTCGTGGAGCTTGGGGCGGGGCGGCTCCACCCGCTCCATGGGATTGACCCGGAGCATATCCTGCCGCACTGCCATCCGCAGGGCGGCGGAGAGCAGGTCATGGTGCCGGCGGATGGTGTTGGAAGAGAGACCCTCCGTCCGCGTCATGGTCTGGTAGTACTCCTGGATCTGCTTGGGGCTGAGCTTAGACAGGGGGACGGCGCCCAGCAGCGGGTCCAGGTGGTTGTCGATGATCTTCTGATACGCATACACCGTAGTCTCCGCCCGGTTGGGGCGGATGATGTTCTCCATCCAGTAATCCAGCCACTGGCGCAGGGTCTGCTCCTGCTTGGGCGGGTGGAGGAGCTTGTCCCGATCGGCGTAAAACTCCCGCAGGCCCGTCCGGGCGGAGGTCAGGTTGGGGAAGGTGCGGTACTGCTTGACCCGCTTCCCCTCGCTGTTCTTGCCCAGATCCATGCTGACATAATATACCTTTCGCACGTCATCAAAGGAAATGTTGCGTTCCACTCGTTTCCTTGCCATAAGATGATCCTCTCCTTTTGTCGAAAAATGTCGTTTTTGCAGGAACGTGTTACAAGAATAGCATAGGTGGGCGGGGAGCAGGGGGGAAATCAGTGACAAAACAGGCCGAAGGCCTACATTCATTATTTGCAGGTATTGGGAAAGCATACCCTCTGTACACTGAGAGCATCGAAAGAGAAAAAAGAGGGCAGAAAGCCCTCCGGACAGACCGGGCAAAATGGCAAAAGCAGGCGGTGCCCTTGCACGGGAGGAGAAGCTGTGGTACAATCACACCGCGAAACGGGGCCCTGCCCCGGGAGAAGAAAGGGTGGGACCTTATGATCCGGATCAGTAACCTGTCCCTTCCGGTAGACGGAGATTTGGAGCAGCTGCGCAAGCGGGCGGCCCGGGCCCTGGGGCTCCGGCCGGGGCAGCTGGGAGAGCTGGAGATCGTCCGGCAGTCCATCGACGCCCGGAACAGGAGCGAGGTCCACTATGTCTATACGGTGGAGCTGTCCATGCCCCAGGAGGAGCGGCTGGTGGAAAACGCGCCGGGGCGGAACGTGTCCCGGACGGAGCGGCAGGCATACGCCTTTCCGGCAGCGGGACGGCGCTCCGCCCTGCCCCCGGTGGTGGTAGGCATGGGCCCGGCGGGCCTGTTTGCGGCTCTGTTCCTGGCCCGGAACGGCTTTCCCTGTGTCGTGCTGGAGCGGGGCCAGGACGTGGACCAGCGGACCCGGGACGTGGACCGCTTCTGGACCGCCGGGGCCCTGGACGAGGGCTCCAACGTCCAGTTCGGAGAGGGAGGGGCTGGCACTTTTTCCGACGGAAAGCTGACCACCGGCACCCATGACCCCCGCATCGCCGCTGTGCTGGATACGCTGGTGGAGGCGGGAGCCCCCGCCGACGTGAAGTATTCCCATAAGCCCCATGTGGGTACCGACGTGCTGCGGCAGGTGGTGAAGCACATCCGGCAGGAGCTCATTGCCCTGGGCTGCGATGTGCGCTTCGGCCACCGGCTGGAGGGGCTGACCATACAGGGGGACGCCCTGACGGGGCTGCGGGTGGCGGGGCCCCAGGGGGGCTATCTTCTGAAAGCCGACACCCTGGTGCTGGCCCCGGGACACTCCGCCCGGGACACCTTTGCCATGCTCCATCAGGCGGGGGTGCCAATGGAGCAGAAGCCCTTTGCCGTGGGGGTGCGCATCGAGCACCTTCAGCGGGAGATCAGCGCCCGGCAGTACGGTCCGGCATGGAAACAGCTCCCGCCCTCCGATTATAAGCTGGCCTGCCACCTGCCCACCGGCCGGTCCGCCTTCACCTTCTGCGTCTGCCCCGGGGGGCGGCCAGGTGGTGGCCTCCTCCTCCGCACCGGGCCAGGTGGTGACCAACGGCATGAGCCTCCGGGCCCGGGACGGAAAAAATATCAACGGCGGCTTTCTGGTGGGGTGTGGGGCCGGAGGACTTCCCCGCCGGTGCCGGACCGCTGGCCGGGGTGCGCTTCCAGGAGGAGTGGGAGCGGGCGGCATTCCAGGCGGGGGGTGGCGGCTTCCTGGCTCCTGCCCAGCGGGTGGAGGACTTTTTGAAGAAGCGGCCCTCCCAGGGACCGGGTGCCATCCTGCCTACCTACCGCCCCGGCGTGACCTGGACGGAGCTGGACCGCTGCCTGCCCCAGGCGGTGGCGGACACCCTGCGGGATGCGCTGCCCCTCATGGACAGGAAGCTCCGGGGCTTCGCCGCGCCGGACGGGGTGCTCACCGGGGTGGAGACCCGCTCTTCCTCGCCGGTGCGCATCCTGCGGGATGAGACCTTCCAGTCCGCCCTGCGGGGCCTGTACCCCTGCGGCGAGGGGGCGGGCTACGCCGGCGGGATCGTCTCCGCCGCCGTGGACGGCATCCGGGTGGCCGAGGCCGTGGCCCGGGGATAAAAAACAAAACGCGCTGCCCAGCGGGCAGCGCGTTTTTGCTTGGTGGGGAGAAGAGGCCGGTCATTCCGGCAGACCCATATGAAAGGTAAGAATGTCTCCGTTCTCCAGAGTGACAGGCTGATCAAAGTCAAAGACCAGATCCCGGTGTCCATTGCCGCCGCTCCACCAGAGATTGCCTGGAATGGGCTCCCCATTCTTGGCGGCCTGGAGCCACTGAGCGGCCTGAGCCATCTGCTCCGGCGATGCCTCCAAATCAGAATCATCTTGAAAGACGGAGGGGAGTTCCAGGTCCAACAGCTTCTGATAGAGGAGCCCATAGGGGGTGCCGAAAAAGTCTTGACTGAACAACCCCTGCTCATGGACAACGGCGATGCCGTCCTGGCTGACGGTGATGGACATGAAGTAGGAAGGAAGGGAACCATCCAGACAGACCACTTCGGCTGTCCCCTCGGGCCGGCTCAGGGTCAGGGATACACTGCCGTCAGACAGGGGAGGCGTGGGCGGGAGAAATCCTTCCGGCCAGGTCTCTGCTTCATAATAGGCGGACCACTGGGCCAGCGTCTGGGACAGGGGATGCATGGACCGCATGGTGCCGCTGACCAGATCGATTGTACAGAGGGTATCTCCCCAGTCCTTGGTTTCGCCGGTAGCCCAGTTTATTGTCTCCTTCACCGGGGAAATAAAGGTCAATACAGTTCCGGCATCATCCAGTTCGATGTCCCGATAACGGGCGAAAGAGTGAGACCCACCCATATAGGCGGGAAGAAGACTGATGATATCGAGTTTTGTTCCGTTGTTTCTCACAAAATATAGTTGGAAACTGCTCCCGTGGGGAACGCCGCCCATCGAGCCGGCAAATAGCGTCCCGGAAGCCGAGGGATACAGCTGATATTCCACATTGATAAACTCTTTTACATCCTCCATGCGCTGGATCAGATCATCCAACTGGATCTGCATGGGATCGCCGAGGGTCAGCTCGGCGGTGCGGCTGTCCTCGTCGAAGGCAACGGCACCGTAAGGAGCCAGGTCGGAGAACCAGATCAGGGTCTCGCCGCCGATGTTGCAGCTCCTGACATACTGCCCGGCCACATAGGTGTCAATGTCCGTGGACAGGATGGGCTGTGCCCGGGTCCCCACCGGCTGGGTGAGGGCGGGCGGCGTGTAGTCCGGCCAGGACGCCGGGAGGGCAGGGCAGCCTGTGCTGTCCGCGGCCCGCTCCACGGAAAGGGTGCGGTCCTCTGCATCCCAGAGGACCTGGAAGCCATATCCGCGCAGGTCCTCCGCCACCACGGCGGTGCTGCCATTCACATTGTAGGAGCGCAGAGGGTGGCCGTTGATCTGGGCGGTGATGTCGGTGTACAGGGCCCAGTCCACTGCCCGGCCGGTCCCGGCGGCGGCGGAGGGAAGGGCGAGGGACAGGAGCAGGGCCGCCGAGAGAGCGGCCGTGAAGAGCCGTTTCATGGAGAAGACCTCCTTTTTTGCTGGCCTCGCCTCTATTATAGTCTCCGGGGACTTGCAATACAAGAAGATTTGTGGTATATATACCTTTAGTACAAATGCGAAGAGCGGGAAAATAACGTGCTTTCGTTTCTCAGAGAGGGGTGGTCACCGGCTGAAAGCCGCCCTGAAGCGTGTCGTTTGGTTCGCCCGGGAGCGGCCCCTGAGAGGGGACGGCTGTTCCGCCGTTATCGGAAGTTCAAGTGCGTGTCTGACACGAATACGGGTGGTACCGCGGAAGGGTTGCCTTTCGTCCCAACAGGTTTGGGGCGGAAGGCTTTTGCTGTCCGCCCCGTCCGATCAATTTACCTCTGAAAGGAAGAACACAGATGAAAGAACAGTTAGCAAAGATCCGTTCGGAGGCGCTGGCCGCCTTTGGGCAGGCCCAGTCCGCCGCCGAGTTGGACAGCCTGCGCGTCCAGTATCTGGGCAAGAAGGGTGAGCTCACCGCCGTTCTGAAAATGATGGGCAAGCTGTCTGCCGAGGAGCGCCCCGCCATGGGCCAGCTGGCCAACGAGGTCCGCTCCGCTCTGGAGGCGGCCATTGAGGCCGCCTCCGGTAAGCTGGAGGCCCAGGCCCTGGAGCAGCGCCTGAAGGACGAGGCTGTGGATGTGACCATCCCCGGCCGCGAGGTGAAGCTGGGACACAAGCACCCCATGTACCTGGCCCTGGATGAGATCAAGGACATCTTCATCGGCATGGGCTTCACCGTGCTGGACGGCCCGGAGGTGGAGCTGGCCGAGTACAACTTCGACAAGCTCAATGCGGAGGAGGGACACCCCTCCCGTGACTGGTCGGACACCTTCTACTTTGACGAGGACAGCCGGGTGATGCTCCGCTCCCAGACCAGCCCCATGCAGGTGCGGGCCATGGAGACTATGGAACTGCCTATCCGCATCATCGCCCCCGGCCGGGTGTACCGTAAGGATGAGGTGGATGCGACCCACTCCCCCATGTTCCACCAGGTGGAGGGCATGGTCATCGACAAGGGGGTCACCATGGCCGATCTGAAGGGCACCCTGAACACGGTGGTGGAGCAGCTTTACGGCAAGGGCACCAAGACCCGCTTCCGTCCTCACCACTTCCCCTTCACCGAGCCTTCCTGCGAGATGGACGTGCAGTGTCACAAGTGCGGCGGCGTGGGCTGTCCCACCTGCAAGGGGGAGGGCTGGATCGAGCTGCTGGGTGCCGGCATGGTCCACCCCAAGGTGCTGAAAATGGCGGGCATCGACCCGGAGGTCTACTCCGGCTGGGCCTTCGGCATGGGGCTGGAGCGCACCGCCATGCGCCGCTTCAAGATCGCTGACCTGCGGCTGATTTTCGAGAACGACGTTAGATTTTTAGAGCAATTCTGATTGCTCTAAAAATCAATTAGGAATTAGAAATTAGGAGTTAGAAATTGAAGCGGTTTCTTCCGCAGCTCAATTCCAAATATTCCGACAAAACCGGACACCACAATTCCTAATTCCTAACTCCTCATTCCTAATTCAAACAAAGGGAGTTTTATACTATGAATCTATCTCGCAAGTGGCTCAGCGAGTTTGTGAGCGTTGAGGCCGATGATAAAGAGTTTGCGGAGTCCATGACCCTGTCCGGCTCCAAGGTGGAGCTGACCCACGACCTGGGTGCCGAGATCCAGAACGTGGTGGTGGGCAAGGTGCTGTCCATGGAGCACCACCCGGACAGCGACCACATGTGGGTGTGCCAGATCGACGTGGGCCGGGAGGAGCCGGTGCAGATCGTCACCGGGGCCTGGAACGTCCACATAGACGACCTGGTGCCTGTGGCCATGCACAAGTCCACCCTGCCTGGGGGCAAGAAGATCGAAAAGGGCAAGCTGCGGGGCGTGGTGTCCAACGGCATGCTGTGCGGCCTGAGTGAGCTGGGCCTGGACACCCGGGACTTCCCCTACGCCGTCATCACTCCTGCCGCCATCCTGGGGGACTACAAGCCCCTGGATAAGGACAAGCCCTCTATCTCCGCGGACATCCAGCCGGGGGACAAGATTTATGGGCCGGTGATAGCTGCCCTGGTGGAGGGAGTAGAGCCCGCCGGAGAGGCCGGCTGGACCTGCCGCCTGTTCTGGGCCGGCCAGGAGGCCCTGTCCGTGACAGTCACCACCACCTGTGCCAATCTCCACAACGGCGACCTGGTGGCCTATGACACCAAGCGAGGGGCCGTCTGCACCCTGGATGACCTCCACGCCCAGCAGGCGGAGTTCCCCCACTGCATCCCCGACGGCATCTTCATCCTTCACGAGGACTGTAAACCCGGGGACGACCTGAAGCCGGTGGTGGGCCTGGACGACCACGTGGTGGAGTTCGAGATCACCCCCAACCGCCCCGACTGCCTCTCCATCATCGGCCTGGCCCGGGAGGCCTCCGCCACCTTTGACGCACCCCTGGCCCTCCACCAGCCGGTGGTGAAGGGCGGCGGCCCCGGCGTGTTGCCGGAGCTGCTGGATGTGGAGACCCCGGCGGCCGACCTGTGCCCCCGATACACCGCCCGAATGGTGCGCAACGTGAAGATCGCTCCCTCCCCAAAGTGGATGCGGGAGCGGCTGCGGGCCATGGGCGTGCGCCCCATCAACAACATCGTGGACATCACCAACTACGTCATGCTGGAGTACGGCCAGCCCATGCATGCCTTCGACTACCGCTATGTGAAGGGCGGCAAGATCGTGGTCCGCCGGGCGGAGGAGGGCGAGGAGCTCACCACCCTGGACGGAAGCGTGCGCAAGCTCAATCCCAATATGCTGGTCATTGCCGATGAGCACCGGGCCGTGGGTCTGGCGGGCATTATGGGCGGCCTGAACAGCGAGATCGTCTCCGACACCGCGGACGTGGTCTTTGAGTCCGCCAACTTCGGCGGCACCACCATCCGCCGCACCGCCCTGGCCCTGGGCATGCGCACCGAGGCCAGCGCCAAGTATGAGACCTGGACCTGAACACCCTCCCGCCGTGGAGCGGGCCTGTGAGCTGGTGGAGCTGCTGGGGCCGGCGAGGTGGTGGACGGCGTCATCGACATCCTCAACTACGTCCCTCAGCCCCGGGTGCTCAAGCTGGAGCCGGAGAAGATCAACGCCCTGCTGGGCACCGACATCGCCGCCGAGGAGATGGTGTCCATCCTGAAGAAGCTGGACTTCCAGGTGGAGGGAGACCAGTCACCGTGCCCTCCTGGCGTTCCGACGTGGAGGCCATGGCCGATCTGGCCGAGGAGGTGGCCCGGTTCCACGGCTACAACAACATCCCCATCACCCTCATGCGGGGCCAGACCACCCGGGGCGGCTACTCCCTGAGCAGGAGCTGGAGCGCGCCTTGGGGCGGTGTGCCGTGCATGCGGCTATGACGAGATCATCACCTACTCCTTCATTTCCCCCACCTACTACGACAAGATCCGCTGGGCTTCGGACGATCCCCGCCGCCAGTCCTTCAAGATCCTCAACCCTCTGGGGGAGGATACCTCCATCATGCGCACCACGGTGCTCCCCTCCATGCTGGAGATCCTGACCCGGAACTACAACTTCCGCAACAAGTGCGCCAAGCTGTATGAGGTGGGCCGCATCTATCTCCCTGGCGGGGCCGACGGCCTGGCGGTGGAGAAGAAGGTGCTCTCTCTGGGCGCTTACGGCGAAGGAATGGACTTCTTTGCCCTGAAGGGGGCGGTGGAGGCCATCCTGGGAGAGATCCGGGCGGCGGACGTCACCTTTGAGGCCCCTCAGATCCCCAATCCCTCCTACCACCCAGGCCGCTGTGCCCAGGTGCTGGTCAACGGCCAGGAGGTGGGCGTGTTTGGTCAGATCCACCCCCTGGTGGCCCAGAACTACGGCGTGGACGCAGAGTTCTACTGCGCCGAGCTGGACTTTGACCAGCTGATGTGCGGGCAGGGCCCCGATCCCCAGTACGTGCCCCTGCCCAAGTTCCCTGCCGTCACCCGGGATATCGCTGTGGTGTGCGGCGAAGCGGTCACCGTGGGAGCCTTGGAGGACTGCATCCGTCGGGGGGCGAAGGGACTGCTGAAGGAGGTCACCCTGTTCGACATCTATCGGGGCAAGGGCGTGGCCGAGGGCAAGAAGTCTGTGGCCTTCAACCTGGTCCTCCGGGCTGACGACCGCAGCCTGACCGCCGAAGAGGCGGACGCCGATGTGAAAGCGATTTTGGAAACTCTGGAAAAGGAGCTGGGCGCGGTACTGCGCTGAGGCCGCCCCGTGGCAGACGGGGCGCGCAGCGCGTACAAGCGTTTTCCCGCAGAAAAGTTTTGGCGGGGGCGAAACTTAGTTTCGCCCCCGCTTTTTATGCCCGATGTAACCATAAAGCAGTACGAAGCCAGAGACGGCAGCAGGGCGGGCGATCCTGTACCTGATGTATGGGATATGTTGTCTGTTTTTATATTATTCCTATTGGCATTTGATCCTTTTATTTGTGATCCCGGAAAGAAAGAGTGATGGACGAGATCGCGAGACCTGTACAGACAGCTGAGCCGGTCGGCAATGCACAGTGCTGTGAGCCGGAGGTTTACAACATCTTGCAGGGGACGCATCCTATGTGCCCCCTGCGGCCTGAGACCTGATTTTCCACTTCCGGGAACAAATTCCTGTCCCGCGAGAGCAGATTCTCACCCTCCGGGGTGGCGGCGGGAACGTTTTTCCGGTATGATAGAGGCAAGAAAGGATCACAGGAGGAGACACCATGGATGAACTGGAATTTGCCCAGCGGCTGAAACGGTACCGCCGGGAGCGGGGGCTCACCCAGCAGGAGCTGGCCGATCGCATCGGCGTGTCCAACAAATCAGTCTCCCGGTGGGAGAGCGGGAGCTACCCGGATGTCCCTACCCTGCTCTCTCTGGCCCGGGCACTGGATGTGACGGTGGATGCCCTGCTGGACCCAGGTGCCCCTGTCCCCACATTGCAGAAAAGCGACTGGCAGAATCTGCTCTCCTTTGCCTTCGCCATCGGCGGAGGACTGGCCTTTATTTACTGCGGAGGTTCGTCCCCGTGCCGGTGTGCTGGGCCCTCTATCTGGGCTGTCTGGCCTACGGCATCTATCTCCAGGCTCACTACACCTATCACGCCCGCTGGTTCCGCCTGGGCAGCTGGGCCATGTGCTTTGCGTCAGTTGGACCCTGGCGGAAGAACTGGGGGCGTGGTGTTTCAGGTGCTTTTCCCACAGTTCTGAGCCAGTGGAAGAACATGATTTTCCAACTGCTGAGAGGGATGCCGGCGCGCTGCTTCAGCTGGTCCTTGTTCTGGGGCCCCTATGGCTGGCGGGCGCCTGCGGCCTCACCGTTCTGACTCAGCTGGCTGCCCGGCGGCTGGCGGGGAGAGGGATCTCCCGGTGCGGCTGCCCGACCTGCGGGGCATCCCCGGCTGGCCCGGCCCCTTCGCCTGGAGCAAGGCCATGCCCGCTCTGTGCCCCATCGTCCTGGCCGGGTTCTGGTATCTCTACCGGCAGACTCTCCTGCCGAGATTCTGGTACCAGCACCAGCAGGAACTCTATCTGGCGGTCTGGACGATGGCAGGGGTGCTGGCTCTGCTCCCCTGCCTGAAGCGGAGGCATTGGGGATGCTGCTCCCGGTCCTGGCCATGATGCTGGCTTGCCTGGGGTTCCGGGGATGCTGGCCTATCCCCAGGTCTATTCCCTGTTTTCCGGCAGGCTGATGGAGGAAAAGGCAGAGATGTCCACCCAGTATTATCTGCGCTTCGGCCAGCCCAGCGAGGAGCTGGCGGTGGCCGCCCTTCTGGTGGCCGCTGTGTACCTGCTGTGCTGCTTCCTGCGGGTGGAGTGGGTGTCGGCGGAGCAGAAGGGCCGGCAGGAACCGGAGGAGTCCTAAATTTTTCTTAAAATTTTGCCCCATACCCTTTACACCGCCTCCTTTTGGAGTAAACTAAGCACAAGTGTTCCACTTCAACGCTGCAGGAGGTGTGTTCGATGGATGAGATGGATTTCACTCGGAAGTTCCGGCTGGGCGATCAGCGGGATCTGGAGATCAAGGCGATCTTGACTACGGTGTATCAGGCGCTTCAGGAGAAGGGCTATAACCCAGTCAATCAGATCGTGGGCTATATCCTCTCAGAAGATCCCACCTATATCACCAACCACAATAACGCCAGGGCGCTGATCCGAAAAGTGGACCGGGATGAGCTGCTCCAGACTTTGGTGAAATATTATTTGACCCATTGACAGCAGATCGAGGGCCCGCTGCAAGGCGCAGCGGGCCCTTCTGATGTTGGGGAAGGGAGAGACAGGTGGATATTTTGGTCAGTGCCTGCCTGCTGGGGACTCCCTGCCGGTACGACGGGGCCTCCAGGCCCTGCGGGGAGCTGGCGCGGCTGGAGGTGCTGGGGCACCGGCTGATCCCCGTGTGCCCGGAGGTGATGGGCGGCCTGCCCACGCCCCGCCCGCCGGCGGAGCTCCAGAGAGACGGCCGGGTGGTGGACCGGGCGGGAAAGGACGTGACGGAGGCGTACCGCCTCGGAGCCGAAGAGGTGCTGGAGCTGGCCCGGGCCCATAGGTGCACCCTGGCGGTGCTGAAGGAGAGGAGCCCCTCCTGCGGCAGGGGGCAGATCTATGACGGCAGCTTCACCGGCAGGCTGACTGAGGGCTCCGGTGTGACCGCCCGCCTGCTGGAGGAACACGGGGTCCAAGTGTACGGAGAGTCAGAGGCCGGCACATTGGCGGAGCGCGGGGAGGCGCGGGAGGAGGGGCAAAGGGCGTCCCGCCCTTTGCCCTCCAAATATCCCGGGAAAAACGATTGACATATCGGAAGTTCTATGCTATATTTTGTAGCAATCTGACTGGAGTTTATCTGGCCAAGAATACTGGGACCACTCCTCCGGGAGTCAAGGCCATACGGACAGCCGGGTCCATTGCCGATGGGCGGGTCACCGCCCTTATTGATTGAGTTAAAAGCTCAAATTTTATAAGTTGGTTACTTCATAACCAGATGCGTGTTTGCGCAGACTTGTGAAACGGTCAATAACAGAGTGGTAAAAGTATCTTGTTGCTATATAGACTCTCAGTACCAGACATATCTCCCGCCCCCAGCTGTTATTTGCAGGCGTTTGTCCGCCATCGCGGCCGGACAGGGGACTTGGAGCTTATCGTGTACAAATTGATCCAAACACAAGCTGTTCAAATGCAGCTTGTGTTTTTTTGTGCTTCGAGGTGTTGGCAGATGAAAGAAGAACATACCCTGGACCAGAACAAGGCCCCGATCTACGAGGCGCTCCAGACCTTCCGGCAGATGCGGGTCGTTCCCTTCGATGTGCCCGGGCACAAGCGGGGCCGGGGCAACCCGGAGCTGACCCGCTTCCTGGGGGAGCAGTGTGTCAGCATCGACGTGAACAGCATGAAACCCCTGGACAACCTGTGCCACCCCATCTCTGTCATCCGGGAGGCGGAGGAGCTGGCCGCCGACGCCTTCGGCGCGGCCCACGCCTTTCTGATGGTGGGGGGCACCACCAGCTCGGTGCAGAGCATGGTGCTGTCCACCTGCAAGCGGGGGGACAAGATCATCATGCCCCGGAATGTCCACCGCAGCGTCATCAACGCCCTGGTGCTTTGCGGTGCCATCCCTGTCTATGTCAACCCGGAGGTGGACCCGCGCCTGGGCATCTCCCTGGGCATGAAGCGGGAGCAGGTGGCCCGTGCTATCCGGGAGAACCCAGACGCTGTGGCGGTGCTGGTGAACAACCCCACCTACTACGGCATTTGCAGCGACCTGCGGGCCATCGTGGAAATGGCCCACGAGGCGGGCATGTACTGCCTAGCGGACGAGGCCCACGGCACCCACTTCTACTTCGGGGATCACATGCCGGTGTCAGCGATGGAAGCCGGGGCGGACATGGCCTCCGTGTCCATGCACAAGAGCGGCGGGAGCCTGACCCAGTCCAGCCTCCTGCTCATCGGCCCCGGCATCCACGAGGGGCATGTGCGGAAGATCATCAACCTGACTCAGACCACCTCGGGCAGCTATCTGCTGATGTCCAGCCTGGATATCAGCCGCCGCAACCTGGCCCTCCGCGGCCGGGAGGTCTTTCGCCAGGTGTGCGCCATGGCGGAGTACGCCCGGGAGGAGATCAACGCTGTGGGCGGGTACTACGCCTTCGGCCGGGAGCTCATCAACGGCGACTCCATCTTCGACTTCGACCCCACCAAGCTCAGCGTCCACACCCGGGACGTGGGTCTGGCCGGCATCGAGGTCTACGACCTGCTCCGGGACGAGTACGACATCCAGATCGAGTTCGGGGATATCGGCAACATCCTGGCCTATCTGTCCATCGGGGACCGGCCCCAGGAGCTGGAGCGGCTGGTCAGCGCCCTGGCGGAGATCCGCCGCCGCTATCAAACCGACGGCAGCGGCCTGATGAACCAGGAATACATCGCCCCCGAGGTGGTCACCAGCCCCCAGGAGGCATTCTACGCGGACAAGCGCAGCGTCCGCCTGGAGGACAGTGTGGGACAGGTGTGCAGCGAATTCGTTATGTGCTATCCCCCCGGCATCCCCATCCTGGCCCCTGGGGAGCGGATCACGGCGGAGATCCTGGACTACATCCGCTACGCCAAGGAGAAGGGTTGCTCTATGACCGGACCCGAGGACCCGGAGATCGAGGAGATCAACATACTCACACAGGAGGCGCGGTAAATGGAACTCTGGTTCAGCGAATTTCATACCCCCGACGTGAAGCACAGCATGCGGGTGGACCGGCACCTCTACTCCCACCGGAGCGAGTACCAGCAGATCGACATCTACGACACCCCAGAGTTCGGCAAGGTCCTGGCCCTGGACGGCAATGTGATGCTCACTGAGCGGGACGAGTTCATCTATGACGAGATGATTACCCACGTGCCTATGGCCGTCCACCCCATGTGCAGGACGTGCTGGTCATCGGTGCGGGGGACGGCGGCGTGGTGAAGGAGCTGGCCCGGTACGAGTGCATCCGGTCCATCGACCTGGTGGAGATGGACGAGCAGGTGGTGGAGGCCTGCCGGCGCTATCTGCCGGAGAACGCCTGCCGCCTGGATGACTCCCGGGTGCACATCTACTTCGACAACGCCCTGCGGTTCATCCGCCGCCGCCACGCCCAGTATGACCTGATCATCGTGGACTCCACTGACCCCTTCGGCCCCTCGGAGGGCTACTTTACCCGGGAGTTCTACGGCATCTGCTACAACGCCCTCCGGGATGACGGCATTATGGTCAATCAGCAGGGCAGCCCCTTCTACCGCCACGACGCGGAGGCCATGCAGCGCAGCCACAAGCGCATCGTCAGCACTTTCCCCATCAGCCGGGTGTATCAGGCCCATATCCCCACCTATGCCGCCGGCTACTGGCTGTTCGGCTTTGCCAGCAAGAAGTATCACCCGGTGGATGACTTCGACCGGGACAAGTGGCTGGGGCTCCATTTGAAGACGCAGTATTACACCGTCCGCCTGCATGTGGGGGCCTTCTGCCTGCCGGCGTTTTTGGAAGAGATGCTGAAGGAGGTAGAGTGAAGATGGATCCCAATATCGAGACCTTTATCGGCTGCGACAGCAGCTTTGAGAAAGCGCGCATCGTTCTGTTCGGCGCCCCTTTCGACTCCACTACCAGCTTCCGTCCCGGCGCCCGGTTCGGCCCCTCCGCCATGCGCCATGAGAGCTTCGGCCTGGAGACGTACAGCCCTTACCAGGACAAGGACCTGACCGACTATCGCATCTTCGACAGCGGTGATCTGGAGCTGTGCTTTGGCAGCGCGGAGCTGGCGCTGCTGGACATTGAGAGCCGGGCGGAGGAGATTCTGGCCGCAGGCAAGCTGCCTGTGCTGCTTGGGGGCGAGCATCTGGTGACCCTGGGCAGCTTCCGGGCCATCCAGCGGCGCTGGCCCGACGTACATATCATCCACTTTGACGCCCATGCCGACCTGCGGGACGACTACCTGGGCGCGAAACTCAGCCATGCCTGCGTCATCCGCCGCTGCCACGACCTGCTGGGAGACGGGCGCATCCACCAGTTCGGTATCCGCAGCGGGGAACGGGAGGAGTTCCGCTTCGCCAGGGAGCACACGGACCTGCACCCCTTCACCTTTGACGGCCTGGAGGAGCTGGTCCAGACCCTGGAGGCCAGCCGGGCCCCGGTCTATCTCACCATCGACCTGGACTGCCTGGACCCCTCCGCCTTCCCCGGAACCGGCACCCCCGAGGCGGGCGGCGTCACCTTCCCCCAGCTGCTGGAGGCCATTCAGATGGTGGCCAAAACCAACGTGGTGGGGGCGGATGTGAACGAGCTGGCCCCCATGCTGGATCAGAGCGGCGTGTCCACCGCCGCCGCCTGCAAGGTGCTGAGGGAGCTGCTGCTGGCCCTGTCCCAATAAAAAACACAATATCTGGCCCCTGGAGGGGACCGGGGCGTATAAAATGAGAAGAACAAAGGAGAAGTGATTATGAGCAGAGTATTAGTGATCGGCTGCGGCGGCGTGGCTAACGTGGCCATCCGCAAGTGCTGCCAGGTCAGCGATGTGTTTACCGAACTGTGCATCGCCAGCCGCACCAAGTCCAAGTGTGACAAGCTGGCCGCCGAGCTGGCGGGCAAGACTGCCACCAAGATCACCACTGCCCAGGTGGACGCCGACAAGGTGGAAGAAGTGGTCGCCCTCATTAAGAGCTGCCAGCCCGACCTGGTGATGAACATCGCCCTGCCCTACCAGGATCTGACCATCATGGACGCCTGCCTGGAGTGCGGCGTCAATTACATGGACACCGCCAACTACGAGCCCGAGGACATTGAGGAGCCGGAGTGGAAGGCCGCCTATGAGAAGCGCTGCAAGGAGAAGGGATTCTCTGCCTACTTCGACTACACCTGGCAGTGGGCCTACCGGGAGAAGTTCGAGAAGGCCGGACTCACCGCCTTGCTGGGCTGCGGCTTTGATCCCGGCGTGACTCAGGCCTACTGCGCCTACGCCAAGAAGCACGAGTTCGACACCATCGACACCATCGACATCCTGGACTGTAACGGCGGCGACCACGGCTACCCCTTCGCCACTAACTTCAACCCCGAGGTGAACCTGCGGGAGGTCTCGGCCCCCGGCAGCTATTGGGAGGACGGCCGCTGGGTGGAGATCCCCGCCATGAGCATCAAGCGGGAGTACAACTTCGACCAGGTGGGCGAGAAGGACATGTACCTGCTCCACCACGAGGAGATCGAGTCTCTGGCCGAGAACATCCCCGAGGTACGCCGTATCCGCTTCTTCATGACCTTCGGCCAGAGCTACCTCACCCACATGAAGTGTCTGGAGAACGTGGGCATGCTGTCCACCACCCCAGTGGAGTTCGAGGGACAGCAGATCGTGCCCATCAAGTTCCTGAAGGCCCTGCTTCCAGACCCCGCCAGCCTGGGGCCCCGCACTCACGGCAAGACCAACATCGGCTGCATCTTCACCGGCAAGAAGGACGGCCGGGAAAAGACCTACTACATCTACAACGTGTGCGACCACCAGGAGTGCTATCGGGAGGTGGCCAGCCAGGCCATCAGCTACACCACCGGCGTGCCCGCCATGTGCGGCGCCCTCATGCTGCTCACTGGTAAGTGGACCCAGAAGGGCGTGCACACCGTGGAGGAGTTTGATCCCGATCCCTTCCTAGACGCCCTGGACAAGTACGGCCTGCCCCGCAGCGAAGACCACGACCCCGTGCTGGTGGACTGATGGGATATAAGACCTTACAAGATCCCCAGTTTGCGGGCCTGGCAAACTACGACCCCCGGGCCCTGTTTGCCCAGCTGCCCACCCCGGCCTACGTCATCGACGAGGAGCGGCTGCGGAAAAACGGAGAAGTGCTCGCCGCTCTGGCGGAGCGTACTGGCTGCCGGGTGCTGCTGGCCCAGAAGGCTTTCTCCAACTACGATTTCTACCCCCTCCTGTCCCGGTACCTGGCGGGCACCGAGGCCAGCGGCCTCTATGAGGCCCGGCTGGGCAAGGAGGAGATGCCCCAGGGGGAGGTCCACGTGTTCTGCGGGGCCTACCGGGAGGACGAGTTTCAGGAGCTCCTGCAATACGCCGACCACATCGTCTTTAACTCCATCCACCAGCTGAAGGCCTTCGGGCCCCGGGGCAAGCAGGCGGGCAAAAGCCTGGGACTGCGGGTGAATCCGGAGTGCTCCACCCAGGAGGGCCACGCCATCTACGACCCCTGCGCCCCTGGCAGCCGCATGGGGGTGACCCGGAACGTGTGGGACCAGGAGATGGACGAGGCCACCCTGTCCCTGCTGGACGGCATTCACTTCCACACCCTGTGCGAGCAGAACTCCGACGATTTGAAAACCACCTTAGCGGCGGTGGAGGAGAAGTTCGGGGACATTCTGCCCGAAATGAAATGGATCAATATGGGGGGCGGGCACCACATCACCCGCCCGGACTATGATTTGGGCACCCTGGAGGACTGTATCCGTCACGCCCAGCAGTCCTGGGGGGTAAATGTCTACCTGGAACCTGGGGAGGCAGTGGCCCTGAATGCCGGATATTTGGCCAGCCGGGTGCTGGACGTGGTGGAAAACGGCGGTGTCAGGATCGCCATCTTGGACGTCAGCGCCGCCTGCCACATGCCCGACGTGCTGGAAATGCCCTACCAGCCCCCCATCCTGGGGGCCAGTACCGAGCCAGGGGAGGGCCATATGTTCCGCCTGGCCGGCCCCACCTGTCTGGCCGGGGACGTGATCGGGGACTACGACTTTGACCGGCCCCTTCAGGAGGGCGACCTGGTCCTGCTCGGCGACATGGCCATTTATACCACCTGTAAAAACAATACCTTCAACGGCATGCCTCTCCCCAATCTCTGGAAGCTGGACAGCGCCGGGGGTCTGGAGCAGCTGACCGCCCACGGCTACAACGCCTTCAAAAGCCGGCTGGGCCGCTGACGGGAGATCGGCGTCCGCCCCGACGGTCCTGCGGCGCAGGACCGTCGGGGCTTTTCTGGTCCTCCGGTCCGGCGCCCCGGCTGATTTTGCCTTGAAAAAGAGGGAAAATTAGAGTATAATGCCTTTGACTTTTGTGTCAGGGTGTTTTCCCGGATGGGGGCGCCCCCAAAATTGCGCTGCATCCGCAGATGGCGGAGCGGCAGCAGGAGGAATTGAATATGGTAAGGGCAAAAACAAGTCTCACGTATCTGATGGAATTGGCTCTGTTGGTGGGGATCCTGCTGATGATGAACATCACAGGATTGGCCATGATCCCGCTGCCCGGACAGTACGCGTCCATTATGACGGTACCAGTGGCCGTGGGCGCTATGATGCTGGGTCCGCTGGCTGGGGGCGTCCTGGGGGGCGTGATGGGCTGCATCAGCTTCTACACCGCCATCAAGACCGGGTTCAGCACCCTGTTCCTGGCCGGCTATACCGGAGGTGTGGTGGTGGTGCTGAGCTTTGTGAATAGCATCATCCCCCGTGTCCTGATGGGGGTGTGCGTGGGCTGGGTCTACCGGGCCGCCCGCAGGCTGGACAGGGGGAACACCATTTCCTATTACATCGGGGGGCTGGCGGCGCCGGTGCTGAACACCCTGTTCTATATGACGGTGCTGATCCTGATCTTCCTGAACGCCCCCACGCTCCAGGTCCTGCTGGGCGAGGAGCTGATGGCCAAGTTCCAGGACAACATTTTACTGTTTGCCGCCGCCTATGTGGGCATTCAGGCCGTGATCGAGGCCGCAGTGGGCTGCGTCATCAGCGGCTCGGTGTGCAAGGCCCTGCGGGTCGTGCTGAAGGAGTGAAGGGGAGAGATATGATGAGAGAGATCGGGATCATGGAGGTGGGCGGTTTCCAGGTGGGCCACGCCCAGGATCTGGAGGCGGCTACCGGCTGCACGGTGATCCTGTGCGACCGGATGAGCTCCGCCGGGCTGGATGTCCGAGGAGGGGGCCCCGCTTCCCGGGAGTCACAGATCTTGGCCCCGGTGGCTGCCGCCCAGGGGATCAACGCAGTGCTGCTCTCCGGCGGCAGCGCCTTCGGGCTGGACGCTGCCGGGGTGTCCAGCGGTATCTGGAGGAGCGGGACATCGGCTTTGACGTGGGGTGACCAAGGTACCACTGGTGAGCCAGTCCTGCCTCTTCGACCTGGGGTGGGCAGCAAGGAGGTACGGCCTACCGCCGAGATGGCCTACCAGGCCTGTGAGAATGCGGGCGCTCTGCCCCGCTGAGGGCAATGTAGGGGCGGGTACGGGCTGCTCCATCGGGAAATACCGGGGATGGGCCGGGCGATGAAGTCGGGCTTCGGTACCTATGCGCTCCAGACCGGACCTCTGAAGGTGGGGCGCTGGTGGCGGTGAACGCCCTGGGGGACGTGTACGGTCCCGACGGACGCCCGGCGGCCGGCCTGCTTAATGAGAAGAGGACGAGCCTGTCCTGCACCTTGGAGGAGATGTTTGCAGACATCGCCCCGGCGGAAAATCTGTTTGCGGGCAATACCACCCTAGGCGTGGTGGTCACCAACGGGAAGTTTGATAAAACGCCCTTGACCAAGCTTGCCGGCATGGCCCATAACGGCTACGCCAGGGCTATCCGGCCGGTCCATACCACCGCAGACGGGGACAGCATCTATGCCCTCTCCCTGGGGGATGTCCCGGGGGACATCAATGTGGTGGGGGCCATGGCCGCCCTGGCCATGGAGCGGGCCATCCTGCGGGCGGTCCAGTCCGCCGGTTCCGCCTATGGGCTGATAGGCTGGGAGGACCTGCCTCGCTGACCGGCTGCGCTCCGCGGCCCACCTCCTATCGGTTCCCAACGCGCCATTTCTGAAACCTAGGGAAACAGCTCACACCACCTACCTTTACCATCTCCATGCTGAGATACAGAAAGCCCGCAGGTCTTTGCGTGACCTGCGGGCTTCTTGGATATGCAATGTGTTGACCCCGCTTGATGGCGGATATGCAGCTTCTACGATATACAGCCCATGTTGTGGGTTTGAAAATACCATATGTATGAGGCTTCGAGGTGGAGTTGAATAGGTGTGTGATCACATCGACCTGCAGCTATTCACCACAATAGTATTTGACCCGGAGGTCAACTGCTTCATTGGTAACCTGTGGCTGCATATGTGACTGAACATCCAGCGCCATATATGCTGGTGAGGTACGGTCATAGGGCGTCCATACTGGTAGCGTACCTCCGTTCGGATCACCATTTTTGATAAAATTAGCCCAGTAATTGCTGACAGCTTTTGCCAACTGATAATCATTTCCGTCAAAAGGACGCCAGCAGTGGTCTAAGGTACGGAACACATACCAATGTTCCGATGCGTGGAATGCGCCGGCATCGTCGCCAGGCAATTCCCGTTCCAGACGATAGAAGTAGACCGGGCTTCTGCCATGGAGACTTTGCATCCGGCAGAATGCAGCGCAATAAGCTAACATGTCCTCGGTAAATCCATGATTGAGTTGAAAATCGTAAATTTCTTCGTCTGTTGAATATTTTACGACCCTTTGATATGCTTCGGAATAGTGGCCATAAGCATGTTCCAGCTTATGGGCAATTTCTTCGCTGGTGGCATGGAAGCGGTTTCGCATGGACCATGCCTCTTTGTTGGTACATCCTACCATGTAGCAGATATCATGAAGATGGCCGTTTTGGAGGGAATCTCTGACCCCTTCAGGCAGAATAACCCCGTCTATGCAAGGCTGGATAAATGGAGACTCACCGCGATCCAGGTCGGGACCATACTGGCAGAGGATAGAAGCATCTACCTTGCGGGCATCTTCGATAGAGTACAAGCCGTATCGCTCCAGCAGGGCTTTCCCCATATTTTCGGCCTCCGACTGTGAAAAATTTCTTTCTAGAAGAGGACCGCTCTGCATGATGGCGCCTTGAAACCATCCTTTGACTAGTGGACATGCAGACAACATGAGTACGCTGGATGCGCCAGCAGAACCGCCTGAGATAGTGATCTGTTCTGGATTCCCGCCAAAAGAGGCAATGTTTTCACGCACCCAGCGAAGAGCCAATATCTGGTCCTGAAGACCATAGTTTCCGGCTAGTCCATGAGGAGACTCGTCCCGCAGATCTGGGTGCGCAAGAAATCCAAAGAGTCCAAGCCGATAGTTGATCGTTACTACTACGATGCCTTGGGCGGCCATCAGTTCACCGTCAAATTGGGGAGCGAAGCTGTAATTGGTCTGAAAACCGCCGCCGTGGATAAATACCAGCACGGGGAGATTATCGCTCTTTGAGTCTGCGGGAGTCCAAATATTGAGTTGGAGACAGTCTTCGTGGTGAGTCTCCAGATGCTGATAGGAGAAGAATTCCTTATGATAGAAGGTGCCTGGCTGAGGGATTACTTGGGGACAGATATTTCCAAAGCGGACCGCATCGAAGGTTCCGGACCAAGGCTTTTGGGTATGGGGGCCTCCACCGATTATTTCCAGTGGGAGCCTCCGCATAGGGAATGCCTTTAAATGCAGTAACCGCAGGATTACCAGCCGCTATTCCACGGATATGTCCACAAAGGACATCAGTTTCACGTATAGCCATTATATTCGCCTGCCCATTTACTGGATGACAGAAACCAAGGCATCCACAGCCTCGTCTCCGATCTCGCTGCGTACCATATCATAGACGGGCTGAGCGATCTCACGCATGGCAGCCATATCCTCAGCACTCAGTTCGTTGATCTCCATGCCGCTTTCGATCAGTGTATCATAAGCGGTCTGATCAGCCTCCTGATAGACAGGGATCATCTCAACAGTTGTTTCAGCGACGGCGTTTTCAATGATCTCCTGATAGGCGGCAGGAAGGCTGTTGAAGTAGCTCTCACTCATGACCATCATATTGGTGTACAGAGTGTGGTTAGTTAGGGTGATATAGTCCTGAACTTCGTGCATTCCGCCCACAACAACGGTGTCCAAGGCGTTCTCCTGGGAGTCTACCAGCCCGTTCTGGAGAGACATATACAGTTCGCTGCCAGGGACAGGAGTCGTGTTGCAGCCCATATCACTCCAGAATTTGATCTGGTATTGGTTGTCCATAACCCGCATGTTCAGTCCTTTGAAGTCTTCGATGGAAGTCAGCTTTTTATTAGAAGAGAACTGACGAAAAGAGGCACCTTGGGTAAAGCCGAGGCATTTCAGGCCGGCATTGGCGAAGTAACCGTCCAGCTTTGTCTTGAAATCGCTCTGGTTCAGCACCTCGTTGATCTCCTCGGCAGTGGAGGTGGAGAAGGCACAGGGCAGATCAAAACACCCAACTCGGGGACAAAAGCGACACAGGAGAAGGCTGCATGGCAGCGATCTGAATAGTATTATCCAGAACAGATTCAATGGCCTCAACATCGGAGCCCATCTCGCCATTCGAGAAGATATTTACAGTGATCTTGCCATCAGAAGCAGCCTCTACCTTCTCTTTGAACAGGATACCCCATGCCCCTACCATGGAGCTTTCAGCCCCATATGTGCATAGGAAATCTGAATGCTGTCTTGGGTATTAGAGGAACCAGACGGAGGAGCAGAAGCATTACCGGGATTGCCGCCGCAGGCGGCCAGGGCAGAGTCAGAGCAAAGCTGAGTGCCAAAGCGAGAAACTTTTCATAATTATTTTTCCTCCTAAAATTTATTTGACCAGCAACATGCTAAACTGCGGCACAAAGGCAATAATGAACAGTGCGATGACAAATACACCTATGTAGGGATGGCGGACTTGCCGATAGTCATGGGCTGTTCGCCAGAGATAGAACTAGTGACAAACAGGTTCAGGCCAAAGGGAGGAGTGACCAGACCTACAGCCAGGTTGCAGACCATCAGAACACCCAGATGGACGGGGTCAATGCCATAACTCTCTGCAATGGGACAAAGAATGGGACCGAGGATGATAAGGGCAGGGCCGGTATCCATCACCATGCCTAGCAGGAAAAAAGCGATGATAACTACAATCAGGAAAGAGATCTTGTCAGTGGCGATGGTCATGATGGCATTTTGTACAATATCAGCGGCATGAATCAGGGATAGTGTGCGGCCGAAAGCAGTAGCAAAGGCCAGCAGGAAACAAATAGGGGCCGCAGATTTGACGGCAGAGCGCAGTAATTCAGGGAGCTTTTGGAAGGAGACTGTTTTGTAGATAAACAGGCTGACAAAGAGCGCATAGAACACCGATACAGCAGCGGCTTCGGTAGGAGTAACAATGCCGGCATAAATTCCGCCCAGGATTATAACAGGGGAGCAGAGCCCAAAACTGTCCTTGAGCAGGGGCAGAAAGCCGGCAGCGGCAATTTTTTGATAGTTGGATTGAATCTTTGCCTTGTCCTCGCCATGGATTTTACAGTATGTGACGGCATAGAACATCAGCAGACAAGCAACTAGGATGCCGGGCAGAATGCCGGCCATAAACAGTGCACCGATGGAGGTCTCGGTAGCCATGCCATACATCATAAAGGGGCCGCTGGGAGGGATGATGACACCTAAACCACCGGATACCGCCACAGTAGCAGCAGCGAATTTGGCGTCATAGCCCAATTCAATGAGCAGTGGGATAGTCATGGCACCGATTGCAGCGGCAGTGGCAGCGCCAGAGCTGGAGATCGCGCCATAGAACAAGCAGGTGATAATGACGGCACAGGGCATTCCACCAGTTTTATTGCCCACAAAGTATGCAAATACATCAAACAGCTTTTTAGAAATGCCGCCCTCTGCCATGAGAACGCCTGCAAAAATAAAGAGAGGCAAACAGAGAATATTGGGAGAGTTTGCACCACTGAATGCGCCGCGGATCAAAGCTGCTATACTGGTGGCCCCAACTGCATCCATAGCCAGTGGAGTGATTGCGCCGCCAATCATGCACATAATAATGGGATACCCCAATGCCAGTAAAACAAAAAAGATCAAAAATACTAAACCAGCCATTTAATTACCCCCTTTTTGATTTCGGAACAGCTGCTGAGAAGCCTCATCCAACTCCTCCTCCACCGCCGTCATGGCATCGACCTTAATGTCTCCACCGGTGAGTAGAAGCTTGATTGACTGGAAGGAGGACTGGACAGAACGGATGATTGCGAGGAAAAAGCCAATGGATGTGGCCAGATAAGGGATAGTCATGGGGATCTGCAGTGCGGGGGAACGCTGGCCGGAAATGATGGTGGCTTTCACACAATCGATGCTGCCCCCAAAGAATATGATAAACACGATCAGCATGGATACTTGAATGAGGATATCCAACGCCATACGGAGAACGCGGGGGAGATGGTCCTGCAATAGAGTGATATTTAACAGACAGCGATTTCGCACCGCGTATCCCAGGCTTATGAAACAAAAGTAGATGTAGCAGAACCGACAGAACTCTTCTGGCCAAGGCAAGGCGTGGCGAAAGACGTAGCGCATGATGATTTGCATCATAATGACGATGCCGATCAGGCTGCCTGTGATGATCAGGATAGTTTCTTCCAGATGAAGGTCTAGCCATGCGATGACACGCTTTAATGGGTTTTGTTTCATGATTATCCTCCTCAAATAGAAATGGCGCCTCAATTCATGCTGTGATTTTGTACTTCGTATACAATATATAAAATACAAATCTGAAAGAGTCAAGATTTAAAAAGCAAATAAAAAATATTTATAGAAACCCCCAATTATAGGCGTTTAAATTTGGGGGAAATGTAAAAATAGAAATGAGAAGACAAATCAACTTAATCAATTTGGAAAATAAGCTTGCATTTCCACATAAAAATAGATATAATTAAAAAAGTATTTTGTATACGAAATGAGGCGGTCAAATGGACTCAGTGATTTTGGAGAGTGTCAACCTGAACGACTTGGCCTATGAAGAAATCAAAAAGAGAATCATCAGCCGAGAGTTTGCACCTGGTCAGCGATTAGTAGATTCCCAGCTGGCAACAATTTTTCAAATCAGCCGGACACCGATTCGGGATGCGATGCGCCGCCTTACAAAAGAGGGATTGTTGACCAACACATCCTCCCGTGGTTTTTATGTGTTTGCGCCGACGCTCAAAGATATTGACGAAATCTTCAGTATTTCAGGAATGATCGAGACGGAGGCTGCCGCTAGAATTATTCGCCGCCTTAGGGAAAACCCCTCACCTAGGCTGGAGGAAGAGCTTAATATCTTAGAGAAAAAGGCTAGTGAGGTTTTTCCTATGGAAAAGGATGAAGAGTTCAAGCGTTACATGATGGAGCTCGCCGAAAATCAGAGGCTATACGATATCTATTTGCAAAATCATGGACAGCGGGTTTTGCTGGCAAACATCATTCATCATGGGAAAACCGACGAGATAGACAGCTTTCGCGCTGAAAAGTCCAAGCTTGTACACAATCGCATTGTATTAGGTATTCGAAATCAAGATTTTGAATATACCCGTCAAGCAATTGAGGAACATAATGGCTATGGGATTGCTGATGCCACCGATTATGTCCTTCAATTGAATGCTTAATGTCCGTTGTAGACTGAGAATTGTGATTTATTGGGTGTGGTGTGTTACATCCAATATCTCTGCTTTTGACAAATTTCAGAATCGGAGCCAAAGAATATCATGAATCAGTCAGGAGTAGATACAAGAGATATTGATAATTTGCAAAGCGTTTAATGTTCACTTCTATGCTTCAGTGTCGTAGATTTTGTATGGGTTGATTCTTTTCAAACTGCTTCTGCCACAGATTTGCCCCCAGAACAAGCCACAGACAGAAAAAATCATGGCTCCGGCGGGACTGTCCCGCCGGAGTCATGCGCTTTCCGCTGGCAATGGAGGAGCACAGCCGTCCGCCATGCCTTGGTTTTGGGTGGAGAGGCCATCAGCTCACCCCGGACTCGATGGACCTGCCGCTCCACTTGGAGCTCCCCGGTTTTCGGATTCAAGTTATCCCACTGGAGGGCGCAGATCATACCCCCGCGCAGGCCGGTGGTCAGCTCGGTGAAAAAGTCCCGCCACACCTCGTCCTGCTCAATGGCCTCCAGAAAGGTGCCCAGCTGTCCCCCATTCAGAATCTGCTTTGGGAGGTAATTGGGCTTTAGAATTGCTGTGCCCCGTCGAGTTTAGTGCTATGCTCCGTATCCTCAGACGAGTCAATGGCGTGGCTGACACTGGAACTGCCGCCGCCGCTGGAGGGGAGGACGTCCACATTGTTTAGTATCAGCTTGTAGGTTTCGGTATTCAAGCTGTTTTGGACAATGATTTCCCACTCGGTAGTACCATAAGGCAGAGAGTGCGTGGAGCGAGCAGCCACTTCATAGGACTTGCCATCAAAAGTGATCTTCGCGTTTTTGGGGTCCTTAGCCCTGATTCCCGGGACGCCGCTGGTCAGCCCTGCGCCGGTCGTCGTATAGGTCTTGGTGGCCGAGGCATAGGTCATGACCGCCCCAGACAAGGAAACGTGATCCAACTCTGTGCTGCTTCCTTCGAAGATTAAGCCAGAAAACTCCGCCAGGACCAATACGCCCTTTTACATAAAGGTAAAGGACTGTGTGGCACTCCTCTCGTTGGAAAGCTCTAGCAAGCCATCCTGCTTCGTACAGCTCTGTTGCTTTTCCAGAGGCTGACCGTTGATGTCTAGCAGTATAACGATCAGGTTGCCGCTGGCTGTCCCCCTCATTTTGTTGTACTGGAACGTAACTTCGACAGTCGTGCCGTCTTCATCGATGCTCATGGTATGGATCAGAATCACATCTTTGTTCCGGCGCACCGCCAGATCCAGTGTCACGGAGAAATCATTGTTGCCCTGATAACTCGTTCACAGTGTCATATTCGGCATTCCTTGCCATAGACTTACAAGTGCCTCCACCCAGGCTTTCACATGGGCGGGGATACCGGGCCACCACCCGGAAGTACTGGAGGCCGAAGAGGATGTCTTTTCGGCCAGCACTGCTCTGCTGCTCCCTGAAACACGAGCATAAAAGAACTCCGCCGTCCCAGTTTCAGGGAACGGCGGAGTTCTTATTTCAGAGATTCCACATAGCGGGCCATAAAGTCGGGAGAATACGGCGGCTGGCGGGAATGGATTCGCCTGTATTCCCGGGGTCAGGGTATCCCACTCCACCCGTGTCACATGGGACAGATTAACCAGACAGCTGAAATGGCTTAGGCAGAAGTCCTGATTCTGGAATTCCTCTTTCAATTTGAAGAGAGACGGCGTGCTCAATCTGCCTACTGGTTTGTATGGCAGCCTTACGGCCCGAGGTATTCAGACAGGTGATCTCGTCCAGAGGAAATAGCACGGCCACCCACACGCAGCACCGGGCGCTTTTGCTGCCGGGCCCAGTCCAGAGCGGCGGCCAGTCGCCACTCGTCCACCGGCTTGAGCGGATATTCTAGTGGGGAGACAGAGAAGCTGTCCAGCGCGAAACCGGGATAATCCGTAATGTAAATAATGGAGGCGTTGACCTTGCGTTCCCGCAGGAAACGGGCCAGCTCCACGCCGTTTTCTGACCACAGAAATTGCCATAGACACGCTCGGAACACATGAAAGTATTGCAGTTAAAGCGTGGCGGAAAACAAATCAAGCGGAGCAAAATAGCGAAAAACAAATGAAAGTTATTCAAATTGTCTATAGCATAGCACGCCTTGCGGTGGCCTGATGGTGGAAATATCTTTTACAATTACTACAAGTTATAAAATAGAAATGGGGACCTATTGGAACTGACCAACGGGTTCCCATTTATTGAACACATCGACAACCACAGACAGTAAACAATCAGAAATTGTGCAAAAGCTTTCTAGTTTCGCTGCTAATAGCATAGCAGGGAATGATGGTTCTCCCTCATGAACATACTGCCGGAAGCTGGACCAAAATCGATTCCAGCCAGCCTGATTTTCCTCCACCCATACGCTGCCGCCGTGGATTTCTGCAATGGCCCGGACCAGGGCCAGCCCCAGGCCGACACCCCAGTTCCCGGGAGCGGGCGGTATCCGCCCGAAAGAAGGGCTCGAAGATCCGCTCCCGTAACTCCGGCGGGATACAAGGTCCCTGATTGGCCACGGTGATGACAATATCGGCTCCATTCAACTCCGCACAGAGCCGTGTCTGTCCGCCATCCGGCCCGTATTTGACCGCATTTTCCACCAGATTGAACAGTGCCCGGCGGAGCAGCTCTCTGCTGCCGGTGATCGTGCCAGGGGAGGCTTCCACCAAAATGGCGATGCCCTTTTGGCGGCCAGAGGGGAAACATCCTCGGCAGCTTGGTGGAGCAGTTCTCCCAATTTGATTCGGTCGCTGCGGGCACCTGTTCCAGATTGGTCAGCTTCAGAAGGCTGTCCACCATGCCGGAGAGTCGATCCACCTCGCTCTCCATAATACTGAGGAATGCCTCTGTGGTCTGCGGCGCAAAATCTTGTTTCTTACGAAACAGACCGATCCGGGTCTTGAGGACGGCCAGCGGGGTACGAAATTCGTGGGCAGCATTTTGGGAGAAGCTGCGCTGCATCAAAAGCCCGGCTCAGCCGCTGAGACAGGTCATCAAAGGAATGTGCCAGTTGTGTTACCTCATCCCTCGATCCGGGATGGACAGGGGCTGATCCAGATCCTTAGCGGTCCGGCCCTGGATCTGGTCATTCAGGTCTTTCAGCGGCGCAAGAGCCCGGCCCACCAGCAGGTAGATCAATAGAAGTCCCGTTGCCAGGATTACGGTAGAGGCCAGAATACTCTGGATCTGAAATAGCTGCTGGGCCTGCTGGACCACTGGAGCTGCCTGTGTGGTAAGGAGAGGCATAGTCCCTTTCGCGGCCGCCTCCGGATCAAGGGCGGGTGAGAGGGCGGCGGCGATGGTGTCTGTCAGATGGATGGCAGACAGATTGCTGGTAACGGCCAGGGCGGCACAGCACAGCGTCAGCAGCAGGGCACACAAGAGGGTGATACGCAGCCGCAGGGAACGAAAGGGTTTCATAGAGCCTCCTTTTCCATCAGGCGATAGCCCTGACCGACCTTCGTCTGAATGGGGTCATTCCCCAGAGCATCCCGCAGTTTTTCCGCAGGAGGAGATATGCATCCGGACCACATTGCTGAAGGGTTGGCGTCCGACTCCAGCACATGCTCCATCAGCTCCTCCTGACTGACCCAGCGGTCCCGGTGGAGCATCAGGTGCTCCAGAATGGCAAACTCTCTGGGCGTCAGCTCCAGCGGCCTTTCTCCGGCGGAGATAGCACGGGCGGATATGTCCAGCATGAGACCACCCACAGTAAGTACCGTATTTCGGGAGACAAACTCCCGGCGCAGCAGGCTGCGGACTCGGGCCTCCAGTTCCTCCAGGGCAAAGGGTTTCGTGAGATAGTCGTCTGCCCCAGATCCAGCCCGCCACCCGGTCGGATAACTCCGCTCTGGCCGACAGGATCAGCACCCGCAGCTCTGGCTGCTCCGCGCGAACGGCCCGCAGCAGGTCCAGCCCGTCCATGCCGGGCAGATTCAGGTCCAGGATCAGCAGGTCGAAGGACTCGCTCAGAAGCAGGTCATAGGCTTCCGCGCCGTCATAGCACCGTTCCACCGTGTATTTTTCAAGTTCCAGATCCTCCGCAATACCATCGCACAGCAGCTTTTCGTCCTCGACCACCAGAATACGCATCATCAGCCCTCCTCCGCATGATATACCATGATAACAGAAAATGTAAATTTTCATCAAGGGCAAATGAGCGGTTCTTGGACACGGCTCATCATCCCTCCACGAAGGAACGACTCATAATATAAAATTCTTCTTGGCTTGGAAGGTGCTTCTTTTCCATAGGCTCCAATGCAGCATCATAGCGTTCCGCCTCTTCCTCACTGATTGCCATAACAGGACTATCCTGATAGACCCATTTATGACCATCCAGTGCATGAGGACGCAGTTCTTTGACCATCATCGCAGCAGGGTATTTCCCACTTTCGATACAGACATTATATTTTTTGCAGCTTTGAATCCACGGCTGACATAGTTGACAGGACTGCCAAAGATAACAATCGTATCATATCCTGACTGTATGGCTGATTGGAATGAATGCTCCATAAGCATTTTCCATACCCCATTCTCTGATAACCTGGATGGATACTAACTGGACCAAATGTTAAAATTTCTTTTCAGTTCCATTTTCATCGATCAATTTTGCTTTTGTATAAATGATATTGCCGATCACCTGTCCGTCCAGTTCCAATACAAAATCCAGTTCCGGAATAAAATCCTCATGTTCCCGCATGATGTGGACCAAATAGTGTTCCACACACCCCGGCACATAAAGATTATAGAAGGCTTGTCTTGTGATTTTCTCTACAGTTTCCCAATCTTCTTTCTTTTCATTTCTAATAACAATATTTTCTTCCATAAAGCAGTACCTCCTTTTACACTCTGATTGGCATTTTTAATCAGCTTTGAAATTTCTTTTCCCGTCTTCCCTTTGCAATCATGTAGCTCTCTTTATCTTCCATATAATCATTTTCAGCCTTTAACTTCCGATAAGATTGCCAGCGGTCCATGTCCAATTCTCCCATTTCCAGTGCTTTCTGAATAGCACATCCGGGCTCGTTTGTGTGAGTACAGTTGCGGAATTTACACTGAGAAGCAAGCTCCTCAATGTCCCTAAAGGTTCTCTCAATTCCGTCATCATTGTCCCACATTCCCAATTCACGCATGCCCGGGGTATCGATTACCATGCCGCCAGAGGGGAGGAGGAACAATTCTCTGCGAGTCGTGGTGTGCCTGCCCTTATCGTCATTGCGAAGCCCATTTGTTTTCAGCCGTTCTTTCCCCAATAGACGATTGATCAGGGTGGATTTCCCCACGCCGGAAGAGCCGATAAAAGCAATCGTTTTTCCCTCCGAAATCAATGGAAGAAGTTCCTTGTATCCATTTTCTTCTGTTGAAGTCGTGACCAGAACATCTATTCCAAAAGCAACCGAAGATACTTCTGAAAGTTTGTTTTCCAAATCATCACATAGATCCGATTTTGTCAGGATAATGACCGGCATGGCGCCGCTGTCCCACGCGATCGAAATATATCGTTCCAACCGTCTCAGATTAAAATCATGGTTCAATGCCATGCACAGAAATACAGTGTCAATGTTCGCAGCAACGATCTGCTCCTGTTGTGGTTCTCCGACTGCTTTTCGGACAAAAGCGCCTTTTCGGGGCAGAACCGATTCAATGATGGCGCTGCTGGATCCGTTCCAATTTACCAGTACAAAGTCTCCGACAGCCGGATAGTCGGAAGAAACTACAGCTTGAAATCGGAACTTTCCTGACACCTCTGCCAACTTTTCTCCTTTGTCCGTTATAATTCGATAAAACCCTTTCTCCTGTGAAAGAACGCGAGCTGGTTCTAAATGATTCTCTTTGCGAAATTTGACTTAAAAATACTTCGGAAAATCCATATTTTTATGAGAACGAAATGCTCCACTATAATTTCCTTTCTTCTTTCAGTTTTGGAAAAATGTCTTTGAAGAAAATCGTCAATATAACACTCATAGCTTTTGGCGATTTCCTCTTTGTTTCTTTACGCTCTACTCCATCGGACATGCTGAGCAACAAATAAAGGGAGAATAAAACTCGATCGCCAACGCATGAGGGGGGAAGCTGTTTCTTTTGTCTCTTTGACATTTCACAAAGCAAACGCTCAATATACTCAATGGTCCGCTGACAAGAACTTTTGATATAAAGCGCTCATTTCCGAAGACTTGTATTGTTCAAGCGTCAGCATTTTACGAAAGTTGCAAGCAATTTCATCTTCGCTCCAATAATGGAATTGCGCTTTCATATAATCGCCTAAACTTTTGGCAGTACATGAGAAAAGCTTCCGGCATATCTGAGTAGTCCTGTTCCGGAACGCCGCTTTTCGAGAACGCTCCACGTCCAACTGACAGACATATTCAAAGATACAGTTAAAAATGTCTCTCTTGTTTTGTAGTGCTTATATAAGGCGCCCTTCGTTATGCCTAATTCTCCAGCGATCCGGCTGACAGATACCGCCTCATATCCATAAACGGCAAAGAGCCGTAAGGCAGTCACCAATATTTTCTCCTTCGTATTCATTACCATGACCCTCCCAATAAGTAAACGTCTGTTCACTTAAGCAGTATAGTGAACAGACGTTTACTTGTCAAGGATATCAGTATATTCCCGCAATAGGCTGCCTTGATGAAAAATTTACATGGTATTTGATATACTCCCTCCTGTTCCATCAGAACAAGGAGGTTTTATGGATGAAATTTTGGACGAAGAAACGGGCGGCGGCTCTGGGGCTGGCCGCACTGCTAACCCTCTCCTGGCTGCCTGCGGCGAAAAGGCGCCCAGCCTGGAGGAAGTGGAGCAGGCCATCGAGGCCGGACACTCACCGTAGAGGACGCTCAGGACAAGGGCTGGGTGGACCAGGCGTGGGTGGATGGCTATTGGGAAGCGCGCACGGTACCCGCCGTGGATAAAATCGAGATCAACCGGGTGGGAGAGTTTACTACAACGACCCTGTCCGGTGAGCCCTTTACTCAGGAGGATCTGGGGCATGTGCTCCTGTTTGCCTTTGTAGATCCGGCCAGTGAGGATGCAGGCGCATTTTATGACGCAATGACGGCGGCGTGGGACGGTGTGCAGGAGGCGGGAGCCGGATGGTGCTCTGCCTCAAGGGTGAGGATGAGCGCGGACAGTTTGCCGACGCCCCTTCCCGGTGATCCTCTATAACGACTCTCTCAAGGAGGCGCTGGGGAACAACAGCGGCATGGTGGAGGACAAGGATGTGCCAAACACGGCCTCCTGGTATGTGAACGGTTCCTTCCTGTCCGCCTGGGCACTGGTGCTGGATGCCGAAGAACTGCCGAGGACGCGGCGGCCTTTGCCAAGGTCAGCGGGCAGGCCGACAGCGCAAACTCCGATCCGGACAGCAGCGGAGCATCTGCCATGAGTCCTATGGGCTGAGCCGGCATGAGAAAGATGACCATGCTCTGCCTGCTGGCAGCCCTGCTGATGATGGGCCTCGGTCTGTGGCGGGGCGAGGGGGAACCGTCCTCCAAGGGGATCAATCTGTGCATGGAGTGTGTGGGCATTGGCTAAGAACAGACATCGCTGGAAGATCCAGCTGGGAGCGACGCTGGCCACCAACCCCTTCTTTCTGAACTTCTTTCAGGGGAATATCTCGTGGAAAGCTGAAGGGGTCTGCGTCCCTGGACTGAACTGCTACTCCTGTCCGGCTGCGGCGGCCTCCTGTCCCATCGGGGCGGTCCAGGCCGTGATCGGCTCCTCCAAATTCCATTTTGCCTACTATGTAGTGGGTTTTCTGCTGTTCATCGGCGTCCTGCTGGGCCGGGTGGTATGCGGCTTTCTATGTCCCTTCGGCTGGTTTCAGGAGCTGCTCCACAAGATCCCTACAAAAATTCAGCACAAAGCGGTTCCATATCCTTACCTATTTGAAATATGTGATCCTGGTCCTCTTTGTCATTGTCCTGCCTATGACGGTGGTGAACGAGGTGGGAATGGGGACCCCTTTTCTGCAAATACCTCTGTCCCGCCGGGATCTTGGAAGGCGGAATCCCTCTGTCCCTGGCCGACACCGGCATCCGGGCCAGTCTGGGCTGGCTCTTCACCTGGAAGAGCTGTATTCTGCTGGGCGTCGTGGTGCTGTCGGTGTTCTTCTACCGGCCCTTCTGTAAATGGCTGTGCCCTCTGGGGCTTTTACGGCCTGTGCAACAAGATCTCGGTCTATCGGCTGGAGGTAGATCAAAGCAAATGCACCTCCTGCGGTGCGTGCAGCCGGGTGTGTCAGATGGATGTGGACGTATTCCGCACACCCAACCACGCCGAGTGCATCCGCTGCGGGGACTGCGTGGCCGCCTGCCCCCATCAGGCCATCACCAAGACCTTTTCTCTGAAAAACAAACGAACAAGAAGGAGACTATATAATGAAAAGGATCTTCTCTGCTGTTGGCATCGGTCCTGCTGCTGGCTGCGCTGGCCGGCTGTTCCACCGGGGAGGACAACTCCCTGGTATCCAAAACGCCCTTCCCGGAGTTCTCAGAGGCGGACACCGAAGGCAACCAGGTGAGCAGCGACATTTTCGCGGACTACGACGCCACCATCGTCAACTTCTGGAACAACGGCTGCGGCACCTGTATCGAAGAGATGCCGGAACTGGAGGAGTTGTACCACCAGTTTCAGGAGCGGAACATCAATCTCATCGGCGTAGGCACCGACTCCGGCGAGGGAGAGGAGCAGCTGGAGACCGCCCAAAACATTCTAAAGGAGAAGGGCGTCACCTATGTGAACATCTCCCCGGACCCGGAAGGCGAGTTCTACAAGGACTTTGTCTCTGAGATTTTCAGCTATCCCACCACCTACATCGTGGACGGTGAGGGCAATATCATCGGCGCCCCTATTGTCGGAAATGTGAAAACAGATCGACACGGTGAACGATCGGCTGGCACTGAGCACAGCCTCAGATGAATAAAAGGCCGAAGGGCAAGCCATTACGGCTGGTCCTTCGGCCTTTACCTTGTCAACAGGATAGGATGGAGGGAATCGATCCGGTCAACTTTCCAGCGCCGTCGCGATGATGATCCTGATCTGTCTGCCTGCACTGCTGCTGGAATTGTTGTACCAGCCGGTCAGCGTATAGTCCTCCGCATTGACAGCGGAAAGGGCAGTCAGGTAGTAAGAACCGTTTTACGCAGGTAGACCTGCACATCATCCGCAATGGCGTACCTCTGATTAGAGGCCATAGCCCAGCTTCCGGACAGCTCCGTCAGCTTTACGGACTTCATTCGCTGCATGGTCTGGATGCTGCCGTCGGACTTATAGGCGATGGCTATGCCGCCGGTCTCCACAGGATACTTAACGGAAGCAGAACGCAGGGTCTGTTCAGTGCCGTCTACCAAATAGGTGTAGGTGACATTGATGGACATCTCCTGGGACTGATCCTCCAGATTGGTCAGATAGGCGTAGGTCCAGAGGTCTCCAGTTACATCATCCAGAATAAGATACTCGATCCTGCCTTCCTCGTTCAGTCCGTAATAACGGATGTCGTCACTGTCCAGGCTCATCCCGGACAGACGGGAGGCATCCACGGCAGCAGCAGTACCTTCGCTGCTGGTATCCAGGATCTCAACATTGTCCGCAAAGGAAAGATCGCCGAGCTTTGTAGCAGTGCTGTTCACCTTACCGCTGGTATGCTTTTCTGTCAGTGTTTTATGGTCACGCTGCCCTCGCTGACATTGACAGAGACCAGACGGCCGGCCTTATAGTCCATGGCTTTGTCCACCGCAAAGGTTTTGCCGTGCCATCTGTGCAGAGCACGGTAACATTGGTCTGAACTGCGGCATTTCCGTCCTCGGCGACCACTTTTCAGAGGATTCCACCATCCCATAGTACACCGCTTCCACGCTGGTCCCGGTGAGCACATCCACCACGGAACCGTCCATCCCCAGCAGCAGCGTCACGATGGTGCCGGCTTTGCCTCCGCCCAGCGCAGACAGCTTATAAGTGGCGGCAGAGCTGCCGATTTCATAGGCAGCGCCGGCTACCGTGACGGAAGTAGGAGACGTGGCGCTGGGAGACAGCTCCGTGATCTTGCCGGAGACCCGGTCGGTGTAGATCCACAGCGTGCTGCTGCCCTGATCATAATAGTAGACATCGTACTGATTCAGTACGGCGGAAGAGGAAATTCTCCGTTTCGGTAGACTGTTGCAGGCTGGAAGGGCAGAGAGGTGGAACTGTTCTCAGCTACATAGGGCCGCTGAGGTTTTCCAGCGTCAGGGCGGTATAGTCCACCTCTCCGTTGGTCACTGTATAACCCAGAGTCTCGGCATAGATCTGACCGCCGCTGGTTTTAGCTGTCATCAAATTGGAGAAAAGTGCAGCGCAGTCCCGCCGGGCCATAGTGCCGCCCTGCTTCAGGCTGATCCCGTCCCGCAGGCCCAGTGCTGCGGCCTTACTCAACTGAGCGCTTGGGAACGAGCCGGCCAGAGCAGAGGTGTCGTAGCCCAGCAGCTTCAGCACCGCGGCGCACGCCTCCTCCAGCTTTACTGTTTCATCCGGCCGGAAGGTCCCGTCGGTATAGCCGGTCATCCAGCCCTCTGACACGGCGCAGCGGATATACTCCGAGGCCCAGTAGCTGCTTTTCACATCCCTGAACAGAGAATATCCGCTGCCCTCGCTGCTGACGCTATCCTTATAGGAGGAGGCTGCCACCAGCATTTTGGAAAACTCCGCCCGGGTAACAGGGCTTTCCAGATCTGTGCCGTCCAAAATACCCAAAGCCTGGACCATCTGGACTGCGCTGTCTCCGCCGACTGCGGAGGCCGGGGACACCAATAGCGAGCAGAGCGTGCACACAGCCAGAATGAGAGAGAGAACTTTGATTTCATATAACAGATACCTCCTATCAGTCATACCGCAGGGCTTCGATGGGATCGAGGCGGGCGGCTCTTTGCGGGCAGATAGCCAAACAGGATGCCGATGCCGGCGGAGATCCCAAAGGCTGCCAAGACCGCCGTGGCCGAGGGAGAGACGGTAATGGCCGTCTCCATCAGCCGTTTGATGACCTGTGTAGCCACCGCCGACATGAGATAGCCAAGGATGATGCCCAGCCCTCCGCCAAGGGCGGAGGTGGTGGCGGCTTCGATCACAAACTGCCGCAGGATGATGCCCTCCCTGGCCCCCAGGGCCTTGCGGATACCGATCTCCCGGGTGCGCTCTGTGACAGAGACCAGCATGATGTTCATAATGCCAATGCCGCCCACCAGCAGAGAGATGCCGGCGATGGCCGCCAGGATGGCGATGACCATATTGACCATGCTGGTCATGGTGTCCAGCATCTCCGCCATGCTGACCACGGTATAGGCGTCTTCATCCTGAAAAATTTTGTAGAGAGCGGTTTCGATGGCCTCTTTCCCCAGGGCGGCGTATTCCTCATCGGTCACGGTCACAGTATAGCTGCTGATGGTGCCGGTAAAGGACAGGCGGGCTGCGGTGGAGTAGGGGACATAGACGCAGTCGTCCGTGCCCCTCCTCCATCTGCTCCGCCTCCTGAGCCATAACGCCCACGATGGAAAGGTGGTGCCGCCCACCTTCAGACTCTGGCCCACGGCATTCCCGCCAAAGCAGGTCTGGGCCACATAACTGCCCACCACGCACACCTTTTCCGGTTGACGATGTCCATATACTCGATGCCCCGGCCCTGAGCTACCTCGTAGCCCTTCATATCAAACCACGTCTCCCCGACACCGGATACGGAGGTGGAGCTGTAAGTGGTGCTGCCGATCTTTACACTGCCTGTCATGGACACAGTAGGCGAAATCTGGTCCAGATAGCCGGCGTTGTCCTCCACGATCTGATACATCTGCTCCTCGGACACGGTGCGGGAGGTCCCACGGCCCATGATGGACACCGTCAGGGTGTTGGTCCCCATCTCCGCGAAGCTGTCCTCCATATATCCGGCCATACCGTTGCCCAGGCCCACGATGACGATGACGGCGCACACGCCGATGATGATGCCCAGCATGGTGAGAAAGGTCCGCATTTTGCTGCCGGAGATATTTTGACAGCAAGCGTAAAAGTCTCCCAGAGGCTCATGACGACACACCTCCCCTTAGGCCGGGGTCACCACGGCCTCCGGCGCGCGGGCGTCCCCATCATAGACTACATGGCCGTCCTCCAAGCGGATGATCCGCTGGGCCTGGACCGCAATGGAGTTGTCATGGGTGATAAGTACCACCGTGTTGCCCTGACGGTGCAGGTCCTGGAGCATCCCCAGCACCTCCCGGCTGGTGTGAGAGTCCAGGGCGCCGGTGGGCTCGTCGGCCAGGATGACGGCGGGACGGCCGGCCAGGGCCCGGGCGATGGACACCCGCTGCTGCTGACCGCCGGAGAGCTGATTGGGCAGATGGTGGAGCTTGTCGCCCAGGCCTACCTGCTCCAGTACCTCGCGGGCCCGCTGCCGGCGCTCCGCCTTGGGGACGCCGGCATATATCAGCGGTACCTCCACATTTTCCAGCAGGTCCAGCTTGGGCAGCAGGTTGTACTGCTGAAAGATGAACCCCAGCAGCTCGTTGCGGATCGCTGCCAACTGATTGGTATCCATCTGCCCTACGTCCCGTCCGTCCAGCAGATAAGTGCCGGAGGTGGGCACATCCAGGCAGCCGATGATGTTCATGCAGGTGGATTTTCCGGAGCCGGACTGGCCAACGATAGCCACAAATTCCCCCTTTTCGATGCGCATGGAGATGTGGTCCGCCGCCCGAACTGTGGTGTCCCCCATCTGATAGGTCTTGCAGACCTGACGAAATTCGATCAGCGCGCTCATCCCGGGAACCTCCCTCCGGGGCCGCCGCCGCTTGGCATGCCGCCGCCGGGAGCGCTGCCCATACCGCTTGGCATTCCGGCGGGCATATCGCCGCCCATGGCGCCGGGCATCCCGCCCATCATCATGCTGCCGGACTCTGTGGAGCGGGTGACATACGCTACGGTGTCCCCCTCCTGCAAACCGCTGAGGATCTGGACATAGCTGTTGTCGCTGATGCCGGTCTCCACCTGCACATAGACGTAGCCCTCGGGCGACTCCTGCTCCACGGCGCTTTCCGCACTGGGAGAGTCCTGAGTGATGAGTACCAGAGAGGTGTTCCCGCTGCCCCTGGTGACGGCGCTGCTGGGGATGGCCAGGGTATCGGCGGCCTCCTCCAGCACGATCTCCGCGTCCACATTCATGCCCGGTAGCAGGCCGTCGGTCTCGTCGATACGGACGGTGACCGGGTAGGAGGTGATCCCGCCGGAGGTGGTGCCTGCCACCGAGACCTTGGTGACCACGCCGGTAAAGGTCTTGCCCTCCACAGCCTCCGCAGTGATCTGAACCGTTTGTCCCGCCTCCACCGTGGAGATGTCCAGCTCATCGATGTTCAGGGTCATCTCCAGATAGCTCAGGTCGTAGATGGTACACAGGGTCTTGCCGGATTCCACGGTATCGCCGGCCTTGTACTCCTTGTCGATGACGGTCCCGCTGATAGGGGATGTAATGGTGTAATTCTCCAGCTGCTTCTGTGTGTTCTCCATGGACAGCTCCGCATTTCTCAGGCTGTCTGCCGCGTTTTGGAGCTGATCTTCCAAATCATCACCGCCCAGAGTGATCAATACCTGTCCCTTGGAAACAGCGCTGCCTTCAGAGACGTGGACCGCGGCGACAGTCCCGCTGGCGCTGGCCGTGACCGTGCTCTCTGACTGGTAGGTAAAGGTCCCGTTTCCGGCGCTGCCCAGACCGTTGACGGAGGCTGTGGCTACCTGAACTGCACTGAGCCCGCCGGGATTTTGCACGGCGATGGTCACATCTCGGGTAATGGTGTTGCCGGTTCCGACGGCATTCCCGCCGGAGATCGACTGGACTGTACCGGTCAGCGTCTCAAAAGAGCCGTCCAGTGTCACCTGAGCGGTCTGCCCCACGTGGAAGGTAGCAGCGTCCTCAGCGGGGAAGGGGACGGTCAGTGTCATGGTGCTGTCGTTGCGGATGGTGGCGATGGTCTGCCCCTGACTGACCTCGTCCCCCTCTTTGACATCCAATGTGTACAACGTACCGGAGGAATTTGCCTTGACTGTCTGGTTTTCTGCCGTGCTCTCATAGCTGCGCTGGGCCTGAGACAGGGAGATCTGCGCCTTTTCGATGTTGGCGGCGGCGTCCTCGCTGTCAATCTCATAGAGCACGCTGTCCTGTTCCACCATATCGCCCTCCTCAAAGTCGGCAGAGAGGACCTCGCCTTCGATCAGGGTGGTCACAGTATAGGAATTGGCGGGCTGGAGGGTACCGCTGCCGGTAAGAGAGTTGGTAATGGTCCGTGGGGCGACCTTTTCCTCTGTGTAGGTGATTGCCGCCGCTGAAGGCCCTTTGCTCAGCAGGAATTTTCCGGCGAAGGCCAGGATCAGAAGGAGAGCCACAATGAGGAGCGACCACCGCTTCCCGTGCTTGGGGCGAGGGAGACGGTGTGTTCGCTTTTTCGTTTGCTCTCCCTGCACTTGGTCGTCGGACTTTGGTTTCACTAAGGTCATATGCGAGAAACTCCTTTCGTGCCGCACTTAAGTTCTGGAGTGATACGGCAGATGATATCTGATGATAACACCGTTTGCTGAATAGAAACTGAAAATACGCGGGAAAGTGCTGCGGATCTTTCTGCTTTTTCAGCTTCGATTCAGTATTTTTGTGTAGTATAATATCAAAAAGGAATACCGCATCCCATCGGAGGCTGTTATGAAAGTACTAATAATTGAGGATGAAAAACTGCTGGCAGACTCCATCCAGTCGGTTTTAGAGCGCAAGGGCTTTGAGGTGGAGTGCGTCTACGACGGTGAGACCGGGGCTGAGTATGCGGAGCTGGGGATTTACGACCTGCTGATCCTGGATGTGATGATGCCAAAAATGAACGGCTGTCAGGTGGCCCGGGAGGTGCGGGCCAAGCGCTGCGGCACCCCTATCCTGATGCTCACCGCCCGCTCAGAATTGGAAGACCGCATCGAGGGGCTCAATGCCGGGGCTGACTATTATCTGACCAAGCCCTTCGATATCCGGGAGCTGCTGGCCTGCATCAATGCCCTGCTCCGACGGCAGGGGCCCCAGGTGGATCAGGTGACCCTGGGAAATACCGCTCTGGATCTGGGAGCCTGCACCCTGATCTGCGGAGAAAAGCGGGTCCAGCTCTCTGCCCGAGAATTTGACGTGATGCGCATTCTCCTGCGCTCCCAGAGCACCATCCTCTCAAAGGAAGTGATCCTGGCCCGGGTGTGGGGATATGACTCCGATGCGGTGGAGAATCATGTGGAGGTCTATGTGGGCTTTCTCCGAAAAAAGCTGCACAGCATCGGTTCCAATATCCGCATCGAGGCAGTCCGGCGGCTGGGCTATCGTCTGGAGGTGGATGAGGAATGCTGAAACGTCTGCGCCTTCAATTTGTCGCGGTCATCATGGTGATCGTCACCATCATGTTGTGTACGGTCTTTGGAATGCTCTATTTTTTTACACGGAGCAGCCTGGAGCAGGAAAGCTTTGCCATGATGCGCGCCGTTCCGGTAGGTATCATGGCCCCTGATCGTCCGCTTGCCCCCTTTGCACGCCCGGGTGAACAACAGGAGCAGGTCCGTCTGCCCTTTTTTGTGGTGCAGGAGGCGGAGGACGGAACACTGACTGCTGCCGGTGTGGGGTATTATGACCTGTCTCCTGGAGAAGCCTTTGACCAAACTTTTTTGCAGGAACTGATCCAGGAGGTGGAGCGGGTGAACCGCCCATCCGGGGAGTTGAAGCAGTATCATCTGCGTTTTCTGCGAGTAGACGCTCCGTTTGGACAGAGTGTGATTTTTGCAGATACCACCAGTGAGCAGTCCACCTTAAACAATCTGGTCAAGAACTGCATCCTCACCGGCGTGCTCTGCTTTTTTGCTTTTCTGGGGATCAGCATCAAACTGGCCGCCTGGACAGTGAAACCGGTGGAGTGGGCTTGGCAGCAGCAGCGCCAGTTTGTTTCCGACGCCTCCCACGAGCTGAAGACTCCCCTTACCGTCATCATGACCAATGCGGAGCTGCTGCAAAGCGAAGAAAATGACCGGGACAGCCAGGTGCGGTTTTCTGCCAACATTCTCACCATGTCCCGGCAGATGCGGGCCCTGGTGGAGCAAATGCTGGAGCTGGCCCGGGCGGACAGCGGCCAGGGAAAGGCGGACCTGAGGCCGGTGGATCTGAGCACTTTGGCAGCGGACGCTCTGCTGCCTTTCGATCCGGTGTTTTTCGAGCAGGGGTTGATGCTGTCCAGCCAACTCGCCGAGGGGATCAACGTCAACGGGGATGCCGGCCGGCTCAAAGAGGTGCTGGATATCCTGCTGGACAATGCCCGGAAATATACCGAGCCGCCAGGAACTGTGAACGTCCGTCTGGAGCGATGGGGGCACCACCGCTGCCGGCTGACTGTAAGCAATCCCGGCCCGCCTCTCTCGGCGGCGGAGCAGAAGGATATTTTCAAGCGCTTCTATCGGACAGATCCAGCCCGGAGCCGGGACGGCAGCTTCGGTCTGGGCCTCTCCATCGCCCAGCGCATCACAGAGGAGCACCACGGGCGCATCTGGGTGGAGAGCAGCGGTGGATACAATCGCTTCACCGTGGAACTTCCGGCCCGGTGACCAAACAGACAAAAATGCTAGTAGAATAAGGCCTTAGTATGGTGTACTACGGTATTAGGAGAAAATACTCCCCCTAATAGCCTGGGGTTATTTCTAAAGATAAGTTATCTGTTTCGCATAGAAGCAGATAACTTACAGTTGCATTATAAAAATTTTTTTGTGTAGCCTTACATTGTTGCGCTATAATAATCGGCAGGAAATATCCTACCATGTGAGAAATATGGAGTGAGCGCAAGATCTTGAGTAACGGTTCCGTGACCTCATTTTGACCACAAACGATGCAGTAAACCCTGATAATCTATATAATATATACAGATATAGCGTTTATCAGATTGCAACAGACACTGTATATAGTAGAAGCCATATGCCCGCCATCGAGTGGGAATGAGGCTGTATATAAAACTCAGAGCACTACCAGTTTGTTTGAACACGAACCTATCAGTGTAGAGATACGTCAGAGAAACATACTGTGCAGTTTTTCCACAGTACTGGCAGGCCGGAAAAAGCAGTAAGCCTTTTCAGACTTACTGCTTTTTCCGGCCTACTTGAACTCTCCGGCCATTTATCCCTTTGATTATGTAGAACAGAATTTTCCCAGACAAGCGAGCGGATGACGCTTTACGCGCGGCTTTCCCCATCTTTGCGGGAGGATGTCATGCACAAAATTGAAGTTACCAGAATTTTTTCTTTTTCATGGTCCAGAGGCAAATCATCACGATTACCAAGCTGATCACGATTACCGCAGGATAGCCATATTTCCACGACAACTCCGGCATATTGGAAAAGTTCATCCCATACCAGCCAGCTACTAAGGTCAGGGGCAGAAAAATAGTGGTGACGATGGTGAGAATTTTCATGATCCGGTTCTGCCGTATATCGATCTCCGCCTGAAATAGCTCTCGAATCTGCAGCCCATACTCCCGGAGAATCTGCGCCTCGTTTTTCAGCCGCGCGATCCGCTTCTCTACCATGTGGAACTGGCGTGTTTCTATGTCAGTAAAGAATTCATTTTCGTTTTCCTCAAACTCGCAGACCATATCCTCCAGCTGCGTATAGTAGCGGCTCCAGCTTGTCAGTTCTTTTCGGAGCGCAGTCATCTGGTAATTGAAATTGTCCAGAACTCCCTCCAATACCTCTTCTTCCAGCTCCGACAGCTTCTCTTCCAGCTCTTGAAGATGGTGCATATCCTTTGCAATCAGTAATTCAAGAAACCCATAGAGCAATCCGCCAATATGGTCAGTGAGTTGAGGATTTTCTTCTCTGATCCGCTGAAACATCCTATGTGCAACTCCAGCGTCATCGCATATAATAATTTGATCCTTCGTCAGCAGATAGCCGAAAGAAATGGGGCGCCGGTCCTTGGTATGGCGGGGCGTGACAATGGTGCCGCAAAGATAGGTCCGGTGTGCTTCTGCTTTGCAGACACGCGCATCTCTCGCAAGCGGCGTATGGCACAGTATATTCTCCAGCCCCGGTAGGCACGGTCCTTGCTCCAGCTCTTCAGAGGTCAGCAGCGTCAAAATACGGCCGTTAAAACCCTGAGAATTGGTCGCTTGTTCATCGGACGCAGAGAGAGCAGACTGATACATAAACAGGCCTCCTAAAAGCGAATTCTTCGATGCCATTTTAACACATTCTTCGGATATGACAACCGATCTTTCTCTCGCTGTGCCCTTATCCTGAGTCATGATTGGACTAAGAAAACGGAGATTTTACAAAATTGGCTATGTAACGCAGTCTTTTCCTGTTTTCCAGATACGCGCTTGGCGGATGAAGTTTTATGCCGGCAGAGAAACGATCACCGACAGGGACGCTCCGCTGCTCTCTGCCCGGATTTTTCCCCTGTGGGCCAGCACGATGCCCTTGGCAATGGACAGACCCAGGCCGTAACTGCCGGTCTGACTGCTGCGGGACTGATCGCCCCGGTAAAAGCGGTCAAAGAGGCGCCCCAGCGTCTCCCGCTCCATGGGGTGAGCAATCGTATTGGAGACCGAAAGGCGGATCATGCGCCCCTCTTTTTTCAGTGCGATCTCCACTTCCCCCTCTTCCGGGGTATATTTTAGGGCATTGTCCAACAGAATGGACAGCAGCTGCCGGATAGCTTTTTCATCTCCGGTATAGGAGAGCATGGGGGGGATGGACAGCGTGAGCCGCTTCCCCTGCGCCTTTGCCAGCCCCTGAAAGGATTGAGCCATCTCCTCTGTCAGGTCGGAGAGGGGAAACTCGATGGGCTGGATGGGCGGCGTTTCCTCCTCCATGCGGGAGAGAAAGATGAGATCCTGGGTCAGCCCGGTCAGCCTCCGGACCTGACAGCGGATGTCCTGCAGCCACTCGTTGCCCTCCAGCTCCGGCTCCACCAGATCCAGATCCGCGCCGATGATGGTCAGAGGCGTCTTTAATTCATGTCCGGCGTCGGTGATGAACCGGCGCTGTTTTTCATAGCTCTCTGCCACCGGGCGAACGATCCGCTTGGACAGGATCAGCAGAAGCAGAAAGACAGCCAGCAGCCCCGCCAGCGCCACCAGGACGCTGGCAATCAAGGTCGTCCGGAAATTGGAGAGGCTTCGCCCGCAGTCCACGAAGATGAAGCGGGTACCTTCCGCTTCTGCCGCGCGGATATAGCGGTAGTCCCCCTGGAATCCGCTGGCGCTTCCGCTGGACCATACCGCCTGCGCCATCTCGCCGGCGCTCTGATCATCCACGGCGGCGATCTGCCCCGTGTCGCTCTGGAGGACCTGCCCTTTTCATTCAAAGGACAGAAAAAGCGGGATTCAAATGGGGTCTCCGGAGAGATCCCATGGCCCAAGACCGGAATTGGCCCAGGCTTTCCCCGGTCGTCCGGTGGTGTCTGCTGAGGGAATACGCCCCGGTTTTCGCTGAGCAGCGCCAGGATGCGGTCCGCATCCCGGACCACTTTTGATAGCTCATGGCGTTGACCCGCCCAGGATCACCAGCAGCACCAGGGCCAGAGACAGCATGGAGGCGGTGATGAATTTCACCCGCAGCTTCTGGATCATGTCCGCACCTCCAGCGAGTATCCGAGGTTGCGGCTGGCCCGGATCTCCACATCCGCCTGCAGAGCGGTGAGTTTTTCCGTAGATAGGAGATGTAGACCCACACCACCGATACCTCCACCTCGCTGTCATAGCCCCAGATTCGCTCCAGAAACCGCTCCGCGGGATGATCTGCCGGGGATTGCGCAGGAACAGCTCCATCATCTGATACTCTTTGTTGGCCAGCCGGAAGCTGCCAGCCGGGGTGGACAGCTCAAAGGTGGTCTGCTCCAAAGAGAGATTTCCGAAGGTCAGCTGGCTGCTGAGCTGGACGCTCTGCCGTGTAATGGCCCGGAGCCTTGCCAGCAGCTCCTCCGTGGCAAAGGGTTTGGTCAGGTAGTCGTTGGCCCCGGAGTCCAAGCCCAGCACCTTGTCCTCCACCTCACCTCTGGCGGTGAGCATCAGAACCGGATGGAGTTCCCCTGCTGACGCAGGCGGCGCAGCACCTCCATCCCATCCATCTTAGGCATCATGATGTCCAAAATCAGGGCATCGTAGTTCCCACTCTCCAGATAATCCAGCGCCTCATGCCCGTCATAGACCGCATCCACCGCGTAGTGGCTCCGCTCCAGCAGAGCGGTCACCGCACGGGAAAGGGATCGCTCATCCTCCGCCAGTAAAATGCGCACACCGCATCCCTCCTTTTGTTCTGACGGTATTTTGCCGGATTTACCTTAAATAGAATTAAAAGATAGCACGGTCATGGCTCGTTGTCAGCAAAATTTTTGATTTTTAAGTTCAGTTATGGTTTGGTTTTACACTGGCTTTACCATCCCAACACAAGGAGGATCTCACCATGAAAAAGAGACTGTCTTTCAGCGCTATGAATTCAAATATCTGCTGACACGGGGCAGCAGGCCCGGCTGCTCTCCGCCGCCGGAGCTCGTTTGCGTCCCGACGAATACAGCCACAGCTCTATCCGCAATCTCTATCTGGACACTCCGGATTTCCGGCTCATCCGCCGGAGCCTGGAAAAGCCCGTCTACAAGGAAAAGCTGCGTCTGCGCAGCTATGGCCGGGCGGACCGGGAACACCCTTTTTATGGAGCTGAAGAAAAGTACCGCTCCATCGTCTATAAGCGGCGGCTCACCCTGCCCTATGGCCGGGCGCTGGACTGTCTGACCGGGGACTGTCCATGGCCGGAGACCCAGATCGGCAGAGAGATAGGCTACGCCATGGACTTCTATCCGGATCTGGAGCCACGGGTGTTCCTCTCCTACGAGCGGGACTCCTGGTATGCGCCGGAGAGCGGTCTGCGCATCACCTTCGACGACGCCATCCGCTTTCGGACAGCAGACCTGACGCTGGACTCCGACCTGTGGGGCACAGCCCTGCTGAGGCCGGATCAGGTTCTGATGGAGTTAAAGGCTCCTGGGGCCATCCCCCTCTGGATGGTCCGCCTGCTGACAGAGATGGGACTCTATAAGACGTCCTTCTCCAAGTATGGAACGGCCTATCAAATTTTACTGGAACAGGAATACAAAGGAGGAAAACGGTATGCCTGATACGCTTTTCAAGGGATCTTTGATACGCAGCTGACGGCGGTGATCGCCCCAGAGCAGTTTCTTTGTGCGTGGGGCGTCTCTGGTCATTGGCCTGGTCCTGTGCGCCATGATGCTGTGGCGCACCCGCCCCAGCACCGGCTTTGCCGTCACCCTGGCTACCCTGCCGGCGGTGGTGTGCGTGGTCATTATGATGGTCAACGGCAATGTAGGGGCCGGCGTAGCGGTGGCGGGGCCTTCAGCCTGGTGCGCTTCCGCTCTGCCCCTGGCTCCGCCCGGGAGATCGGGGCCATCTTCGCCGCCATGGGGCGGGGCTGATGGCGGGCATGGGCTATCTGGGCTATGCCGCGCTCTTTGCCCTGATCCTGGGCGGGATCACCATGGCTTACCACGCCCTGGGCTTTGGCGGCGGAAACGCAGCCCTGCGCTGCCGCACCCTGCACATCACCATTCCGGAGGATCTGGACTACACCGGCGTCTTTGACCCGATTTTGGCACAGTATGCCACCAAGTCTGAGTTGAAACAGGTCAAGACCACCAACATGGGCAGTCTCTTCAAGCTGACCTACGACCTGACCCTCCGGGATGGAGGGCAGGAGAAGGCCTTGATCGACACCCTGCGCCAGCGCAATGGAAATCTGGAGATCTCCCTGTGCCAGCAGGAGACCGGACCGGCCGGACTATGAACAGGAGGAACGATATGAAACGAATCGCTATGCCACTGCTGAGCATTTCGTTGCTGCTCAGTGGCTGCCAGAACACAGACGCCGCTTCTTCCAGCAGCACCCCGCATCGGCTGACACAGAGCCGGTGTCTGTCATTGATACATCGGCCTTGTTCAGCGACCGGGATCTGGACGGCAGCTATGATGAGAGCGCCGCCATCCCCATCCAGCTGACGGGAGAGACCGCTGCCTGCGCTTCCGACGCTGTCTCCATTGACGGCGCCCGGATTACCCTGCTGGACGAGGGGACCTATCTGGTGTCCGGTACCCTGACAGACGGACAGATCGTGGTGGATGCCGATGATACGGACAAGGTCCAGATCGTCCTGGCCGGCGCGGATATCACCTGCACGGACTCCGCCGCCATCTATTCCAAAACGCCGACAAGGTGTTCCTCACTCTGGCAGATGGGACGGAAAATACCCTGATCAACGGCGGCAGCTATGCCGACATTGATGAGAACAACATCGATTCCGTGGTGTTCTCCAAAACCGACCTGACCCTCAACGGCTCCGGCAGTCTGACCATTGACGCCCAGGCAGGCCACGGGTGGTGTCCAAGGACGAGCTGACCATCACCGGCGGCAGCTACACCGTTACCGCCGCCGGGCACGGCATGGCAGGCAAGGACAGCCTAGCTGTGGCGGGGGCACATTTACCATCACCTCCGGTAAGGACGGTCTCCACGCTGAAAACGCCGATGACTCCTCTCTGGGATTTTGTATGTGGCGGATGGCGAATTTACCATTGCCGCCCAGGGAGACGCCGTCAGCGCAGCGGGCGCTTCAGGCGGACGGCGGGACCTTTGACCTGACCACCGGGGAGGGCAGCGCCTCCGTCACCATGTCCACTGGGGACAGCTTTGCCCCGGCGGCATGGGAGAAGGTCCGGGCGGTCAGAACGGGCGCGGCCCCACGGCGGCCCATCCGTCGAGAGCGGGACGCCGCCTGAGCGGCCGGACAGCGGTGACAATGGTCAATCTCCGGAGTTCCCCACCCAGCCGGCAGGCGAGGAACCGGCTTTGACGCAGAAACAGTGGAAGTGACAGACACCGCGGAGGACACCGTCAGCCAAAAGGGTGTGAAGGCGGAAGGTACCTTGACCATCAACGGCGGGACCTGGACCATGGACACCGTGGACGACTGCATTCACAGCGGCGGCGCTCTGGTCGTCACCGGCGGGACCTTCACTCTTTCCAGCGGAGACGACGCCGTCCACTCCGATGACGCAGTGACCATTCGAGCCGGAGAATTTTCCATCCCCTACTGCTATGAGGGCGTCGAGGGTCTGTCCGTCACCGTGGAGGACGGGACCTTTGAGATCACCGCTTACGATGACGGCTTCAACGCCGCCGGCGGCGCGGACAGCTCCGGCTTCGGCGGCAGAGGAGACCCATTTGCCGCCAGCGCGGACAGCTTTATCACCATCAACGGCGGGACCATCACCATCGTGGCGAATGGGGACTGCCTGGACTCCAACGGGGACCTCACCATCAACAGCGGGACGCTGGACCTCACCTGCAATGGAAACGGAAACACCGCGCTGGATTGCAGCGGCAGCTATACCAACAACGGCGGGTCGGTGACCACCAACGACGGCTCCGAGTCCAATCCCGGCGGAATGGGCGGCGGACGGCCTGGCGGGAAACAGGCTCCTTCCGCCCCGGAAGTGCCCGTTTCCTGAGCGGGATCTGTCTGGAATAGATGGCTTCCCATAAAGCAGCTCCGCCATCAAACACATCTTTCTTATTTTTTGCAGAGTCTCGTTGGAAATTCCCAACGAGACTCTGCTGTCGTTCACGGATTGACTGATTTTTACCGTATCGCGTCCTTCATGGTTTTGACATACGCACCGATGCAGCCAGGGCATCCTTCCCGTGCTGTTCCAGCAGCTTGACGATGGTAGAGCCGACAATCACGCCATCGGCGAGCTCTGCCATCCGCTTGGCCTGTTCCGGCGTGGAGATTCCAAAGCCGATGGCGGCTGGGATATGGGTGTTCTGCCGCACAGTCTCCATCATGGAGGCCAGATCCGTTTTGATCTCGCTTCTGGCTCCGGTGACGCCCAGGAGGACACCACATAGAGAAACCCATCCGCCTCTCTGGCAATCATGGCGATCCGGTCCTTGGATGTAGGCGCGATGAGGGAGATCAGCTCCACCCGTACCGCCTGCAAACCGGCAGAAATTCCTCCTTCTCCTCAAAGGGCAGATCGGGGAGGATCAGTCCGTCGATCCCCGTCTCCCGGCAGGCGGAGAAAAAGCGCTCCGCTCCATAGGAGAACACTACATTGGCGTAGGTCATAAAAACCAGAGGTATTGTTACATCACGGCGCAGGTCCCGCACCAGTCCGAAGATCTGGTCTGTGGTGACCCCACCCTGCAAGGCCCGGAGGTTAGCCCCCTGGATCACCGGCCCCTCGGCGGTGGGGTCGGAGAAGGGAATGCCCAGCTCGATGAGGTCCGCGCCGTTTTCCACTGCGGCCCGGACGGCGGCGGCGGTGGTCTCCAGATTCGGGTCGCCGCAGGTAATAAACGGGATAAATGCCTTTCCGCGGGCAAATGCCTGTGCGATCTTACTCATGGAGATCCTCCCCTCTGTATCGGGCGATGGCGGCGCAGTCCTTGTCGCCCCGGCCTGAAATAGTGATGACGATGATCTGCTCCCGCTCCATAGCGGGAGCAAGCTTTATGGCATGGGCCACGGCGTGGGCCGACTCAATGGCGGGGATGATACCCTCCGTCCGGGCCAGATACTCGAAGGCGTTGACCGCCTCCTCGTCAGTGACCGGGACATATTCCGCCCGGCCGATGTCATGGAGGTGGGCGTGTTCCGGGCCGATGCCCGGGTAGTCCAGTCCGGCGGAGATGGAGTAGACCGGGGCGATCTGGCCGTACTGGTCCTGACAGAAGTAGGACTTCATCCCGTGGAAGATGCCCAGCTTCCCGGTGGCGATGGTGGCCGCCGTCTCCGGGGTATCCGCCCCCCGGCCGGCCGCCTCGCAGCCGATCAGCCGGACCTGTTCGTCCCCGATAAAGTGATAGAAGCTGCCGATGGCATTGGAACCGCCTCCCACACAGGCGAGCACCGCGTCGGGCAGCCGCCCCTCCTTCTCCAGAAGCTGCGCCCTGATCTCCCGGGAGATTACCGCCTGAAAGTCCCGGACGATGGTGGGAAAGGGGTGGGGCCCCATCACAGAGCCCAGGCAGTAGTGGGTGTCTTCGATGCGGGAGGTCCATTCCCGCATCGCCTCGGATACGGCGTCCTTCAGCGTGGCTGTGCCCGTCTTTACAGGAACCACCTCCGCTCCCAAAAGGCGCATCCGGTACACATTGAGGGCCTGGCGGACCGTATCTTCCTCCCCCATAAAGACCACGCACTCCATCCCCATGAGGGCGGCGGCAGTGGCGGTAGCCACCCCGTGCTGCCCCGCCCCCGTCTCGGCGATCAGGCGGGTCTTGCCCATCCGCTTGGCCAGAAGGGCCTGTCCCAGTACATTGTTGATCTTGTGGGCCCCGGTGTGGTTCAGATCCTCCCGCTTCAGATAGATCTTCGCCCCGCCCAGGTCCTCCGTCATCTTTTTGGCAAAATACAGCCGGGAGGGCCGCCCCGCGTATTCATTCAAAAGCTCGGTGAGCTCCCGGTTGAAAGCTTCGTCGTTCTTGTAGTGGTCGTATGCCGCTTCCAGTTCAATGACCGCATTCATCAGCGTCTCGGGGATATACTGTCCCCCGTGGACGCCGAAGCGTCCCTTTGGATTGGTCATGCTCTCGCTCCCTTTCTGACTGCGGCCACAAAGGCCGCCATTTTTTCAGGGTCCTTGCCCCCATCCGTCTCAATACCGGAGCTGACGTCCACCGCATAGGGGTGAAGCCGTTCCACCGCTTCTTCCACATTATCCGGCCCCAGCCCGCCGGCCAGGAAATAGGGCCGCCGGAGCTGCCGGAGCATACTCCAGTCAAAAACGGTTCCCGTACCCGCACCGGCGTCCAGCAGGATATGGTCAGCAGCACTGGCCTCGGCGTGGAGGACATCCTGAACCGTGGCGATCCGGAATGCCTGGATAATGGGCTTTGGGGTAAGCATCCGCAGCCGGTCAACATAGTCCCCGCCCTCGCTGCCGTGAAGCTGGGCCAGGTCGATTACACCGAGGTTCAGCAGGCGGGCCACTGTCTCTGCTGTCTCGTTGACAAATACGCCCACCGCCTGAATGTTCGGGTCCAGTAATTCCTTCAATTCAGCGGCCCCTTTGGGTGCGATATATCGTTTGCTTTCAGGGGCAAATACAAATCCGATATACTCCGGCCTCAGCTGATTTGCGGCCAGAATATCCCGGGGGCGGGACAGGCCGCACAGCTTGATTTTTGTCATGCTCCGCCTCGCAGTCCGGCCAGGGCGGCCTTTTTGTCGGCCGCCCGCATCAGAGTTTCTCCAATCAGGACTCCGTCCGCTCCCAGCTCTCGGAGCACTGCGACGTCTCCGGCGCTGCGGACGCCGCTTTCGGAAACAAACAGCACCTCGCGGGGGATCAGGGCCCGGAGCCTCCGGCTGTTGTCCGTGTCCACAGAAAAATCCTTTAAATTGCGGTTGTTCACCCCGATGACCCGGGCTCCCGCCCGGAGGGCTGTCTCCACCTCAGCCTCGTTGTGGACCTCCACCAGTGCGGACAGGCCCAGCTCATCGCAGGTGTGCAGGTATTCTTTGATTTGCCCCTTGGTCAAAATGGCGCAGATCAGAAGCACAGCCGACGCCCCCAGCAGCTTTGCCTCATAGATCATGTATTCGTCTACGGTAAAGTCCTTCCGCAGGCAGGGGATGGAGACCTCCCGGGCGATCTCCTGTAAATACCGGTCGCTGCCCAGAAACCACTTGGGTTCGGTAAGCACCGAGATGCAGTCCGCTCCCGCCGCCTCATAGTCCATGGCAATCTGCAGGTAGGGAAATTCCGGGGCGATCAGCCCCTTGGAGGGCGACGCCCTTTTGCACTCGCAGAGGAAGGAGAGTCCGTCTTTTCTCAGGGCTTTCTCAAACCCAAAATCTCCTTTGAGGAGAGAAAGCGCCTGCCGACGCAGCTCTTCCAGAGGGACAGCGCTCTTGGACGCCGCCACCCGCTCCCTGGCGTGGCTGGCCAGTTGGTCCAGGATGGTCATGCCTCCACCTCCGGGCGGCTGCTGACCTCTGCCAGCCTGTCCAGCACAGCAGCAGCCCTTCCGCTGTCGATGAACTCCGCCGCCAGCGCCACACCCTCCTTCATGCTGTCCGCCTTGCCGCCGATGTACAGGGCCGCTCCGGCGTTGAGCAGGACAGCGTTCCGCTTGGCGCCCCGCCCGCCATTCAAAATAGCCCGGGTGATGGCGGCGTTCTCCTCCGGCGTCCCGCCCCTCAGTTCCTCTTTTTGGCACAGCGGTCAAAGCCGAATTCCTCCGGGGTGATGACCGAGGATTTGAACCAGCCGTCCCGGATCTCACAGACGGTAGTGGGAGCGCTCAGGGAGATCTCGTCCAGCTTGTCCTGCCCGTACACCACCATACCACGCTGGATCCCCAGGTTGATGAGCACCTGGGCCAGCGGCTCCACCAGGTACTCGTCATAGACGCCCAGCAGCTGCCGGACAGGCGTCCCGGGGTTGGTCAGAGGGCCGAGGATGTTGAATACTGTGCGGAAGCCCAGCTCCTTGCGGATGGCGCCGACATATTTCATGGAAGTGTGGTAGTCCTGGGCGAAGAAAAAGCACATCCCCCGCTTCCCGGAGCAGCTCCACACCTTTTGGCGGGGCTTTGATGGATGTTGACCCCCAGGGCCTCCAGGCAGTCTGCTGTGCCGCACTGAGAGGAGGCGGCGCGGTTGCCGTGCTTGGCCACCTTCATGCCCCCAGCCGCCGCCACTAGGGCGGCGGTGGTGGAGATGTTGAAGCTCTGGGCGTTGTCGCCTCCGGTCCCCACAATTTCAAACAATTCCATGCCGGTCTCCACCTTGACTGCATGGGCCCGCATGGCGGCGGCACAGCCGGCGATCTCGTCGGTGGTCTCCGCCCGGGCGCTCTTGGTGGAGAGGGCGGCAAGAAAGGCGGCGTTTTGGGTGGGCGTGGTCTCGCCGCTCATGATCTCGTTCATCACGGCGTAAGCCTCTTCATAGGTGAGGTCCCCTTTGTTGACGATTTTGACGATAGCTTCCCGAATCATGGTTTACATCCCCTTTATGAAGTTTTGGAGCATGGTTTTCCCATCCGGCGTCAAAATGGACTCCGGATGGAACTGCACGCCGTAAATCGGACGCTCCCTGTGCTGCACCGCCATGACCTCTCCGTCCTCGGTTCTGGCAGTGATTTTCAGGCACTCCGGAAGGGTTTCGGTGTCTGCCGCCAGGGAGTGATACCGCCCCACAAGGGCCGTTTCCGGGCAGCCCCGGAACAGCGGACAGTCCAGATCGAACTGGACCTGGGACTGCTTCCCGTGCATCAGCGTTTTGGCGTAGGTGACGGAAGCGCCGAAGGCGGCGCAGATGGCCTGGTGCCCCAGACAGACCCCCAGAATGGGGATCTCATGCCCCAGGGCGGTCACCACCTCCATGGTGATTCCCGCGTCCTCCGGCCTCCCCGGGCCGGGGGAGAGGATGATCCGTTCCGGCTGAAGCGCCCGAATTTCTTCTGCGGTCATCTCATCATTGCGGATGATCCAGATATTCGGCTCGAATTCCCCAACAAGCTGGTAGAGATTGTAGGAAAAGCTGTCGTAGTTGTCGATCAATAGCGTCATAGATCTTCCTCCTGTGCAAGTTCCAGTGCCTTCAGGGATGCCCGCGCTTTGTTCAGACATTCCTCAAATTCTTTTTCCGGGACCGAATCGGCCACGATCCCCGCTCCGCTTCTGACAAACACCCTGCCGTTCTTTTGATAGGCGATCCGAATAGCGATGCAGGTATCCATGTTGCCGGTGAAGTCGATGTAGCCGATGGCCCCGCCGTAGATGCCCCGCTTGTTGTTCTCCAGCTCCGCAATGAGCTGGCAGGCCCGGAGCTTGGGCGCGCCGGAGAGGGTCCCGGCCGGCAGCACCGCCTCGATGGCGTCCAGAGCGTCCTTGTCCGCCCGGAGCTCTCCCCGTACGGTGGAGCCGATGTGCATGACGTGGGAGAAGCGCTCGACGGTATGGAACTTCTCCACCTGAACCGTGCCGAACCGGCTGACCTTCCCCAAATCGTTCCGCCCCAAGTCCACCAGCATATTGTGCTCGGCCAGCTCCTTCTCATCGGAGAGCAGCTCCTCCTCCATGGCCCGGTCCTCCTCCGGGGTCTTTCCCTCTGGGCCGTGTGCCCGCCAGGGGGAAGGTGTGCAGCACTCCGTTTTCCAGCTTTACCAGGGTCTCCGGCGACGCCTCCCGCCACCTCTACATCCGTTCCCGAAAAGTAAAACATATAGGGGGAGGGGTTAAGGGTGCGCAGAACACGGTAGGTGTCGAGCAGGCTCCCCTCGAAGGGGGCCGACAGGCAGTTGGAGAGCACGATCTGGAAAAATATCCCCCTCCCGGATGTGATCCTTGGCCTGCTCCACCATGCGGCAGAAGTGCTCCCGGCCGAACAGCGGCGTCACCTGCCCCAAGAGCCGGCCGGCCGGCTCCCGCTTCTTTGCGCCGTTCCGCAGCAGCTCCACAAGCTGTCTGAGCTCCATCACAGCCTTGTGGTAGCCGGTCTCCGGCTCGTCCAGGGACATATTGACCATGAGAATGAGCTTCTGCCGCAGGTGGTCAAAGGCGATGACCTTGTCAAAGAGCATCAGGTCGAGGTCCCGAAAGGCCTCCGTGTCCTCCACCTCCGCCCGGACAGATGGCTCGCTGTACCCGAGATAGTCATAGGAGAAGTATCCCACCAGTCCGCCGGTGAAGGGCGGGAGATGGTCAAAGCGGGGGCTTTTGTGCTCCTCCAGGACCTGACGCAGGTAAGCGGATGGGTCCGCCGTTGGGAAGTGAAGGCATCCGGCCCTCATCTCTCCGTTCCTGCATGTGATCTCCAGTCTGGGATCAAAGCCCAGGAAGGTGTAGCGGCCCCAGGTCTCATAGCTGGCTGCTGACTCCAGCATATAGCAGTGGGTGGAAACCTGCTTCAGAACACGCATGGCTTCCATGGGCGTTGTGAAGTCGGACAGGATCTCACAGCTCACCGGCAGCACCCGGTATCGCCCGGTGGACGCAATCTCCTTGACGTTCTCTAATGCGGGAAAGATCTGCATCGTCTGCACCTCCAAATAAAAATACTCCCCTGGCGTTTCTGCCAGAGGAGCAAAAAATCGTCCCTGACAGAACACTACGATCTGTCAAGGACGAATAATCTTAACTATCCGCGGTGCCACCTTGATTCACGGTATGACCCGTGCGCTTAGCAGGATACCAACATATCCCCGGCAAATGACGTCTGCCTGCAACGTCGCAGTATACTTTGTGAGCATCACATTTGACTGCGCCCTCAGCGGTCCATTTGACAACTTGTTTCACACCTGATTCTCAGCACCACAGGCTCTCTGTAAGGGCATCATTGCCGTTATCTCCGCTTCAACGGTTTAGGATATTAAATTTTTTATCACTATACTACTATGCCCTCTACTTGTCAAGGGCTATTATAAAAAAATTCCCCACGAACGTGTATTGTATTCCTACAAATACGCAACAGCAACTTTTTAATTACCCCTTGACTTAGTGGGAAAATGGTGGTATAACATTATACATACCAATTCCGTGGGTAAAAGGAGCAGGTTATGCAAAAACATTTTTTCAGACTTCTGCGGAATAACTTCCGTTTCGGACGAATGTGTTATCTGTTCTTCCTAGCAAAATAAATCATGGAACAGAAAGGAACACAACTATGTCTGATTACAAATTTGAAACGCTCCAACTCCATGTGGGCCAGGAGCACCCTGACCCTGCATCTGATGCCCGTGCGGTTCCCATCTACGCTACCACTTCTTATGTATTTCATAACAGTCAGCACGCAGCAGATCGCTTTGGTCTGGCTGATACAGGCAACATCTATGGCCGCCTGACCAATTCCACCCAAGGTGTTTTTGAACAGCGCATTTCCGCATTGGAGGGCGGCGTTGCCGGTCTGGCTGTCGCTTCTGGCGCCGCCGCGATCACCTATACCATTCAGGCGCTTGCAAAACAGGGGGAGCACATTGTAGCACAAAAGACCATCTACGGCGGCACCAGTAATCTGTTGGCCCACACCTTGCCACTCTACGGCATCAACTCCAGCTTTGTGGATGTCCACGACCTCGCCGCCGTGGAACATGCAATCCAGCCCAACACCAAGGCCATCTACATTGAGACCCTGGGCAACCCCAACAGTGATATTCCTGACATTGACGCCATTGCTGACATTGCTCACAAATATGGACTGCCGCTGGTAATCGACAATACATTCGGCACCCCCTATTTGATCCGTCCCATTGAACACGGCGCTGACATTGTGATCCACTCCGCCACCAAGTTCATTGGCGGCCACGGCACGACCCTGGGCGGTATCATTGTGGACGGCGGCAGCTTTGATTGGGCGGCAAGCGGAAAATACCCCTGGATCAGCGCAGCGAATCCCAGCTACCATGGCGTAAAGTTTACAGAGGCTGCGGGAAAGGCCGCTTTTGTTACCTATATCCGCGCAATCCTGCTGCGGGACGAGGGTGCCTGCATCAGTCCCTTTGCGGCTTTTCTGCTGCTTCAGGGTACGGAAACCCTGAGTCTCCGGCTGGAACGTCATGTGGAGAACGCAAAGAAAGTGGTGAAATACCTGACTTCCCATCCCCAGGTGGAAAAAGTCAATCATCCTTCTCTGCCGGAACATCCGGATCACGCGCTGTACGAAAAGTATTTTCCGAACGGCGGCGCTTCCATTTTTACATTCCAAATCAAGGGCGGACGGGAGGATGCCTTCCGGTTTATTGACAATTTGAAGATTTTCTCTTTGCTGGCCAATGTAGCGGACGTCAAAAGTTTGGTGATTCATCCAGCTTCCACCACACACAGCCAGCTTACGGAGGAGGAACTGGAGAACGTGGGAATTTACCAGAATACCATCCGTCTTTCCATCGGCACAGAGCACATTGATGACATTATCGCAGATCTGGAGCAGGCGTTCCAGCGTGTCAAGGAGGTATGACCATGGCAAACATTTATACTTCTGCTGACCAGCTCATCGGCAAGACGCCTTTGCTGGAGCTTACCCATATTGAAAGATCCGAGGGCCTGGAAGCCAGGATCTTGGCAAAGCTGGAATACCTCAACCCCGCCGGATCTGTTAAGGATCGTATTGCGAAAGCCATGATCGATGATGCCGAAGCGAAGGGATCGCTGAATACCCGGTCAGTTATTATTGAACCTACCTCCGGCAACACGGGAGTTGGCCTGGCATCTGTTGCCGCGGCAAGGGGCTACCGCATCATCCTTGTCATGCCCGACACCATGAGCGTGGAGCGCCGCCAGCTGATGAAGGCGTATGGCGCGGAGCTGGTGCTCACCGAGGGGGTGAAGGGAATGAAGGGAGCCATTGCCAAAGCAGAGGAGCTGGCAAAGGAAATTCCGGACAGCTTTATTCCCGGCCAATTCGTCAACCCGGCAAACCCCGCCGCGCACCGCGCCACTACTGGCCCGGAGATCTGGGCAGATACCGACGGCGAGGTGGATATCTTTGTTGCCGGTGTGGGTACGGGCGGCACCATTACCGGTGTGGGCGAATATCTCAAGAGTCGGAACCCCGCTGTCAAGGTGGCAGCGGTGGAGCCGGCGGCCTCTCCGGTCCTTTCTCAGGGAGTGGCCGGAGCCCACAAGATCCAGGGCATCGGCGCAGGCTTTGTGCCAGACAACCTGAACACCGAGATCTATGATGAAGTCCTGGCAGTGTCCAATGAGGATGCCTTTGAATATGGCAGACGTGTGGGACAGCAGGAGGGAGTGCTGGTGGGCATCTCGTCCGGCGCCGCTGTCTGGGCTGCTGTAGAGCTGGCAAAGCGCCCCGAAAACAAGGGTAAGACCATTGTGGCCCTGCTGCCGGACACCGGCGACAGATACCTTTCCACTCCCATGTTTGCAGATGAAAGACCGAGGAGTATATTATGATTTACGCAGACAATGCTGCAACCACCAAAATGAGCAAGGCGGCTATCGATGCTATGCTGCCCTATATGGAAGAATATTACGGCAACCCTTCCAGCCTCTACGCCTTTGGACAGCAGGCCAAGGAAGCGCTGGAAAATGCCCGGAGCCGGATCGCGGCCTGCCTCCATGCCGATCCGCGGGAGGTCACGTTTACCTCCGGAGGCAGCGAGGCGGATAACCAGGCCATTATGACCGCCGCTGCGCTGGGGATGCGCAGAGGCAAAAAGCATATTGTTTCCACGGCGTTTGAACACCATGCCGTTTTGCATACCCTGGAAAAATTGAAAAAGCAAGGCTTTGAGGTCACCCTTCTGGATGTACACAATACAGGACTTGTGAGGCCGGAGCAGGTGGCTGAAGCCATCCGGGAAGACACCTGCCTTGTGACCATCATGTATGCAAACAACGAGATCGGTACTATTCAGCCCGTCACAGAGATTGGGGTTATTTGCCGGGAGAAAGGCGTGCTGTTTCATACAGATGCAGTACAGGCGGCGGGACACCTGCACATTGATGTAAAAGAACAGAACATCGATATGCTCTCCCTTTCCGCACACAAATTTCACGGTCCGAAGGGAATCGGTGCTTTGTATGCCAAGCGCGGTATTATCCTGGAAACTATAATCAACGGCGGCGCGCAGGAGCGCGGAAAACGCGCGGGTACAGAGAATATCCCTGCCATCATGGGCATGGCAGCGGCGCTGGAAGAAGCCTGTGCGGCCATGGACGAGCACAGCGCAAAACTAACGGTCCTGCGGGAGCGGCTGATCCATGGATTGGATCAGATTCCTTATAGCGAACTGAACGGCGATCACAAACATCGGCTGCCCGGTAATGTGAATTTCTGTTTTGAGGGCATCGAAGGTGAATCGCTCTTGCTTCTGCTGGATGACAAGGGTATCTGCGCTTCCTCCGGCTCCGCTTGTACAAGCGGCTCTCTTGATCCCAGTCATGTGCTGCTGGCGATCGGCAGACCCCACGAGGTCGCCCATGGTTCTCTGCGGCTCAGCCTCGGTGAGGACATGACAGAAGCAGATATCGATGAGATCATTCTTGCCGTCACAGATGTGGTAAACTATCTGCGGAATATCTCTCCTTTCTGGAGAGACTTGGTCAATGGTAAACGGCCCCACATATTTGAAAGATAAGAGGTGTGTCTATGGCGTTGTATAGTGATAAAGTAATGGATCATTTCCGAAATCCTCGGAATGTAGGTATCATAGACGATGCAGACGGTGTTGGAGAGGTTGGTAATCCTGTCTGCGGGGACATTATGAAGATCTATCTGAAAATCGCGGATAACACCATTACCGATGTGAAGTTTGAAACATTCGGCTGCGGCAGCGCCATTGCTTCCAGTTCTATGGCAACAGAGCTGATTAAGGGCAAATCGTTGACCGATGCCCTTGCACTGACCAACAAGGCCGTTACTGAAGCATTAGATGGACTTCCGGCTCATAAACTCCATTGCTCTGTATTGGCGGAGGAGGCTATAAAAAAGGCGGTCAAGGATTATTACGATAAAAATGGCATTCCTTATGACCACAGCCTGTTCCCGGATTGTGAGCATTGTGCTCACTGCAGCAGGTGAAAGCTTGATCGCTATGAGCGGCGGCGTTGACAGCAGCGTCGCCGCTCTGCTGACACAGAATAGAGGCTATGACTACGTTGGATGCACCATGAAGCTATTTGATGATCCATCTACGGAAACTGCTCGGAGCCGAACCTTTTGTGCTCTGGAAGATGTGGAGGATGCGCGAAGTGTTGCGTTCAGAACAGGAGTGCCCTATTATGTGTTTAATTTTAGAGATAACTTCCGCAGTAAGGTAACTGAAAAATACATCCAAAGCTAATATTCAAAAGACCATAGACTTTGTTGCCACCTGTTAGGGTATGGAAAGAATGCAGAGATATCAAAAGTTTGAATGGTTGACCATCGCTTTAGATAGCCAAATATGCAGAGCCTATATACCGTAAAAGATACTATCAGCAGAAAGAGAGCTAACTGACGAATCAAGATCAGTTAGCTCTCTTTTTATGAATCATGAAAAAATGTTGAAAAATCGTTGGAACAGAAGGCCTTAACCCCTCAAAAACCTAGTAAAATCAGGCTTTTCTAGGCTTCTGAACTTATTCCCATTCAATCCTGTCAGAAGTTTTCTAAACAGATTTGCTTATGAGATTTAGTTCAGGGTATCGGCATTATTTTCATTATTCAGATAGTAGGGGCTATCTGATTTTTTGTTGCCATGGTGTTGCCACAGATTTAATGCACTCTCACTGATATACAGCGATGGGAAGAACAACGAGCGCAGGCCCTTTAATAACATCACGAAGCTCTGCGGGGTTATCCATATTCTTCGGCATATTCCTTCGCTGAGCTCTGTTAAGAGGTAGCTTCTTGAAATCGTCGAAAATTTCATCCAACTTGATACTTTGCCCCTTAGGTATTTTACGAACAATTTTACATAGCAAATAGGATTGTCCAACAAAATTATCTTGGCTACATCTAAAGTAACTTTCATCCAAATACGCAACTATTGGATGCTTTCCGTCTGCAAATTCAAACACACAGGTAATTTCTTTACCGGATTTAATCTGCCCTAACGCCGAAAAACCTTGTACAGATTCGGTTGTCTTTTTGTCCAAAATCTGCTGATTTGTAATAGTCTCAAAAACCGCAGCCAACTCTGCAATTTTCATTACACTATCGGTCAACTCTTTCATCTTAGAAAAGCGAGCAGTAACCAAGACTTCCAGAAAATCATCCCGATATAGGCCACTATAGTCTGTATCGGTCAAAAATTCAAAGTACTTCAGCCCATCTTCTTCATCTGACCGCAAATATTTATGAACCTTTTCGAACTTCGCCGCATCACTGATATGTACAGATCTTTTGATTTCTTCAGACTGCTTACCTGTGTGGGAACCACTTCCTGAAGCAATGCCGAGGGCACTTTTCCCTGTCAAAGCGTTTTCGCTACTGGTTGCGATTGCTTGTGACTCTTCATCATAGGTATATCCGTCAATCGCAGCGATATAATCCTCAATTACCTTCGTGTTCAGATATAAAAAGTTCCGTAGTTTCATTTGCTATCTCCTTATTGCAAACAAAATGTAGTGACTTATTGTATGTAGACTTATTGTATTCATTATTGTAGCATATAAATTGGAGGTTTACAAGTATGGACATAATTAAAGTTTTCGGATCGAATGTTAAGGCTTATCGGCAGAGAATTGGCTTATCCCAAGAAGCATTTGCCGAAAAATGTGGTATGCACAGAACATATATCAGTGCAATCGAATGTTTTCGCAGAAGCATATCATTAGAAAATATACAAAAAATCGCAGATGCTCTTGAAATAGAGCCCTACCAACTACTTTTAGAAAATAGGGAGAATGATCAAAATGAATGATGAAATTAAAGAATTTCGGGATGGAATTTTTGCTTTGCGCACACGCAGATTTGGGACAGTAGCAGAACTGATGATAGAGGCTCTTTACAGCTTCACAAAATCGCATAATCAGTTCCACGACCGATATGACGAGGTTGGCCACCAAAGAATTGAAATCAAGTTTTCTACTGTCATGAAAGCAAATGAAGCGGTAATTAACCGCTCAAATGCTATAGATCAGTGTAAAAAAGCGAACCTCGGCAATCGGGCATTAAACAGCACTGAAATGTACGAATATGATTTTGATTGCAACATTCAACAGGTAAAGCGCTTGGAATTTGATGTCCTCTACTATGGCCTTTTCTTTGCTGATCGAATTGCCATTTTCAAAATGCATTCTAGTGAGATTTTGTCTTGCTTTGGATACTCGGACAAGCAGCACAAAGGCAACGAAGGTGAAGGACAATTTCATCTAAACCGTAGTAGTATTGATTATCATATGCAGAACCACTTCGTTCAGTGGCTTACATACGAGGAACTATATAATTTGCTCAGCTCTCTTTAAGGAATAAATTTTTTCTGCTCAGTGCGGTTTGAATTGTTTCAATCTGATTGGCATTTAATCCATACAACGCCATAATATCACCATCCAGCTCTTCATATAGACCGCTGATGTTTTCGGATGAATTCATTATGCGGTCTACTTTTTTTACGATAGCTACTTGAATATCTTTTGAAACAATCGGTATCGGTATTTGCTCAATGTGCGAACGAAGTAATTTAATAGAATTGAATTTCTTTGTGACAAAGTAAGACGCAACACTTGAGTTAAGGATTGCAAGAACATATTTCATCTCAATGCCATCAATTTCAGGAATAACAATGTTACAGCTGTTCAAAGAAAGTGTTTGCTGGTCATCATAAGTAAACACGGGAACTTCACTAATAAAACGATACAATAGCTTCTCTTTTGCTCTGTACATTTCTATTGGAGCTATCTGCTGAAAAGACTCAGGAACAAATCTGATATAGTTCCCTGATGGTGTCATACCATATCTTTGAATATCGCTTCCCTTTAGAATAATCTCATTATCATCACGCTTTTCAGCTAATATGTATTCCTTATTATTGCCTGTAACAATTCCAAGTGCAAATTTTGCATTTCCTTTCAAATAGGCAGCATTTTTGATGCTTACAATCACATCCAAGCACTGTTTTTCTCCATCAGATACATTGAGAGAGAGCGTGCCATCAGGAAAAGTTCTTGGCTTCGATATAACAAAACTATCATTTTCGGTTGTAACCCTACAACCCACCACCGTTCTTTCATCGTTAGGTGTAATTCCAAGAATAATAGAAGGACACTGGACCCCAGAAAAGACATTGCCCAAATAACTAATGAATTTGAAAGAACAAGAATCAATCATAATCCTTCTTGCAGTATCATGTGCGGCAACACTTAAAATAGCTTCAGGAAGAACAAAAGCCAGCACACCATTATTAACAAGCATGGTCAAAGCTTTTTCAACAAACAAATCGTATGATTCTACGCTCTTACCAACTGCTGTTTTGAAGAGCTGGCGACACCTAAGAATATCTTCCTCTGAAAAATCACAACCCCAAGGAGGATTACCGAGAATCAAATCAAACTTTTGCTTAAAGGCTTCAAAGAATGTATTGCCTATAATAATTCTAGATTGAAGATCCGCAACAGATATTTGAGGGGCTATCAATGCAATATTGATTCGAGATAAATAGACGCTTATCGGGTCAATATCCTGACCATACAAATTTGAGCAATCTATTCCTTTTGCACCAAGACTTAACAAGAAATTCCCTGTACCACAGCAAGGATCACAGATTGTTTTTTGATCTAAATTCCCATCCTGCTCATACAGTCTTTCAATCAGCTCGTTCACCACTTTTTCAGGTGTATAATAGGCACCAGAACTTTTCCTCCGCCCTATATCCTGCAAAGAAATATAGATAAGACCTAACGAGTCTTCTCCCTGTACAAAGGTAATTCCTTTTGTTAATGCAGGTTGTAACTTCTGGATCGAATCCCCATCAATCGCATAACTTCCTAGTAAATCTCTGATCAAAATATTGAAATCATCCGTAGGGCGCTGAGATAAAAAATCCAGCAAAACACTGTTGTTTGGGTATGAAATATTATGACTTTGGTAATAAAGCTGAACAGCAAAATTAGCAAGAACAATGCGCAACTCTTTTTCGTTCTCAATTACGCCAAGCTCTAGCAACTCAGCGGCCAACATCTGGTTGCTTTCAGTATGAACATAGTCTTTATATAAAACTTTACCTGTCGCGCTCTTCTTATTCCTACGCCTTTTGAGTTTCGTGTTATCGCTTGATTTAAGATCAGCTACAAATTTCTCGATATATTCAGGACTAAATAATTGTCCGTTCATATCGGGAACAATCTTGCCTAAGCGAATCCAGTTCTTTGCCGTTGCTTTTGATATTGATAAAGTTTTGCAAATGTCATCTATTGTAAATGAGCCTTTCTGCGTATCGAAAAGACTCATTTGATTTTCGTCAAGGTGCTTTTTGCGACGATCCGCTGGCTTGGTAGCCGTCTCAGGAATAAGCCATACACCGTCAATCATATTTGCGCCACTAATGCGACCTTGTTCGCACAAGAACTGAACTCGCCGCCTCGATATATTAAATTTTGTAGCTGCATCACTAACTGAAATATACATAGCTACCTCCAAATTTCTGGTTACTCATGTAATTATATTATACTCTCTTGGACGAACAAAATCAAACATTAATGTTATTGATCTCGGTGGAATATCTGTTACAGGTGGTATACCAATCGGTCATCTAAAGGCTCATACTTGGTCACTGTTTTTAGATATAGTTCTGGATCTCCATTCAAAACCATCTCGGCATAAGATGCGGGATCGTTGTAGATCAGCCAGTCCAGCTCCGACCGCTGGTACATGCTGTTCGCCACCTCATTCTCTACAGCGGTACAGTCGATGGAGAGCAGCGTCCCGTCCTCTAAACACAGCTCCACACAGGCGGTATCCAGGTTGAACTCGTAGGACAAAATCTTTCTCATAGTTGTTACCTCCCAATACTTGAATTTTGATTGATTTTCCGCAGCGGCACAAGGGCCGTTTCGGTTGTTTTAGTTACCGGCAAGCAATGCGTGTGGCTATCCACACACAAATCCGGCAAGCAATGCGAGTGTTAATACACACTCACATTTTCTGCCGTCTGCTTGTTGAGGGCAGCGCCCCCAAGCCCCCTTGAACACAGAATTTAATTCTGTGGCTGCGCGTTCTGCGAACGCTTTGAAAGGGTACGCTAAAGCGCCGTCCCCTTTAAGATGCTATGGAACAAATCGTTCCACCCTTACGCTTGATAGCTGCCGCGAAACACAGTAGCCATCGCTAGATGTGTGGGCAAAATCTTTTCCCATCCTTCGCTTTTACTTCGCATCCTGTGCCCCGGTTTCAAGTCATGAGGGCTACTCCTTAATATTTACATGGTACGCCCTAAAATAGGGCGCGCTTGGAAATATGAGGTGGCGAAACACCACCTCATATTTTTTTTTCCGCAACGGTGGCGACGGTCGCAACGGTACTGAGAGTACCCCTCAAAACACCGTCGCGACCGTTGCAAGCGTCGCGCTTTACTCTATTACTTCAACCATAGGTGCTTCTATCACCATGTAGGTCAACCGAATACGCCGCCCTTCGTGTTTGATTTTGTATTCATACTTCACCTGATGTTCTTCCAGCAGGCGGCTGGCATTTACATTTAGATGCTTAGTGAGGCGGTTTACTGCCATATTCAACTGGAGGGCTTCAGAAAGCTCTGTTGGACTGCCTTCCCACTCGCGGTTCTCGTCAGATACCATTTTCGCTACCGCTTCCAGCACCGGGTCCGGAGGCTGCTTCCAAAGCTCATTTTCTGCATGGTCGAGAAGCCATACCAAACGCTCCTGGTCTTTGCTTAGATACAGCCGCTGATCCGGCTGATCCCGTCCACTAATTTCCAGTGTAGCCTTTCCGTCAGTTCGTTTTTCTTTCTGCATGATGAGTGCCCCATCTGCACAGCCCGACAGTCCAGTGGTGCCGGAAATCTTCTCAAAGCTATCTCCCGCAGGCTGCTTTCTAGTGTGGTGGACAATCAGGATGCAAACTCCATGCCGGTCTGCAAATTGTTTCAGTTTTCCAATCACCTCATAATCGCTGGAATAGCTGTAATTGTCGCTTACCATCTCCCGGACTTTTTGCAGGGTATCCACGATAATCAACTTGGTGTCACTGTGTTCCCGGACAAACTTTTCCAGCTGTTCATCCAGACCACTGCCGATCATCTTGGCGCTGGTAGCAAAGTGGAGGGAGCTTGTCCCCTCCACACCAAACATACGGAACATCCTGCGCTGCAAACGGCTTTCGTCATCTTCAAGTGCAAGGTAAAGTACCGTCCCCTGATGAACCTTGTAGCCCCACAAATCCTGCCCGGTGCTGACATGGTGTGCGATCTGCGCCACCAGAAAGGATTTGCCGATTTTGGGCGTTCCGGCAAGGATATATGCTCCAGTATAGAGCAGGTTTTCAATCACTGCGGACTTTACCTCAAACACATTGTCCATAAGTTCGTCCAGGGTTACAGTGTGCAGGTAAGCTGGGTCGCTCATGCGCTGTATCCTACGGTACATTTCCTCCAGACTTTCCTGCGGATTTACAACTTCATCGTTGATTTCTTCCTTGGAAGTGGTTATACTGATGTCAGAGTTTTTAGAGATTGACTGCCCATCGTCTGCGCCAACAGATGAGTCCTGGGTGGTCATTTTCTTTTTTTCATCGATCATAGGCAATATCCTCCTGCATTCCTTTCATAATGGTTGTGATCATCTGAATGGTGTCCAACAGTTCCTCATTTACTCCTTGCCCGGCTTCAATACGGTGTAGCTCGTCCAGCACAGCAGCCAGCTGATCTCGCAGTGCCTTATAGACTCTTGGATTTCCCAGCACCACCACATCCCGGCAGAGCAGCCGACGGATGATATAATCCTGCTTGGTCAGTCCGGTGAGCTTGACTGCTGTTTCAATCTGGGCATCCTCCTCCGGAGAGATCCGGAAAGATACGGCCTTGTTTCTCCAACGGTTGTGCTTATCCAAATTCTTTGCTGACATTTTTAATTGCCCCTTTCCATATTCAACTTATCTGCCATTTCCGTTTGTTTGGACGGAAACAGGTGTGCATAATTGTAAGTGATGTCGATGCTCTCATGACCTACCCGATCTGCGATGGCAGTGGCGGAGAACCCCATGTCGATAAGAAGCGAAACCGCGCCGTGACGAATATCGTGGATTCGGATACGCGGGACTCCAGCCTCTTTGGAGCCTCTGTCCATCTCCCGGTGGAGATAACTCTTAGTGACGGTGAACATTCGGTCATCTGCTCCAATTCCGTAGAGCATTTTGAGGTAATCCTGAATTTCCTCTGCCAGAAACTGCGGCATAGTGATGACACGATTGCTCTTTTCTGTTTTTGGAGTGGTAATCAAATCCTGCCCGTTTAGCCGCTGATAGGATTTGTTGATGGTGACAGTGCGCTTCTCAAAGTCAAAATCTGCCGGGGCCAGAGCCAGAAGTTCTCCCTCTCGGATACCGCACCAGTAAAGCATCTCAAAGGCATAGAAAGATAGCGGTTTATCCATCATCACCTCGGCAAATTTCAAATACTGCTCCTTAGTCCAGAACATCATCTCTCGGTTTTTCTTTTTTCCCATGCTACCTGCCTTTTTACAAGGGTTATCCCGGAGATTGTAATACCGAATCGCGTGGTTGAAGATGGCACTGAGTTGATTGTGAACCGTCTTAAGGTACACAGGTGAATAAGGTTGCCCCTTTTCATCCTTGTGGTTCAGCATCTCGTTCTGCCAGGTGATGATCTGCTGGGCAGTGATGTTACACATCTTCAACTTGCCGAAGTAGGGGAGCAGCTTTGTGCGGATAATATGCTCCTTTGTGGCCCAGGTGTTTTCTTTGAGCCGGGTTTTCATATCCACTGTGTAAAGTTCCACAAAGCTTTTGAAGTTCATATCCAAATCAGCGCTGGTTTTATGAACCTGTTCACGCTCCCAGGCCTGTGCCTCTCGCTTGGTCTTGAAGCCTCGCTTCTGGGTCTGCTTCCGCTCACCATTCCAATCGGTATAGCGATAAACTGCCCGCCAAGTACCGGTTTTTTCTTCCTTGTAAACGGCCATTATGACTCCTCCTTTGCTGTTTTGGTATAGTAATACTTCTCCCTGAAGAATTCTCGATTGACACGGCCGGAGATTGTCAGATATCCTTTCTCCTGCAATTCTTCGTTAAGCCCATGGATTACCTTGTAGGCGTGGGATTTGGAGATGTCCAATTCCTGAGCAACTTCGTCTGCTCGCATAAAACTCTGTTTCTGCATAAATAAAATACCTTCCTTTCCTTGTTGATTGTTTCTGCCTGCCAATTTTGTTTTTCATAAAGACCTCCTTACTCTCTACTGCCACTTTTTTCGGATTTTGCACCCAAGAATTTTGAAAAAAGTTTCTCCAGTTATTTGACTAAGCATAATAGCTTATGTCAATCGGCGTACACAAAATAAATTAAATAAAATTGTTTAGCATCCTATTGACTTTCCTAAGCATTTCTGCTACGCTTTTTGTAAAGACAACCAAGGATTGGAGTTGATGATATGGCGATTGGTGAACGAATTCACTTTTTTCGTCTCCTGCGGGGGATGACACAAAAATATCTTGGCATGTCACTGGGCTTCCCGGAGAAGTCTGCTGATGTGCGCCTTGCACAGTACGAAACAGGATCAAGAACCCCAAAAGCAGACCTGACCGCCGCCTTGGCTGAGGTGCTGGATGTCTCGCCTTATGCACTTTCCGTCCCGGACATAGACTCCTATGTGGGGCTCATGCACACTCTATTTACCTTGGAGGACAACTACGGGCTGAAAGTCAGTGAGCTGGATGGAGAAGTCTGCTTGAAGGTCGATGTGCGAAAGAACAAGGACGCTGCCCAGCTGCACGAGATGCTCTGCTCTTGGCAGCAAGCCGCTGCCCTGTTGGAGGCGGGCGAAATCTCTAAGGAAGACTACGATAAGTGGCGCTACCACTATCCGGAGTTTGACAAGACCCAGAACTATGTGAAGACGCCACCCCAGGATCTCGCTTGACCCTCTCACTTGTAGGCCACGGGAGAGGTCGTTTGTTGCACAGGACAATAATAAAAAGAAAAAGAGAGCTAACTGACTAATCAAAATCAGTTAGCTCTCTTTTTATGAATAATGAAAAAGTGTTGCCAAATCGTTGCCACGAAAGGCTTTAATCCTCAAAAAACCTTGATTTTAAAGGCTTTTTTCGACCTCTGAAATTATTCCCACTCAAGTCTTGAGCTTTGATTTAGGGTTATAAAATGCACTCTCGATGCACTTTTCGTCCAAATAATCCACGTATTTCGGGCTGTACATAGGTTCCTTACGAATTTTGTAGCCGTTTTGTAGCCAGCTATTTTATACGTACTAACCGTTCGCAACGATTTATTTTGAATGATTTGCAGCAGATTTCGATATGATTCCCGCCAATAATCACCCGGAAATTGACTGCCTGATTCACCTCAAAAAACATCTTGGAGGTATGACCATGAGCAAACTTATATCCTATCAATTCAACATAGACACAGCCTGCGTAGAATTGGTTTTTGACGATAGAAGCCAGATTTCCATTGACTTCACCGCCGTTGAAAGCGAAGCTGCTGACAACCGCTTCCAGCGGTCAGAGCTGGATTATCTGATCTACAATGACCCGCTTGCTTATGCCGATCTGATTCTGAACAGCAAGCTGAACGTCCTGTTTGAATAAACCGACATGAGCATAAACGACAGCGTCCCGGTTCATAATGATTGGGACGCTGCTTATTATATCATTGTATTATGCGAACTCATTCCTCGAACAGATACAGAAGATATCCGTAACCCTCTGCATTCATCTTTGCGTAAGGCACAAAGCGGAGGGACGCGCTGTTGATGCAGTAGCGCACGCCATTTGGGGGGACTCCGGATCGCCGGTGAACAAATGACCAAGGTGAGAATCTCCGGCACGGCTTCTGACTCTGTACGGCGCCTGCCGTGGCTCAGGTCCTCCAGTTCCACCACGGCAGGCTCTTCAATGGGCTTTGTGAAAGCCGGCCAGCCGCAGCCGCTCTCGTACTTATCCGTGGAGGAAAAGAGCGGCTCGCCGGTGACGACATCCACATAGATGCCCTTTTCAAACTTATCCCAGAACTCGCCTGTGTAAAGCGCGCTCTGTGCCGCTCTCCTGCGTAACACGGTACTGCTCCGCCGTCAGCTTGTCCGGATGGATTCCGCCGCGGGTTTTGATAGTCGCCCGGATCAATGCGCAGCCGGGAAAAAGTTCCATCTCGCGCGCGGGATGTGGCAGTAGCCGTTCGGGTTCTTTTTGAGGTAGTTCTGGTGGTACTCCTCGGCGGGGTAGTAGTTCTTGAGTGGGCCGATCTCCACGAAGAACTTTTCACTACGTCCCCGCTCAATCTCCGCGATGCGCTCCACCGTTTCCTTCGCGCTTTCGTTGGTGTAATAGACACCGGTCTGATACTGGCTGCCCCGGTCGTTGCCCTGCCGGTTCTCCACCGTGGGGTCGATCACATAGAAGTAGGCCAGCAGTAGGGCGTCGAGACTCACCTGTCCGGGGTCATACTCCACCCGCACGGCCTCCCGAAAGCCGGTCTCGCCCTTGCAGACGGTCTTGTAATCGGCGTCCGCCTCGCAGGTGCCGTTGGCATAGCCGCTCTCGGCATCGATGACGCCGGGGATAGACTGCATCAGCTGTTCCATGCCCCAGAAGCAGCCGCCCGCCAGATATATGACATTTTCCGTGGTATCCATATACATGCTTCCTTCGCCGGACATATCAGCGGGCTGTCCGGTCATTTCCTTCTCGTCCGTTTTCTGCGGCATATTTTTCTGCCCGGCAGTGCAGCCGCTCAGCAGCAGTACCGCGGTGAGCAGAAGCGGCAATACTCTCCGATACATGGTGTGTCCCTCCTTTCTGAGAAGATAAATTCGTTTGTCAGCCCATATCGGTGGCAAGAGCCTGGTCGATGAGCTTTTGCAGCGTCTCCGCCTGCTTCTTTTCCGTGATGGCGCCTACGATGGGGGCACCCACGATATTGCCGTTGCGGTCGACCACATAGGTGGTGGGATAGGCAAAGATGTTGGTGGTAAACTTTCCCGCCTCACCGTCGGAGTCAAAATACACATTCTGATAGGTGGCGCCCTTCTTGGCAAGCACATCCTTCGCCTCGGAAATTGCCGCTTCGTCGCCGTCCAGAGTGAAGGTGTTGACACCGATGAGTGCGCCGCCCTTCTTCGCAAGCTCCTTGTTCAGTGCGTCCAACTCGGAAAGCTCGCCCACGCAGGGATTGCAGGTGGTGAACCAGAAATTCACCACGGTGACGGCGTTGCCGGAGAACAGCTCGTCGCTTTTCACCGCGTTGCCATCCAGGTCCTTGCCCTCAAAGGCGGGGAACTTCTGCATACTGCCGTCGTCGGGAGGGTTGCTCGTGTCGCTGCCCGCGGGCATACTCATATCGCCGTCCATGGATTGCTGCACAATCTCGGGGTACTTTTCCTCCAGCGCGGTCAGCTTGTTTTCGATATTGCTGATCTCCGTGGCTGACTCCTTCAGCCACTCATACTCCTTGTCGGTGAACTGCTCTTTAGCGGCCTCAACGGTGTCCAGCAGGAAGTCGCCGTAGTTTTTCCCGTCCTCGATCATGGCCATGCCCTTGTCGGCCTCCATAAAGACCTTTTCCCACAGCTCGGTATTTTCCGACAGGAGCGCGTTCTCCCGCTCCAGCAGCTCCTTGTGCAGGGCGAGCGCCTCCTCGGCGGTTTTCGGCTCGCCAGTCATGGCGGAGCCGTTGCCGCTTCCATTAGCCATCTTGTCGTTGTCTCGCGTGCCGCAGGCTGCCAGAGACAGCACCATCAGCACGGCAAAAGCCAGTGCAAAAATTCTCTTCCTGTTCATTTTAATTCCTCCATCGTTGTTTTCTTTGTTGTTTCTTTCCCGTTGCCGAAGCCGTAGCGGAAGCACACGGCGTTCGTTGGACAGGCGCGGATGCACATCCCGCAGCGGATACACTCAGTATGGTTGGGCGTTTTCGTCACGTCCACATCCATCTTGCAGGCTCTGGCACACGTTTCCCACAGGAGACGCACTTATTCTTGTCCACCTTCATCTGGAAGAGGGACACCCGGTTGAACAGCGCGTAGAATGCGCCAAGCGGGCAGAGCCACTTGCAGAAGGGACGGTAGAACAGCACGCTCAGCACGATCACTGACAGCAGAATGCTGAATTTCCATGTAAACAGCTTGCCCAGCGCCGCCCGGATGCCGGAATTGGCAAGGGACAGCGGGATGGCTCCCTCCAGCACGCCTTGGGGGCAGAGGTATTTGCAGAAGAACGGGTCACCCATGCCTACATCGTTCACAAGGAACGCCGGTAGCAGGAAAACCATCACCAGCAGGACAGCGTATTTCAGGTATGTCAGCGGCTTCAGCCTCTTTGTGGAAAGCTTCTTAGTGGGGATTTGTGCAGCAGCTCCTGAAACCAGCCAAAGGGGGACAGAGAAAGCCGCAGATAAAGCGCCCCAGCAGCATGCCCAGCAGAATGAGAAAGCCTGTGATATAATAGGAGAAGCTGAACCTGGAAGACCCCACCACCGCCTGAAACGCCCCGATGGGGCAGGCCCCGGACGCCGCCGGACAGGAGTAGCAGTTCAGCCCCGGCACGCAGACGGTCTTCCCCGACCCCTGATACAGTCCGCCCTTGAGAAAGTTCGGCAGATGCAGGTTGGTCAGCAGCGTCGCCCCGCCTGAATCCAGCCCGGAAGCGAGACATGGTCTGTGAAACGCCTGAAAACTTTTACCCAATGCCCACA